>Ga0326721_10000501_pt1 | contig 11824 bp, 12 predicted proteins | sample SGPome_FD_203951 | JGI IMG/M metagenome (GOLD analysis project Ga0326721, IMG submission 203951) | Soil microbial communities from Southern Great Plains, Lamont, Oklahoma, United States - SGP_1_2016 | ecosystem: Engineered > Artificial ecosystem > Soil microcosm > Unclassified | place: USA...
CTGTTCGACAAGCATCCCGACAAGATCGGGGTTCTCAACGCCGACCAGGGCACGGGCCAGTTCGGCATCTTCTCGCCCTTCGGCATCACCGGCGGCTACTACTACGCCCGCCTGACCCAACAGTTCTGAGGGAGGGCGCGATGGATCGACGTCAGCTCATCGCCAGTCTCGCCTTCGGAGGCCTGGCCGCGAGCTTGGCCGCCTGCGCCAAGAACGCCGGCGGCCAGCCTATCCTCAAGGTCGGCAGCCAGCGGGGCGGCACCAAGGCTTTGTTGCTTTCGTCTGGAGCGCTGGAAGGCGTTCCGTACGAGATCGAATGGAGCGAGTTCCCGGCCGCCGCGCCGCTGCTCGAAGCGGTAAGCGCCGGGGCGGTGGACCTGGGCGAGGCCGGCGACGCGCCCTTCCTGTTCGCCTACGCCGGCGGCGCCAGGATCAAGGCCGTCCAGGCCGGCCGTAGCGGCGGGGCCGCGACGGCGATCCTCGTGGGCAAGGATTCGCCGATCCGATCCCCGGCCGATCTGCGCGGAAAGAAGATCGCCACGGGACGTGGCTCGATCGGCCACTACCTGCTGCTGCGGGTCTTGGAGAACGCTCGCCTGAAGCCCACGGACGTGTCGATCGCCTTCCTCAATCCCGGCGACGCCAAGGCGGCTTTCACAGCCGGATCGATCGACGCGTGGGTGACGTGGGGGTCGTATGTCGCGCTGGCTCGCCTGCACGACGCTGCACGGATCCTGATCGACGGCGACGGCTTGCTCAGCGGGTTCGGATACGAGGCCGCCAGCGAGAAGGCGATCGCCGAGAAGCGTCCGCAGATCGAAGACTTTCTGAAGCGCCTGGCGACGGCGCGGCGCTGGGCGGCCAACAATCCGGACGCCTTCGGCAAGGTGCTGGCTCGCGAGACCGGCCTCTCCGAAGAGGTCGCGCTCTACACCGTCCGCCAGTATCGGATCCTGCCGACCCCGCTGGGGAACGAGGCGGTCCAGGAGTCGCGGGCGGTGCTCGACCGTTTTCGCGCGGCGGGAACGGTGACTTCGGACCGCGACGTGGCCCGCGCCTTCGACACCTCGTTCAACGGGGCCCTGGCATGATCGCGTCCTTGTCCCTGGCGACGGATGTTCTGGTCATCGGAGGTGGCTTGGCCGGCGCATGGGCGGCTGTGGCGGCGGCGCGCGAAGGTGCGGACGTCGTGCTGGTCGACAAAGGGCATTGCGGGACCAGCGGTGTCACCGCGACGGCCGGTCCCGGCCACTGGTGGGCGCCTCCGGATCGCCGTGAAGCGGCCGTCACCGACCGGCTGAAGCGCTCCCTGGGCCTGGGCGATCCGGATTGGATGCGCCGGATCCTGGACCTGACCTGGAGCAGCCTTCCGGGTCTGGCCGACCACTACGCTTTCTCGACCGACGACCGAGGCGAGGTCCAGTACCGAGCGCTGCGCGGCCCTGAGTACATGCGGGCCATGCGCGCCTACGCGGTCGCGGCGGGCGCCAGGATCCTTGACCACCATCCGGCGCTGCAGCTGCTGCGCCATGGCGACGGCTCGATCGCCGGCGCGTCGGGGATCGCCCTGCGCGGCGAGCGGCCGTGGACCATCCGGGCGGGCGCGGTGGTGCTGGCGGCGGGCGGCACGGCCTTCGCCTCGCGCCTGCTGGGTTCGGCGACCAATACTGGCGACGGCCTGCTGATGGGCGTCGAGGCCGGCGCCGACCTCTCGGGCATGGAGTTCACCAACTACTACACGCCCGCCCTGGCCGGCACGAACATGGCCCGCTCCATGGCCTACAGCTTCGCCCGCTGGTTCGACGCCGACGACCGCGAACTCGACATCCCGAACGGTCCGGAGGTCACCCCGCACCTGGCGCGCGCCCTGCTGAAGGGGCCGCTGTTCTGCCGGCTGGACCGCGTGCCGGCCGACATCCGCGCGGTGATGCCGCAGGTGCAGCCCAACTTCGTGCTGCCCTTCGCGCGCCTGGGGATCGACGCGTATGGCGAGCGCTTCGAGGTCGTGCTGCACGCCGAGGGCACGGTGCGCGGGATCGGCGGCCTGCGCGTGGACGACAACGACTGCCAGACCGCCGTGCCCGGTCTCTATGTCGCGGGCGATAACGCCAGCCGCGAGCTGGTGACCGGCGCGATCTCGGGCGGCGGGGCGGTCAACTCGTCCTGGGCCCTGTCGTCGGGCCAGTGGGCGGGCGCGGCGGCGGCGCGGCGAGCGCGTTCGACCGGGGCGCGGGAGACCGACCTGGCGATCGCGACGGGCCAGACCGGCCTGGCCCCGCGGCGCGGCGTTCGGGTGGTCGACACGGCGGGCGCCGTCCAGGCCGTGCGCGAGGAACTGAACGCCTACGACAAGAACATCTTCCGCCAGGGCGAGGCGCTGGCCGCTTCGATGGTGCGGTTGGACGAGATCTGGAAGGAGCTGGCCGATCATGGCCGGGCCGAAGGCCGGGCGGGCCTGCGCCTGCGGGAGGCCGCCGCCCTGGTCGCCGCCGGGCGCTGGAGCAAGGCCGCCGCCCTGTCGCGGCGCGAGAGCCGTGGCATGCACCGCCGCGAGGATGCGCCGGGCCTGGATCCGCGCCTCTCAAGCCGTCAGCGGGCGCAGGGGCTGGACCGCGTCGTCACCCGCTTCGAGCCCGCGCCGACGCAGGCGGAGGTGGCCTGATGATCGAGGTCGTCATCAAGGATCGTTGCTCAGGCTGCGGCGACTGCGTCGAGGCCTGTCCCAGCGATGTACTGGCGCTGGGGGCGGGCGGCAAGGCGGTGATCGCGGCCCAGGCTGACTGTCAGACGTGCCTGCTGTGCGAGCTCCACTGTCCAGCCGACGCCCTGTTCGTCTGGCCCGAGACCGACCGGGTCGCGGGCGTGACCGCCGAGCGGGCCCTGGCGTCCGGCCAACTGGGCGCCTTCCGGCGCGACCACGGCTGGGGCGAACACGCGGCGACCCACACCAACCAACACTGGCGGATGGGAGCGATCTTCGAGCGCGCCCGCCTGCAGGCGATCGATATGGCCGCCGCCAAGACCGCTCGCACTGAGGAAGGATGCTCCACATGAGCCGCAAGAGACTGAAGGAACGCTTGGCCGACCTGCACGCCGAGCGCGTGCGCACCTGGGACCCAGCAGCGCTGAAGATCAATGTCGACCAACGGCGCACGCTGGTCGAGACGGCCGATCCCGCGCGATGGATCCAGGTCGGCGACCGCCTGGATCCGTTCGTGCTGCGTGACGTGGAAGGTGGAGACCTGCCGCTGGAGGCGCTGATCCAGCGCGGGCCGGCCGTGCTGGTGTTCTTTCGTTTCGCGGGCTGCCCGGCCTGCAACATCGCTCTGCCGTATTACGAGGAAGCGCTGGCCCCCGGCCTGCGGGATCTGGGCGCGACCCTGGTGGCGGTCAGCCCGCAGGTTCCGGAGCGCCTGGGCGAGATCAAGACCCACCACGACCTGAGCTTCAAGGTCGCCTCGGATCCGGACAACGCCCTCGCTCGCCGGTTCGGCATCCTCTACACGGCCGACGAGGCCAGCCAGGCGGCCCAGCGCGCCAAGGGCGGCTTCATCGGCGATACGACCGGCACGGGAACCTGGGAGCTGCCGCAGCCCGCCGTCGTCGTCATCGACCACGAGCGGGTCGTCCGGTTCGTCGACGTCAGCCCCGACTGGCTGGTCCGCACCGAGGCGGACCCCGTCCTTGAGGCCGTCCGCGACATCACCCTGGTTCCCGCCGAATAGATTGGACACGACCATGACCGCACAACGCCAACTGAAGCTGGGTTTCATCCTGCACGGCGTCGGCCCGGGCTGGGGCGACTGGCGCCATCCGAACGCCCATCCCGGGGCCAGCACCGATTTCCAGTTCTACAAGCGCCAGGCGCAAGTCGCCGAGGCGGGCAAGTTCGACTTCCTGTTCGTGGCCGACAGCGTCTACATCACCGAAAAGTCCAGCCCGCATTATCTGAATCGCTTCGAGCCGCTGACCATCCTGTCGGCCCTGGCCGGTGCGACCAGCCATATCGGCCTCGTGGCCACCCTGACGGTCAGCTACAGCGAGCCGTTCAATGTCGCTCGACAGTTCGCCTCGCTGGACCACATCAGCGGCGGCCGCGCAGGCTGGAACGTCGTCACCTCTTGGCTGGAGGGCAGCGCCGCCAACTACAGCCGCGAGAAGCATTACGCCCATGACGTACGCTACCGCCTGGCCGGCGAGTATCTGGACGTGGTCCAGGGGCTGTGGGACTCATGGGAAGACGACGCCCTGACCTTCGACAAGGCGGGCGGCGAGTTCTTCGACCCGAAGAAGCTGCACACCCTGGATCACAAGGGCGAGTTCTTCTCGGTGAAAGGGCCGCTCAACATCAGCCGCTCGCCGCAGGGCCAGCCGGTGATCTTCCAGGCTGGCGCGTCCGAAGACGGCAAGGCGTTCGCCGCCAAGCGGGCCGACGCCATCTTCGTCTCCCACGAGGAGATCGACACGGCCAAGGCCTACTACCAGGACATCAAGGCCCGCGCCGCCGGCTACGGTCGCGATCCGGACCAGTTACACGTGCTGCCCGCCGCCCGCCCGGTCGTCGGCCGCAGCGCGCAGGAGGCCGAGGCGCTCTACAAAGAGCTGACTGAGCTGGTGTCACTGGACAACGCGCTGTCGATGCTGGCCCGCCCGTTCAACGAATACGACTTCGGCCAGCACGATCCGGACGGCCCGTTCCCACTGGAGGCGGCCGAGTTCGGGGCCAACTCGAACCAGAGCGCCGTGAACCGCATCGTCGCAGCGGTGAAGGAAGAAGGCCTGACTCTGCGCGAGACGGCCCTGCGCTTCGCCACGCCGCGCGGCCACTTCGTCGGCGACCCCGAGCAGGTGGCCGACAGCCTTCAGCGGTGGTTCGAGGAACGCGCGTCCGACGGTTTCGTGCTGTTCGAGAGCTTGCCCGGCCAACTGGAGGCCTTCGTCGAGCTGGTCGTGCCGATCCTGCAGGCGAGGGGACTCTTCCGGGCGGACTATGAGGGGACGACCTTCCGGGAGAGCCTGGGCCTTGATTTTCCCGCCAACCGCTACGCCCCGACGCTGGCGGCGGCGGAGTAGGTTCAGTCAGTCCTGTCCCGGTAATGGCGTCAGGCGTTTCTGGCGCCCGACGGCCATTACCGGCCCTTTACGGTCGTCTTGCCCGGATGCTCATCGCGCGATGACGACCTTGCCCTTGGCGCGTCCGGTCGCGAGGTAGGCCATGGCCTCGTTCAAGGCGTCGAACGCGAAGACACGATCGATGACCGGGCGCAGCGCGCCGCTGTCGAAGAGCGCCGCGATCTGGGCGAGCTGGCCGCCGTCGGCCCGCATGAACAGGAAGGAATACTCGACTTGGCGGCGCGCGGCCTCACGCCGAATGTTGCGGCTCAGCAGTCCTACCACCTGCCGCATCAACCAGTTCATGCCCTGCGCCCGCGCGAACGCAGGATCCGGCGGACCGGAGATGGAGATCAGCTTGCCGCCCGGCTTCAAAATCTTCAGCGAGCGTTGCAGCGTTCCGTCCTCCAGACTGCTGAGCACGACATCGTAACCTGACAGGCGCTCGGTGAAGTCCTGGGTCTTGTAGTCGATCACGACATCAGCGCCGAGACCGCCGACGAGTTCGGCGTTGCCGGCGCTGGTCGTGGTGGCGACCGTCGCGCCCAGATGCTTGGCCAATTGGATCGCGATCGTGCCTACCCCGCCAGAGCCGGCATGGATCATCACCTTGTCGCCGCGCTTGACGCGAGCCGCCTCGACCAGCACCTGCCACGCGGTCAGGGCGACCAGCGGCAGCGACGCGGCCTCGACCATCGACAGGGTAGTGGGTTTTGGCGCCAAATCGGCCTCGGCGACTGCGATCCGTTCGGCGAAGGCGCCGATCTGGTGATCACGGGGCCGCGCGAACACCTCGTCGCCCACCTTGAACCGCGACACCCCAGGGCCGACGCCGGAGACGACGCCCGCAAGATCGTGGCCCAAGACGAAGGGCGGGCGATAGGGCAGGATCGGCTTGAACGCGCCATCGCGGATCTTGGCGTCCAGCATGTTGAGCGCGGCGGCGCGGATATCCACCAGCACCTGCCCCGGCCCCGCCACGGGATCGGGCCAGTCTCCCAGGCGGAGCGGCTGCCCCTTGCCGTAACGATCGAGAATATAGGCCTTCATCAGGCGTCTCCTTGTTCCGTCGGAGCCGCCCCGTGACGCGGCCTGCGGGTGGCTTGTCAGGCGGCGACGGTGGCGGTCGCCGTCGGATAGTCGGTATAGCCCTTGGCCCCACCGCCATAGAGCGTCGCCGGATCGAGGGCGGCGAGCGGCCTGCCGGTCTTCAGGCGCTCGACCAGGTCGGGATTGGCGATGAACGGACGTCCGAAGGCGAACAGATCGGCCTTGCCCTCGGCCAGCCGGGTCGTAGCGAGGTTCAGGTCATAGCCGTTGTTGGCGATGTAAACGCCGTCGAAACGCTTGCGCAGCGATCCGAAGTCGAACGGGGCGACATCGCGCGGACCGCCCGTCGCGCCCTCGACGACATGGATGTAGGCGATGCCCAGCGCGTTCAGGCGATCGACGATATAGTCGAACTGCGGCTGGGGATCGCTGGTCGAGACGCCATTGGCAGGCGACACGGGCGACAGCCGCACGCCGGTCCGGTTGGCGCCGACCGCCTCGGCCACCGCCGCGGTCACCTCGATCATCAGCCGCGCGCGGTTCTCCACCGAACCGCCATAGGCGTCCGTGCGGACATTGGCGCCGTCCTTGGCGAACTGGTCGAGCAGATAGCCGTTGGCGCCATGCACCTCGACCCCGTCGAACCCCGCCTTGATGGCGTTGAGCGCGGCGTTTCGGAAATCCTCGATAACGCCCGGCAGCTCGTCCAACGCCAGCGCGCGCGGTTCCGAGACGTCGACGAAGGCGTTATTGACCACCGTCTTGGTCTGGGCGCGGATGGCGGAGGGGGCGACGGGCGCCGCGCCGCCGTCTTGCAGGTCAACATGGCTGACCCGGCCCACATGCCACAGCTGGGCGATCATTCGGCCGCCCTTGGCATGAACGGCGTCCGTAACCTTGCGCCAGCCGTCGACCTGATCGGGCGTGTAGATGCCGGGGGTGTCCTGGTAACCCTGGCCCTGCCGTGACACCTGTGTCGCCTCCGAGATGATCAGGCCGGCGGTGGCGCGCTGGGCGTAGTAATCGGCCATGAGATCGGTCGCGACCAAACCAGCGCCCGCTCGATTGCGCGTCAGCGGGGCCATCACGATACGATTGGCGATCGTCAGCTCGCCGAAGGCGTAGGGTTCGAACAGGGCGTTGCTGGTCATTCTCGATCTTTCGCTTGGAAACTGAAACTTGGCGGACGGAATGCGATCACGCTTCATCCAGGAACTGGATGGCGTGGCGCAGGAAGCGTTCGGCATATTGGAACTGGGCGCCGTGGCCCGCGTCCGGATAGATGAAGAGCTGGGCGTTCGGGATGTTCTGCGCCATGTCGTACGAGTTGATCGTAGGGATCATCACGTCGTCGTTGCCGTTCAGGATGAAGGTGGGCTGGGTGATCGCGCGCAGATGCCCCAAGGGCGCGGCGGGATCGAGCGGCGCCAGCCAGCCGAGGTTGGCCTCCATCTGGGCCTGCATCGCCGCCGGTGAGCTGGGCGTGTCCTGATCGGCGCGCTGGTGGCGTCGCGCCCAGAACTCGCGGCCGGCCTGTTGCGCCGCTTCCGAGCGACCGAAGAACAGGAACAGGAAATCCTCGAGGCTCGGAACCGGCTGCGTCGCATGGAACAGAACGCGCTTATCGGAGCCGAAAGCGCCGCCACGCGGGCCCGTGCCGAGCAGCATCAGCTTGCGGACCCGTCGCGGGTGCCGTAGCGCCACGTCCTGCGCCTGCATGCCCCCCAGGGAAAAGCCGAGCAGATCGACCTGCTCCAGTCCCAACGCCCGGATGAAGGCGGCGATGTCGTCGGCCATGTCCTCGATCCTGTTGCGGGGCGGGCCCGACGAGGAGGCGACGCCGCGTCCGTTGTAGAGGATCACTTCGCGTCCGGCGGCCAGACCGTCGGTCATCAGCGGGTCCCAATTGTCCATGCCGCCCCGGAAATGCTGGATCAGCAGCAAGGGCGGTTCACCCCCTTCGGCGTTTCCCCAGCGGCGATAGGCGAAGCGGTCGCCGCCGATTTCCAGAAAGCGGCTGGGAGCGGTGACGTGGGTGTCGGTCATGTCGAGCACTCCGGATCGGAAGGGTTTGCGATCAAGCGGTCAGCGCAGGAACTCGAGCGCGGCCAACACGAAGGGGCGGTGATATTGGAAGATGCCGCCGTGACCGGCGTCCTGGTAGATCACCAGCTTGGCGCCAGCGATGCGGCGGGCTAGATCACGCGAATTTTCGGTCGGCACCATCCGGTCATCGTCGCCGTTGGCCACGAGGGTCGGCTGGGTAATGACGGATAGATCCTGCGGCGGCTGCCCCGCCCAACGCCTGATCGCGGTGAGCTGGCGCCCAAAGGCGGCGAGCGTGATCGGTTTGTCGCGATCGGCGGTGCGTTCCTTCAAGCGCGCCAGAAATTCGCGGCCGGCGCGACGCCCGTTGGCGGTCTTGGTGAAGAACAGATAGAGCTTGGGATCTTTGAAGGTCATGGCGCCCTTGATCATGGCGCGCACCGTGACGCCGGTGACCTTGTCCATCCCGGCCCCGCCGGCGGGACCTGTGCCTGTCAGGATCAGCCGACGCACGAGCGCGGGTTCGCTGAGCGCGATCTGCTGGGCGACGAAGCCGCCCATCGAGAAGCCGAGCAGATCCACCTGTTCGAACCCCATGGTGCGGATGAAGGCGACCGCGTCGTGCGCCATCGCGGCGATGTCGCGCGGCGTGGCGCCGCTCGATCCGCCGACGCCGCGATTGTCCACCGCGACCACGCGATGCTTGCTCGCCAGGCCATCGACGACGCGAGGGTCGAAATTGTCCAGCGTGGCGCCCAGGTGATTGAGCAGGACGACGGGCGTTCCTGTCCGAGGACCCAAATCGCGGTAGGCGAAGCGGACCTCGCCGACCGTGATGTTGCGGTTGGGCGTGTTCCTGTACGACTCGGCGGCCATGCGCCTTCTCCCGCCTGCAAGGGCTCGCGCACCGGCGCCGAGGCTTGCGGTTTGATGAGGCAGAGATATACTTCAATTATTGAAGTGACAAGAGGGCGGCGGTGATGAAGGCGAAATCGTTCTCCGGAATGCGGTGCTCGATGGCTGGCGCCCTGGAAGTGGTCGGCGATCGCTGGGCGTTGTTGTTGATCCGCGACCTGTCGCTGGGACTGCGCCGCTATGACGAACTGCGCGCCAGCACAGGCATCCCGCCCGCGACGCTGGCGGCGCGGCTGACGCACCTGGTGGAGGGCGGCCTGGTCGAACGGGTTCGATACCAGGAACGCCCGCCACGCGACGAATATCGGCTGACCGACAGGGGACGGGACCTGTGGAAGGTCACGGTGGCGCTACGCGAGTGGGGTGACCGATGGGACGCCAGCGGCTTTGGCGTGCCCATGGAGATGGTCGATCGCCATACCGGACGCCCCCTGCGCTTGACCCTTGTCGACGCCGAGACGGGTGAGGCGGTGCCGATCGAGCGCGCGATGATGCGCCCCGGGCCGGACGCCGACGAGGCTGTCCATCGGCTGTTGGGCGCGGGAAGCGAAAAAGGGCGTTAGCTTCGCGTGGGAGGCGCGACGAAGGAAGCTAGGATAGGGTCTCGTTTCGGCAGGGTCCTGATAACCAGCGTTTTCGGGCAGCGCAAAGCAAGGCTCAAAGCCCGGATCAGACGGACCCTTCAACACGTTCTTCGTGCCTTCCAGAACCTTCGATCGCCCAGAACTGCTACCGGCCCCGACGTTCCACGCCTTCTAAAACCGCCGTGTCGCCAATGCGGCCGACACCCTGCCCAAACACCGCGGCTATTGGCCAGGCCTGGCTGACGGGCCGGTCGCCATGGCCAGCGCGAGGCGCCGGACGCCAAGTTCTGCCCCATGCGGCGGCGCCGAACGGGGAACAGGCGGTGATTGACCCGCAGGGGTGTTGCCGGCCTGACCGGTTGACCGAAACCTGAGTCCCGTCGGGATTGCGTTGTCGAGGGGCCGTTGAAGCAGAGCCGCGCCGAGATTGTCGCCTTCGTCGGCGGCCAGATTCTACCGCATGAAGCCGACGTGCGCGGGTGGCTGCGCCGGTCGGGCAGTTCCGCCGCGGACATCGACGACGTGGTGCAGGAAACCTATTGTCGGTTGGCCGCGCTGGAAACCGTCGCCCACATCGCCAACGGCCGCGCATATTTTTTCCGGACGGCCCGCAACATCGCCATCCAGAAAATTCGCCGCGCGCGCATCGTCCGCATCGATTGCGTCACGGAAATCGACGCCCTGAACGTCGTAGATGATGAGCCTTCTCCAGAACGCGTGGTCGCGGGCCGTCGCGAACTGGGGAGGGTGCAGCAATTGATCGAAGGATTGCCCGAGCGGTGTCGACAGATCTTCACCCTTCGCCGGATCCACGGCCTGTCGCAGAAGGAGACCGCCGCGCGTCTGGGCGTGACCGAGAACGTCGTGGAAATGCAATCGGCCCGAGGCTTGCGTTTAATCCTGCGCGCCTTATCGGAGACAACGGCGCAGGATCAAGCAGCAGTCGGCAAGGCTCATGAGCTCCATTCGGTCCGCAAGCGAGATTGACGAGGAAGCGGCCGACTGGGCCGCCCGCGTCGACGCGCATGGGCTGGACGTCGAGCGCGACCCCCAACTGCAGGCCTGGCTGAAGGCCGACGCGCGACGGGCCGGGGCGCTGCTGCGGGCGCAGGCGGCGATCAGCTTCCTGGACCGGGCGCGCGCCCTGGCCAATGTCGCGCCGACAGTCGAGGCCGTGGTCGCCCAGCGTCCCGATCGTCGCGCCCTGATCGCCGGAGCGGGCGGCGCGGTCGCCGCTGCGCTGGTCGGCGGGATCGGCCTGTGGACCGCGCGGCCCCAGCGGCTGGACACGCGCCTGGGCGAGATCCGTCGCGTGCCGCTGGCCGACGGCTCGCTGGTGGCCATCAACACCAAGACCGCACTGGAAGTGGCGATGAAGCCCCAGTCGCGTCATGTCGTCCTGAAGGAAGGGGAGGTCTGGTTCCAGGTCGCCAAGGATCCCGAGCGTCCGTTCGTCGTGGCGGCGGGGCCAGTTCGCGTCCGCGCCCTAGGCACGGCCTTCTCGGTGCGCCGCGACGCCGAAGCCGGCGTCGGCGTCGACGTGATGGTCACCGAGGGCGTGGTCGAGACCTGGGTCGAGGGTGATCCGGGACCCCGGCGGCGGTTGTCGGCCGGCAGCCGCATCGTCCTGGCCAGCACCGTCTCGCCCACCGTGGCGGAGTCGCCCTCCGAGATCGAGCGTAGCCTGGCCTGGCGCAATGGCGAGATCGCTCTGGATGGGGAGAGCCTCGAGCAGGCCGCGCGCCTGTTCAATCGCTACAACAGCCGCCAGATCGTTATCGACGATCCGGCCCTGGCCCAGGAGCGCTTCGTGGGTCTGTTCCAGACCAACGAACCGGAGAGTTTCGCGGCGGCAGTCGCCAAGACGCTCGGGGCGGCCGTCAGCGATGACGAAGGCACGATCAGGATAGCGCGCGCTCGTATTTCATGAGTACATATTCTTCGCGACGATATGAGTTGATTGAATATCACTCATTCGGTTTGACGATATGAGTAAATCTTCTGTCCGAGGCATGTATATTGGCTTCGCATAAGTCGCACTGATCGACCTAATACCCTCTACCTTTAAGGTCGAGGTGTTCATGAAAATTGGAAGAGAGCGGGTTCCGGCGAAAAGG
>Ga0326721_10000502_pt1 | contig 11803 bp, 10 predicted proteins | sample SGPome_FD_203951 | JGI IMG/M metagenome (GOLD analysis project Ga0326721, IMG submission 203951) | Soil microbial communities from Southern Great Plains, Lamont, Oklahoma, United States - SGP_1_2016 | ecosystem: Engineered > Artificial ecosystem > Soil microcosm > Unclassified | place: USA...
GTGAGCTCCTGCTCACCTGCGGGCAGTTGCCGCAGCAGCTGGTCAGCCAGGTCCAGCCAACGCTCGTCACCGGTACGGCGGTGATGGATCAGCAGGCCCAACGCGGTGCCGGCGGCGCCACCGCCGCGGGAGGCCGAAGTGCTGTTGAGGGGGTGCGCCGCCGCGGCGGTGAGCAGCGTCTCGGCAGCGTCGAGCTCGCCGAGCTCGGCCAGCACGCAGGCGATGCCGGCGCTGCCGAACAGCAGGCCCGGAGCGCTGGTTCCGACCGCGGCCAGCGAGTCGTCCCGCAGGCGGCGGATCACCGCCGGGTCGCAGGCCCGCCCGGCGCGGTGCAGCGCGTACAGCACGCCCGCCGTGCCGGCGGCCATCGCGCGGGTGTCGGTCTGGTAGCCCAACGGGTTGGTCGGGTACACCCGGGCGGGATGATCGGGTTGCGCCATCGCCTCCAGCCCGTCCGCTGTCTGCTCGGCCAGCCAGCGCAGGGCGCCGATGGTGTCGTCGCGGACCGCCGGTGGCGTGGGTAGGTCGGTGTCGAGCGCCGGCTCGCGGTAGCGGGTGGCCCACTGCCACAACCGGTCAGGGATGGGTGCGAGCTCGGTCAGGTCGGCGTGCAGGTGGTCCAGCACCGGCGGGTGCCGCTCGGCTGCCTCGTGCACTGTGAACAGCAGCAGCAGCGCCAGGGCGGCCAGCCCGAACCGGTCGAGCTCCCGGGGATCGTGCTCGGCTGCCGTTCGCGGATCCGGCGACTGGTAGCCGGGGGTGCCCATGATCCGCCGAACCGCGACGGCGGGCTGCGCCGCCTCAAAGTCGATGAGCCGAACCCGGTCGTCCTCGTCGACGAGGACGTTGTTCGGGCTGAGATCGACGAAGACCCAACCGAGCTCGTGCAGCCGCCGCACCTGCGCGTCGAGCTGGTCGAGCACGGCGAGGCTGCGTCGGTGATACTCGGCAAACTCCGCGGCAGTCGGCTCGACGTGCAGCGCCGGGTTGTTGGCCACCATCCACTGGTACAGCGAGCTGCCGTCGATCCATTCGGTGATGAGATAGCTGTGCTCCCAGTGCTGGAACAGCTTCACCGGTCGTGGGCACAGCCCCGGCGCGTGGCTGTGTATGGCCCGCAGGGTGAGGTACTCGGCATGGAGGCGGGTCTTGGCGTCGGCGCCGTCCTCGGTGTAGCCGTTGTGCGCCCGCGCCTCCTTGATGAACGCCGGCTCGCCCTGCTCGGAGCGGAACCGGTAGGCGCCGCCGGCATTGCTGTGCTGCAGCACCTTGTCGAAGGTGTAGCCGTGCAGGGTGACCGGGCCGCGGGGGGCGGTGGCGGCTGCCTCCTCCCGGAACGGGTCGCAGACGCCGGGCGGCAACTGGAACCGGGGCGCCCGTTCGTCGTCGATCTCCTGACCGTCTGGCCCGGCCATGGTGTGTATCTGGTAGCCGTCGGCGTCGACCCGCCGCCGGCTGCGGAATGCCCCGTACCGGTAGGAGACGCACTCGCTGGCCCCGAAGCGGCGGTCGGTGAGCACGTAAGGCCCGCTGATCCCGGACAGCTCCGCCTCCAGCCGTCGCATCAGCAGCAGGGCGCACTGCTGGGTCGGCGGGTACAAGGCGCAGAACTTGCCTGCCTGCACCCGGGTGCCGTGCTTGCCGTGCAGCAGCAGGAAGGTGCGGCGGCCAGCCAGATGCTTGAACGGCACCCCCAACTCGGCGCAGGCCGCCGACACGACCGCCAGCACGGACTGCGCGTGGACCGCAGAGCTGGACACGTGCACCTTCCATCCCTCGTCGGGAAGGACGGACGCAGCCGTAGCCCAGTGCGTCCACACGCCGGAATCGCGGCTCTGCCAGCCGGCCGGCATCGGCCCGGCGTGGTAGCGCGCACCCGGATCAGCGGTGTCCCACGGTGCGTAGTAGTCCTCGTCGGCGACCAGGAACGACATGTCCACCATCGGCCGCTCCTAGCCCCGTCCACGCACCGTGAGGTCGCGATTTATGCGCTGATTTACATCTAAAACCACTAAGAAGTAATAAACCCCACTAACCGGATAAGCGCAACTACCTGTTAGCGGACGCCCGTGGCGGGGTCGCCTCCGATCTGCGACCGTGAGCGCATGGCAGTGACCGTTCGGCCCGTCAGCGAGGCCCTGTTCGGCGATGTCCAGAGGGTGTTCGGGACCAGGGGCCAGGCGGCCCATTGCCAGTGCCAGGGGTATCGCCTGGGCTGGTACGACCAGCACTCCGACAACGTCCAAGGTCGCCGTGAGCTGCTCCGGGACCAGGTGATCGAGGGGCACGGGCTGCTGGCTTACCTCGGCGGCGAACCGGTCGGCTGGTGCTCGGTGGCGCCGCGGTGCGACTACGGCTACCTGCGCCAGACCACCTGGAGGGGCCGCACCGAAGACAAGGACGATCCGAGCGTCTGGGCGGTTACCTGCCTCGTGGTCCGAGCCGGGTTCCGCCGGCAGGGTGTGAGCCGCGCGCTCGTGGCCGGCACGATCGACCTCGCGCGCGAGGGCGGTGCCCGAGCCGTCGAGGCCTACCCGATGAAACCAGCTCCGGGCAAGGACGTCCCCTGGGGCGAGATGCACGTCGGCAAGCTCAGCACCTTCCTCGGCGCCGGCTTCCAGGTCGTACACGTGCCTTCGCTGCGCCGCGCGGTCGTTCGCTACGACCTCTGAGCGGCAGACCTGTCAGCAGCACAGCGCGAAGCGAACTCTCAGCAGAGCGCGTCCAGATCGACGCGCACCGGGAAGGGCTCGGCCGACTCGAATACGCCGGTGACTGATCCGCGGTCCTGGTAGCCGAAGCTGCCAGCAAGGTGGCATGCGACCAGCGAGATGGGGGCCTCGGCGTCGATGATCCAGTAGAAGGGGATGCCAGCGTCGGCGTACTCGCCTCGCTTGATGAGTTCGGCCGCGATGACCATATGACGCGGGGTCGGGCTGGGCGACATGACGAGGTTGCCCTCCTGAAGCTCCCAGCGGTTGCGGTCGTCCTCGCTGAGCGCGGCGTAGTCCGCGATCGAGAGCAGGCGTCCCGGCGGCTGGGTTAGCGCTGTCACGACTGGCTCCTCATGTCGTTGAGTCTGACATGCGAGGGTGACGACGCTCTTCTCTCGGCGGCGCCGGCTGACGTCATAGTGGGCGGTACTCGAGCAGCACAACACCGCAGCCGAAGGCGCGGCTATTGACGAGTTCGAGCCGCTGCGCCATGCCGTCGGGCAGCAGCCTCCGGCCGTAGCCCTGGACTGCGGGAAACACCCAGGCCCGGACCAGGTCGATCAGCCCGGTTGGCCAGAGGGAGTGGACCAGCGAGATGCTGCCGGTGATGTCGATGTCGCCGCCAGGGGCATCCTTCAGAGCGGCGATCTCGTCGGCTGCCGGGCCGCGCAGGATCGTCGAGTTCTGCCAGTCGGCGCGCTCCAGCGAGGTCGACACGACGTACTTCTGCACGGCGTTGAGGTAGTTGGTGAAGCCGGTGGGGTCATCGGCCTGGTGCGGCCAGAAGCCGGCGAACTCTTCGAAGGTGGTGCGCCCGAGGACGACCGCGTCGACCTCGCGGCTGTGCTCGTTGATGGCCGCGACGACCTGCTCGTCCTGGGCGGCCGGGTCGAACCAGCCATCCATGGGCGAGACGACCCCGTCGAAGGACATGTTCTCGGTGACCACGAGACGCCGCACACGTGCAGTATGCCCGCCACCACACGAGCGATACATGCGATCGGAAACGGTGCGAGCTTAGGGGATGGCCTTCACGCCCAACGACTCCGCTTCCTCTGCCAACCGGCGGTCGTAGGTCAGCATCTCGACAGCGCCAAGGCTGATCGCTGCGGACAGGTGGATCGCATCGAGGGATCGCAGGCTGGCCGGGCCGATGGTGCGAGCCCGCTGCATCATGGCCGGGGTGAGCGGTTGGCGCGCTATGCCGGTGCACGCGGCGCGGAGCACCTCGCTGACGTCGGGGACGCCGGCTCTCGAGATCGCGCGTGCGAGCTCCACCCACGCCAGCTCCGATGAGGCGATCAGGTCGCCAGCGGCGCTCCGTGCGCGCAGGATCGCGAGAACCTGCGGAGATTCCTCTTCGAGGAAGACACGCTTGAGCAGCGCGCTCGTGTCGACGTAGAGGTCGGTCAACGATCCTCGCGATCAAGCAGATCCAATGAACGCGTGCCGCGCGGAAGAGTCAGGGTCGGCTTGATGTCACGGAAGGGCTCGGGCGCTTCGACAGCGCCGGCTCTGACGGCAAGCTCCATCGGGGTCGACTCCGACGCCACCCCGAGTTCCTTGGCTATCGCCTCGCGAACGATCTCCTGCTGGGATCTGCCTCGCCGGGCGGCCTCCTCGCGCAAGGCCGCAGCCAGCTCGGCGCTGAGGCGGAGGTTGGTGCTCATACCAGACGGTACCACTGGCAAGGTGAAGTGGTACCGCTTCGGAACAGTGCGGAGGGTGTGGGATTTGAACCCACGGACAGTCTCCTGTCGAGCGCTTTCAAGGCGCTTGCACTCGGCCGCTATGCGAACCCTCCCGTCGCGACAGCCCCGGTGAGACCGCCGCTCCGCCCTGATTCTGGCAGAAGCCGGCCCGGCTGCGTCCAGTGGTCTGGGCACACCTGCCCAAGCGAACTGTCGGACTGATGGGGTACAGCTGATGCCATGAACGAACCCACTACCCCCGATGACCCTGACCTGAACGATCTTGAGCTGCGGCCGCTGCCCGGCAGCGAGCGCCCACCGGCCCGAGAGGCAACTGCTGCCCCGGCGGCACTGGCTCCGGACAGCCCGATCGCGGCCACGCTGGTGGTGCGGCGGCGTGCCGAGGTGCCTGACGAGGTGCTCAGCTCGCCGCTCCCGGCCGCGGAGTACGCCGCCCGGTACGGCGCGGACCCGGCCGACCTCGAGCTGGTCACCCAGACCATGACGGCGCTGGGCGCGCAGGTCGTCGATGCCGACCTCGCCAGTCGCCGGGTCCGGATAGCCGGTTCCGTTGGCCTGCTCGCCCGGATCTTCGGCGCCCACCTGCAGCAGGTGATCAGCACCGATCCGGCCGGCGGCCGGGTCGAGCACCGGCACCGCACCGGCGGCCTGAGCGTGCCCGTGCAGCTGTCCGGAGTGGTCACCGCGGTGCTCGGTCTCGATGACCGCCCGCAGGGCCGCGCCAGGTACCGGTGGGCGGCGCCGAACACCGTGTCGAGCGCCTATACCCCGATCGAGCTGGGCACGATCTACAACTTCCCGCCAGGTACCGACGGCGGCGGCCAGAGCATCGCCATCCTCGAACTCGGCGGCGGCTTCGACCAGGCCGACCTCGACACCTATTTCGCCGGCCTCGGCATCACCGGTCCCATGGTCACCGCGGTCGGCGTGGACGGCGCCAGCAACCTGCCCGGTCAGGATCCCGGCGGCGCCGACGGTGAGGTGCTGCTCGACATCGAAGTCGCCGGAGCGCTGGCCCCCGGTGCCTCGATCGTCGTCTACTTCGCGCCGAACACCGACGCCGGGTTCGTCGACGCGCTCAGCCAGGCCGCGCACGCGGATCCGACGCCCGCCGCGATCAGCATCAGCTGGGGCCTGAACGAGGACGAGTGGACCGAGCAGGCCAGGACCGCCCTGGACGAGGCGCTCACCGACGCCGCCGCCCTGGGCGTCACGGTGACGGTCGCCGCCGGCGATGACGGCAGCACCGACCGAGCGGCCGACGGCACGGCGCACGTCGACTTTCCGGCGGCCAGCCCGCATGCCCTGGCCTGCGGCGGCACCCGGCTGGAGGCCGATCCGCGCACCGGCGCCGTGTCGTCGGAGACCGTGTGGAACAACGGCGTCGGGGCCGGCGCGACCGGCGGCGGGGTGAGCAGGACCTTCGGGATGCCCAGCTGGCAGGCGGCGGTCGGCGTGCCCGGCATCGGGGACCGGCCGGGTCGCGGCGTGCCGGATGTGGCCGCCGTCGCCGATCCGCAGACCGGCTACCGGATCCGGGTGGACGGCCGCGACCTGGTCATCGGCGGCACCAGCGCGGTGGCCCCGCTGTGGGCTGCCCTGGTCGCCCGGATCGTCCAGGCCACCGGCCGCAAGCTGGGCCTGCTGCAGCCGGCGCTCTACCGCGCGGCGTCGGCCGGTCAGCCGCCTCCCGGCTTCCGGGACGTCACCTCCGGCAGCAACGGCGCCTACTCGGCCGGGCCGGGGTGGGACCCCTGCACCGGGCTGGGAGTCCCGGACGGCGCCCGGCTACTCGCCGCGCTGCAGGACAGCGTCGAGCAGTGACCGGCCGGCAGCCGGGCTCAGCGGCCGCCGGCGATGTTCCTGGCCCGCTGCTGGACACCGGGCTCGCCGTACGGGTAGTCGGCTGGCTCCGGATCGCTGGCCGCATCCAGCCGCTCGGTCTGCTCGGCGCTCAGGTGCAGGTCCGCTGCCTGCAGGTTGTCCTCGAGCTGGGCGACCGTCCGGGCGCCCAGGATCACCGATGTCACCGCGGGGCGGTCCGAAAGCCAAGCCAGCGCGACCTGGGCCATCGACACCCCGAGCTCGTCGGCCACCGCCCGAACCGCCTCGATAACGTCCCAGGTGCGCTGCCGGCCGGACCGGCGGTCGTAGGCCTCGACCCCCCGATCCGGGTTCTCGCCCAGCCGGGTGGCGCCCGCGGGCCGCTCCTCCTTGCGGTACTTGCCGGTCAGCCAGCCCCCGCCAAGCGGCGACCAGGGCAGCAGCCCAAGCCCGTTCGCCTGGCAGGCCGGCACGATCTCCCACTCGATCTCGCGCACCAGCAGGTTGTACTGCGGCTGCAGGGTGACCGGCACGCTCAGCTGCCGGTGCTCCGCGGTGTCGACGGCATGCTGCAGTTGCCAGCCGGTGAAGTTCGACAGCCCGACGTGATTGATCTTGCCGGCCCGGACCGCGTCGTCCAGGAAGCGCAGGGTCTCCTCGATCGGGGTCAGCGGGTCGTGGGCATGCACCTGGTACAGGTCGATCCACTCGGTCTGCAGCCGCCGCAGCGATGCCTCCAGCGCCAACCGCAGGTGCCGGCGCGACAACCCGTGATCGTTGGGCCCGTCCGCCATCGGGAATCGGCCCTTGGTCGCCAGCACCACCCGGCTGCGATGGCCGGGATTGGCCGCCAGCCAGCGGCCGATGATCTCCTCGCTCGACCCACCGCTGTAGACGTCAGCGGTGTCGACCAGGTTGCCACCGGCATCGAGGAACCTGGCCAGCTGGCAGTGCGCGCCGTCGGGGTCGGTCTCGGTCCCGAAGGTCATGGTGCCCAGCGCCAGGTTCGACACCGCCGTCCCGCTCCGCCCGAGCAACCGGTACTGCATGCCGACCTCCTGAAGTTAGCTGCCCGTCCTTCCACACCTACTCCACCGCGGGGCGGCCGGCCACTTTTCAGGAAGCACCGGTCCACGGCATCGATCTGTGACAGGGTGCTCTTGCACTAGGCCTCGTTCCGAGGAATGCTCACCTCGCTTTACCCCGCTCTAACCGCGCAGGAGGATATAGATGTACCGCAGGAATCTCACCCTTGGATTGGCGGTGTTGGGCGCGGGAAGCTTGCTGGTTCCGCTGCTGGCAGGCACCGCCGGCGCTGCTCCCGCAGCATCCAGCACCCGCGCCGCAGTTGCCGGCGCCGTTCCCAGCTGGGCCAACCCGGCCCAGGTCGCCGGCGCGCCGGCCGCATCCGAGCGGGTGTCGATCCGGGTAGCGCTTCAGCTCCGGAGCCCCGCCGCGGCCGAGCAGTTGGCGAGCCAGGTCAGCGACCCGGCAAGCAGCAACTACGGCAAGTTCCTCTCGCCCACGGCATTCAACGCCCGCTTCGCCCCCACCGCCGCCTCGGTCGACAAGGTCCGTAGCTTCCTCACCGCCGCCGGAATCACCGTCAGCGGCGTGGCCGCCGGCAACCGTTGGATCAGCGCGACCGGCACCGTCGCCCAGTTGAACCAGGCGTTCGGCACCACGCTCAAGACCTTCACCGTCAGTGGCAAGCACCTGCGGGCGCCGGCAACGGCAGTCACCGTGCCCAGTTCCATCGCGGCCGATGTCTCGGCCGTCACGGGCCTCTCGGACCCGCTGAGCCTGCGCCAGCCACTGAGCCGCACGGCGCCAGCTGACAAGGTCGCCGCGGCCAAGCCGGCCGACAAGTCGGCAGCGACCCGGCCGCCGGCCAGCCAGTGCTCGGACTACTGGGGCCAGTACAACCAGACGCTGCCCAAGGCCTACGGCCGCACCACGTTCAACACCTACATCTGCGGCTACCAGCCTTCGCAACTGCGTCAGGCCTACGGCACCTCGTCGCTGGTGAGCAAGGGCACCAACGGCCAGGGTGTCGACGTCGCGATCATCGACGCCTACGCCTCACCGACCATGCTGGACGACGCCAACGCCTACGCCAGGACCTTCGGCGAGCCGGCCTTCGCGGACGGTCAGTACACCGAGACGCTCTTCACGCCGTTCGACCTGCAGACCGAATGCCACGGCGAGGCCGGCTGGAACGGCGAGGAAACCCTGGACGTCGAGGCGCTACACGGCATGGCCCCCGGCGCCAACATCCACTACATCGGCGCTCGCAACTGCGACACCGGCATCGACGACGCGCTGAACTACGTGGTGCAGAACCACGTCGCCGACATCGTCAGCAACTCCTACGGCAACACCGGAGAGGACCTGCCGGCCGACGAGGTGGCGCTCGAGCATTCGATCTTCGTGCAGGCCGCAACCGAGGGCATCGGAATGTACTTCTCCTCCGGTGACAGCGGCGACGAGGTCGTCAACGGCCTCACCCCCCAGCCGGACTACCCGGCGTCGGACCCGATGGTGACCGCGGTCGGCGGCACCAGCCTGCTGCTGAACCAGGACAACCAGCGGGTGGCCGAGGTCGGCTGGGAGACCAGCCTGGACTTCGTGGACTACTCCGGCGACAAGGCGGTCTACACCGGCCCGGTGCCGGGCGACTTCTACTTCGGCGCCGGCGGCGGCACCAGCACGCTGTTCAAGCAGCCGTCCTACCAGAAGGGCACCGTTCCCACAGCCCTTGCCAAGGCCAACGGCAGCACCCCAATGCGGGTGGCGCCCGACATCGCCGCGGTGGGTGACCCGTACACCGGCTTCTACATCGGCCAGACAGTGGACGGCGCCTTCGAGATCAGCGCCATCGGCGGCACCAGCCTGGCCTGCCCGCTGATCGCCGGCATCCAGGCGGTGGCCAGCCAGGACCGCCGGTTCGCCATCGGCTTCGCAAACCCGCTGCTGTACTCCCTCGGCAAGAAGGCCTACGCCGACGTGGTGCCGCACGACCTGATCCACTACGCCAGCGTCACCGGTGGTTACCTGGGCACCTTCGACACCGGCGACACCCAGGCCACCCGGTACGGCTACGACAACATCACCGGGCGAGGCACGCCGAACGGCGCCACCTTCGTCCGCGGCGAGGCGACCGGCTGAGGCAGCGCACACGCAAGAACGCGGCGGCCCGGGCAACCGAGCCGCCGCGTTCGCGCGTCCGGCCCCGCTCGATCGCGGACGTCAACGAGGCCGGCTGACAGCACGCCGCCCAGTCAGCGCAGCCGGTAGTGCTCGATCCCCTCGGTGGAGGTGCTGCTGGCCAGCCGCTGCTGCAACACCAGGACGTCGAGATGGGCAGCCGTCTCGGTGACCGCCAGCAACTGGTTGCCCTCGTCGAGGTCGCCGAAGGCCTTGTCGTGCCGAGTCCACGGCAGCGCCAGAGCGGCTGCGTACGCGGTATCCGCACCGGCTGCCACCACCGCCGCCGAGGCCGTCAACCGGTTCTCGTGGTGGGCCAGCAACTCGGTCACCCGCTGGTGCACGCTGGTGGTCACCGGCCCGTGCGCGGGCAGCAGCATCGCGTCGGGCAGCGCGAACATCAGCCGCAGCGACTCCAGGTAGTCCCGCAGCGGAAACGGCGCCGGCGCGGCTTCCAACCCGACCGACGGGGTGATCTGGGGCAGTACGTGGTCACCGGCGAACAGCAGCCCGGCTTGGGCGTCGTGGAAGACCACATGCCCTTGCGTGTGTCCGGGGGTGGCGATGACCTGCAGGCACCGGTCGCCGGCCAGCACCTGGCCGCCGTCGGCCAACCACACGTCCGGAAGCTCCCAGTCCCGCGCCGCGCCGAGCTGGCCGATCCCGCCGGCAGCCTCCAGCTTGGCCAGCAACGCGGTCGCCCCGGTCCGTCGCAGGTGCGCGAACCGGCCCGGCTGGTAGCCGTCCCGGGACAGCTCCATGACCACCTGCAGGCTGGCCTGCTCGCCGATCCCGAGGCTCACCCGGGAGCCGACCTTGCGCCGCACCGCCACCGCCTGGGTGTAGTGGTCGCGGTGCATGTGGGTCACCAGGAAGCTGCGGATGTCGCTGAGCCCGAACCCGAGCCGGTCCAGCGAGTCGACCAGCCGCTGCTCGCTCTCGGCCAGCGCCCAGCCGCCGTCGATCAGGACCAGGCCGTCGCCGGCCTCCAGGGCGTAGACATTGACGGCCCGGAGGCCGTCGTTCGGCAGCGGCAGGGCGATCCGGTGCACCCCGCCACCAAGATCCTGCGAGCCTGCCTCGGTCCACGCGGATCTTGAGTTGCTCACCGGCAGAGTTCTACCACGCTGCCCGTCCGGGCACTGTCGGCATCGGGCTGAGCTGCTGAGGTCAGCCCCGGGTGGACAGCAGCGAGAACTCCGCCTCGAACAGCTCGACCAGGAACGCGGCCAGCAACTGCTCGTCCGGGTGCAGGCCGGGCACCGGCCGGGGCTTGGCCTGCTTCAGGTAGTCACCGAAGGTGTGCTCGGTATAGGTCTCCAGCACGTGCGGATGCACGTAATGCGCCCGGGCCACCGTGCGGGTGTTGCCCAGCGCCTCGGCCGCCTCGTCCACCGCCTCGATCACCACCTTCTCCGCCGACCGCTCACTGTCCAGCCGGTTCTTCAGGTAGGTGAAGGCCGCCAGCGTGCCACCCCAGGTGCGGAAATTCTTGGCGGTGATGTGCTCGCCGGTCAGGTCGAACAGCAGCTGGTTGAGCTCGTCGGAGCTCACCGGCTTGCCATCCAGCGAGAACAGCCGGCGCCCGCGCTGGGCGAGCAGCCGCTGCACCACCCTGGCCACCCCGGCGTCGTTGATCGAGACGTCCCACGGCTTGCCGGACTTGGCCGGGAAGGCGAAGCTCACCTCGTCGCCGCGGACGCTGACATGCTTGCGGGTGAGCGTGGTGAGGCCGTAGCTGTCGTTCTCCTCGGCGTAGACCTCGTTGCCGATCCGGATGTTGGTCAGGTCGATGATGCGGATCATCGCGGCCAGCAGCCGGTCCCGGTCCAAGGCGCGCCGGCGCAGCTGGCGGGCGGTGTGCTCGCGGATCTCGGCCAGGTGGGCGGAGAACAGGATCAGCCGGTAGAAGTTCAGCATGTCCCGGATCGCCCGCCAGCGCGGGTGATAGATGTACTGCTTGCGGCCCTTGTCGTCCTGCCCGGTGGCCAGGATGTGGCCGTCGGCGTTCGGGCAGATCCACACCTTCTGCCAGGCCGGCGGGATCGCCAGCTGGGTGATCCGGGCTTTCATCTCCGCGTCGGTCAGCGGCTGCTGGAGATGGTCGACGTAACTGAATCCTTTTCCTCGCCGGATCCGGCGCATCCCCGGTTCCTCGCCTGCGATGTAGACCAGGCCGGCCACCTCGGCGCACCGCTGGGCGTCGGCGTGCAGCTCGTCGATCTCGGCGACTGTCATGGTCGGGCCAGCAGCGGCGTCAGCCGGGGTGGCCACCCGCTACGTGCCGCCCGATCGGGCGGTCTTGGGCTTCGGCTTGGTGGCCGTGGCCGTAGCCGTAGCCGTGGC
>Ga0326721_10000503_pt1 | contig 11800 bp, 9 predicted proteins | sample SGPome_FD_203951 | JGI IMG/M metagenome (GOLD analysis project Ga0326721, IMG submission 203951) | Soil microbial communities from Southern Great Plains, Lamont, Oklahoma, United States - SGP_1_2016 | ecosystem: Engineered > Artificial ecosystem > Soil microcosm > Unclassified | place: USA...
TCGGGAAGTCGAGGCGGATGTGCGCACCACGCAACCCGGACGGCGCAGTTGCCACCAGAAAGCCGTGCTGCACCTCGATCTTCGCGCCGAGCGTCTCCAGCCCGCTGACGTGCATGTCGAGCCCTCGCGAGCCGATCGCGTCACCGCCGGGCAGGGCCACCTCGGCAGCACCGCAGCGCGCCAGCAGCGGGCCGAGCACGCTGATCGACGCCCGCATGGCCCGGACCAGGTCGTAGTCGGCCCGGTGACCGGGCAGCGCAGGCGTGTTGACGCTGAGCGTGCCCTTGCCGGTCTCGTACCCGACGTCGCATCCCAGCCGGTTGAGCAACTCCGCCATGATCCGGACGTCGAGGATGTCCGGCACGTCCGACAGCGTGGTCGTGCCCTCCGCCAGCAACGCGGCAGACATCAACTTCAACACACTGTTCTTGGCACCTGGTACCCGAACGCCACCGTTCAGGCGCGCACCACCAACGACTCGGAAGGCCTCCACGAGACTGGATCGTAGGGCCGTCCGGGGGCCGTTCCGCCCAGCTGCCCGGCACCAGGCCGCTGCCGCGACCCCGGAAACGGTGCGTACGCTGGCCGGATGGTGAATTTGACCCGGATCTACACCCGGACCGGCGACGACGGGACGACAGCGCTCGGCGACTTCAGCCGGACGTCCAAGAACGATCCGCGACTGATCGCCTACGCCGAGGTGGACGAGGCCAACAGCGCGATCGGCGTCGCCCTGGCCATGACGGCGACGATCGACGGCGCCGGACTGGACGAGCGGCTGGTAGCGCTGCTGCGCCGAGTGCAGAACGACCTGTTCGACGTCGGTGCCGATCTCTGCACACCGTTGACGGTGCTCCCGCCCAAGCACACCCCGCTGCGGGTGACCGGTGAGTACATCGACCGGCTGGAGCAGGCCTGCGACACCTGGAACGCCGACCTGCCCGCGCTCCGCTCGTTCATCCTCCCCGGCGGCACCCCCGGTTCGGCCTTCCTGCACGTGGCCCGGACGGTGACCCGCCGCGCCGAACGCGCCGTCTGGGCCGCGATCGAGGCTCACGGCAGCGAGGGCGACGGTGCGGTGAACCCGCTCACCGCCAAGTACCTGAACCGGCTGAGCGACCTGCTGTTCATCCTCTGCCGGGCGGCCAACGGCGCCGCCGGAGACGTGCTCTGGGTCCCCGGCGGCTGACCCCCATACCCGTGATCATGCACGGTTGCCCGTTTTGAGGTGGGCACGCCGGCGCTGACGCGCCTCCCAAGTGCATGATCGCGGCTGTTGGTCACGGGTGCCGCGATGGCTTAACTCACCGACATTGCGGTGATCATGCACGGTTACCCGCTTTGAGGTGGGCAACCGTGCATGATCGCGGAATGGGGTTTGGGCTATTTCGTCTGAACGGTGGGTTTGGGTCAGTGCAGGGACGGGATCCACTTTGGGCCGGTGTGGGCGCGGTGACCGAGCAGCGCCAGCACCGCCGGCAGCAGCACGCCGCGGACCAGGGTGGCGTCCAGCAGAACCGCGGTGGCCAGGCCGACGCCGAGCTGCTTCAGCTCCAGCACGGAGAGCGTCGCGAAGATCGCGAACACCGCCACCATCACGGCCGCCGCGCTGGTCACCACGCCCGCGCTCCGGGCCACGCCGAGCTGCACCGCCTCCCGGGGACCGACGCCCGCCGTCCAGGCTTCCCGGACCCGGGAAACCACGAACACGTGGTAATCCATCGACAGGCCGAACAGGATCACGAACATCAGCAGCGGCAGCCAGGCGGCGATCGAGCCGATCGAGGTGAACCCGAGCAGCCCTTCCGCCCAGGTGCGCTGGAACACCAGCGTCATCACCCCGTAGGCGGCCCCGACCGACAGCAGGTTGAGCAGCACGGTGGCGCCGGCCAGCCAGAGTGACCCGAACGACACCAGCATCACCACGAACGTCAGGACGAGCACGAAGCCGACCACCCAGGGCAGCCGATCGTCGAGCCATCTGGTCAGGTCGGTGACGTCGGCGGCGCCGCCGACATGCACTCCTACCCCGGGGATGCCGGCCAGCTCCGCCCGGACCTGCGGCACGACACTCGCCCGGACCGCATCGACGGCCTGATCGGTGCGCGGGTCGGACTCCCGGTACGGCGAGGCCAGCTTGAGCACCGTGACCTTCCGGTCGAGGGACGCCGTCACCTCGGGGTCGGTGCCGGCGATCGCACCGGTCGCCAGGGCAGACTTCGCGGCGCCAGTCAGCGCAGCTTTGACCGCCCCCTGATCGGCGGCATCGGCGGTGACCACGACGTCGACGGTGGCACCTCGCTGCGGGAAAGCCTCGGTCATCCGGTTGTACGCCGCCACCGCCGGCAGGTCCTGCGGCAGCGATTCGGGGCCGGACAGCGCGGTGCGCATGCCCAGAGCCGGGACGGCGAGCGCGATCAGCACGCCGCCTGCGGCCAGCGACCAGATCAGCGGGCGCCGGGTGACCCGACCCGCGAGCCGGCCCCACCACCCGTCGGTCACGGGTCGGCTGGGCCGCCCAGACCGGCGAGACCGGCCGATGAAAGGCAGCCGGAATTTCTCGACTCGGTCGCCGAGGACGCTCAGCAGCGCCGGCAGCACCGTGGCGGAGGCGATCACTGCTACCGCGACGACCAGCATCGTGCCGATCGCCAGCGAGGTGAACATGCCCCCGGCGACCAGCATCCCGGACATCGCGACCACCACCGTGATGCCGGAGATCACCACCGCCCGCCCGGCGGTCGCCCCGGCCGTGCTGATCGCCTCGCGGACGGACGCCCCGGCAGCTCGCTCCTCCCGGCTTCGGCGGAGCACGAACAGCGCATAGTCGACGCCGACCGCCAGCCCGATCAGCAACACCAGGCTCTGGGTGTTGGGGTCCACCGGTACCAGTTCCCGGGAGACCAGAGCGGTCAGGCCGAGCGCGGTCGCGACCGCACCGACCGCGAGCAGCACCGGCACCCCGGCCGCGACGACCGCTCCGAAGGCGACCAGCAGCACGCCGAGGGTGACTGGCAGGCTGATCAGCTCGGCCTGGCGGAAGTCCCGGTCGATCTGGCCGTCGACCTGAACGCCGATCGAACCGGGACCGACCTGACCGAGTTTCAGTTCCGGATGCGCCGCCACCAGCCGTTCGGTGGCCTTCAGCATCGGACCGACCGCTTCGCTCACGGCCGCCTCGTCACCGACGTCCGCATCAAGGGTCACCGGCAGCAGGAAGGTTCCGCCCTCGGCGGAGCGCACCGGCGAGCCGACCTCGACGACCCCGGCCAGCCCGGAGTAGGCGGCGCGGAACTCCTTGGCCAGCGCGGTGACCTCGCTGCGACTGAGCTTCCCGGCGCCCGCCGAGACGACCACGTTCTCCGTCGGCCGATCGCCGAAATCGGCGTCCTTCAGGGACTTTTCGGCCGCACGCGAATCACCGACAAGCTGATCATCGGCATCGGTGCCGCGCATTCCGGAACCCAGGAGGAGCACCGCCCCCACCAGGACGGCGAGCCCTGCGAGGAGCGTTCGCCAGCGTCGATCGGCACACCAGGTCGACAGTGAGCGCCGGGGGCGCTGCACCACCGAGCCGAGATCGGGATCCGTGCGAGTCGTATCCGTGCGAGTCGTAGTCGTCATGGCAGACGATGTTCGCGTTCCGGGCGGGCTGAATCATTGGGGCGACCCCCTCGATGGAGGGTAGGGCTAGCCCCCCGCCCTGCTCGGGGGCTCACCGGCTCACCACTGAACCGCTCGGTTGCCTACGGTATCGACGTGACCAGTTATCAACCTCTCAGCAGCGTAGCCGCGGCCCGCAGCAGATTCTCTGCTGTGTCTCGCGGCAGATTCTCTGTGGAGGCGGTGGCCCGCGCCTGGTTGTGGGGTTGGCCGGCAATCGGTCAGCTGACCCTCGACCTCTTGCTGGCCATGGTCTACCTGATGGTGCCGCTGCTGGCGCTGATCGGGATCGTGACGATTCCCGCGCTGTTGATCGGCCTACCGCTGCTGGTTCTCGCGCTGGTCTGCGCCATCGGGCTGAGCTGGTTCGAACGCGCCAGGGTGTTCGCGCTGACCGGGATGGCGATCGCCACACCGCTCCCGATGCGCGACACCGAGCCGATCTGGAGACGTCTGCTGCTGCGAGCCCGGTCCTGGCGAGCGCTATTGCACCTCACCGCGATTTCCCTCTGGGGGCTCCTGGCCGGTTCCGTGATCACGGTGCTGACCAGCGTGGCGCTGGCCGCCGCGGCGGTCCCGACCTACGCGATGGCGCTGCCGGACGGGCCGGACGGCGGGCTGCACCTGCCGTTCGGCGGCCAGATCGATGGCTTCTGGTGGCTGCTACTGGTCTTCGGCCTCGGCATCCTGGGCCTGGTGGTGGTTCCGTTGTTGGCTCGCGGGCTGGTTCTGGTCGACGTCCTGCTGGCCCGGTACTTGCTCGGACCGGGCCGCAACGAGCAGGTCGAGCGGCTCTCCGAGCGGGTGGACACGTTGACCCAGACCCGGGAAGCCACCGTGGATTCGGTGGAGGTGGAGCGGCGGCGGATCGAACGTGATCTGCATGATGGCCCGCAGCAGCGACTCGTCGCCATCGCGATGGACCTCGGGATGGCCCAGGAGCGCATCGACCGGGATCCGGCGGGGGCTCGACAGTTGCTCAACAAGGCGCACGCCGCCTCGAAGGAGGCGATTACCGAGATGCGGATGGTGGCTCGGGGCATTCATCCGCCGGTGCTCACCGACCGTGGTCTGGACGCCGCCTTGTCGGCGCTCGCCGCCCGGTCGCCGGTGCCGGTCACCGTTCAAGTGGATCTACCCACTCGCCCGTCCCCCACCGTGGAGGCGATCGCCTACTTCTGCGTCTCGGAGGCCCTCACCAACGTGGCCAAGCACGCTCGGGCGACGTCCGCCCGGGTCGAGGTCACGGCGGCCGGCAGCGGGCTGCGGATCGAGATCCGGGACGACGGTGTGGGCGGTGCGAACCCGGCCGGCGGGACCGGACTGCACGGTCTGACCGACCGAGTGCGGGCGATCGACGGCTCAATGGACGTCACTTCACCGATCGGTGGGCCGACCGTGCTCAGCATCAACCTTCCCTGGAGTAGGTCATGACCAGCCAGACCACGGACGGCGCGTTGCGCGTCGTCCTCGCCGAAGACTCCGTGCTGCTGCGCGAAGGACTACTGCGACTGCTCGCCGACAGCGGCTTCGACGTGGTGCAGGCCTGCGGGGAGGCGGAGACGTTCTTGCGGGCGGTCGAGGTGCACAGGCCCGACCTGGTGATCGTCGACGTCCGGATGCCACCGACCTTCACGGACGAGGGGATTCGAGCCGCACTGGTGGTGCGTCGTCAATTTCCGGACATCGCGGTGCTGGTGCTCAGCCAATACGTGGAGGAGAACTACGCCACCGAACTCGTCGCCGGCCGGTCGCGGGGCGTCGGTTACCTGCTCAAGGACCGGGTGGCGGACGTCGGCGACTTCGTCGACTCGCTGCGTCGGGTCGCCGCCGGCGGTACCGCCCTCGACCCAGAAGTGGTGCAGCAACTTCTTTCTCGGGCCCATCAGCGCGATCCGCTGGCCCGGCTCACGCCCCGCGAGAGCGAGGTACTCGCGCTGATGGCCGAGGGCAGGTCGAACACCGCGATCGCCGCCGCGCTGCGGGTCGGCGAAGGAGCGGTCGAGAAGCACGTATCCAGCATCTTCACCAAGCTCGATCTGCCACCGGCGGCCCAGGACCATCGACGAGTTCTCGCCGTCCTGCGCTGGCTCGGGCACGACACCTCGACCACGGAGTTCTGACATGACAACGCAAACCCTGCCCACGGAACCGGTGGATCGACCGAGCGAACCGCCCTTGCGGAAATGGGTCGTGCCGATCCGGGTGCTGGCCGGCCTCGCCACAGTTGCCGTGCTGGCCGCCGGCACCGTGAGCGCGGTGGCGTTCTTCATGATCCGGAGCACGACGGAGACCTCGCACTTCCCGGATCGGGTGAGCCGGGTACAGGTGACCGGCGAAACCGGGGACGTCTGGGTGCGGACCGACTCGGCAGCCCAGGGGGCCACCGTGCTGAGCTACGGCCGCAGCGCCTTTCGGACGACGACGCATTCCGAGCGGGTGATCGACGGCGTGCTGCAGGTGACCGGTTCTTGCCGGGGTGGCGGGGCGGCTCTGCTCGACCAGTGCTCGATAAACTTCAAGATCACCGTGCCACCCGGCACCGCCGTGACCGTTCGCACCACCACCGGAGAGATCGCGGTGACGGGTACCAGCGCACCGGTGACCGCACAATCCAATACCGGTGACATCCACGTCTGGAAAGCGAGCGGTCCGATCCAGCTGATCACGGATATTGGTGACATCAACGGAGAGTTGCTCAGCAGTGGCGTCGCGTCGGGCCGGTCGAATACCGGCGATGTCCGGCTGAACTTCACTGCGGCACCGGATCAGATCACGGCGAATACCGACATCGGCGATATCCGGATTCAGGTTCCGGACGACGCAACCAAATACCGGGTGACGGCCGACGTGAATCTGGGCGAGCGCCAGATCAAGGTCCCGACCGACGCCGCATCGCCACGAGTCGCCGACCTCAGCACCGCCACCGGCGATATCCGAATGGGGTTCACCAACTGAGATTGATCAGCCGAGCAGAGATCAATTCGAAAAGTTCGATCATCCTAGGTTTCGAATATGCGACGCCGGGCAAAGGTAAGAGGGGGAGAAGGTCTGCACCAGACCGGACCCACAGTTAACTGGTAAACGGTGCGATACCGGGAGGAGCTGATTCCAGCCAGGTCGTGAAACCGGTGTAGTCCGACTGCGTCATTGCCAGTTCGAAGATCTCCTGGTCATAACTACATCGAGCGACCACCGATTCAGGCAGGATCGAGTCGATCTCCTCGTCCGTCGGCTGTCGGCCCTCGATCAGTTCGAGCCGAGCCCGCTGAAGTACCTGCCCGGGCCGAGGGTCGAACGTGAAGATCCGGAACCACTCCAGCCGGTCTTCCTCGTAGCGAGCGACCCCGAGCATCCAGCCGCCGGGTTTTCGCGGTCGGTCCCTGCGCAGTGAGCAGTCAAACGTTGCCGCGTTCCGGCCGAGCAATCGGCGCCGGAGAATGAAGCCGCCGATGATGAGACCGAACAGAAGGAGCAGCCCACCGACGATCTCGAGTGGAGCGATCAGTTCGCCCACGAGTACCCAGGGCCCGTCAGTGACCTGAGCCGGAGACCAGGGCGGCGGTGTCAGAGACGACCGTCACCCGGTCGTGATCGATGGAGAGGAACCCGTCCTCAACCTCGGCCACCACGGACTCCCCGTTCTCGGTGTGGATCTGCACCTGGCCGGCGGCGAGGACAGCCAGCGTCGGCGCGTGGCCGGTCAGGATGCCCAACTCGCCCTCGGTTGTGCGCGCGATGATCATTCTGGCCGCACCCGACCAGACCCGAGCTTCCGCGCTTACCAGTTCGACCTGGAGCGTCACCCGTTCACCTCCGTACCTTCCGCATCGCTGCGATCACTAGCTTGATCTGTAACAGAGTAGCCGTCCGGGCGACCAACACCGCGATCGGTGTCGGCCGCCCGGACGGGAAGAACAGGTCTAGCCACCGCTCAGGCGGTGTCCTTCTGGATCTGCGCCCACTTGCGCTCGACGTCATCGAGCCCACCGCACATGAAGAACGCCTGCTCAGCAACGTGGTCGTACTCGCCGGCAGCGATCTTCGCGAACGCCTCGACGGTCTCGCCGACCGGCACGGTGGAACCCTCGATGCCGGTGAACTGCTTTGCAACGTAGGTGTTCTGGGACAGGAACCGCTGGATCCGGCGGGCCCGGTTGACCACGATCTTGTCCTCTTCGGACAGCTCGTCGACGCCCAGGATCGCGATGATGTCCTGCAGTTCCTTGTTGCGCTGGAGGATCTGCTTCACTCGGACGGCCGTGTTGTAGTGGTCGGCCGCGATGTACCGCGGGTCGAGGATCCGCGACGTCGAGCTCAGCGGGTCCACCGCCGGGTAGATCCCCATCGAGGCGATCTCCCGGGAAAGCTCGGTGGTGGCGTCGAGGTGCGCGAAGGTGGTCGCCGGCGCCGGGTCGGTGTAGTCGTCGGCCGGCACGTAGATCGCCTGCATCGAGGTGATCGAGTGTCCCCGGGTCGAGGTGATCCGCTCCTGCAGCACGCCCATCTCATCCGCCAGGGTGGGCTGGTATCCCACGGCCGACGGCATCCGGCCGAGCAGCGTGGAGACCTCGGACCCGGCCTGGGTGAAGCGGAAGATGTTGTCGATGAACAGCAGCACGTCCTGGCCCTGGACGTCGCGGAAGTACTCCGCCATCGTCAGCGCGGACAGCGCCACCCGCAGCCGGGTGCCCGGCGGCTCGTCCATCTGGCCGAAGACCAGCGCGGTGGCGCCCAGCACGCCGGACTCTTCCATTTCGACGATCAGGTCGTTGCCCTCACGGGTGCGCTCGCCGACTCCGGCGAACACCGACACGCCGCCGTGGTCCTTGGCGACCCGGGCGATCATTTCCTGGATCAGCACGGTCTTGCCGACCCCGGCGCCGCCGAACAGACCGATCTTGCCGCCCTGCACGTACGGCGTCAGCAGGTCGATGACCTTGATGCCGGTCTCGAACATCTCGGTCTTGGACTCGAGCTGGTCGAAGGCCGGCGCCTTGCGGTGGATCGGCCAGCGCTCGGTGACCTCGTAGCGCTCGTCCGGCTTGAGGTTCAGCACATCGCCGACGGCGTTGTAGACGTGGCCCTTGGTGACGTCGCCGACCGGCACGCTGATCGCGCTTCCGGTATCGGTGACGGACATTCCCCGGACCAGGCCGTCGGTCGGCTTCAACGCAATCGCCCGAACCAGGCTGTCGCCGATGAACTGGGCGACCTCCAGCATCAGCGTGATCTCCTCGCCGTTCAGCGAGTAATCAATCGTCAGTGCGTTGTACATGTGGGGCAGCGAGCCCGCAGGGAACTCGATGTCCACGACGGGCCCGATCACCCGGGCCACCCGGCCGACCCCGGCCGGCTGGCTCTGCGTGTCGTTCTCGGTGGCTGTGGCGGTCATCTCTCTCTTCTCCCTGTCAAGGTGCTCAACTGCTGAAACAACGTCTGATGTGGCGGTAGGTCAGGAAGCGAGAGCGTCGGAGCCGCCGATGATCTCGCTGATCTCCTGGGTGATCTCCGCCTGGCGAGCCTGGTTGGCGAGCCGGGTGTAGGTCCGGATCAGTTCCTTGGCGTTGTCGGAGGCCGACTTCATCGCCCGCTGCCGAGCGGCGAGCTCGCTGGCCGAGGCGGCCAGCAGCGCGTTGAAGATCCGGCTGTTGACGTACTTCGGCAGCAGCGAATCAAGCACTTCGGCCGCGTTCGGCTCGAATTCGTACAGCGGCAGGACCTCGTCCGGCGCCGGAGCTTCTTCACCCTCGACGACCTCCAGCGGCAGCAACCGGATGATCTCCGGTTCCTGCGACACCATGCTGACGAAGCGGGTGTAGACGATGTGGATCTCGTCGATCCCGCCGTCCTCGTATTCCTTGAGGAAGTCGGCGACCAGCGTGTCGCCGATCGCCCGAGCGTCCTCGTAGGCCGGGGAGTCGGAGAAGCCGGTCCACTCCTGGGCCAGCGCCCGGTTCCGGAACCGGTAGAAGGCCACGGCCTTGCGACCGGTCACGTAGGTGGCCAGTTCCTTGCCCTCGCCACGCAACCGTTCCGAGAGCTGCTCGGCCGCCTTGAGGACGTTCGAGGAGTAGGCCCCGGCCATCCCCCGGTCACCGGTGATGACCAGGATTCCGGCCCGGCGGACCTGCTCCTTCTCCGTCGTCAGCACGTGCTCGACGTTGGAGAAGGTCGCGACCGCCGAGACGGCGCGGGAGATCGCCCGAGCGTACGGAGTGGACGACGCCACCGCCGCACGTGCCTTGGCGATACGCGAGGTCGCGATCAACTCCATCGCCCGGAAGATCTTCTCCAGCGACGCCGTCGACCTGATCTTCGCGCGGTACTCGCGCTGCTGCGCTCCCATATCCTTCTGCTCTCTCTCCCCGCGGTGCTCGAAAAGTCGCTTCCGTCAGCGCTTCTGGCGGACGATGCGCTCCTGCTCGATGTCCTCGTCCTCAGCCGGGGCAGACTCCTCGGAGCCCACCTGGATGCCGCCACCGTCGCCGCTGGAGAATTCCTGCTTGAACTGGTCGACCTCGGTCTGCAGGGTTGCCGCAGTGTCGTCGCTGAACTTGTTGGTCTCCGCGATGCTCTTCAGCACGCTGCTGGTACGACGCAAGTAGTCGAGGAACTCCCGCTCGAACCGGCCGACGTCGGCGACCGCGACCGAGTCGAGCTGACCGGTGGTGCCCAGCCAGATCGAGACCACCTGCTCCTCGGTCGGGTACGGCGAGTACTGCGGCTGCTTGAACAGCTCCATCAGCCGCTCACCGCGGGCCAGCTGCTGCTTGGAGGCAGCGTCCAGGTCGGAGGCGAACAGCGCGAACGCTTCCAGGGCCCGGTACTGCGCCAGGTCGATCTTCAGCGAGCCGGTGACCGCCTTCATCGCCTTGGTCATCGCCGAGCCACCGACCCGCGACACCGAGATACCGACGTCGACGGCCGGCCGCTGGTTGGCGTTGAACAGGTCCGACTGCAGGAACAGCTGGCCGTCGGTGATCGAGATGACGTTCGTCGGGATGTAGGCCGACACGTCGTTGGCCTTGGTCTCGACGATCGGCAGACCGGTCATCGAGCCGTGTCCGAGCTCGTCGGACAGCTTCGCGCAGCGCTCCAGCAGGCGGGAGTGCAGGTAGAAGACGTCGCCCGGGTAAGCCTCGCGGCCCGGCGGACGGCGCAGCAGCAACGACACCGCGCGGTAGGCCTCGGCCTGCTTGGACAGGTCATCGAAGATGATCAGGACGTGCTTGCCGGCGTACATCCAGTGCTGGCCGATGGCCGAGCCGGTGTACGGCGCCAGGTACTTGAAGCCGGCCGGGTCGGACGCCGGCGAGGCGACGATGGTGGTGTACTCCAGCGCGCCGGCCGCTTCGAGCGCACCGCGGATACCCGCGATGGTCGAACCCTTCTGACCGATCGCCACGTAGATGCAGCGGACCTGCTTGTCCGGGTCGCCGCTGGCCCAGTTGTCCTTCTGGTTGATGATCGTGTCGATCGCGATCGCGGTCTTGCCGGTCTGCCGGTCACCGATGATCAGCTGTCGCTGACCGCGGCCGATCGGGGTCAGCGAGTCGATCGCCTTGATCCCGGTCTGCATCGGCTCGTGCACCGACTTACGCGCCATCACGCCGGGGGCCTGCAGCTCGAGCGCGCGCCGGCCCTCGGCCTCGATGTCACCAAGGCCGTCGATCGGGGTACCGAGCGGGTCCACGACCCGGCCGAGGAAGTTGTCGCCAACCGGAACCGAGAGCACCTCGCCGGTCCGCTTGACCTCCTGCCCCTCCTCGAGGCCGCTGAACTCACCGAGGACGACGACGCCGATCTCCCGGACGTCGAGGTTCAGGGCCAGGCCCAGGGTGCCGTCCTCGAAGCGCAGCAGTTCGTTGGCCATCACACTCGGCAGGCCCTCGACCCGGGCGATACCGTCGCTCGCCTCGGATACGATGCCGACTTCTTCGCGGGAGGCCGCTTCCGGGTCGTAGGACTGCACGAAGGCGTCCAGTGCGTCCCGGATCTCCTCCGGACGGATCGTAAGCTCCGCCATCTGGAATCCCTGCTCTCTCGTCGTGATCCGGCGTGAGCCGGGCGTCGGGTCGTCGTTCTCTCGGTTTATGCTCTTACTTTTCATTGTCGTGCCGTACTTCGTGCTGAG
>Ga0326721_10000504_pt1 | contig 11798 bp, 12 predicted proteins | sample SGPome_FD_203951 | JGI IMG/M metagenome (GOLD analysis project Ga0326721, IMG submission 203951) | Soil microbial communities from Southern Great Plains, Lamont, Oklahoma, United States - SGP_1_2016 | ecosystem: Engineered > Artificial ecosystem > Soil microcosm > Unclassified | place: USA...
GCGGGGTGGAGCTGTACTTGGCGATCCAGAACGGGTTGGTCGTGGCGAACGCGCTGGTGTTCCCAGTGCAGGTCGTCCACCAGTCAAGCGTGCTGTAGATCATCGGGTACTTGTTGGTGCGGTAGTGCACCTCGTTGGAGAACGCCCTGATCCAGCTGATCATCGAGGACTGGGACAGCCCATAGCAGGTCGCGCCGCTGGGGTTGTACTCGATGTCCAGAGCCGGCGGCAGGGTCTTGCCGTCGGCGGACCAGCCGCCGCCGTGGTTGACGAAGTAGTCGGCCTGGGTGGTGCCGCTGGAGCTGTTCGGGTGCGCGAAGTGGTACGCGCCGCGGATCATGCCCACGTTGTAGGAACCGTTGTACTGCTGGGCGAAGTACGGGTTCGTGTAGGTGGTGCCCTCGGTCGCCTTGACGTAGGCGAACCGGGCTCCGTTGTTCCACGCGGTCGACCAGGCGACGTTGCCCTGGTAACCGGAGACGTCCATGCCTCGGACGTAGGTTGCCGCATTTGCCGGCCCAGCGCTGAGGGCGAGCGCTGCGACCAGTCCGGAGCCGACCATCACGGCGGCGACGGCGGCGCCGAGGATGCTACGTACCCTGCGGGCACGCGGCTGTGCTTGGTTCATTCGTTCTCCTTGTCGAGGGGGGATGGCGGGGAATGCCGTCGTAAATATGGACATACCCCACGCCGCCGTCAAATCGAGATGATTACGCAGAACACACCTTCATGTGGTGTCTGCAAACCCCCTATTTTCCGGGCCTCCGCGGGCCCAGGATGCCTTGACTGCCGGCCCGCTACCTGACCTAATGGGGGGGTCCAGACCGCGATGCCGGTCGGGGTCCCCGCTTTCGTTCGGTGGAGGCGGATCCCGGCGCCGACCGGAATGCCGTGAGGCTTGCGCAGCCGCGCACAGCCCGTACCCGGTGCGGTCACACAACACCGAAGGGAATCAGCATGGCCGAAGTCCAGTACGTGGAAGCCTCGCGTATCTACCCGGGGAACCCGGTCCCCGCAGTCAACCGGCTCAACCTCGATGTCGCCGATGGCGAATTCGTCGTCCTGGTCGGGCCGTCCGGATCCGGCAAGTCGACCGCGCTGCGGATGCTCGCAGGTCTCGAGGACGTCGATCAGGGCGAGATCCGGATCGGCGGCGTGGACGTCTCGCAGAAGCCGCCGAAGGACCGCGACATCGCGATGGTGTTCCAGAACTACGCCCTGTACCCGCACATGTCGGTCGCCGAGAACATGGGCTTCGCGCTCAAGCTCAAGGGCGTGTCCAAGGAGGAGCGAGCCAAGAAGGTGCTCGCCGCGGCCAAGCTGCTCGACCTGGAGCCCTACCTGGACCGCAAGCCCAAGGCGCTCTCGGGTGGCCAGCGGCAGCGGGTCGCGATGGGGCGTGCCATCGTCCGGGAGCCCAGCGTGTTCCTGATGGACGAGCCGCTGTCCAACCTCGATGCCAAGCTTCGGGTCGAGACCCGCGCCAACATCGCGGCGCTGCAGGCCCGGCTCGGCACCACGACGATCTACGTCACCCACGACCAGGTCGAGGCCATGACGATGGGCGACCGGGTGGCGCTGCTCAAGGACGGCATCCTGCAGCAGGTCGATACCCCGCGCAACCTCTATGACCACCCGGGCAACGCCTTCGTGGCCGGCTTCATCGGCTCGCCCGCGATGAACCTGGTCAAGGTGCCGTTCGACGAGAACGGCGCGGAGCTGGGCGGCCTCAGGATCCCGATCCAGCCGGATGCCGCTGCCGCGGCGCGCTCGGCCGGCCTGAAGGAGATCATCCTCGGCATCCGGCCTGAGTCCTTCCACGCCTCGGAGAACGGCCAGGGCCTCAAGCTCAAGGCGACCCTGGTCGAGGAGCTCGGCGCCGACGCCTTCGTCTACGGCGAGCTGCCCGGGACCAAGACCCACGACGTCGGCGACGACGGTGGCGCCAAGCCGTTCACCGTCCGTTTCGACGGCCGGGTGCCTCCGAAGATCGGCAACGAGATCACCCTCGACGTCCGGACCGAGGAGACTCACGCGTTCAACCCGGAGAACGGCGAGCGCCTCGGCGCCTGACAGCCGCCGGCAGGACAGCGGAAGGGGACGTCGGCTCGCGGCCGGCGTCCCTTTCCGATCTCTCGCCCTGACTCGGCCGCTTGCCGGCCGTCCCGGCTGGATTCAGTCGGCCCGCAGCCACAGCGGGTGGTAGCTGAGCGGCAGCTTGGCCTTGGCGTCCCGGCAGGTGAGGATCGCCGCCGCGCCTGCCACCCGCCGCACGGCCACCGTGCAGGAGCCGTCCGGCGCCGCCAGCCGGACCAGCTGCACGTCGGGCGGGGAGCCCAGCACCTCCAGCACCCGAATCGCGCCCGCCGACGCCACGCCCAGTTCGCGCTGTGCGTGCACCACGGCGGCCTGCGCGGCCGGGGGCAGGCCGATCTGGCCGCGCAGCCGGTCCGGCAGCACCTGCCCGTGCTCGGCCGCCGATGCCAGGGCAGCCGGGTCGGTGATCCGGCCGTACAGCTGCCCGGTCGGCAGCACCAGCACGTTGGCCGCGAAGCGGTCTCCGCCGACGTGGCTGCATTCCCACGCCCGGCCGGGGCAGAGCCGAGCCAGCGCGGTGGCCACCGGACGTCCCTCGATGGCGCAGCACATGTCCCTGGTGCCGTGCGCGCACACCGCGTACACCGGCCGGGTGTCGCCAGCCCGCATAGCCTGCTCGGCAAGCGCCGCCGGGTCGAGCTCGAGCAGCTCGCCGGCTGACTCATAGGTACCCCAGACGATGCCCTGCCGCCCGGGCCGGCAGTCGGCGAATCCCCAGCAGTGCTGGCCCGGCGCCGGGTGGCGGCCGGGGCGGCGGATCGCCAGCACCCGGACACCCTGCTGGCCCAGCGCGCCGATCAGCCGTTGCGCGACCCGCGGGTCGAACCGGGAGTCAGCCAGGCCGCCGACGCCCCAGCCGCCGGGCTGCTCGACGAGCAGCACCCGGCTGGCCGGAAAGGCCGTGCCGAGCATCTCATCGTCGCGGGCGGTCGCCGCCAGCGCGCACCGGTTGGACCGGTCAAGCATCGCGGGCGGGCACCAGGACGGCGGCGGTGACCAGCGTGCGGACCAGGGACAGCGCGGCTCCGGCGTCCAGCCCGGGCAGCTGGTCCGCACTCACCGGCTCGCCGGAGAGCACCTGCTCGAGCGCGGCTTCAGCCGGCAGCGGCAGGCTGAGGCTGGTGTCGAGGGCCTTGACCAGCAGCGCGTCGGGCTGGCGCTCCAGCCGGGCCCGCAGGCCTGGACGGAGCCGGAAGCGGGCCGACGGGGTCAAGGCGGCCAGCGCGGCCAGCTGCGCCATCGGCTCGATCGGCTGCGGCCGGGTGCTGGCGGCCAGCTCGCCGGCAAGCCGGCTGGCCACCTGCCGCACCCGCCCGCCCTCGGCGAAGGCGGCGAACGCCCGCACGGTCTCGCGCAGCTGACTGGCCAGCCGCGCCTCGGCGGCCAGGTCGCCGCCCAGCGGCAGCGAGGCGCGCAGGCTCGGTTCGGTGGCCGCCTCGGCGAGCAGGTGGGTGAGCAGGCTGTGCCTGGTCACCGGATGCACGCCGACGGTCAAGTGGATCGAGGTCTCACCCTGGGCCGTCGCGGAGTGGAGAAAGCCCCGCGGCAGGTACAGCGCGTCGCCGGGCTGCAGCGTCAGTTCGAGCAACGGCGGCTCGGCCGCCCGGGCCGTGACTGCCGCCCGGTGCTGCTCCCAATCCTGACCGGGCAGCGGATCGGTGAGCACCGGCCGGTGGACAACCCAGCGCTTGCGGCCGGCGACCTGCAGCACGAAGACGTCGTGGGTGTCGTAATGCGGTGCGAAGCCCTGGTTCTGCGGCGGGGTCAGGTAGCAATTGATCTGCACCGGGTGCCCCAGCTCGGTGCTCAGCGTGCTGCCGAAGCGCACCAGCGGCGGCCAGGTGCGGTGCAGCGCCTGCAACACCAGGGTGGCGCCGTCGGCGACCAGCCCGAGCACCTTGTCGTCGGCCACCTGATCGGTCACCCCGGCCCCGGCGCCGCCGGACCTGGTGAACTCCCGGGCCGGGATCACCCTGCCTTCCTTGGCGAGTCGGAGAAACGGGGTCCGCAGCCCGCGCCGGGACAGCAGCTCGTCGATCGCCGCGGTGTCGATCAGGTCGGTGTAGTCAGCGCCGCTTTCGGCGGCTGGGGTCAGCAGCGGTTGCCTGGACCAGTACTCGGCGGCGAACCGGTCCACCGGGATGGCGAGGCAGCGGGCCAAGGCGCCCGGCGCGCTGATGCGGGGAACGGCGGCGGGCAGGGTCGCCACCGGCGGCACGGCGGCGGGCAGGGCGGCGCCGACCGGGTCGGCGCCGCCCATCGGCTGGTCAGTGCTCAGGCGCTGCCGTCCGCGCCACCGTCGTGCTGGCCGGCGCTGCCGTCCGTGCCACCGTCACCCGCGCCACCGCCCGCGCCGCCATCGGCACCCGCGCTGCCATCGGCGCCACCGTCCGCGCCGGCATCCCCCGCGCCGCCATCGGCGCCACCGTCCGCGCCGGCATCCCCCGCGCCACCCTCGGCGCCACCATCCGCGCCGGCATCGCCCGCGTGGCCGTCCGCGCTGCCATCGGCGCCGCCGTCATGCACGCCGGCCAGACCGTCAGCGCCGTCGTCGGCGGTTCCTTCGTCGGTCATCGTGGTACTCCTCATCAAGTAGGCAACGCCGGACGGCCCGGCGGCCAGGTGACAGGGCACGCTACTCGGCCCGGCTCCCACGCTAGTAGGGCGAGCCGAGCCCGGCGACCGGACGCACGCCAGCACGGCCGGAACGCTGTCGGTTCGCCGCCGCCGATCCGAAGGACCGGACAGCGGGCCGGCTCAGCGGGCCGGCTCAACGGGCCAGCTCAGCGGTCAGCCTGCCTGCGCTGCCGGGCCACCTCGGCCATCGTGACCGCGGCCGCCACCGAGGCGTTCAACGACTCGGCCTGGCCGGTCATCGGAATGGACAGCGTCACGTCACAGGTCTCGCCGACCAGCCGCGACAGGCCGCGGCCCTCCGAACCCACCACAATCACCAGCGGGTCGGTGGCGTTCGGCAGCTCGTCCAGGGTGGTGTCACCGTCGGCGTCCAGGCCGACGACCTGCAGGCCGGCCTTCTGGCAGTCCCGCAGCGCCCGCACCAGGTTGGTCACCTGGGCGACCGGGATACGCGCCGCGGTGCCCGCCGAGGTTCGCCAGGCGGTGGCGGTGACTCCGGCCGAGCGCCGGGTCGGCACGATCACCCCCTGCGCGCCGAAGGCGACCGCGGACCGGATGATGGCGCCGAGGTTGCGCGGATCGGTGACGCCATCCAGGGCCACCAGCAGCGGCGTGGTCGTCGCGGAGCCGACCAGCTCGAGCAGGTCGGGCAGCTCGTCGTAGGAAAATGGGGGGACCTGCAGGGCGATGCCCTGATGCAGGATGCCGCCGGTCCGCCGGTCGATCTCGGCCTTGCTGACCTCGAGGATGGGCAGCCCCCGGTCGGCGGCCAGGTGGATCGCCTCGGTCACCCGCTCGTCGGCCTCGATGCCGATGGCGACATACAGCGCATTGGCCGGAATCGCTGCCCGCAGCGCCTCGGCGACCGGGTTGCGGCCCACCAGCAGCTCAGGGGCGTCGGAGTTCTTGCCGGCGGTGCCGCGCCGGCGCGGCGTCCCCTCGGACCGGCGCTCGACGGCCGCGGCCCGGCGTGCCGCCGGATGGCCCTTGCGTTCGGTGGCCTTCGGCGTCGGGCCCTTGCCAGCCAGGCCCCGGGCCCGGTTGCCACCCGAACCTACGATGGCGCCCTTCTTGCCCTTGCGTACGGCGCCCTTGCGGGCGGAGTTACCTGCCATCGTTCTTCAGCCTGAGCGTCACCCGGCAATCCTACGGACATCGAGCCGGTGCGATCACCAGCGCGGCCAGGCAGCCGGCGTGGATCAGTACTCGACCACGTGGGTCGGCTGCACCCGCACGACCACCCGGACGTGGTCGGTGCCCTCGTCCCCGGTGTAGCTCTTGCCGGTGTAGTGCAGCGACAACTGCTCGATCAGCTGCGGGCCGCCCTCGGTGCTCATGCTCACCGTGCCGCGTACCTCGACGTAGCGGTAGGGGTTCTCCCGGTCCAGGATCAGCACGCTGACCCGCGGGTCCTTGAGCCAGTTGGTCTCCTTCTTGCGACCCTGGATGGTCGACAGCACCAGCTCATCGCCGGCGTAGGTGGCCCACAGGACCGACGTCTGCGGCGAGCCGTCGGTGTTGCTGGTTGCTACCACCACGAAGTTGGCGTCATCGAGCAGCCTCTTGGCCAGTTCCGGCAATGCAGTCATGCCTGGAGTCTATGGCTAGCCGACGGGCCCCTCCCGAAACGGCTGGGACGGTGGCGCCGGCTGCCGCGAGGGCGCTGTCCACGCCTGCCGCCCAGGCGCAGCGGCTAGGTTTGTCGCATGCACCCAGAGCCGCTCCGCCGGGAATCGCTATTGGTCGCCACCGGCCGCCCGCCTCGCATCCCGGCCGGGCCGGTCAACCAGCCGATCAGCCTGACCTCGACCTTTCATGCCGGCGGCCAGCGGGTGTACGGCCGCGAGGGCAACGACAGCGTCGAGGCGTTCGAAGCCGCCCTCGGCGCGGTGGAGGGCGGCCAGGTCACGGCGTTCTCCTCCGGAATGGCAGCCAGCGCCGCGCTGATCGAGGGGCTGCCGGTCGGCTCGGTGGTGGTGCTGCCCACCACCTTCTACAACTTCAACCGGACCCTGCTGGACCGACAGGTCGAACTCGGCCGGCTGACGCTGCGTCCGGTCGATGTCACCGATACCGACGCGGCGCTGCAGGCGCTGCCAGGTGCCACCCTGCTCTGGCTGGAGCTGCCGACCAATCCGATGCTGATGGTGCCCGACCTGCCGGCGCTGGCCGAGGCGGCCCGGCGGCACGGTGTGCTCAGCGTCGTCGATGCCACCCTGGCGACTCCCCTCGGCATCCGGCCACTGGAGCACGGGGCGGACGTGGTGATGCACTCGGCAACCAAGTGGATCGCCGGCCACAGCGATCTGGTGATGGGAACGCTGGCCACCGCCGACCAGGGCCTCAACGAGCAGCTGAAGGCCCGCCGCACCCTCACCGGCGCGCTGCCCGGCGCGCTGGAATCCTTCCTCGCGCTACGCGGGCTGCGGACGCTGTCGGTCCGGCTGGAACGGGCGTGCGCCACTGCCGCCGAGCTGGCCCAGCGGCTGAGCCGGCACCCGTCGGTTCGCAGCGTGCGCTACCTGGGGCTGCCCGACCATCCGCACGCCGACCGGATCGCCAAGCTGATGGACAACCACGGCGGCCTGCTGTCCTTCGAGCCGGACTCGCTGGAGCGCGCCGAGCAGGTGTGCGCCCGGGTCCGGCTGATCAGCCACGCCACTAGCCTGGGCGGGGTCGAGTCGCTGCTGGAACGGCGTGGCAGCTACCCGGGCGAGGCGCGGCAGCAGACCCCGGCTGAGCTGATCCGGCTGTCGGTGGGGTTGGAGCACGTCGAGGACCTGTGGGCCGATCTGGAGCAGGCGCTGGGCTGAGGCTGGCTCAGCCAGGGTCAGTGGGCGATGAGCGCGGTGGCCACGGCGGCGATCCCCTCGCCGCGACCGGTGAGTCCCAGGCCGTCGGTGGTGGTCGCCGACAGCGCCACCGGCGCGCCGATGACGTCGCTGAGCAGCGCCTCGGCATCCATCCGCCGCGGACCCAGCTTCGGGCGGTTGCCGATCAACTGGACCGCGACATTGCCGATCCGCCAGCTCGCGGCTGTCAGCCGGCGGACCACCTCGGTGAGCAACTCGATGCCCGACGCCCCGGCCCACTGCGGGTCCGCGGTGCCGAACACCGCGCCGAGATCGCCCAGACCGGCCGCCGACAGCAGCGCGTCACAGGCGGCATGACAGACCACGTCCCCATCGGAGTGACCGGCGCAGCCGTCGACGTTGGGCCAGAACAGGCCCGCCAGCCAGCACTCCCGGCCAGCCTCGATCGGATGCACATCGACGCCGATGCCGACCCGGGGCAGCGTCATGCGGGCTGGCCCCGATCAGCCAGGACGGCGGCCGGCTCAGTCACGCTGCCGGGCTCAGTCAGGCTGCCGGGCTCAGTCAGGCTGCCGGGCTCGGCGACCCGATGCGCCAGCCACAGGTCGTGCGGCGTGGTGATCTTGAAGCCGCGCTCCGCGCCGGGGACCGTCTGCACCGCTACTCCGAGCGCTTCGAGCAGGCCGGCGTCATCGGTCACCTCGGTCAGGGAGCGCTCCTCGGCCGCCCGGTGCGCGGCGAGCAGGACCTCTCGGCGGAAGCCCTGCGGCGTCTGGACCGCCCGCAGCTCGGCGCGGTCGACGGTGGCGACCACCCGGCCAGCGGAATCCACCCGCTTCACCGTGTCGGTCACCTGCAGCACCGGGATGACCGCCTGATCACCGTGTCTCAGCCGGGCCACCACGGCCGAGATCACCGGGGCCTCAACCAGCGGCCGGGCGGCATCATGCACCAGCACCAGCTCGACGCCAGGTTCCACTGCGGCCAGACCCAGATCGACCGATCGCTGCCGGGTCGGCCCACCGGCTACCACGGTGGCCCGGCCACCCACCTGGACGCGGATGGCGGGCACGGCGGCAGCCGGCGCCACCACGACCACGTCGTCAACGTCGGGATGGCCGGTGAAGGCGTCGAGGGCCCAGTTCAGCAGGGGACGGCCATGCAAGGGCACCAGAGCTTTAGGCATGCCGGCACCGAGGCGCTCGCCTGATCCGGCGGCAACGATCACCGCCGCTACCCTGCCAGCCACCTGGGCCGGCGGGGACTCCCGAGTATCCGATTCCTGGCTCAGGCGACAGCCTCGGCCAGGACCTCGTCAAGCACCAGCTCTGCCTTGTCCTCGTTGGTGCCCTCGGCCAGCGCCAATTCGCTCACCAGGATCTGGCGAGCCTTGGCCAGCATGCGCTTCTCACCCGCAGACAGGCCGCGGTCCTTCTCGCGGCGCCACAGGTCACGGACGACCTCGGCCACCTTGTTCACGTCACCGGAGGCGAGCTTCTCGCCGTTGGCCTTGTACCGGCGCGACCAGTTCGTCGGCTCTTCGGTGTGTGGGGCGCGCAGCACTTCGAAGACCCGGTCCAGGCCCTCCTGGCCGACCACGTCGCGCACGCCCACGATCTCGGCGTTGTCGGCGGGCACTCGAACGGTCAGGTCACCCTGCTGGACCTTGAGCACCAGGTACATCCGCTCTACGCCCTTGATGACCCGCGTCTCGATTGCCTCGATTTTGGCAGCGCCATGGTGCGGATAAACTACGGTCTCGCCGACCTCAAAAGTCATAGAGGCAACCCCTTCCGGTGGACTCCAGGGTAACACGTGGGGACGACACGCCCATGGCGTTCCTTGGCCTACCCACGGCCTACCTGCCCCCGAATGCGCCCCGCCGCCGGCCGGGCGACGCGCAAGGCGACCTATCGGCGAGCCCGTTCCGGGCAATCGCTAGGCTGAGGCCGATGCCCCACTCCGGCTCAACAGTCGACCCGGCAGGGAAGGTACGCACCGCACGAGTTCGTAGGGAGTCGCCGTGGGAAACGAGACCGCCAACCGCGCGGGCCTGCTTCGCAGGCTGGCGGCGGCAGTCGGGTCCGGGGCAGCCGGCATGCTGCTGGTGACCGGCTGCGCGGCGGGTCAGCAAGCCCAGACCATCGAGCAGACGCCCTCGATCGACGGCGTCCAGGCCGAGGTCGGCGACATCGCCATCCGAGCCGCGGGGATCGCCGCCCCGGAATCCGGCGCCAGCTACCCCAAGGGCTCGGACGCGCCGCTGCGGATGGTGATCATCAACCGCGGCGCCACCACGGACAAGCTGGTGTCGGTGACCTCCACGATGGCCGGCGGAGCCACGTTCAGCGCCGGTTCGAGCTCCTCGTCGGCCGGGTCCGGGGAAACCGCGAGTTCGGCCAGCGACAGCTCGAGCGCCTCGCCGTCGGCCAGCGACTCCTCGCCGGCGGCCACGGCGAGCGGCGCGCCCAGCAGCTCGTCGAGCCCCGCCGAGAACACCCCCATCGAGCTGGCCGGCCGGCAGGCGGTGCAGATCGGCACGGGCTCGGGAGGCCCGACCGTGATGCTCACCGGCCTCACCACTGACCTGTTCCCGTCCCAGCCGGTGCCGGTCACCCTCACCTTCCAGAGTGGGGCCAGCGTGACCCTCACCGTGGCCGTCCGGCTCACCAGCGAGGTTCCCACCGCGCCGACCGTGAGCAACGTCGCGGGGACCGGCGGCGAGTAGATCCGGCCGCGCCGCCCGCTCGGCGCGGCATTTCTGTCGGAGGCCGCCGGTAACCTCCGCCGGGTGAGCAACCCGCCGGCCGCCGTCACCGCCAAGCCACCCAAGCGCGCCGCGACCAGCTACGCGTGCACCGAGTGCGGCGCGGCATCGATCCGCTGGGTCGGGCGCTGTCCCGAGTGCCAGGCCTGGGGCACCATGGCCGAAGAGGGCGCCAGGGCAGCCACGCTGACCCTGCCGGCCCCGGTCACGCCCCGCAATGCCGCCCAGCCGATCAGCCGCCAGGACTCCGCCGTCGCCCGGGCCCTGCCCACCGGCATCGGTGAGCTCGACCGGGTGCTGGGCGGCGGCCTGGTGCCCGGCGCGGTGTTGCTGCTGGCCGGTGAGCCGGGCGTCGGCAAGTCCACCCTGCTGCTGGAGGTCGGCCAGAAGTACGCGGCGGTCAGCGGCTCGCCGGCGCTGATCGTCACCGGCGAGGAGTCCACATCCCAGGTCCGGGCCCGGGCCGAGCGCACCCACACCATGCATTCCCAGCTGTTCCTGGCCGCCGAGAACGACTTGGGCGCGGTGCTGGCCCACCTGGACGAGGTGAAGCCGGGGCTGCTGATCCTGGACTCGGTTCAGACCATCGCGTCCTCGACCGTGGACGGGGTGATGGGTGGGGTGCCCCAGATCCGCGCCGTGACCGCGGCCATCAGCTCGGTCGCCAAGGAGCGCGGCATCGCCACCGTGCTGGTCGGCCATGTCACCAAGGACGGCTCGATCGCCGGTCCGCGGGCGTTGGAGCACCTGGTGGACGTGGTGCTGTACTTCGAAGGCGATCGGCACAGCTCGCTGCGGATGCTGCGCGCGATCAAGAACCGGTACGGCGCCACCGACGAGGTGGGCTGTTTCGAGATGCACGAGGAGGGCATCGACGAGCTGACCGACCCGTCCGGCCTGTTCGTCAGCACCCGTGACATCGCGGTGCCCGGCACCTGCGTCACCGTCACGGTGACCGGCCGCCGGCCGCTGCTGTCCGAGGTGCAATCCCTGGTGGCCGCGGCCTACGGCAACGGCGGGTCGGCGCGGCGCTCGGTGACCGACCTGGACGCCTCCCGGGTGAACATGCTGCTGGCGGTGCTCGGCCGGCACGCCGGCGTCCAACTGAGCGAGCGGGACGTCTACGCGGCCAGCGTCGGCGGCATCAAGATCACCGAGCCGTCGGTCGACCTGGCGATCCTGCTCGCCATCGCCTCGGCCGCCAGCGATATCGCGCTGCCCAGCACGCTCTGCGCGATCGGCGAGGTGTCGCTGTCCGGTGACATCCGCCGGGTCAGCAGCGTGCAGCGGCGGCTCAGCGAGGCGAGCCGGCTGGGCTTTCGCCGGGCGCTGGTGCCGCACGGCTCGGATTGGTCACAGCTGGCCGGCATGAAGGTCATCGAGGTGCCCACCGTGGCGAGGGCCTGGGACTTCGTGGCCCAGTTGTGACTGGCCCCGGGGCTGCTTCCCGACGCCGCCTGCGCCGAAGCTCCTAGACTGTCTTC
>Ga0326721_10000505_pt1 | contig 11787 bp, 12 predicted proteins | sample SGPome_FD_203951 | JGI IMG/M metagenome (GOLD analysis project Ga0326721, IMG submission 203951) | Soil microbial communities from Southern Great Plains, Lamont, Oklahoma, United States - SGP_1_2016 | ecosystem: Engineered > Artificial ecosystem > Soil microcosm > Unclassified | place: USA...
GCCGCGGCTGGGACTTCGTCTCTACCGGGCACGGCGACGTGCCCTGGGAGGCCTGTTTCCGGATGCTGAACACGATCGGTTATGCCGGGCCGATCTCGGTCGAGTGGGAGGACGCCGGAATGGACCGGCTGGTCGGTGCGCCCGAGGCGCTGGAGTTCGTCCGCCGCCTGGCTTTTGACCCGCCGACCGCCGCTTTTGACGCCGCCTTCAGCACCCGCTGATTACCTAATCGTTTGCGGGTGCTGATCCGTTCGACAGGTGCTGAAGCTTGTCCGGGTTGACGATTGAGCGCACCGCAGTGATCCGGCCGTCCGAGATGTCCAGCGCCATCACGGTCAGCACCCGGCCGTCGGCGTCCCTGATCAGGGCGCCGGGCTGACCGTTCACCTCGGTGTTCTCCAGCTCAAGGCCGGGGATGTGGCTGCCCTGCCGGAACCAGTTGAGCAGGATCTTCGCGACCCGGCCGCGCCCGGTCACCGATCGAGCCAGCGCCGGGGCTTTGCCGCCACCGTCGCCGTGCAGGGCCACATCATGGGCGAGCAGCGTCTCCAGGGCGCCGACGTCACCCTCCTGAGCGGCGGCGAAGAACCGGCGGGCAAGCTCGGTGCGCTGCTGCCGGGTGGATTCGAATCGCGGTCGCCGGGCCTCGACGTGCCGACGGGCGCGGCTGACGAGCTGGCGAGCGTTCTGCTCGCTCTTGCCGACGATCTCCCCGACCTCGGCATAGCCGTACCCGAAGACGTCGTGCAGGAGGAGTGCCGCCCGCTGCTCCGGGGACAACGCCTCCAGCAGCACCAGGAAGGCGAGTGAAAGGGAGTCGCCGATTTCCGCCCGGCGGGCCGGGTCGTCATCCTCGTTGCGGATCAGTGGTTCCGGTAGCCACTCACCCGGGTACTGCTCCCGCTGGACCCGGGCGGAGCGGAGATGGTCGATGGCCAGCCGGGTGGTCACGGTCGCGAGAAACGCCGCCGGCGATTCGATCGTCCGTCCGGAGGCGAGTTCGCGATGCAGGCGCAGCAGCGCCTCCTGGGCGACGTCCTCGGCGTCCGCCACCCCACCGAGCATTCGGTAGGCGATGGCGAAGGACTGTGGCCGCAGCTGGGCCATCAGCTCCTCGTGCGATCCCTCGTCCGTCACGCCGTCGTCCGACGCACTCTCGTCTGTCACGCCGTCGTCCCCGTCCTTCCCTGACTTCTGGTGCCAGCCCGCTGCCCATTATCCATCGGTTTGTCCGCAGCCGCGGGCTTGCTGTCCAGTGCTGCGCGGAACTGGCCACGCCAGCTCGGATAGACCGGTTGCCAACCCAATTCCCGCTTCGCTTTGGCATTCGACGCACCGCGGACCTCGGTCATCATGCTGACGAGGACCTCACCGGCCAGGAGCCGGCCCACCCAGCGAGGCACGTGCCAGGGCGCCGGAGCACCGAGTTCGGCGGCGATCTCAGGTAGCCATTCCCCAACGGGAGCCGGGTCGTCGTCCACTATCTGGTAAATCCCGCGCCGGCCGTGCTCGATCGCGGCCAGGGCGGCCTGCGCCGTGTCGGCGACGTGGGTGAACGACCAGATCCCGCCGCCCTTGCCGATCACCGGGAACTTCCGGTCCAGGATCTGCTGGCAGTGCTCACCGCCGGGGCTCATCGAGGTTCCCGGACCGTAAAAATTGCCGTACCGCAACACGATGCCCTCGGTCCAGTCCGCCTCGGTGACCGTCCGCTCCAGGTATCGGATCGCCTGCAAGGACTGCCGCATGCCGGCCGGCGGCGAGTCGTCCAGCGGATCGAGTTCCGTCTTCACCGGCCCACCGATGCGGGCGAACGGCCAACCGGTGTAGCTCTGCGCGACGAACCGGCGCACTCCGACCGCTCGTCCGGCGGCCAGCAGATGATCCGTACCCTCGGTGCGCAGCCGGTTCGTCAACGCGAAGCTCCGGTCGAAATGCCGCGGATCCAGTGCGCCGGACAGCGCGGTCATCTGATGGATGATCGCCTCCGGCTGATACCGCTGGACGGCCTCGAGCACGCTGCCGGCGTCCAGCGCATCGGCCTGGACCGGGGTGCCGCCGAGCCGGGTGACCTCCTGTTGCGAGCGCTCGCTGCGGGCCAGTCCGCCGACCTGGTGACCGTTCGCCACCAGCAGCGGCAGCAGTTGTTGGCCGACCACCCCGGTCGCACCGGCGACAAGAACCTTCATGACCACTCCTCTGTCGAAGGATCCACCGCTTGGATCCACTGACAAGTACGACGAAGGTGCGGGTCCAGCTGTGACAGTGCAGCCACCCGCATGCGGACGGATTGTCCGGGCGGTGGTAGGACAAGGGCATGCGCTCTCCGACTCGAATCATCGCCGCCACCACGTTGAGCTGCGAGGCCCTGGTCGTGATCTTCGCTGGTCTGGTCGCCAAGGACCTCTCCTCGCTGTCCGTCGGGGCCGCGCTCGGAATCTCGGCGGCGCTCGCCGTCGGCTGCCTGCTCGCGGCCGGGATGCTCGGAAGCCGGCGCGGTTACGTCCTCGGCTCGGTTCTGCAAGTGCTGATCATCGGATACGGGTTCTGGCTGTCCTCGATGTTCTTCGTTGGCGTCCTCTTCGCTGGACTATGGGTTCTTTCGCTGGTGATGGGCACCCGGGCTGAACGTGAGGCCGAGCGCCGGTGGGGGACGCCTCCGAGCTCCCCGACGTCGTCCGCACTACCCGCACCGGCTTCGCAACCGAGACCCGAGGGCGAGTAGCGTCGACTCATGCAGAGCACGGTGCTAACCAGTCGTCGGCTGCGATTGCGGCCCTGGAGTGTGGACGACGCCGAAGCCGCAGCGCGGATCTTCGGCGCGGGCGAGGTCGCGAAGTGGCTGACGCCGGCGATGTCTCGGGTCCCGGACGTCGCAGCGATGCGAAGTGTCCTGGAAGCGTGGCTGGCCGAGGTCGAGCGGTTGGTGCCGCCATTGGGCCGCTGGGCCGTCGAAATGGCGCCCGCCAACGGCGAGCCAGGCCCGGTGGTCGGTGCGGTGGCGCTGCTGCCGCTGCCACCAGGGGGTGAGGACGCCGAGATCGCCTGGCAGACCGGGCCCGAGTTCCAGGGGCACGGGTATGCCACCGAGGCCGCCGACACCCTGATCCGCTGGGCGTTCTCGGTCGGGCTCCCCGAGGTCTTCGCGGTGTCCCGACCGGCGAACCTGGCCGGGGCGCGGGTCGCCGAGCGGTTGGGGATGGAATGGGTCGGGCAGACCGCCAAGTACTACGGGCTGAACCTGGCTGTTCACCGCGCCCGGCCGGGAGATCTGCCGCCCGCAGCCATCCCGTGAGCATGACTCACGACACGTAGCCTGGCGGCCTGGTCCTGGAGTCCGCGTGATGGGATGTCCGCATGACGGACTTCAGCACGGCCGTGCAGCTCACGGCGATCGGTGACCTGCGATGGACGGCCAACCTGCCCGCTGACTGGGCGCAGGGGCGGACCACGTTCGGTGGCCTGATCGGCGCGCTGGCCGCCCGGGCCGCGACCCTCGCGGTCGGTGCGGAACGGCCGTTGCGCTCCCTCGACCTGGCCTTCATCGCTCCACTCCCGGCTGGGCCAGTTGAGGTGGACGTCGAGTTGCTCGGCGCGGGCAAGGCAGTCACCCAGTTGACGGTGAGCTTCCGCTCCGGTGGCGTGCTCGGTGCTCGGGTGCATGTGGTGGCCGGTGCTTCCCGGGTGTCCGCGCTGCGGGTGGAGACCGGGCCGACCGAGATGGTCGAGGGTGACCCGGTCGAGCAGGGCATCGACCTGCCGTACGTGCCCGGGGTGATGCCGGATTTCGGGCAGCACATGGAGTACCGCTGGTGCTCCGAGGCGTTCCCGTTCACCGGAGGTGGGCCGGAGACCGCCCGAGTGAACGGCTGGGCCCGGCACCGCACCGTCGCCGAAGGGCTGGAGGCGATGATCGCACTGCTCGATGCCTGGCCGCCGGTCGTGCTGCCGATGGCCCATGGTCCGGTCCCGGCAAGCACCGTGCGGTGGGCGATCCAACTGGCCTCTCCCGATGCCGGGCTCAACGCCACCTTCGACGCGGGCAAGCAATGGGTCTGGTACGAGGCGCGCACCGTGCAGTGCGCGGACGGCTATGCCACCGCCTATGCCTCGATGTTCGCCGAGGGCCGACTGCTGGCCTGGTCGGAGCAGTTGATCACGATCTATGACCGGCCCGCCACGGAAGTGCCCGCCGAGGTGGTCCCGCCCGGCGTCCCGGCGTAGCGTCACCGGCATGCGCATTGTCATTGCCGGTGGACACGGAAAGATCGCTCTTCAGCTGGGTACGTTGCTGGCGGCTCGAGGCGACACCGCGGTCGGGCTGATCCGCGACCCGGCCCAGCAGGATGATCTGCGCGCTGCCGGGATGGAACCAGTGGTGCTCGATCTGGAGGGCGCCGACGCCGAAGCGGTGGCCAAGGTCCTGGCGGGTGCGGATGCCGCGGTGTTCGCCGCCGGAGCCGGCCCGAGCTCCGGTCCGGCCCGCAAGGACACCGTGGACCGAGCGGGGTCCGTGCTCCTCGCGCAGGCCTGCGAACTGGCCGGAGTGGACCGCTTCCTCCAGGTCTCGTCGATGGGGGTGGAGTCGGTCCGCGGCACGTCCCCGCAGCCCGATGACGACGTCTTCGCGGTCTATTTGCGAGCCAAGCTCGCGGCTGAGGAGGACCTCCGCAGCCGCCCGCTGGCCTGGATCGTGCTGCGCCCCGGAGGGCTGACCGATGGCCCGGCGACCGGTCGGGTCCGGCTCGCGCCGTCCGTCGAATCCGGTCGGGTGCCCCGGGCCGACGTCGCCGCGGTGCTGCTGGCGCTGCTCGATGCACCGAGCGCTCGCGGTCTCGTGCTGGAACTGGTCGGCGGCGACGTGCCGGTGGCCGATGCGGTCGCCGCAGTGGTCCGACCCGGCTGATCCCGGGTGCCTGATCCCGACCACGCCGTGGATGCCGAGATCCTCGCGGCGTTCCTGGTGGCCGATCCGAGTGACTGGCCGGTGCTGGCGCCCAAGGTCGTGGAGGCTGTCGGCGGGCAGCGGTTGCGTGCCATCGTCGACGGCACCCGGCAGCGCATCGGTATCTCCGTGCGGGTCAGTGACTCCCCGCAGGGCCTGGTCGTCGCGGGTTCCACTGGCCGCGTGCTGGCCTGGGTGCGGACCGATGCGGGTCGGCTCGACGCCCTGCTGATCGCGCCGTACAGATTCACCCGTCGCACCGCGGAAAGGACCGGCTCGCTGCCGCTTTTCCGGTTGCTGTGGCTAGCGTTCGGGCTGTGGCTCGCGGTGAGCGCCTGGACGGCATCCACCCGCGACGGGTGGATCGGTGTCCTGCTGCTCACCCTGGCCGGTTACGTGTATTTCGAAGGAATGGGTGCGCCGGCAATCCATCCGTGGTGGTTCCGTCGGGGAGTCCAGGTGCTGACCGTCGCCGCGGCGACATCGGCCGTGCGCTGGTCGGAACTGGCCTCCGGAAGGGGTGTCTGGACGGTTTGGGGGACGACGGTTCTGATCCTGGTGACGGCGGTCCTGGTACGCGGGCGCCGGCATCGCTGGGGTGTCAGCTCGGCGCGCCCACTGGGCCGGTTCCCGCTGCTCGGGCCCTGGTGCGTGGTGCAGGGGGGTGGGCGGTTCCTGAATCACCATTTCGCGGTGCCGGCTCAGCGAGGTGCGATCGACGTCGTCAAGGTCGGGCGCCAGGGCACGAAGTCGGGCGTCGGAAACTCGCTCGACTCCTTTCTCTCCTACGGCCAGGACGTCATGGCACCTGCCGACGGCATGGTGACGACGGCGGTCGACGGTCTGCCGGACCAGATCCCCGGAACGATTCGGTTCGCCCCCGTCTACGGCAACCATGTGATCATCGACACCGGTTCCGAAACCATCCTCCTGGCGCATCTACGTCCGGGCACGGTGGCGGTCGCGGTCGGAGATCCCGTCCGGAGCGGTCAGCTCCTGGGCCAGGTCGGTAACTCGGGTAACAGCACTACGCCGCACCTGCACCTGCAGGTTGAGCGGGACGGTGCCGGGCTGGATCTGCGGTTCACCGGCCTTCCGGGCAGCCTCTATCGAGGTCGAACTGTCGTCGGCTGAGCCGATCTTCGGCTGCCGCGTGGCCAATTGTCTAGCAAGGCGTTTCGATGCTGCAATCCACGTCCGGCTCGAAATCCAGACTTCTTGGGGTGCTCGTAATCATGGTCAAATCGGTGAGTCGATCAGCGGCCGCACTCGGTGCTGGTGCACTGGTGGTAGCGGTAGTCATCGGGGTGGGAGATGTCGCGGGTAGATCCCGATCGAGTGACGTGGCTGATCGGGCAGCCACGACCGATGAACTTCTCGTCGCGGCGCGTGCCGTCTCTGACGCCGCCATGGGAACGATGCGGCAAGGAAATGCTGGGGCGGTCCTCCAGGCGTACAGCCTGAATGGCGCAATGGATGGTTGCCTGGCCACGAAGGGCTATCCCGAGTGGGATTGGTCGCAGCATCGAAACTATGCTCCGCCGCTAGATCCCATGGGCACCAGCACCTTCTTCGCGCAGCCGATGAGCAGGACCTTCTCCGAGACCACGATGGCCTTGAAACCCAAGATGGAGGCTGCGGAGAAGGAAGGCTCCGCCACCCTGTCGAAGGCAGAAACCAAGGCGGTCGATACGTGTCTGGGGACGACCAAGCACGTAGGTGACGACGAAGCCTCGCGCGTTTCTCGTCCGTCGGGTACTGCTGAACTGCGCGATGCCTGGTGGGCGATGCTGGCCGACCTTGATACGCGGTACGGCGACGGCAAGGCCTACAACCAATGTCTGGACAAGGCTGGCATTTCCTTGTTGCAGGAAACCGGTCAGCCCGCTGAAGAACTTCATGTGGCGATGAGCAGCCTCACCCCATCGGCGGAGTTCATACCCACCTCGGCTGCCGACCCGATCGCGGCGAATCCACGCTGGCAGCATCTGCTCGCGGTGGAGAAGGAAGTCCAAACGGCCGAATGGTCTTGCCGCAGCGACATCTACAATTCTCACCTACCTGATGCGCTGGCAGCCGTGCAGCAATTCGCCGCCGAGCACACCGAGCAGATCAGCAAGGCTCGGCAAGGATGGGAAGAGATCGAGGCAGCCGCGGCCAAGCTCGGCTACACCGGTCAGGCCGGCCCACTCGGACGTTGAAACCGGGCGGCGGGCCGTTGCGCTCCTCGGCTTCACGGCGAGAGATTTTCGGCTGAAGTGATATTGAGGCGACGGTAGCCCTCTTCTTGCTGCACAGTTCAGCCGTGAAGATCAACGAAACCGTGCCCGCCGTCCACCTGAACGAGGTGGTTCCCGCTACTGAGCTCGCCGCTGCCGTCGCGGACGGTCTGGTGCGGGTGCAGCGCCATCCTTCGCTGCCGTTGCGCATCTTCAACTACACCGAGCTGGCCGTGTTCAGTCGGACCTGGACGGTCGTGACCACCCAGTGTCGGGGGCTGATTGTGGACGCCGACGACCGGGTGGTGGCCCGGCCCTGGAAGAAATTCTTCAACCATGGCGAGCACTCCGCTGACGAGCTCGATCTGCACTCGCCGGTGGAGGTCACGGACAAGGCGGACGGCTCGCTCGGGATCCTCTATGTCACCGCCGACGGCCCGGCGATCGCCACCCGAGGTAGCTTCGCCAGCGAGCAGGCCCAGCACGCGACCGAGGTATACCTCGACCGGTATGCCGGAAAGTGGCAGCCGCGCGACGGCTGGACCTACCTGTTCGAGATCATCTTCCCGTCAAATCGGATCGTCCTCGATTACGGCGGCATGGACGACCTCGTGCTGCTCGGTGCGGTGCAGATCAGCGTCGGGACGACGGTCGGTCCGCTCGACGAGGTGTGCGCGGCCTGGCCCGGTCCGCGAACAGAAGTGCACGCCTACCAGACCCTGGCCGGGGCTCTCGCAGCGGAACCGCGGGAGAATGCTGAAGGTCTCGTCGTCCGTTATCTGGCAGGTGGACCGCTGGCCGGAACAATGACAAAGCTCAAGCAAGCGGACTACATCCAGCTGCATCGGATCGTGACCGGCCTGACCGCTCGGCGGCTGTGGGAACGTTCGGCTGTGCACGCTGCACTGGCCGACGACCCCGAGGTCTCCCTGCGGCGACTCGGTCAGGTGCTGCGGTTGGCTCCGGACGACGTCCAGGCGATGCTTGATGGCGGGCCGGACTGGCTGGAGCAGGTACGGCAGTCGGTACCCGAGGAGTTCCTGGACTGGATCGCGCAGACCAACGACCGGCACCGGGCCCAGGTTGAAGCGGTGCTGGCCGAGGTTGCCGCAATGGTGGCGAAGGTGTCCGGCATGGAGCGTAAGCAGATTGCCCTTGAGATTTCAGAAAGCCCTTATCGGGCAATGGTATTCGCTGCACTCGACGGGCGGCCGATCGTTCCGCAGGCGTGGGCGGTGATCCGGCCGGCCGCCGAGCGTGGCATCGGAGCTCGTGGAGAGGACGTGGCCTGATGGCCGGGCTGGTGATCACTCGGGGGCTGCCGGCCTCCGGCAAGAGCACGTGGGCTCGAGAATGGGTTGCGGCCGACCCGGCCGAACGGGCCCGGGTTAATCGGGATGACCTGCGATTCAACCTGTTCGGCACGGCGCGGCCGACGCATCGGCAGGAAGCCGCGATCAACGTCGTCCAGCAGGCCTCGGTCCGGGCGCTGCTGGCGGCCGGCCGGTCGGTCGTGGTGGACGACATGCATCTTCGAGCTCGCTACGTGAGCGCCTGGGTACAGCTGGCTGCAGAGGCGGGAGCGGAGTTCGCCGTCCAGGATTTCACCGACGTCCCGGTACTGGAGTGCATCCGGCGGGACGACGAGCGGGCCGCGCGTGGTGAACGGGCGGTGGGTTCGGAGCTGATCCGTGAACTGCACACCCGGTTCCTGGCCTCCGGTCGGGGGCTACCTGCCTCGGCGCTCGTTCCGAAGTCGGCGGCGGGCGGTTCGGAGGTTTTCGGCTCGGTCTATCGGCCGGACCCCGAACTCCCGGCCGCCTGGCTGGTGGACATTGACGGCACGTTGGCGTTGATGGCGACCACGGAGGGTGCCCGAAGTCCGTTCGAGTGGCATCGGGTGGGGGAGGACACACCCAACCCGGCGGTGGTGGAACTCGTTCAGGCGCTCGCCACCGGTGCCCAGATCGTGGTGATGTCGGGCCGGGACGAGAGTTGCCGGCTCCTGACCGAGCAGTGGCTGGCCAAGCACGAGGTGCCGTACGCCGATTTGTTCATGCGTCCGGCCGGGGATGCCCGGAAGGACTCGATCGTCAAGCGGGAGCTGTTCGACCGGCACGTAGCGGCTCGCTGGGCGGTCCGTGGCGTGATCGACGACCGGAAGCAGGTGGTCGAGATGTGGCGGGCGATGGGCCTGATGTGCGCGCAGGTTGCTCCCGGCGACTTCTAGGGCCGGGTCTGTTCTAGGCGGCGTGAGGATCGGGGTCCGGGTTCGGATCGTCGGTGAGCTGCTCCGGGTGGTTCGCGAGCGGGTGTGCCGCTCGGCGGGGCATCGGGATCACCCGGGGCAGCGTGATCACCTGAGCCAGGCCCGGCACGTCGGGCACGTCCTGCCGGATCACCGGCCGGCCGAAGTCCGGGTGCAGGGCGGCCAGCAGGCCGGGTCGGCCCGCACCCTCGATCGCGGCGGCGAGCACCGAAGACAAGACAATGCTGAGCGGCGGACGGTTCATGTCTCTCCTCCTCGGTCTTCCCATTCATCGCCGTCCGACCAGCTCGTCTTGAGTCGCGCCGGGCGATTCGGTAGCGATCTGCCCCATCCGGCCCACGGCAGCCAGCCGGGACCCCACTAGGCTGGCGCGACCCGCGGACCTCAGTGGTTGCGCAGGTGCGGCCGGACAGATTCCGGTCGAATTCGACAAGTTTGTGGCGAGAGGGACAGGAATCATGGCTACCGAGCGGACGCTGGTTCTGATCAAGCCGGACGGCGTGCGTCATGGTCAGGTCGGCGAGGTTCTGCGCCGGATCGAGACCAAGGGCTACCTGATCGTCGCGCTGGAGATGCGGACGGCTGGCGGCGACCTGCTGGCGCAGCACTATGCCGAGCACCTCGGCAAGCCCTTCTACAACAACCTGGTCGAGTTCATGGGCTCTGGCCCGGTGGTCGCTGCCGTGATCGAGGGTGAGCAGGTAGTGGCCGCCTTCCGGACCCTGGCCGGTGCCACCGACCCGGTCAAGGCGGCTCCCGGCTCGATCCGTGGCGATCTTGGTCGGGACTGGGGCAGCGCCGTTCAGCAGAACGTGGTGCACGGTTCCGACGCACCCGAATCGGCGACTCGCGAGATCGCGCTCTGGTTCCCCGGCCTGTAAACCCTGCCGTGATCATGCACGTCTGCTCTCTGCAGAGCGGGCAAGCGTGCATGATCACGGGTTGGGGTTTCGCAAGGGTGGAATGGCGGTAGCAGGCCCGCCCTGGATGCCGGCGATCCGACGGACCTGCCAGGCACGGTTAAGCTGACGGACATGCCTGGGTACTCGCACGCCGAATCGGTCTTCGACCGCCTGGAGCGGCTGTTGCCGCACGTTTCCAAGCCGATTCAGTACGTTGGTGGCGAATTGAACTCGCAAACCAAGGATTGGCAGGTCGGTGGGCCGAACACGGTCCGCTGGGCGCTGATGTACCCGGATGCCTACGAGGTCGGGCTGCCGAACCAGGGCCTGATGATCCTTTACGAAGTGCTGAACGAGCGCTCCGACGCTCTGGCCGAGCGCACCTATGCGGTGTGGCCGGACATGGAACGACTGATGCGCGAGCACGGCGTCCCGCAGTTCACCGTCGACGGGCATCGGCCGGTGAAGTCGTTCGACCTGTTCGGGGTCTCGTTCTCCACCGAACTGGGTTACACGAATTTGCTGACCGCCCTGGACCTGGGCGGCATCCCGATGCTGGCCGTGGACCGTGGCGATGACGACCCGATCGTGGTTGCCGGTGGGCACGCGGCGTTCAACCCGGAACCGATCTCGGACTTCATCGACTGTGCCGTGCTCGGCGACGGCGAGCAGGCCGTCGGCGCGATCACCGACCTGGTCCGCACCTGGAAGGAAGAAGGCAGCCCCGGCGGCCGTCCGGAGTTGCTGTTCCGGCTGGCCCGGATGGGTGGCGTCTACGTTCCCAGCCTGTACACCGTCGACTACCTGCCGGACGGCCGGATCCAGAAGGTGGCGCCGAACCGTCCGGGCGTTCCGTGGCGGATCAGCAAGCACACCGTGATGGACCTCGATGAGTGGCCGTACCCGAAGCAGCCGCTGGTGCCGGTGGCTGAAAGCGTGCACGAGCGGATGAGCGTCGAGATCTTCCGAGGCTGCACTCGGGGCTGCCGGTTCTGCCAGGCGGGGATGATCACTCGTCCGGTCCGGGAACGCTCGATCGAGGGCATCGGGAAGATGGTCGAGGCTGGCCTGGCCGCTACCGGGTTCGAGGAGGTGGGCCTGCTCAGCCTCTCCAGCGCGGACCACTCCGAGATCGCCGAGGTCACCAAGCAACTCGCGGACCGCTACGAGGGCACCCAGACCGGCCTGTCGCTGCCGAGTACCCGGGTGGACGCATTCAACGTCGACCTGGCCAAGGAGATCTCCCGCAACGGCCGGCGCTCCGGGCTGACCTTCGCCCCGGAGGGCGGCAGCGAGCGGATCCGCAAGGTGATCAACAAGATGGTGACCGAGGACGACTTGGTCAACACCGTCGCCACGGCCTACGGCAACGGCTGGCGGCAGGTGAAGCTGTACTTCATGTGCGGCTTGCCGACCGAGACCGACGAGGATGTGCTGCAGATCGCGGAGCTC
>Ga0326721_10000506_pt1 | contig 11770 bp, 10 predicted proteins | sample SGPome_FD_203951 | JGI IMG/M metagenome (GOLD analysis project Ga0326721, IMG submission 203951) | Soil microbial communities from Southern Great Plains, Lamont, Oklahoma, United States - SGP_1_2016 | ecosystem: Engineered > Artificial ecosystem > Soil microcosm > Unclassified | place: USA...
AGAAGATCGGTGACAAGCTCAACGTCGTGGAGAACCAGGCGGAGAAGGACCTGGAGCGGTTCAAGGCGTTCATCGAGGACGCCGGCTACGCCACCGGCGCCTGGCGCGGGACGGTGAACCCGGGGGCGGCCGTGGGTGCTCCGGGGGTTCAGGACGCCGCCGGCTCCCGCGGTGACAGCGGCAAGGCCGGGGTGTCCGGGAAGGTGATCGCCGCGGGCGTGGCCGCGGCCGGGGTGGCCGCCGCCGGCGCCGCCGCGGCCGCGAAGTCCACGGACACCGGCACGAACGCCGGCACGGAGGCGAACGCCGCCACGGACAGCGGCCCGGTGACCCCGCCCACCCCGTCCGCCGAGGCCGGGGCGACCGCCGAGGTCACCACCGCGCCTGCCACCGAGGACCTCATTCCCTCGACCGGTGCGCCGCGGACCGCCGATGTCGGGGCGACCCCGGAGCAGCCGCTGCCGGTGGACGCCCGGCTGGACGAGGAGCCCGCCCCTCCGCTGGGGGAGGTGCCGCCGATCGTCGCCTCCGACATCGACCAGCCCGATCTCGTGCCGGACGAGGACCGCCGCGCCGGGGCGGACCCGGTGACCGGCCGCCCGGACGGCAACGACCGCCCCGCCGGGGACGCGGTCTGAGCAGATCCTTCCCGTGGCTGGGGGTCGGCAGCGCCGGTGGCCGCGGCCACCGGCGCTGCCACAGCCCGGCACCCGGTGATGCCGGCCAGCAGGGCGATCCTCCCGGTGCGCCGCCCGTCCGGGGAGGAGGGGCCTGACGAGGCACTGCGGGGCTCCGTGTGCGGAGCAGGGACCTGGCGAGGTTCAGGGGGTGATGAGGACCTTGAGGCTCTTGCGGTCGTCCATGTCCTGGTATCCGCCCGGCACGCCGTCGAGGTCGGTGGTGGCGTCGAAGACCCTGCCCGGTTCGATGGTGCCGTCAAGGATGTCGGGCAGCAGCTCCTCGATGTAGGCGCGCACCGGTGCCGGCCCGCCGGCCAGGCGGATGTTGTGGCGGAAGAGGCTGCCGAAGCCGATCGGGGCGTCCTCGTACTGCGGCACGCCCACACGGCTGACGACACCACCCGGGCGGACGACACCCACGGCCTGGTCGTAGGCGGGCATGTGGCCGACGGCTTCGAGGACCACGTGGGAGCCGTGTCCGCCGGTGAGCTCGCGCACCTGGGCGATGCCTTCTTCTCCGCGGGCGGAGACCACGTCGGTGGCCCCGAAGGCGCGGCCCAGGTCGGTGCGGCCCTGGTGGCGTCCCATGAGGATGATCTGCTGGGCGCCCAGGCGCTTGGCCGAGAGCACGGCCAGCAGCCCGACGGCCCCGTCGCCGATCACGGTGACGCGGGTGCGCTGGTCGACCCCGCCGGCCACGGCGGCGTGGTAGCCGGTGCCCAGCACGTCGGCCAGCGTCAGCAGGGAGGGCACCAGGGCCGAGTCGGGCGCGACGGGCAGCTTCACCAGGGTGCCGTCGGCCAGGGGAACGCGGATGGCCTCGGCCTGGCCGCCCTCGTCCGGGATGCCGTCCCAGAAGCCGGCCTCGTGGTGGGTGCAGGACGTGTGCAGCTTCTCGGCGCAGAACCGGCAGGTGTTGTCCGAGACGGCGAAGGGCGCCACGACCAGGTCGCCCTTGGCCAGGGTGGTCACCGCCGAGCCGGTCTCCTCGATGACGCCGATGAATTCGTGGCCCATGCGGGCCGGGCCACCGGCCGGGTCCATGGAGTGGTAGGGGTGCAGGTCGGACCCGCAGATGCAGGAGGCGGTGATGCGCACCAGCGCGTCGGTGGGCTGCTTGAGGACCGGGTCCGGGACGTTCTCGATGCGGACGTCGCCGGGACCGTACATGAGGGTGGCACGCATGGTGTCTCTCTTTCGTCGTGTTCGTCGTGCGGGTCGGCGTGGGGGAGGCGGGTCAGGTTGTGGCCGTGGCGCCGAGGGCACGGCGACGGTGGGTGAGGGCCAGGGCGATGGCGGGGACCAGGGTCACGGCGGCGATGGCTGCGCCGACCGCCACAGGGCCCACCGGCCCGAGCCCGGAGCCCAGGGCGATGCCGCCGATCCACGAGGCGGCGGCGGTGCCGACGTTGAAGGCGGCCACGCTGAGCGAGGAGCCCAGGGTGGGCGCGTGATCGGCGTAGCGCACGGCCAGAGAGATCAGCACCGGGTTCGCCCCCAGCCCGAAGAGCCCGAGCAGGGCGATCAGCACGGTGGTGGGCAGGGCCGCCCCGGAGACGAGGCAGATCACCAGCAACAGGGTCGTCGTGGCGGCCGGGGCCACGATCGTCGTCGCGTGGGGGCGGGTGTCGCCGAGCCGGCCGCCCAGGACGGAGCCCGCCAGGGAGCCGAGGCCGAAGCCGGCCAGCACCAGCGGCACCAGGTGCGCGGGGATGCCGGTCCGGTCGGTCAGGAGCGGGGCGATGTAGGAGTACGCCGCCAGCACCCCGCCGGTGGTGGTGGCGCAGGCCGCCAGCACCAGCCACAGCCGCCCGGAGCCCAGCGAGGTGAGCTCCGCGCGCAGGGACGCCGCGCCGTGCTCCGGCCCCTGGTGGGGCACGTGGCGGGCGATGACGGGGATCGCGGTCACCGCCAGGACCGCCAGGGCCCAGAACGTGCCCCGCCACCCGATGAGCTGGGCGGCGAACGCGCCCAGGGGCACCCCGAGCACGGTGGCGAGCATGCCGCCGGCGTTGACGATGCCCACCGCCCGGGAGCCGGCGCCGGGCCCGGCCACGCGGGTGGCCACCACCGCCGCGACGGCCCAGAACGCCCCGGTGGCCAGGGCGGTGAGGAACCGTGCGGCGACCAGCACGCCGAAGCTGGAGCCGGCGGCGACGATGACATGGCCGAGGGCGAACACCGCCAGGGCGAGGACCAGCGTCAGCCGCTGCGGCAGGCGCAGGGTCAGCATCGCCATCAGCGGTGCGCCCACGACCATCCCGACCGCGAACACCGTGATCAGCATCCCCGCCCGGGCGACGTCGACCTGTAGGTCACCGGCGATCTGCGGCAGGATGCCGGCCACCACGAACTCGGTGGTGAGCATCAGTAACGTGCCCACTGCCAGCACGTACACCACCAGCGGCGGGCGCACCGACCGGGGCTGGTGCACCGCGGGCCTGAGCTCGGTGGGGGTCGGGGGGGCTTGTCCTTGCATGCCAAGTGCTCCTGGGGTCCATGGATGTCGTCCTGCCCTCCATTGCACCCCTGCTCCCGCGCCCGGAGAAGGTCCTGTTTATGGGGGGACAAACTCTCCCCCCTCACCGGATGCCGGGGCGTCCTATCGTGGGGGCATGGACACCCCCGCCGACAACCGCGCCGACATCCGGGACTTCCTGGTGACCCGTCGGGCCAGGCTGCGCCCGGAGCAGGTCGGCCTGCCCGCCGGCAACCGCCGGCGCGTTCCCGGGCTGCGCCGGGAGGAGGTCGCGGTACTGGCCGGGGTGAGCACCGAGTGGTACACGCGGTTGGAGAAGGGCCACATCCGCGGGATCTCCGAGGACGTCCTCGAGGCCGTCGCCCGGGCCCTGCACCTGAACGAGGAGGAGCGCACCTACCTGTTCGACCTGGCTCGCGCGGCCCGGCCCGCACCCCGCAGGCCTCCGCGCCGCAAGGACGTCGAGGTCGCGGCCCCGATCCAGTGGATGCTGGACTCCATCACCATGTCGGCCGCCTTCGTGCGCAACGGCCGCCTCGACGTCGTCGCGACCAACGCCCTGGCCCGGGCCCTGCACGCGCCGATGTTCGCCAGCACCACCACCACCGCCCACGGCCGCGCGAACTTCGCCCGCTACCACTTCCTCGACCCGGCCTCGCGGGACTTCTTCATCGACTGGGAGGCCGGGGCCGCGGCAACCGTCGCGCTGCTGCGGACCGAAGCCGGCCGCGAGCCCAACGACCGGGCCCTGCGCGAGCTCATCGGAGAACTGTCCACCCTCAGCGGGGAATTCCGCACGCTGTGGGCCTCCCACGACATCCGCATCCGCCACGAGGGGACCAAGCGCCTGCAGCACCCCGTGGTCGGGGCCCTGGAGCTGACCTACCAGTCCCTGGTCCTGCCCACCGTTCCCGGCGCGGTCACGGAACTGAGCGTCTACACCGCGGAACCCGCCACGGTCCACGAGGAGCACCTCAAGCTCCTCACCAGCTGGTCCGCCACCGCCGCTGCCGAAGCAGCAGACACCCCCCGGCCGTAGCACCGTGGGGTCGCACGCTGCGTCGTGACGGCGGATGAGCGAACGACCCCACGAAGCGGGGCCGCGCACCACCGGCGCGGCCGTTCTCACGGGCCGGCGCCACGGCTGCTCCCTCGCCACAGCAGCGGCCGGCGGAGGGCGCCCTCGGGCTGCCCGGGGCTGCGATCTGCTGCTCAGCGCGGGTCTCCGCGCAGCACGTCCACGTGCACGTGGTCGAGGTGGCGCAGGATCTCGTTGCCGGGCTCGGGGGCGTCGTAGTGCTGCCACCGGCCCCGGGCGCTGTGGGCGCTCCAGAACCGGTCGTCGAAGATGACGTACTGGACGTCCAGGTCCTCGGCATGGGCGACCAGCCACTGGGCCAGCACCCATCCCTCACGCCGGTTCTGCTCGGTGACGGGGCGGAAGAAGACGTCGACGGCGCGGCCGTCGTAGTGCGTCGACTCCGCTCCGTGCCCGTGGTCGACACCCCCGGGGGCGAACCCGCCCAGGCTCTGCTCCCCGAAGACCTCGGTCATCGCCGCGCGCAGCCGCTCGGCCCGCGGGGTCAGGCCGGTGGCGCCCGGCTGCTGCCGCGGCAGCTCGCCGATGGCGGAGCCCCGGCAGCTCAGGCTCGCCCCGGCGACCCCGGGCGGGCCCGCGGCCAGCCGCTGCAGCACCGCCGCCTCGATCCCGGCGGTGTCCGGGGCCTCCAGCCCACGGGCCTGAAGTGCTACCGCCGTGGTGGCTCGTTTCGCCTGCTGCCGGTCGAGCCCGATCTCTCCCTGGGAGGTCTCGACCGTGCACTCCGGGGCTCCTGGCCACGAGCCCGCGCCGGTGCGCAGGCCGTCGAGCACGCCGGGCCCGAGCAGCGCCAGCGCCCCGGCGAGCAGCCCCAGCACCAGGAGCAGGCCCAGGAGCGGCCGCAGGAGGCGGCGCCGGTCTCCGGGTGTTCCGTCGATGGGCATCACGAGCACGCTCGCGCGGGCAGCAGGGTGGTCCCGTGGGTGCCTGTCGTGCTCAGGTCACTGCCCGGGGCTGATCCGGTGGCACCGAATCCGGTCACGGCGGTCCTGCCCACGATGACGCACCTCCTGTTGTCGTTGCGGGAAAGCACCCGCTGTGGCAGAGCAGTCAGCGCCCGGGGGGACCTCCACGACGCGGCAGGGGTTCGCGCGGACGCTGTCGACCAGTGTGGCAGTTGAGGGGTGGCAGCCGCGCCGTGCCGACGGCACCGGCCCGGCTTCATCGGCGATGCCAGTGAGGCCCTCGACGGCGTCCGGCCTGCGCTGAGCGGCCAGGAGACACCTCCGAACACGCCACCAACCGCTTCCGTTCCGGGGAGCTCGGCCCCGGTTCCTGCGCTCCTTGCGCCACGGACCGCGAGTCAGCCGTCCATCAGCGGCACCGGGGGCAGCGCCTGGCCGTCGCCTGGGGTGCTCTGCCAGTACACCTCACGACAGGGACTCCCTCACAGCCTCCCTGTGTGATGAGGTGGTGGAGTTGCCCTGCCGTCGGCCCCTGGCTGCGCGTCCGGGCGACCGGCTCTCGGGCGGGCGCACCACGTCCGCCCGGCCCGTTTCTGTACCCCCGCCCCACCAGGAGACCCTGTGCTGACTGTCAACGCCTACGCCGCTCCCTCCGCCGCCGCGCCGCTGGAGCCCACGACCATCACCCGCCGGGCGGTGGGCCCGCACGACGTGCTGATCGAGGTCGCCTACGCCGGCATCTGCCACTCCGACATCCACACCGTCAACGGCGACTGGGGACCCCAGCCCTACCCCCTGGTGCCCGGCCACGAGATCGTCGGCACCGTCGCCCAGATCGGCGACGAGGTCACCTCCCACGCCGTCGGGGACCGGGTGGGAGTCGGGTGCATGGTGAACTCCTGCGGGGACTGCACCCACTGCCGCAACGGGGACGAGCAGTACTGCCTGGAGGGCATGGTGCCCACCTACGGCGGTCCCGACCGGGACGGCACCATCACCCAGGGCGGCTACTCCACCCACGTGGTCGTCGACGCCGGCTTCGTCCTGTCCGTGCCCGAGTCCCTGGACTTCGCCGCGGCCGCCCCGCTGCTGTGCGCCGGGATCACCACCTACTCCCCGCTGCGCCGCTGGGGTGCCGGCCCCGGCAGGAAGGTCGCCGTCGTGGGCCTGGGCGGACTGGGGCACCTGGCCGTGAAGATCGCCTCGGCGATGGGCGCGGAGGTGACCGTGCTGTCCCAGTCGCTGAAGAAGAAGGAGGACGGTCTGGCCCTGGGCGCGGAGCACTACTTCGCCACCTCCGACCCGGCCACCTTCGAGCAGCTGGCCGGGGCCTTCGACCTGGTGCTCAACACCGTCAGCGCGGCGATCGACGTGGACGCCTACCTGTCCCTGCTCACCGTCGACGGCGCCCTCGTCAACGTCGGGGCCCCCGCGGAGCCGCTGAGCCTCAACGTCTTCTCCCTCATCGGGGCCCGCCGCACCTACGCCGGGTCGATGATCGGGGGCATCGCCGAGACCCAGCAGATGCTCGACTTCTGCGCCGAGCACGGCATCGTCCCCGAGACCGAGCTCATCGACGCCGCCTACATCAACCAGGCCTACCAGCGGGTGCTGGCCTCCGACGTGCGCTACCGCTTCGTCATCGACACCGCCACCCTGGCCTGACGCCTGACGCCTGACGCCTGACGCCTGACGCCTGCCCGCGCCCGGGCGGACCACCGTGGCCCGACACGCCCGAACGGCCCACCAGCACCACGCTGGTGGGCCGTTCCGCAACGCTGTCACTGGGCGGTGCAGCCGCCGTCAACGGGCAGGGCGACGCCGATGACGTAGCCGGCGGCGGGGCTGCGCAGCCACAGCACGGCCGCTGCGATCTCCTCCGCCGTGCCCAGCCGCGCCATCGGTGTCGCGGCCAGGGTCGCCTCGAGGTCGAGCTCGCCGGCGCCGACCATGCGCTCGACCATGGGGGTGTCGATGGTGCCGGGGCACACGGCGTTGACGCGCACCCCGTGGGGTGCGTACTCCAGGGCCACGCTTTTCGTCGGACCCAGCACCCCGTGCTTGGTGGCGTGGTAGGAGGCGCGGGTGGCCCACCCGCGAGCCCGCCGGGGGAGGAGCAGTTGACGATCGCCCCGGAGCCCTGCGCGCGCACCTGGGCCGGCTCGTGCTTCAGGCAGGCCCGGACCCCGCGCAGGTTGACGGCGGCGATCCGGTCGAGGGCGCCTGCGTCGATGTCGACCAGGGCCACGGCGGCACCGGCCTCGGCGAGACCCCGGCCCGCAGCAGCTCCCATGCCCGTGCTCGCGCCGGTCACGAAGGCCACCCGCCCACTGAAGTCGTACGTCAGCATGGTCCGAGGTCCCGTCTTTCTCGTGTTCGCATCTGAAGCGTCCGGCCTGGCACCGGATGAGCCGGAGCCGCCCGGGTGCGGCGGGATTCCTCGCCCCGGGATGGCCGTCCCGCCCCGGAGGGTCGGTGGCTGGTCAGTCGGCCAGGGGCTCGGCGTAGTCGCGGAAGACCTCGCGGTGGGTGTGCAGGGACCAGAGCTTCTCCGCCAGCACGTCGGGGTCGTGGGTGGGGTGACCGGGCCGGATGGCCCCGGGAACGATGAGCTGACCGACGTGGACGCCGCTGCCGGCCAGGGCGTCGTGGAGCATCTGGGCGTAGGCGGACTCGGCGGCGAAGGCGATGGAGGTGCCCGCATAGGTCGCGTTGGGGCGCACGGCGCTGGAACCGTTGACGAACAGCACGGTGCCCTGCCCGGCCTCGCGCATGCCGCCCAGCACGTGGTGGACGGCGGTGAGCGGACCCAGCACGGAGCACTCGAGGGCCGCCCACACGTCGGCGGCGGTGGTGTCGAGGACCGGGCGGAGGAACACCCGCTGCGGGACGGGGCTGTACTGCAGGACCGCGACCGGGCCCAGCTCGGCGGCAGCACGGTCGAGGGCGCCCGTGAGGGCGGCGGTGTCGCGGACGTCGGCGGCGTAGCCGCCGGCCGTGATCCCCGCCCGGCCCAGCTCGGCGGCCAGGGCGTCGACGTGGGCCTGGGTGCGGGAGATGAGGGCGACGTGGAAGCCTGCGGCGCCGAACTTGCGGGCGACGGCCGCGCCGAGGCCGGGGCCGGCGCCGAGGATGGCGAGGGTGGGCATGAGGCGGTCCTTCCAGGGGTGTGCGCGGTCCCTGGACGTGGGGGGCAGGGGACGTGCACGGTCCGGTGGGTCGATGGTGCGGGTCGGTGGTGCGGGTCGGTGGTGCGGGTGGGTCAGAGGCTGTGCTGGAAGAAGGAGGTGAGCTTGTTCCACGGGATCATGTCCACCCGGTCGTAGAGGTCCACGTGCCCGGCCCCGGGCACGAGGTAGAGCTCCTTGGGCCCGGTGGCCCGGTGGTAGGCGTCCTCGCTGTAGTAGCGCGAGTGGGCGACCTGGCCGTGCACGAGCAGGATCGGGCGCGGAGCGATCCAGTCCAGGTGCTCGAAGGGACAGAAGCCCATGAGCGCCCCTCTGCTGGTCAGGCTCATGGGCACGGAGCGGGGGTGCTGTCCCCTGGGCGTGCCGTAGTACTGCGCGAACTCCTGGGCCGCTGCCTCCTGTGAAGGGGTGAGGGCGAGGGCCGTTCCCGGGCCGTGGACGGTCTGTCCGCCCGCGGCCTCGACCCAGCGCTGTTCAGCGGCTTCTTCCACCGCTGTGACCCGCTCCTCCTCGGTCATGACCTCGCCCGGTACCGGCGCCAGCCCCAGGCCCTCACGGGTGGCGCGGCCCATGTCGTACATGCTCACCGTGGCCACGGCTTTCAGGCGCGGGTCGACCTGGGCGGCGGCCAGGGAGAACCCGCCGCTGCCGCAGATGCCGAGCACGCCGATGCGGTTCCGGTCGACCAGCGGGTGCAGTCCGAGGTAGTCCACCGCGGCGCTGAAGTCCTCGGTGAAGGCCTCCGGGGAGGCGATGGCGTGGGGGAGGCCCGCCCCGCTCTCGCCGTTGTAGGAGGCGTCGAAGGCGACGGTGACGAAGCCGCGCTCGGCCATCGTCTGGGCGTAGAGCCCGGCGGTCTGCTCCTTGACGCCACCGAAGGGGTGGCCCACGACCAGCGCCCGGGACGGCTGGGTGCGCCGGGCGTTCTGCGGCGTGTACAGGTCGGCCACCAGGGTGATGCCCAGGCGGTTGGGAAAGGAGACCTTCCGGTGGTTCACCCGGGGACTCCTGGGGAACGTCTTGTCCCAGGCCGGCTCGCCGCCGGTCGTCTCGGCAGCCGCCGTCGCCGCGGGGGCAGCAGCGGACAGCGCGCCCAGGGCGGCGACGCCGACGCCGGCGACCTTCAGGATCTGCCGCCGGCCCGGGCGGTGTCCGCCCGGACCGGTGGACGGCATCGGCGCGGCGGCCTCGGTGGTGTTGTGGGTGGTCGTCATGGTCTTCCTTTCCCGGGGGAGGGGGGCGTGGCAGAGCGGCATCGAACCAGGCACCGGATCAGGGCGGCGACCGGTGTCCGAGGAGGGAGGACCGGCGCTGCACCGGCCGGTGATTCGCTGTGCAGGCTGGCACATCCCTGCCAGTCAATCGTGGCGCTGGGCCGTGAGGGAGTCCCTGTGGAGGGGTGTACCGACAGGGCATCCCAGACCTACGGGGCCGGGCCTATCCTGGCCGGATGGATCACCACCGCACGACCCGGCGGTTCCTGGTGCCGCACCAGGTCGGGCGCACTTCTCAGCGGACCGGGGCGAACGTGCCCGGGTTACGGTGCTCCGACAGCTGTGCGCCGGCGGCACAGGCATCGGCGGCCGCCCTCACGCGGCCGGCCGAAGGCCCCTTCCTGGCTGCCGCCACGGGCCTCGGCCATCGCATCCGCCCCACGGCCGTGATGCTGCTGGCCGTGATGACCGCGACGCTGACGGCCTGCGGCACGGCCGGGCCCACCGGCTCCTCCGCTGAGCCCCGCCCCGCCCCGAGCACCGCCACGACGGAGAACGACGACGACATGAGCACATCTCCTGCTGCAGGAGGCACCCCGATCACCCTCGACATCGCGGGCACCACGGTGACCGGGACCCTGTTCGACAGCGCCGCCGCACGCTCCCTGATCGACCACTTCCCCCTGGAGCTGTCCTTCACCGACTACGGGGGCCAGGAGAAGATCGCCGAGCTGCCGGCACCGCTGTCCCTGGAGGGCATGCCGGCCGGTGACGACGCCGACCCCCTGACCATCGGCTACTACGCCCCGGACCAGGCCCTGGTGCTCTACTACGACCACGTCGGGTACTACAACGGCATCGTGCGTCTGGGCGAGTTCGAGGACCTGACGGCGGTCCGTGACCACGACGGCGACTTCACCGCCCGTCTCGACCTCGCCCGCTGACGCCCCCCCGATGCCCCACACGCACACGCTCAGGCCCCGGCCGTCCATCGGATACCCCGGGTCCTGGCCCACCCGGGGGCTGTGCGCAGGGCGCGGGTCCCGTCCCTGGTGACCAGCGGCGGATCCGAGACCTGACGGCCCGTGCGGGGCGTGGGGGGAAGCACCCGTCGCCTGCCGCGGTCCCTCTGACAGTGCCTGGACGGCGCCCGTCGGAGGGTGCGGCGGGCTCGTCCGCTAGCAGATGGCGGTGGCGTTGGCGGGGGAGCCGGTGGCGCCGGTGATGTTGAGGGGTTTGACCACGACCATGGCGTCCCAGTGGCCGGTGGTGCGCAGGTGCTCGGCGAGGTGGTCCAGACGCCACAGTTCGCCCAGGGGCATGCCGAGCTTGGCCAGCAGCTCCTGGTGCATCATGCCCTTGTCATGGGGTGCCGTGACCAGGAACGGGGTGTCGGCGACCGGGGGGAGGCATTCGACGGCGAAGTTGTCGGCGGCGACCAGGGCCAGTCGGTGGTCCCAGACCCACTCGATGAACTCCTTGGACTGGGCGATGCCGGTGGACCGGCGGGCTTCCTTGACCGCGAGCTTGGTCCGGTGGTCGAGGCCGAGGAACCATTCGCACCAGCCGGTGCGGATCATCAGGATGTCCCCGGGGGTGATGGCGCTGCCCTGGGCGCGCAGGACGTCCTGGAGCAGGTCCAGGCGCAGGGGTTCGCCGCCGGCGTGGTCGATGGGATCGCCGAGGGCTTGGCGGTGACCGGCCACGTCGAGCAGCAGCCCACGGGAGACGATCGGGGTCTCGGCCCAGGCCTGGATGCCGATCGGGCGGGTGCCGGGGCGGATCAGTTCGTCGTCGGTGCCGCCGTAGAAGCCGACCTCGTCGGAGCGGCGGTGCCGCAGGCCGTCGATCTGGGTGGATCCCTGCAGGTAGAACCCGTCGAGGTAGTCGTCGCGGTGGGCCGGGTGGCCGGAGTAGATGGTGTGGACCGGGGCGGTGCGCCGGGCGGACATGCCGGGGTCGAAGGCGTCGACGGGGTGGTCCAAGCCGATCACGGTGCCGGTGCGGATGCAGGAGCGGGCGGCCAGGACCTGGTCAGGGCCGGCGAAGCTGGGGGTGCCCCGGTCGGGATCGGGGAAGAGCCCCCAGGAGGTGCCGGCCAGGCGCCCGGGACGGGCGGCCAGCTGGGCGTGGGTGGGGTGGTCGCGGGGGTCGCAGGTGGTCACCGGCGGGCCTCCTGCGGGTCGGCGGGGGCCGGGGCGGGGG
>Ga0326721_10000507_pt1 | contig 11765 bp, 7 predicted proteins | sample SGPome_FD_203951 | JGI IMG/M metagenome (GOLD analysis project Ga0326721, IMG submission 203951) | Soil microbial communities from Southern Great Plains, Lamont, Oklahoma, United States - SGP_1_2016 | ecosystem: Engineered > Artificial ecosystem > Soil microcosm > Unclassified | place: USA...
CAGATTGTTGACCTCGCTGACGGCGACGCCGGACCCGTTGGCGATCCGCAGCCGACGGGAGCCGTTGATCAGCTTCGGATCGTTGCGCTCGGCCGGGGTCATCGACCGGATGATGGCCGCCGTCCGGTCCAGGTCCTTGTCATCGACCTGAGCCAGCGCCTCCTTCATCTGGCCAGCGCCGGGCAGCATGCCCAGCAGGTTCCCGATCGGGCCCATCCGCCTGATCGCCTGCAGCTGCTCGAGGAAGTCCTCCAGGGTGAACGCGTTCCCCCCGGTGATCTTGGAAGCCATCCGCTCGGCTTCCTCGGCATCGAAGGTCTTCTCGGCCTGCTCGATCAGGGTGAGCATGTCGCCCATGCCCAGGATCCGGGAGGCCATCCGGTCGGGGTGGAAGACGTCGAAGTCCTCGAGCTTCTCGCCGTTGGAGGCGAACATGATCGGCTGTCCGGTCACGTAGCGCACCGACAGCGCGGCGCCGCCGCGGGCGTCACCGTCGAGCTTGGTGAGCACCACCCCGGTGAAGCCGACCCCGTCGCGGAACGCCTGAGCGGTGTTCACCGCGTCCTGGCCGACCATCGCGTCGAGCACGAACAGGATCTCCTGTGGCCGCACCGCGTCGCGGATCGCGGCGGCCTGCTGCATCAGCTCGGTGTCGATGCCCAGCCGTCCGGCGGTGTCGACGATCACCATGTCGTGCTGGGCGCGCAGGGCGAAGTCCAGCGAGTCGCGGGCTACCGCGACCGGATCGCCGACCCCGTTGCCCGGCTGCGGGGCATAGACCGCCACCCCGGCGCGCTGGCCGACCACCTGCAGCTGGTTGACCGCGTTGGGGCGCTGCAGGTCACAGGCCACCAGGATCGGGGCGTGGCCCTGTTCCTTGAGGTGGCGGGCCAGCTTGCCGGCCAGGGTGGTCTTGCCGGCGCCCTGCAGGCCGGCCAGCATGATCACCGTCGGCGGGTTCTTGGCGTGCTGCAGCCGCCTGGTCTCCCCGCCCAGGATCTGGATCAGTTCCTCGTTGACGATCTTGATGACCTGCTGGGCCGGATTGAGCGCCCGGCTGACCTCCTCGCCGGCCGCGCGCTCCTTCACCGCCGCGATGAACTGGCGGACCACCGGCAGCGCGACGTCGGCCTCGAGCAGCGCGATCCGGATCTCCCGGGCCACCGAGTCGATGTCGGCCGGTGACAGCCGGCCCTTGCCGCGCAGGCCGGTGAAGACCTTGGTCAGCCGATCAGACAGAGTGTCGAACACCGAGAAGCCCCTTTGTGCCCATGTGCGCGCTCAGCGCCGTCCGCTGGAGGTGGGCGGCGTCGCCACCAAGGTTACGTGAGTGCCTCAGCCGCGCCAGCCGCTGGAGCCGCCGCTAGAGCAGGCCCCGCCCGCCGTCGACGTAGATGACCTGGCCGGTGACGTAGCCGGATTCCTCGCCGGCGAAGAAGGCGGCGGTGTTGGCGATATCGGCAGGCACGCCGCCCCGGCGGACCGGCACCGAGGCCGCCACCGTCGCCCGCATCGTGTCGATGTCGGTGCCGATCCGCTCGGCGGTGGCCTTGGTCATGGCGGTCTCGATGAAGCCGGGCGCGATCGCGTTGACGGTCACCCCGAACTGGCCCAGCTCGATGGCCAGCGTCTTGGTGAAGCCCTGCAGGCCGGCCTTGGCGGTGGCGTAGTTGGCCTGGCCGCGGTTGCCCAGCGCCGACGTCGAGGACATGTTGATGATCCGGCCGTACCTGGCGGTGACCATGTGCGCCTGGGCTGCCCTGCTGCACAGGAAGGCGCCCTTGAGGTGCACGTTCATCACGGTGTCCCAGTCTTCTTCCGACATCTTGAACAGCAGGTTGTCCCGCAGCACGCCGGCGTTGTTGACCAGGATGTGCAGGGCGCCGAACTCGGCTACCACCCGATCGACCGCCGCCTGCACCTGATCGGCCTTGCTGACGTCGGCGCCGATGCCGATCGCGCCGTTGCCGATCCGTTCGGCAGTGGCTGCCGCGGCGTCGGCGTTGAGGTCCAGCACCGCGACCTTGGCCCCGTCGGTGGCCAGCCGGGTCGCGACCGCCTCACCGATGCCCTGGGCGCCACCGGTCACCAGCGCCACCCGATCCTGCACTCCTGCCATGCTCAGTCCTTCCCCTGCTCTTCGCGCGAGCGCTCATCGCCCGCTTGCTCCGGTCCTCGCTCGCTGGCGCTCGCTGCGATCCTCACTCGCCCTTCCCCTGCTCTTCGCGCGAGCGCTCATCGCCCGCTCGCTCCGGTCCTCGCTCGCTGGCGCTCGCCGGGTCGGCGGCGCCGGTCGCGCCGGCCAGCTGGGCCATGGCGGTCAGCCAGCCCTCGACGTCGGCCGCCTTGTGTGCCCAGAACTTACCCACCTGCGGATGCGGCAGGACCAGGAAGGCCTCCTCGGTAACGGCCCGGACCACCGCCTCGACCACCTCGTCGACGCCCACCACCAGCCCGGAGGCCGCGACCGCGGCCGCAGCCGGTGATCCGGCGGCCAGCCCGTCCCTCAGCATCGGGGTGTCCACACCCATCGGGCAGAGCACGCTGACCCGGATGTTGCGGTCGCGGTAGGTATAGGCAAGCCACTCGGCGAACCCGACCGCCGCATGCTTGCTGGCCGTGTAGGCGGCATCGCCGGGCGCGCTGAGCAGGCCGGCGGCCGAGGAGGTGTTGAGCAGGTACCCGCCACCGGCCGCGATCATCGCCGGCAGCACCGCTCGGGCCGCGTACACGTGCGCCATCACGTGCACGTCCCAGGCCCGCTGCCAGCCGTCGGCGGGGCCGCCGTGCAACCCGGCGCCGGTCGCGACGCCGGCGTTGGAGCAAAACAGGTCGATCCGGCCGTGCGTGGTGAGCACCTCGGCTGCCAACCGGGCCACGGCAGCCTGGTCGGTGACGTCCAGGGTCACCGCGGCGGCCCGGTCGCCCAGCTCGGCGGCGACGGCAGCCGCGGCGGCCAGATTCCGGTCGGCCAGCACCACCGCCCGGGCCCCGTCGGCGATGAACCGGCGAGCCAGCCCCGCGCCGATGCCGCTGCCGGCCCCGGTCACCACGATCACCGCGTCCGCGATCCTCATCGGCTGCCTCCGCGGCCGGCAGCGCCGCGGCCCGCAACGGCGGGAGCTGCGTCTGGCGGCGCCAAGGCGGCCAGAATCAGGTCGCTGAGCTCGGCCGCGATCTCGGCCGGCCGCTTCGGCCCGTCCGGGCGGTACCAGACCGGCAGCTCGTTGATCACCCCGAAGACGGTGAAGGTCACCATCTCCGGCGACGCGACGGCGGCGAACTCGCCGCTGGCCTGCGCCGAGCGGACCAGGTCGGTGACCGCGTCATGGATGCTGCGCCGGGCAGCGCGGACCCGGGCCTGGTTGGCATCGCCCAGCCGGTGGCTCTCGCGCTGGAACACCTTGGCCTCACCGGCCCGGGCGGCCGTGGTTGCCACCAGATCGGCGATCAGCTCGCGCAACGCGTCAGCCGGCGGCAGGCTCCGGCCGAGGATCTCGCGCAGCCCGGTCAGCTGGCGGTCCACCAGCTCCCGGTAGACCTCGTAGAGCAGGTCGTCCTTGGAGGCGAAGTGGTGGTAGAGCGCGCCCTTGGCCACCCCGGCCCGGACCACCACCTCGGTGACGCTGGTGGCGTCGAAGCCCTGCTCGGCGAACAGCGACACGGCGGCGGCCACGATCCGCTCCCGGGTACCGGACTGGCCGGCCGCCGTGTCGGTGGCCTGCCTCATCGACCGTCCCGGGACTTGGCGAGCTCGACCCGGGCGATGCTGCGCAGGTGCACCTCGTCCGGGCCGTCGGCCAGGTGCAGGGTGCGCAGCCCTGCCCACATCTGAGCCAGCGGGGTGTCGCCGGACACCCCGGCCGCGCCGAAGGTCTGGATCGCCCGGTCCAGCACGTAGGACGCCGCCCGCGGCGCGGCCACCTTGATCGCGGCGATCTCGGTGGCCGCCTGCTTCACCCCGGCCGTGTCGATCAGCCAGGCGGCCTTGAGCACCAGCAGCCTGGCCTGCTCGATGGCCAGCCGGGACTCCGCGATCCACTCCCGAACCACCCCCTGCCCGGCCAGCGGGCCGCCGAAGGCCTCGCGGCTGAGCGCCCGTCCCGCCATCAGCTCCAGCGCCCGCTCAGCCATTCCCAGCGAGCGCATGCAGTGGTGGATCCGCCCCGGGCCGAGCCGGGCCTGAGCCATCGCGAAGCCACCGCCCCGGGGGCCGAGCAGGTTGCCGGCCGGCACCCGGACGTCGTCGAAGCTGATCTCGGCGTGGCCGCCGTGCGGGCCGTCGTCGTAGCCGAAGACGGTGGTCGAGCGGTGCACCGTGACGCCGGGGCTGTCCAGCGGCACCAGGATCATCGAGTGCCTGGCATGCCGGGCGGCCTCCGGGTCGGACACCCCCATCACGATGGCCAGCGCGCACTCGTCCCGCATGGCGCCGGTGGACCACCACTTTCGCCCGCTTACCACGTAGGAATCTCCGTCGGACACGATCCGGGTGCTGATGTTGGTGGCGTCGGAGGAAGCCACGTCCGGCTCGGTCATCGAGAAGCAGGACCGGATCTCGGCGTGCAGCAGCGGCTGCAGCCACTGCCGGTGCTGCTCGTCGGTGCCGAACATCGCCAGCAGCTCCATGTTGCCGGTGTCCGGGGCCGAGCAGTTCATCGCCTCGGGCGCCAGGTCGGGCACCCGGCCGGACAGTTCGGCCAGCGGCGCATAATCCAGCACCGACAGCCCGGCGCCGAACCGGTCGTCGGGCAGGAACAGGTTCCACAGGCCACGCTCGCGCGCCTCGGCCTTGAGCTCGGTCAGGATCGCCGGCGTCGCGAACGGCCGGCCCGCTTGCCGATTGGCTTGCTCCTGCCGGTGAAACTCCGCCTCAGCGGGGAGGATCACCTCGGTGAGGAAGGTAGCCAGCTCGGCCTGCAAGGCCGCCGAGCGCGCGCTGTGCTGAAAGTCCATCGCTAGAACTCCCCCAGTTTGCTGGCCGCGGCAGCCAGAGCGTCGTCGCGCAGCGCGCCGAACACCTCGAACCCGTCGCCGACGGTGAGGCCCTGCCGGTACCGGGCATGGATGCCGCCGGCGATCACGGCGAGTTTGAAGTAGCCGAACGCGATGTGCCAGTCCAGCGCGCCGACGTCCAGCCCGCTGGCCTCGGCGTAGCGCTGCACCATCGCCTCCGGCGACAGGAACCCTTGTGCGGCGGGGAAATCCGGCATCACGCCGGCCGCCGCCCGGGACCGCTCGTGATAGACGTAGAGCAGCCCGACATCGGTCAACGGGTCGCCCAGAGTGGCCATCTCCCAGTCCACCACCGCCGCGATGCTGGCACTGCCGCTGCCGAAGCCGGGCTCGAACAGCACGTTGGTGAGCCGGTAGTCACCGTGCACGATGCCGGCCCGCGTGGAGGCCGGCAGCCGGTCGGCGAGGGCGACGATGACGGCCGCCTCGGTGTCGCTCGCCGTGACATCGCTGCCCTCCGAGGCCTGGAACTGCTTGTGCCAGCGGGCGAGCTGGCGCCGCAGGAAGCCTTCGGGACGGCCGAACGCCTGGAGCCCGACCTCAGCTGGATCGATGCCGTGCAGCGCGACCAAGGTGTCGACCAGGGCTTCGGTGCTGCGCCGGGCGGTGGCCGGGTCACCGGCCTTGACGGGCTCGTCGAGCACGATGCCCTCAACGAAGGACATCAGGTAGAACGGCTCCCCCAGCACCTCGCGGTCGGCGCACAGCGCGATCGGCTCCGGGACCGGGACGGCCGAGCCGTGCAGCGCCGAGATCACCGTGAACTCCCGGGCCATGTCGTGCGCGGTCGGCAGCACGTGGCCGAGCGGAGGCCGGCGCAGCGCCCAGCGGTGTGCGCCGTCGGTCAGCCGGTAAGTGAGGTTGGACCGGCCACCGGCGATCACCTCGGCACGCAGCTCCCCGGCGCGCAGGCCGGGCAGCTCGCGGTCGAACCAGCCGGTCAGCCGGGCCAGGTCCAGCCCGGGAGACGACGGCAGCTCGGCCGCGCCCTGGCGCTGGGTATCCATCCGGCCACCCTAAGACCGACCGACCGGTCGGTCAACTGTGGGCACCGTGCCAGCCGGTCTGGCTGCCGAAGCTCAGCCGACTGCCTGGTCGAGGTAGCACCAACGCCAGGACTCACCCGGTTCGAAGGAGCGGATCACCGGGTGCCCGGCCTGCTCGTAGTGCCGGCTGGCGTGCCGCTCGGGCGAGGAGTCACAACACCCGACGTGGCCGCAGCCGAGGCAGAGCCGCAGGTGCACCCACCGGGTGCCCTCGCGCAAGCAGTCCTCGCAGCCGTCGCCGGTATGCGCCGGCACGCTGGCGGGTGAGTTGCGCAGATGGTCGCACCCCTGGGCCTGCTCGGGCATCGCTGCTCCGATCGATCGGTGTGTCGCGCCGGGCAGACCCTCGCGAAGAGCGCCACCCGCCAAGGCCAATCTAGCCACCCGGCGGCCGGAAGCCCAGGCTTGATCAGGCGGGCTGGCCCAGATCCGGGGCCACCGCCTGGTCGTAGCGCAGCCCGCTGGAGGTCGGCCCACGCCCGGCCGACGTGCGCCGGGCGGTCCAGGACAGCGGCCGGCCCGCGCCGTCACGGACCAGCCGGCGCTCCCGGACCACCTCGGCGCCCTCGCGGGGCACCTCCTCCTGCCACACCGAGAACGCTGACCCGGCCGCGAGCAACCGGCCGGCCGGCGAGACGTCCTGCGACTGGCCGTCGTCGTCGACCCGCTGCAGCAGCCGCAGGTCGAAGTGGCCGGCGGCATCGGCCACCAGCGGAAACCAGTACTCCGGCACGGTGGAGGCCAGCACATATCGCAGCGCGCCGGACGGGCTGGCCGGACGCGGGCCGGGCGCGACCACCCCGCCACCGTCCGGACTGGCGGCGGCCTGCGAATGCCGGTCCAGCGGCATGCCGTCCTCGCCGGTGACCGTCAACTCCAGCGCCCAGGCCAGATTCGCCTGCTCGTCACGGGCGAACTGGACCACCTCGGCAGCCTCGGAGACCACCGGCGCGACCGCCGCCGGCCACAGCAGCAGCCCGTCCAGGTGGTCGCCGGCGGCGTGCGCCGAGGAGTTGCGGAACACGCACCAGTCGGCGCTCGCCGTCGGCGGCACCGCGATCACGTCGCCGAACGTGGTGCGCACCGTGAAGTTGCTGATCCGGGTGAGCGTGCCCACCGGCAGCTCGATCGGGCGCAGGTACCAGTCGTTGCTATACGCGCAGGCGAACTCGACCACCAGCATCCGGGCCAGATCGGTGGGGTCGGCGGTGACCTTGGCGAACGAGACGTGCGCGTCCTCGAACTGCCACCACCGAGCGGCCGGCATGCCGGGGTAGCTCAACGGCCCCAGCGGCCCGCTGACCGTGCTGACCGCCCGGGCCGGCGCCGCGCCCGCCTGCGGAACGCTGGTTCCCCGGTCGTGATCGACGTCGTACCAGTCGAGCTCGTCGCCGGCCCAGGCCACCGCACGCAACGGCTCCGAGACCGCCGGCATGGCGCCGTCGGCCGAGGCGGCGGCGTTCACCCCCAGCCGGAAGCCGTGTTCGAGCCGGTCAGGCTGCCAGGCGTCACCGCCGGCGGCCAGCTGCTGGCTGTCCCGCCAGGCGATCCAGGCCTTGGCCGCGGCGACCAGCACGGCCGCGTCCGCGGCGGTCAGCCCGAGGGCGGCCGGCGCGGCCCCGCTGGCCGCGATCGACTGCAGCATCGGCTCCAGCGCGGCGATGTCGGGCAGCCGGCCACCGATCAGGCCGAGGTAGCCGGCGCCCACCGAGGACACCGGGCCGCTGCCGGCGCCGACCGTGCCACTGCCCAGCACCGCGGCCTGCCCGGTCGCGGTCATGCCGCCGGTGCGCAGCAGCACCAGCAGCTCCGCGGCGGCCTGGGCCAGCTCGGTGATGGTGCGGGGCTGGGCCGGCTCCGGTCCGGCGAGGGCTTCGATCGGCGCGGCGCCGACCGGCGCTGGTTGCCCGCTGCCCGCCTGGTAGGCGGTGATCGGCGCGGTGTCGATGGTCAGCTGGGCGACCGCCGGCGTGCCGGCGTCCTCGCCGGTGAACTCGCCGACCTGCCACTGCCGGCCGAGCAGCCAGGCCGGGTCGTACACCCGGCCTTCCAGCGACGGCCGGAGGTCGGCGCCGCGGGCGCGCGGTTCCAACCGGGTCCAGGTGGTGATCGAAGCCATCGGGTGTCCTCAGCTCGTCGCCGGCGGGGCCAGCACGTCGGTGGAGATGGTGTCGCCGGCGGTGTTGTTGGCCAGGTACAGCGCGGGCAGCAGCTGGCCGAGTGCGGTCAGCGCGTCCAGGTCGACCGTGCGGACCTTGGCCAGATCCAGCGTCTCGTGCAGGCTGGCCGCGAGCGCGCCCGGATCCCACAGCGAGGCGCCGGCGTCGGCGGGCACCGCGATCAGGATGGACTGCGGCGCCACGCTGCCCGGGCTGTCGACATGGAAGGCCAGCCCGGTCACCTCGGTCGGCGCCGGCAGCGCCTCGCTCCACTCGTCCACCAGCACACCGCGCAACGGCATCGAGGTGGGCGGCCGGCCCAGCGGCAGCACCAGGTTCAACCGCGGCCCGGACGGCCGGTTCGGGCCCGAGGGTCCCCCGACCCACGCCTCGCCACCCGGCCGCTGCACCGCGTACGGCGTATCGAAGGCGGTCAGCCCCAGCGCGGCACACTGGCTGCGGGCCTGATCCACTACCGCCATGGTGGTCCGAACCCGCGACGAGCGGGCCAGCCAGCTCCGCAGCGCGGCCGGCGGCGCCGCGCCGTCGCCAACCGTGGCCGAGTGCCAGCCGCCGCCGTCGGCCGGAACGAAGCTCGGCGCGCAGAGATAGTCCGAGCCGGCCATCGCCCGGGCACAGGCCATGGTTCGCGCATCCGAGGCCGGGGCAGCCTGCGCGTCGGCCAGCTCCGCCTGCCGGCGGGCGAGTTCGCCGGCCACCGCCACCACCAGCTCGGCGGACGGCTCCAGCAGCAGCCGGGCCGCGCCGAACACGCCGAGGTCGGCGGCCAGCCTGATCGAGCCGGCCGCGACCGCGGCGAGCGGATCGGCGCCCTCGGCGGCCTGGCCGAAGTCCGCGGCGGCAGCGGCGAATGCGGTCGCCATGGCATCGACCGCCGTGGCCAGCGCGCTGTCGAAACCGGTCGGGTCGAGACCGGCCGGCAGGTCCAGGTCGAGCGGGCCGGCCGTCCGGCTGCGCCGCAGCAGCCTGCGTACGGTGCCGGCCGCGGCCATCAGCTCGCCGAAGGCCAGCTCGCCGGCCGCCCAGTCGGCGGTCCGCTCCCAGCGCACCACCGCCGGGCCGGTGGGGTTGCCGGCCAGGTACCGGCCGGCGCTGATCACCGCGGCGGTGATCAGCTCGCTCGGTCCGCTGGCGGCCGGGTCGGCCTCGTACACCACGTCGGAGGCGCCCAGCGCGCAGTCGGTGGCCCGTACCGTCACCGTGGTGGCGCCGAAGCTGACCGCCGCCCGCACCAGGGCTGGCGAGGGCAGCAGCGCCGCCAGCAGCCGTTCCGGCGCGCCCAGCGTCCAGCGCGGCCGGTTGGGCGTCCACCGGTACACCACATCGTCGTCGGAGAACAGCAGCACCCGGTTGCTGATCGGCGTGGCCGAGCGCGGCGTGCGCGGAAAGCTCGGCTGCGGCAGCGGGCCGTCACCGCGCGCCACCGCGTCCAGGGTGGCTGCCGCCCGGCTCGGGTTGCCGGCGGTCGCGTGGTGCACGCTCTCGGCCACCAGCAGGTCGCTGACCGCGTCCAGCGCGTCGTCCAGCGCGTTCAGCGCGCCCGTCACGGCCGACCGCTCGGCGCCGGTCAGCGGCTGCAGCAGGGCCAGCACCCTGCTGTCACCGGCCAGCCACAGCCGGCGCAGCGCCAGGCCGTCGACCACGTCGCTGGCGGCCACTACCTCCCGCGGCGGCTGGTCGGTCGAGACCGCCGTGGCGGTGATCGGCGCCAGCGCCCGGAACGGCGCGATCAGCGCGTCCTGGCCGGCCTCGTGCAGCGCCCGCTCGAACAGGTAGCCGCCCACCGAGGCCAGGCTCTGCCCCTGCCGGACCGCGTCGAGCAGGTAGCCGGCCAGCCGGACCCGGCGGCTGTCCAGGTCGATCGCGAAGGGGTTGCTGGCGCCGCCGGCCATGCTCAGGTAGCCGCTGCGCAGCACCGCGCTGGTCACCGCCTGGGGCAGGGACGGCGCGTGCACGTACCCGGCCGACAGCTGCGCGGCGCCGCGGGGCCGCAGGTCCTCGACGAACCCGTAGCCGCCCAGGTAGCTGTCGGTGGCGCCGCCGGTCCGGATGTCGTCCAGCCGGCGGGTGGCCAGCGAGGTGAGCCAGGCATCCAGCCGGGTGGCAGCCGAGTCCAGGGTCTGCACGAACACCCGCTGCAAGGTCTCGGCATCCAGGCTGGCCAGCTGGGTGATCGCGGCGCGCTGCTGCCAGACCGGCTGCACGTTCGGGTCGGTGGCGCTCGCCGGGCTTTCGAGGTACGTCCGCAGCGTCCAGCTGGCGCCGTTGACGGCGACCTGCCGCTCCAGCTGGCGGATCACCGTCGGGGTGGTGGCCGGGCCGGTCAGATCCAGGTCGACCAGCTCGGGGTCCAGATGCTCGAAATCGCCGAGCCGGCCGGCGGCCAGCTGCACCCGGACGGCGGCCGTCGCGCGCTCGCGCAGCGCGCTGTGCCGCAGCAGCTGATACAGCAGCGAGGTGGGTTGGCCGTCCGGCGGGGTGACGGCCGCCAACAGGTTCTGCCAGCCGGTGCCGGGGATGGGGGCGCCGTTGGTGTCGTGGCTTTCCGGAGCGGCGAGAAATGCCAGCCAGGTCGCGGGGTCGCCAGCGATCAGCGGCGCGGTGACCGGATGGCTGCTCATGCTGGACACCATGCCGGCGACCCGTGGCTGCCAGCTCACGCCGGCTGCCTCCAGGATGCCCGCGCTCACCCCACGCAGGGTGTCCGACCAGCTGTCCTGCAGGTTCAACCGGGAGAAGCGCCAGAGGTTCCCCAGGTACTCCCGGCCGATCTGCTCCCGGGCAAAGACGTCCTGCGCGGTGGGCGCGGTGGCCAGCACGCTGAGCAGGCTGGCCTGGGCGTCCGGCACGGTCTTGGCGCCGGAAAGTCGCGGCACGTTGGTTCGGGCGCTGGGCAGCCAGACGGTGTCCCGCAGCGCCCGCAGCGCCCTGACCCCGGCCCGCCAGCCCTGCTCGTTCGGCCGCGGCGTCCACCGATCGGCGCTGAGCACCGGCAGCACGCCGTACGGCTGGTTGGCGATCCGGATCGCCGGCAACGGCCCGTTCGGCCGGACGTAGGAGACGTAGTGCGCGCGGATCGCCTCCGCGGTGAGCGTGTTGTAACGGGCCGCGGTCTCGCCATCCAGCCAGTCCTCCAGCCGCTGGGCGTCGGTGGACAGCGACCCGCCCCTGCTGAGGTAATGGAAGTAGGCCGAGCGCGTGGTGCGGTCCAGCACGTTGCCCTGGTCCAGCCGGCGGGCGTTCTCCCCCTTGCCGGCGACCAGCAGTTGACCCAGGTAGTAGCCGAGGGTGCCGGCCCACAACGCCGACTGCGCGGCCGCCGCAGCCTTGTCGTCGACGCTGTCCGCGGAGCCGGGCGCGACGGCCAGCGTGGTGGCCTGGCCCTTCAACAGCAGTCGTTCGGCGGCTGCCCAGTCGGCCACCGTGCCGAGTTGCCCATGATTGTTCAGCCACGCGAAATAGGCGATCTTGGCGATGTGCGGGTCGTAGCCGAGCCGCTGGTCGCGCACCCACGCCTGGTCCG
>Ga0326721_10000508_pt1 | contig 11757 bp, 13 predicted proteins | sample SGPome_FD_203951 | JGI IMG/M metagenome (GOLD analysis project Ga0326721, IMG submission 203951) | Soil microbial communities from Southern Great Plains, Lamont, Oklahoma, United States - SGP_1_2016 | ecosystem: Engineered > Artificial ecosystem > Soil microcosm > Unclassified | place: USA...
GGGATCGCTCAACCTGTCGTTCTTCACCAACGTGCCGGCGCCCGTGGGCGACCCGGGCGGCGGGGTGGGGAACGGGGTGCTGGGGACGTTCATCCTGGTGGCGCTGGCCGGCGCCATGGGGCTCCCCGTGGCCATCGGCGCGGGGATCTACCTGGCGGAGTCGGAGGGCGGGCGGCTGCCGAACGCCATCCGCTTCATCACCGACGTGATGAACGGCATCCCGTCCATCGTCATCGGCATCTTCGTGTGGGCGTGGGTCGTGGTGTCCCGCGGCGGCTTCTCGGCCTTCGCCGGCGGCGTGGCGCTGGCCATCATGCTGCTGCCCATGGTGACGCGGACCACGGAAGAGATGGTGCGCCTCGTCCCCCGCGAATTGAAGGAGGGCGCCCTGGCGCTGGGGTTCACCCGCTGGCGGACGACGCTGGGCGTGGTGCTGCCCGCGGCGCGCAGCGGCATTTTGACGGGCGTGCTGGTGGCCCTGGCGCGCATCGCGGGCGAGACGGCGCCGCTGCTCTTTACGGCGTTCGGCAACCCGTTCTGGTCGGCGTCGCTCAACGAGCCCATCGCCGCGCTCCCCGTGCAGATCTTTCAGTACGCCATCAGCCCGTACGAAGACCAGCACCGGCAGGCGTGGGCCGCGTCGCTGCTGCTCATCGCCCTGGTTCTGGCCATGAGCCTGACCGCGCGCTTCCTGATCCGCAGCCCTTACCGGAGCCGCTGATGCGAGAGATTTCCGTGCAGGCGCCGCAGCCGCCGGCCGCCGCCCCCATCAAACCGGATGCCGCGCCCATGCCGCAGCAGACCCAGACGGCCACCCAGGCGCCCCCGCAGCTGGCCATCGAGGCCGACGACTTCTCCTTCTGGTACGGGGGAACGCGGGCGCTCAACGACATCACCCTGCAGATCCCGCAAAAGCGGGTGACGGCGTTCATCGGGCCGTCGGGGTGCGGCAAGAGCACCTTTCTGCGGTCCATCAACCGCATGAACGACCTGATCCCCGGCATTCGCCACGACGGCGACATCCGCCTGATCGGCGAGAGCGTGTACCGCCCGGGGCAGGACGTGGTGCAGCTGCGCAAGCGGGTGGGGATGGTGTTCCAGAAGAGCAACCCGTTCCCCAAGTCCATCTACGAGAACGTGGCGTACGGCGCGCGGGTGAACGGCATCGCCAAGGGGCGCCGCGACCTGGACGACGTGGTGGAGCGCTCGCTGCGGCAGGCGGCGCTGTGGGACGAGGTGAGCGACCGGCTGGACCGCAGCGCGCTGGGGCTCAGCGGCGGGCAGCAGCAGCGGCTGTGCATTGCGCGGGCACTGGCCGTGCAGCCGGAGGTGCTGCTGATGGACGAGCCGGCCAGCGCGCTGGACCCCATCGCCACGCAAAAGATCGAGGAGCTGATCTACCAGCTCAAGGACGAGTACACCATCGTGATCGTGACCCACAACATGCAGCAGGCGGCGCGGGTGAGCGACTTCACGGCGTTCTTCTACATGGGCGCGCTGGTGGAGATGGGGCGCACGGACGAGCTGTTCACCAATCCGCGCGAGGACCGCACGGAGGCCTACATCACGGGGAGGTTCGGATGAGCCCGGGCGTACGGCACTTTCACGAGGAGCTGGCGCGCCTCAAGACGCAGCTGCTGGAGATGTCCGGGCTGGCGGAGGAGCTGGTGGCGCAGGCCATGGCCGCCCTGCGCGCCCGCGACGCAGACGCCGCGCAGGTCGTGATCCGCCGGGACAACGACCTGGACGCCATGGAGGTGGTGGTGGATGACATGTGCATCCACCTGCTGGCCCTGCAGCAGCCCATGGCGCGCGACCTCCGGCTGATCACCATGGCCATGAAGATCAGCAACGACCTGGAGCGCGTGGGCGACCACGCGGTGAACATCGCCGAGGCGGTGGGGCACCTGGCCGAGTCGCCGGTCTACATGGAGTTCCCCGAGATCGAAGAGATGGGGCGGCTGGCCACGGAGATGCTGTCGGACGCGCTGGACACCTTCGTCCAGGCGGATGCCGTCGGCGCGCGCGAGGTGTGCCGCCGCGACGACCGGGTGGACGGGCTGCACAACTCGCTCTTTCGCATCCTGCTCACGCACATGATGGAGGACCCGCGGCGCATCGGCGCGTCGATGTCGCTCTTCCTGGTGAGCCGCAACCTGGAGCGCATCGCGGACCTGGCGACCAACATCGCCGAGGACGTGGTGTTCCTGGTGGAGGGCCGCACCATCAAGCACGGGATGGATGCCCCCGGCGCCGACGAGCGCCGCTCCGGCGGCGAACGCCGCACGGGGTGAGGCGCACGGCGGCAGACGGCGCGGAGGACCGCGCACTGCCTCGTACGATGCGCGGGCGCGGCGGATAGTGATGACGCGACGAGGGGCGGCTCCCGGCTGGGGGCCGCCCCTCGTCACGTGCATGGATGCAACGCGGACCGATGACACCGCGACAGGGATGTCGACGGGCGGCGGATGGACCCCGCGCGCTATCCCCGCGCCTCCACCTCCACGCTGAACCACTCGCGGAAGCCGTTGGAGAGTGGGTAGCCGGCGTAGCGCAGCACGCCCCGGTGCCACCACGGGTCCCCCTCCGGCCCCACCTCCACGCCCGGCTGCAGCAGGGCGCGAAACCGCGCGTCCACCGCCTCCACCGCGGCCGCGAACGCCGCGTCCGTGCGGCCGGGGGAGCGCAGGCACGCCTCGATGCGGTCGCGCACGGACAGGTCCGCGTGGTACTCCATCACGTTGTACTCGTATCCCGCTTCGCACTCGTCCACGAAGCGCGTCCACTCCGCCAGCAGCAGCGGGGGCGACGCGGTGGCCGTGTCGTCGTCCATCAGGGAATCGTGCGTGCTCATGGGTCGCGGCGGGGCGGGGGATGGCCCGGCTGCCGGCGGGGCAGGCGGACCCCGGCGTTCGGTGCACGATGGATGCCGTGTGAAGGGGGACGGCGGACGCGTGCGCGCCTCGTTGCCGGGCGCGTGCGCGGGTGCCATCTTGGGCCGCGTGGACCAACCTGAACCGTGGGGGCGAGAATGGCCGAGGGACTGCTGCCGGTGGGGAGCGAAGCGCCGGTGTTCCAGGCGGAGACGACGGACGGCGGGCGCATTGCCCTCCCGGATTTCCGGGGCAAGCAGGCCGTGCTGATGATGTTCTATCCGCAGGACGATACGCCCGGCTGCACGAAGCAGATGTGCCTGGCGCGCGACGAGGGCGCCCGGTACGCGGAGGCCGGCGTGGCGCGCTTCGGGGTGAACCCGGGGAGCATGGACAGCCACGTGCAGTTCCGCGACAAGTATACGCTGGACTTTCCGCTCATCATCGACAGCAACGCGGAGATCGCCTCGGCGTACGGCGTGCTGCGCGAGGGCGGCGGGGTGGGCCGCGCCACGTACCTCATCGACCGCGACGGCCGCATCGCCTACGCGCAGCCGGGGACGCACGGCGCGGACGAGGTGCTGGAGGCGCTCCGTGGCTGATGCCGCGGCCGGCTGGGGCGAGGCCGCCGTCCGCGCCTTCACGGGCGGCGTTTTCGGCGAGAACACGTACCTCGTTTCCTGCACGCGCACGGGGGAAGGGATCCTGGTGGACCCTGGCGCCGCGGCGGAAGAGGCGCTGAAGACCGCGCGGGAGCTGGGGATCACCGTCGGGCAGATCGTGCTGACGCACGCACACGTGGACCACGTGGAGGGCATCCCCCTCGCCAAACGCGAGACGGGCGCGCCCATCCTGCTCCATCCCGTGGACCTGCCGCTGTACGGCGCGGCGCCCATGCAGGCCTCCCTATTCGGCCTGTCGCTGGAGCCGCTCCCGCCCGTGGACGGCGAGCTCGTGGTCGGCGAGGCCGTGCGCTTCGGGGAGTGCGGGCTGGCGGTCCGCTTTGCGCCGGGGCACGCGCCGGGGCACGTGATCCTCGTCGGCGACGGGATGGCGCTGGTGGGCGACGTGATCTTCAACGGCTCCATCGGCCGCACGGACCTGTTCGGCGGGGATTTCGCCACGCTGATGCGCTCCATCCGCGAGCAGGTGCTCACGCTGCCGGACGAGACCACGCTGCACACGGGGCACGGGCCGGACACCACGGTGAGCCACGAGCGGCGCACGAATCCGTTCGTGACGGGTGTGTACGGCGGCGGCGGCTTCGCCTGAGGGGGATGGCCCACGATGCTGGCCCGCCAGGCGGCGACGTTCGGAGGCGCCGACCCCTGATCCCCAGGGGCCGGCCGATCCTCCGGCCGCCTCCCGGGATCCTCATCCGGGATCGGCGTCGCGTGATCCCTGCCGTGCCCCATCCGTAGCCGATCGAAGGATTTCCGTCCCATCCGCCTGCCTCGTCGCACGCACTGCGTTCCGCCTCCGGACGAGCTTTCTCATCGGCCGGAATCGTCTTTTCTCGTGTTCGCTGACATCGCGCGGGCCCCGGCCCGCCCGGAGAATGATCGGATGATCCGCCGCATCTGCACCCCGCTGTTCGCCGTCCTGCTGCTGGCCGCCGCGCCCGCCCTGCGCGCGCAGGCCACCGCGCCCGATACCGTCCCGGCCGACACGGCGCGCACGACGGGCGATCCGGTCGAGATGTTCATGTACGACCTGGTGGATCCGGTCACGCTGGGGAGCGCCGCTGCACTGGGCCTGTACGACCACGTCCGCACCGAGCCGTACGAGTGGGGCGGGGGACTGGACGCGCTGACGCAGCGCATCGCGTCGCGGGCGGGCGGGCACGTGATCGGCACGTCGGTGCGGCACGGGGTGGCGGCGGCGCTCAACCGCTCGGTCGCCGACGAGCCGTGCGGCTGCCCCGATGCCGAGGACCGCGTGGCCCACGCGTTCATCGAGACGTTCACCGACCGCGACCTGACGACGGGGCGCCGCGTGTTCTCGGAGCCGTTCATCGCCGGGACGTACGCCGGCGCCCTCGCACCGACGCTCTGGCACCCCGACGTGGACCTGGTCGACGGCCTCAAGTCCGGCACGCTCTCCGTCGTCTTTACCCTCGCCGGCCGCGCCATCTTCGCGCTCCTGGACCCGGAGTACTGATCGGCCCCGCGCGCAGGATGGCGGCGAGTCGAAGGCCGTTCCTGAGCGAATGAATTCGCGGCTACGACTGCACACGGCCCGCCTCCGCGGACACCACGGCACACGCAGAAAGCCCCGTCTCGGGATCACGCCGGGACGGGGCTTTGGGTTGATCGGGTACCGATCTACGGCTGCGACGGAGGGGCGACGTCGGATGACTTCCGCGGCCGCCCGCCCTTCTTTCCATTCTCGCGTGCGGCGGCGGCTTTCTTCGCCGAGGTGCGGCTGGCGATCCATCGCGCCCACCACGACGGGGCGTCGAGCGTATCGAAGATGATGCCCGGCACCGACACGTCCGCATCGAGCGACTCCCAGTGCAGCCCTTCTCCCCACTCCTCCACCTCGACGGCCGCCAGGTCATGAGCGCTCGCGCCCCTGAGCTCCGGGACGCTGGACGGCGGAAATCCGAACCAGCAGCCTGATGCGAGCTGGATGAACACCGTGTCTCGATCAGCGTCGTAGTGCGCATGGACGGCGCGAGGCTCCGTGCGCTCCCGGAGCGCGCCGCGGGCTCGCGCGGGGGAAAACGGGTTCTTCTTCGGCATCGCCATCATTACGATCCTCCTTTCCGAGAACTCTAAACCCACCAGGTAGGTTTATCAAGCCTCTACGCTGAGTCCCGGTTGGTTGACGCTTCCCGAACGCGGGTCTATCTTCGCCGCGCTTTTTCCCTTACGCCCGAGCCTGAGAATCCGTGAGCGTCCCCGCGCGCATCGCCGTCCTCGCCAGCGGCGGCGGCAGCAACCTGCAGGCGCTGATCGACCGCCTGAACACGGGCGGATCGGCGGCCGCGCGCGTGGAGCTGGTGGTGGGTTCGCGGGCGGGGATCGGCGCGCTGGAGCGGGCGGAGCGCGCGGGCATCCCGGCGCTGGCGCTGGACGCGCGCATGATGGGTGCGGACACCTTTCGCGACGCGCTGGCGGGGGCGCTGGAGACGCACCGCATCGACCTCGTGGTGCTGGCGGGATGGCTGCAGCTGGTGCCGGCGGAGGTCGTGGCGCGCTACCACGGGCGGATGGTGAACGTGCACCCCGCGCTGCTTCCCGCGTTCGGGGGCAAGGGGATGTACGGCAGGCGCGTGCACGAGGCGGTGATCGCGTCCGGCGCGCGGGTCAGCGGCGCCACGGTGCACCTGGTGGACGAGCGCTACGACGAGGGCGCCATCGTGGCGCAGTGGCCGGTCCCCGTGCTCCCGGGCGACACCCCGGAGATGCTGGCCGCGCGCGTGCTGGCCGTGGAGCACCGGATCCTGCCCCTCGCCGTGGAGGCGCTGGCCCGCGGCGCGTCCATCCCGATCGTGGGCGACGCGCCAGTCGCCTTCGACCTCGTCGCCGCCCCCGCGCCGCCCGACGCCTCCCTCCGCCGCACCATGCACGTCGCGGGGCCGGCGCTGGGGACGCAGGCGTAGCAGGACGGCTGAAGCGGCAAAAGCAGCACGGGGTGGTGTGGCGAAGCTTCGTCCAGAGTGGAGGATCGAGGCGCGTGGATGTGGCGAAGTCTCGTCCAGATTGGGAGGATCGAGGCACGTGGATGTGGCGAAGTCTCGTCCAGATTGGGAGGATCGAGGCATGCGATGTGGCGAAGTCCCGCCCAGAGCGAATGAATTCGCCGCAACAACCACACGAAGTCCGCCTGCGCGGACTGTCCGTCGCGGGAGAGTGCCACGCCGGCACGCGCCCTTGAGATCGCGCGCGAAGTTCTCCCCCTCCTGCCCGCGAAGCGGGGGAGGGGGCCGGGGCAGGGCTGTTTCATAGTAGAAACTGGATGAGGGGAGGGAGGTCGTGGGCGAAGCGCCGCAGGGCACGCGTGATCGAGTACTCCCCGGAGAGGCGGTACAGGGTCAGGGCGAGGCTTCGTAGCAGGCTGAGGTTCTCGGGGGCATTGCCCGCTTTCGTCGTACAGGCGTCGTCGCCCTGCACCACGTCCTTGACCCAGTGCAAGCCATTCTCCACCTGCCAGTGGCCGCGCACGATGCGGGCGAACGCCTCCGCCGAAGCCGTGTGGCTGCTGATATAGAACACCGTCTCGTGGTACGGCTTCTTCCCCCGCATGCCGCTTCGCTCCACGCGAACGATAGAGCGCAGGCCCGTCCACAGGGTGTACGGCTTCGCCTCGGGCACGGAGAAAACCTGCACGGTGCGCGTAGTGCGCCGGTCTCGGGTGCGCTCCTCCTGCACCCACACACTCTGCGGTGCCGAGAGCTGCTCCGCTGCGGCGTACAGGGTGGGCTGGTTCTTCTTCAGCCCAATCAGATACTCGGCGCCGCGCTCAATTAGGAGGGCACAAAGCTTTTTTTACAATGCAGCGCGTCCGCGCTCACGCCGGCTCCCTTGATTTGGGCATCCGCCAGGATCGCTTCGACGACCTGCCCCTCGTCACCCTTGCTGTTTTTGTGGGCGCCGCTCTGGAGCACCAGGCCGCGCTCGTGCGCATAGAGTGAGACGAGGAAGGTGAAGCTCTGCTGCGGGGTGTGGACGTCAGTGCCCGAGCCGGACAGGCACTTGCCGTCGATGGCCCACCACTCGCCGGCCTCCACCTGGATGCGAGGACGAGCCCAGCGCAGAAAGGCGGCGCTGAGCGCATCAAAGTCCAGGCCGATCAACACGCGGCGGATCGTGGAGTAGGAGGGCAGCCGGTCCTTCTTGGGCTGCAGGAAAACGAGAAGTGGCTGACGATGCCGTTGGACGAAATCGCCATGCTCCCGCCAACTCATGTTGCCGCTCAGTGTACTTAACACGACACAGGAGACGACATGCTGAACAGTATGCTGGCGCGCCTGAGCGCGCCGCACCTCAGGCAGTTCCGCGAACGCTTCATAAAGAGTCATGGCAACACAATAGCCTCTTTCCCTGTATGAAACAGCCCTGCCCGGCCCCCCTCCCCCGCTTCGCGGGCAGGAGGGGGGAGAACTGCGTTGTGCACGGATGCCGTTCCGCGCCCCAGCCCCGCCCGTGCACGGTGGTGTCGGCGGAGGCCGACAGTGTGAAGTTGTAGCCGCGAATTTATTCGCTCCCGGCCCCTCACCGCTCCCTGCTTCTCCCCGCCGACCGCTCCCGGGTTCTCCCCGCTCCGCCGCTCCCGGCCTCTCTCCGCTCTGCCCGCTCCCGAACTCTTCCCGCTCCCGAACTCTTCCCGCTCCGCTCGCTCCCGGGTTTTCCCTCCGCCGCTCCCGGCCTCTCCTCGCTCCGACCGCTCCCGAACTCTTTCCGCTCCGCCCGCTCCCGGCCTCTCCCCGCTCCGACCGCTCCCGAACTGTTTCCGCTCCGCCCTCCCGGACTTCGCCGTCCCCATCCGCCTCCTCCAATCCGCCTCCCATCTCCCCCGCATCCCTTGCTCCCCCGGCGCCGCGCGTGCAGCTTGGGCGCCCAGTCCTGCTGCGCTGGCGGGCCGATCGTCCGGGCGCGTGGCCCCGGCAGCGCGACGTACACGTGGAGCTCGATTCGATGATGTGCATCTGCCCCGTCCGGAGCGCGTGAAGAACGTCATCAAGCGCCTGCTGAACCGCGCGGGGGTGGACGTGGTGCGCCACGATCCCGTGCCGCCCCACCTGGCCCGGCGCGCGCACCTGCTGCGGCGGTTCGCGCCGGCGGTCATCCTGGACGTGGGCGCCAACGCGGGGCTGTACGGGCGGGAGGTGCGGCAGTGCGGCTACGGCGGCCGCATCGTCTCGTTCGAGCCGCTGTCCACGGCGTACGCGGCGCTCGCAGCCCAGGCGGCGCGCGACGGGGCGTGGGAGACGGTGAACGCGGCCCTGGGCGCGGCGCCGGGGACCGCGGAGCTGCACGTATCCGCCAACTCGTGGAGCAGCTCGCTGCGCCCCATGCGCGACGTGCACCTGGCCGCCGCGCCCGATTCGCGCTACGTGGGGCGCGAGACGGTGCGCGTGGAGACGTTGGATTCCGTCTTCGACCGGCACGTGCGGCCGGGGGATAGCGCGTGGCTCAAGGTGGATACGCAGGGGCACGAGCGCGACGTCCTGGCCGGTGCCGCGGCGTCGCTGGCGCGCATCGACACAGTGGAGTTGGAGATGTCGCCGGTGGGATTGTACGAGGGCGAGGCGCTGTTCACGGAGATGTTCGACTGGCTGGTGGCGCGCGGCTTTGCCTGCGTTCACCTTCAGCCCGGCCTGTACGACCCCGCGGACGAGCGCTTGCTCTCCGTGGACGGCTACTTCCACCGCGTCGGGGCGGGCTGATCCGGGCGAATCCGCGTCATCCGGGGGGGGGCGCCCGCACGGCATCCGAACCCCGGACCCGCGCGGCGTGATCGTCACGCTGGACAAGTGCCTCGCCGCGACACGACACGACACCTCCGTGGAGTCCGGGGTACGCCCCTCCCGCCGCGGCCGGCTTTTACGGATCGCGATCAGGTTGATCTGTGCTTCTGCGGAGTTCCGCGCCGTACGGCCGATATCCTCTCCTGCAAAAAACGCGGATGGCCGTCCCCGCGCCGGCAGCCGCCGCTCTGCCAAGGATCTCTGGCCTCCTGCACGACTCGGCCGATGCGCATCCGGCCGTCGCGTCGCATCGCTCCCGCACCTGCGTCGCCCGAAAAGCCTGCCGTGTTGGATGATTGCCATCGCGATGGCCAGATGCGAATCGGACGGCGAGCGGCAGGGTGCATCAGGCCCTTGGTAGATCGGTTGCTGCCGGTGTGGGGACGGCCATCCGCGTTTTTTCGAGGAGGCACGATCGCGGCTGCGGAGTTGGATGCTTGGCCCGGCACATCATCCACCTGATCGCGATCGGTAGAAGTCTGCCCGCGCCGGATCCTGATGAATGTCGCGAGGGCACCGGCGGCGCCTCGCTCAGGAAACCGAAGCAACTCATGGAACGAGAAAAGGGGGGAGGGCCGCTTGGCCCTCCCCCCTTCCGTCATCGGTCGAAGCGGCGTGTTACAGCCCCGCCGCGCGGGCGGCGTTCACCCGGCCGGCGCCGTAGATGGGGTCGTTGCCCCGCTTGCCCAGGTCGTCCGAGGTGCTCGACACCGCGCCGCGGATGGCGGAGGGGTGCGTGCCCACGCGCTCGGCCGCCAGCGCCGCCACACCCGCCGCCGTCGGCGAGGCCATGGACGTGCCGTTGATGCCGATCACCGAGCCCGACCAGCCGCCCGTCGCCGGGTTGTAGAAGCGCGAGCCGCAGCCGTTGATCACCAGCGTGAAGCCGGAGCAGGCGGCGTAGACGTAGCCCACGTTGGGCACGGGGTTGGCCAGGGTGGCGCCGCGTCCGTTGCCGCCGGGGGCCGCCACGGTCACCTTGCCGCCGTAGTTGGAGTACGAGGCCAGCATGTCCACGTCGCTGTACGTGCCGTGCTTGGGCGCCGAGGCCGGGCCCGTGGCCGAGACGCAGATCACGCCGGGCACGTCGCAGTACGACTTGAAGCCGTTGCCGTTGTTCTGCATGTTCGTCGCGTCGTTGCCGGCCGAGACCACCACCTGCGTGCCCTTGGAGCGGGCGTAGTTGAACACCGCGTTGAGCGTCTCCATGAACGACACCTCGTCACCGCCGTAGTTGGCGACCTGGCGGCGCAGGAAGCTGCTGCCGATGCTCATGTTGATGATGGGGATGCCGTTGTCGGCCGCGTACAGCACGGCGTTCAGCGTGCCGTTCGTGGGGCAGCTGGCGCGCCAGCCCGTGGCGGCCGTGCCCGGCGTGCAGACCTTGAGGCCCACCAGCGTCACCTTGGACGTCACGCCCGCGGCCACGTAGCCGTTGGACGCCACCGTGGAGCCCACGTGCGTGCCGTGGTAGTGCAGGTCCGCCACGGGGTGCGCACCGGGGTACAGCGCCTGCAGGCGGGCGTTCTCCGCCGCGGACAGGAACGAGCGCGAGAGCGCCAGGTCCACCCGGCCGTACAGGTCGGGGTGCAGGTAGTCCAGGCCGGTGTCCAGGATGCCCACCTTGATGGTGGGGGAGCCGAGCTTGCCGGCCGCCCACGCCGCGGGGGCGCCGATGGCGCGCATGTTCCACTGGCGGTTGTAGAAGAACGCCGTGGAGGGGTTGGTGGGGCTCTCCACCACGTCCGCCTCGGCGCTCGCGTCGCTGGCCGCCGACTCCACGTCGCCCAGCTCCACGTTCAGCTCCACCGTGGCATCCGCCGCCAGCGACACGCCCGCGCCCTGCAGCTGCGCCGCGGCCGCTTCCGAGAGCCCCGACACCGCGCCCACACCGGCACCCGCATGGGCGAACACGACCTCGCCGCCCAGCTGCGCCACCTGCTCCGCGAAGCCCGCGGGAATCCCCGACGTGAACCGGACCAGGTAGGTGTCGTCACCCGCCAGGCTGTTGAGGGCCGGCGCGTCCGGCGCCGCCTCGGCCAGGGTCGAGGCCGGGTTGTCCGAGCAGGCAGCCAGGCCCACGAGGCCGGCCAGGAGCAGCGAGATACCGCGTTGCGTCATTGTGTCTCTCCACGACGGGGGGGCTTGCCGGCAGCGGCCGGCCGGGGAGCGTCTTCGAAACCGAAAGGCCGGGCACGTCCGCCTGCGAAGGCATTCCGGGGGCATACGGCCGCGTGGACCGTGTATGCTCGTTCGGAGCGCTTGCGGGGCGGGAGAGTCTTGACGGAGTGTGTTTGTGTTGAACAGCGCTCAGTATACCGTCCGAATGCTCGTTCGTCAACCCGCAGGATGCATGTATCCGTATATTCTGCAATAGGTTGCATGTGTGGCGAGAGCTTGTTTCGGTCG
>Ga0326721_10000509_pt1 | contig 11741 bp, 6 predicted proteins | sample SGPome_FD_203951 | JGI IMG/M metagenome (GOLD analysis project Ga0326721, IMG submission 203951) | Soil microbial communities from Southern Great Plains, Lamont, Oklahoma, United States - SGP_1_2016 | ecosystem: Engineered > Artificial ecosystem > Soil microcosm > Unclassified | place: USA...
GGCCTGGTCAGCGGCGGTGTCCTTCAGGCCCCGGGTCATCCGGCCGGCCAGCAAGCCGGCGCCGGCCGCGAGCATCAGGAACATGCCGGGACGCTGGCGGGCGAAGGTCTTGACCTCGTCGAGCAGGTCGCCGGGCTCGCGCTGCTCGAGCCAGGACGCGAGGTCCCTGCCGCGCTGGGCGCCCTGCCGTGCCAGGTCCGCGACCGGGCCAGTGGCCTGCTCACCGGGTTGGGTCATCTTGTGCAGCTCGTCGCTGAGCGAGCGGAGGCCCTGGGCCAGCCGCTGCTGCTGCTGCGTCGCCTGCTGGCTGAGCTCGGAGCTGGCCTGTGAGAGCAAGTCCTTGGCCTGGCGGCCGGCTTCGGCACCCACGTTGGCGGCTTGTTCCTTGGCGACGCCAGCCACGTGCTGGCCAGCCTGCACCGCACCCTGGGTCACCTCGGCTGCCTGACCCTTGGCCACGTCGACGGTGCCGCCGCTGGTTCCACCGGACTCGGTGGCCCCTGCGACCGGCGGGCTGGAGTACCCGACCACGGGTGGCGTCGTGCCAGCAACCGGAGTGGTGCCCTCAGCGGCCAGCGGCGTCGAGGTGTAGGGCGGGGTGTATTCCTCGGTCATGAGAACTCCTTGAGTTCGACAGAGCGAGCGCTGTGGTCTCAGCGCGACGTGCGGCGGAAGCAGTCCGCCAGCGGTACAGCTACCGCGTCAGGCAAGCGGACACCGAATTCGGCTCCGCGGTGCTGGCTGCCAGGGCCAGATCGGTACGAGCGATCAGCGAATACTCAGTCCCTGCCCGGGTGGACGGGACTTCACGGCGTCTACATTCGCTCATCATGTTGGTAGCCCGGGGTCTGTCTCCAGCTCATTACGAGGCGAGAAATCAGTAGACGCCCAGCTGAGCATCGAAGGGGCTCGTGATTGAGCCACGCGCAGGCCGAAGGCACTCCACTGGGCACCGATTGTACGGTGCGCTCAGTAACCGGCGCAATCGCAGTGATCACCAGGACAGCCGCCCGCCGGGCTCCGAGGGGCGCGGTACCGGGCGCTGCCGCCTGCCGATCCTGGCGCCGCCGGTGGCCGCCGCGCCGCACCTTCGCGCAGATTGCAATCACCGAACCGCAGGAATATGGTCGAATACAGGCTCGGCAAGTAGCCGGCGGATGGAGTCCACCGCGCGTGCTGCCGGCCGGCTTCGCCGCCACCAATGCCTCACCCTGATGGGGGCAAAGTGACGAGATTCAATTCCGGCACCGCGGCGCGGACGGATCTGCAGAAGGCCGCCATGGCGGTCGGTGCGGTCTTCTTGCTGGTGGGCGTGCTGGGCTTCATTCCCGGTATCACCAGCGATTACGGGGACATGAGCTTCGCCGGCCACGAGTCGACGGCCAAGCTGCTGGGAATTTTCCAAGTCTCCGTGCTGCATAACATCGTCCACCTGCTGTTCGGCATCGCTGGCATCGCGATGGCTCGCCAGGCCCGCACCGCCTACCTGTTCCTGGTCGGCGGCGGCGTGATCTACCTGGTGCTGTGGCTCTACGGCCTGATCGTCGACAAGGACACCGATGCGAACTTCGTGCCGGTGAACACCGCCGACAACTGGCTGCACCTGGTGCTCGGCCTGGGCATGATCGCGCTCGGTGTCCTGCTCAGCCGCCGGTCGACGGCCGACTCGACCGGAACGACCCGCTAGCCGCCCGCTGACTGGCCACCTCGAACACGGCGACTGTTCTCCAGTCACCGCGGCGGCGCAGCACGCTGTCCAGCGGTTGCCGAACCGGCTTGACCAGCTGTTGCCGATCCGCCGGTCCGCAGGTTTCCTCTGATGCGAACGGCGGTTCGCCGTCGGCCCGTGTCTTCAGCGCTGAGGAGCTCTATGACGACCGTACGAATAACCCGGCGACGCCACCAGCCGCGTTCGGCTGAGTCAGCAGGCGGGATACCCCAATCGAAGCGGTTGGCCGAGGGGCTGGGCTACGCCAGCCTCGGGCTGGGCGCCGTCCAGGTCGTCGCTCCGAGGGTGGTGGCGTGGCTCACCGGCACCCGCCCCAGCCAGGCGCACAAGAGCGTGATGCGTGCCGTGGGGCTTCGGGAGCTGGCCGTCGGCGCCGGGCTGCTGAGCGCCAACACCACCAGCCCATGGCTGTGGGCCCGCGCCGCCGGGGATGTCATGGATCTGGCCATGCTCGGCTCCGGCCTGGCCTCGAAGCGGGTGGGCCGCCGGCGCCGGGTGCTGGCAATCACCGCGGTGGCCGGGGCCACCGCCCTCGACGTGGTCGCCGGCCGGCAGATCTCGGCCGCCGAGGGCACGAGCGGGGACAGCAGCACCAGAACCCACCTGCGGGCATTCACGACGATCCGCTGCGAGCCTGAGCACGCTTACCGGTACTGGCGAAACTTCGAGAACTTTCCGAACTTCATGGAGCACGTGGAAAGCGTGCAGGCGATCGGCGACACCCTGTCGCACTGGCGCGTCAGGGGCCCGGCCGGCAGCCATCTGGAATGGGACGCCGAGATCATCCGCGACGATCCGTCGTCGCTGATCTCCTGGCAAGCGCTGCCCGGAGCGGAGATCTCGCACCAGGGTGGGGTCCGGTTCCGGGAGGCGCCCGGCGGCCAGGGCACCGAGGTTTCTCTCGACATCGTCTACTCCCAGCCGGCCGGCTTCGCCGGCGGCCTGGCCGCCCGGCTGCTCGGCGAGCATCCGCAGCAGCAGGTTTCCGATGACCTGCGACGGTTCAAGCGGCTGATCGAGGCGGGCTCGGTCACCCCGGGCGGCGGCGCGGCGGCGCAACCTGCCGGCTGACCGCGCCGGCGTCGTCTCGTCACCGCGCCGGGACCGGCTCGTTACTTCCAGCAAGTCATCGTCCTGCTGGAGGTATCCGTGCGCCGCGCCCTGTGTTCCGTCGTCACCGCTGCCGCAGCCCTGGTCGTCAGCTCCACGGTCGCAGTCGGAGCCCGAGCAGCAGGCGCTGCAGAGCACGGATACCTCACACAATCGCTGCACTTCTCGGTGACGGTGGGGCCGACCGGCAGCCAGCGGCAGTGCGACATCGTCGGTGACCTTTACACCCCGGACGGCGCCTCGGCGCAGCGGCCGACACCGGCCATCCTCACCACCAACGGCTTCGGCGGCTCGGCCGCCGACCAGGCCCCGTTCGCCCAGCGGTACGCGGCGCTGGGATACACGGTGCTGTCCTACTCCGGGCTCGGCTTCGGCGGCTCGGGGTGCAGGATCACCCTCGATGATCCCGACTACGACGGGATGGCCGGCAGCCAGCTGGTCAGCTTCCTCGGCGGCGCGCCGGGAATCGCCTTCACCGACGCCGCGCACACCGATCCGGTCCCGGCGTTGCGCTACGTGCTGCACGATCGGGTGGACCACCACGGCATCGCCCAGCAGTACGACCCACGGGTCGGAATGTGGGGTGGCTCCTACGGCGGGCAGATCCAGTTCGCGATCGCCTCGATCGACCCGCGGGTCGACGTCCTCAATCCGCAGATCACCTGGCACGACCTGAGCTACTCGCTCGGCCCCAACAATGCCGGGCCGGCCAGCACGCCGGGCGCCACCAAGCTGACCTGGGCCGGCACCTTCTCGGCGATCGGGGTCTTCGACGGGGCCCAGTACGCCCAGCAGGACCCGCAGCGGCTGATCGGCTGCCCCAACTTCGCCGACTTCGTCTGCCCGGCGCTGGTCACCGCCGGCAGCACCGGCTACCTGCAACCGGGCGACGCCGCGCAGCTGCGGCACGCCTCGGTGACCAGCTACCTGCCCCGGATCACCATTCCGGTGCTGCTGGACCAGGGCGAGGTGGACACCCTGTTCACCCTCAACGAGTCGATCACCACCTACCAGGCGCTGCGCCGCCAGCACACCCCGGTGGCGCTGATGTGGCGCTACAACGGCCACTCCGGCGGCACCCCGTCGGCCGCCGGCTCGGCGTACGAGGCGGCCCGGATCCAGGCCTGGTTCGACCACTACCTCAAGGGCAGCGACGTCAGCACCGGGCCAGGTTTCGCCTACTACCAGGACTGGTCGGGCACGGTAGCGACCGCGTCCGGCTACCCGGTCGGCAAGCCGCGGCTGCTCTACCTGTCGGGCGCCGAGCTGTCCGGCAGCGTCGTGCGGCCGGGGTCACAGTCCTTCACCACGCCGCCGGCCGGGGCGCCGAGCACCCTGGGCAACCTCGATGTTGTCGGCTCCCAGGCCGACGTGCCGCTGGACAACCCGGATGTGAACCTGCCCGGGACGTACGCCTCGTGGACCGGGGCGCCGCTCGCCGCGCCGGTCACGGTGGTCGGCACGCCCACCCTGGATGTCCGGCTGTCGGCGCCGACGGCCGAGCTCAGCCAGGGCAGCGGGCCCGGCGGCCAGCTCGTGCTGTTCGCCAAGCTCTACGACGTCAGCCCGGACGGCACGGCCCGGTTGATCAACGGGCTGGTGGCCCCGACCCGGATCGCCGACGTCACCAGGAGCGTGCACATCACCCTGCCGGGCATCGCGCACCGGTTCGAGGCAGGCCACCGGATCGCGCTATACCTCGCCGGTGGCGACACCAACTACCGCGGCGGCCAGCTGGCCACTCCGGTGACCGTCACCACCGGCTCCACCGGTCAGGTGCTCACCCTCCCAGTGGTGTGACTTTCCGCCGGGGCTGAGAACGGGTGCGGTGATCAACCCGCGCGGCGCTTGTCCAATTCCTCCAGCAGCCGCAGCCAGATCTCGCTGACTGTCGGGTACGAGGGCACCACGTGCCGCAGCACCGCCACCGGGATCCGAGCCACCACCGCCATGGTCGCGGAATGGGTCAGCTCGGCCACGCCGGCGCCGACGAAGGTGGCGCCGAGCACCACGTCGCGCTGCCGGTCGACTACCAGCTTGGCCCGGCCGAGGTAGTCCTCGCGCAGCAGGTAGCTGCCCGCCAGCGCCGCCAGGTCGTACTCGACGGCCTCGACGTCCAGTCCCCGGTCGCGGGCCTGCTGCTCGGTCAGGCCCACCGAGCCGATCTCGGGGTCGGTGAAGATCACCTGCGGCACCTGATCGTGGTCTGCGACGTCGGCGTGCCGGCCGAACGGGTCGGTGTCCAGCGGGCGGCCGGCAGCCCGGGCGGCGATCACCTCTCCGGCGATCCGAGCCTGATATTTGCCCATGTGGGTCAGCAGCGCCCGCCCGCACAGGTCACCGACGGCGTACAGCCAGCCGCCGTCGACGCCTTCGACATTGAGCTGGTCGTTCACCGTCAGGTAGCCGCCAGGCTTCAGGCCCACCGACTCCAGCCCGATGTCGTCGCTGTGGGGCCGCCGTCCGGCCGCCACCAGCACCTCGTCGGCCGTGACCTGCTCACCGCTGTCGAGCGTCACGGTGACCTCGCCGCCGTGCCGGCGCCCGACCGGGGCGTCGTTGACCTCCGCCCGCTTCGCCGAGGTGACCTGGGCGCCGGTTCGCACCGTGATGCCGGCCGCCCGGAACCGCTCGGCGATGATCTCGCCGGCGAACGGCTCGTTCTTGGCCAGCAGCCCCGGCGCGCCCTCGATCACGGTGATCTCCTCGACGCCGAGGGCATCCAGCCAGGTCACCGACTCGCACGCCACGACACCGCCGCCCACCACCACCATGCGGCGCGGCACCTCGTGCAGGTTGGTCACGTCGCGCGACGTCCACGGCCTGGCCTCGGCCAGCCCCGGCACCGGTGGGATCGCGGCCGAGCTGCCGGTGTCGAGCACCACGGCATGCCGGGCGGTCAGCACCCGCTCGGCGCCGGCCGGGCCGGTCACCGTCACCTCGCGCTCACCGGAGAGCCGGCCATAGCCCCGGACGACGTCGATGCCGGCCCCGAGCGCCCAGTCGACCTGGGAGCCGTCATCGAGCTGCTTCACCACGGCGTCGCGTCGCGCCAGCACCGCCTCGACGTCGAGCCGGCGATCTCCCAGGATCTCCTTCACGCCGGGCAGGTTCTGAGCGGTGGCCAGGATTTCCACCGGGCGCAGCAGCGCCTTGCTCGGCATGCACGCCCAGTACGAGCACTCACCACCGAGCAGCTCGGACTCGACGAGCACCGCCTGCAGGCCGGAGAACTGGGTGGCGTACTGCGCGGCGTTCTCGCCGACGGCCCCGCCGCCCACCACGATGACGTCCCACTCCCGGCGATCCGGATCGACTGCGGCGTTCACACCGACCTGCCTCTCTCCGCGAAGCTGCCCAGGGACACCGGCTGGCCCGTCCGTGCCCGCGGTATCGATCGAGGGTATTGGCTCCAGCGGCGATCCGGACCGGCGCGCCTGCCGTGCCGACCGAACTAGCATCGAGCTACCACGGGGGAAGGCGGGCACGGCTGTGACCACACGCGGGGCCCAGGACATCGTCGACACCGACCCGGCAGCGCTCGCCGCGCAGCTCACCGCCATGACCCGAAGCCTGACGTTGGAGCAGCAGGTACGCCTGCTGACCGGCGCGGACATGTGGAGCACCCATCCCGAGCCCGCCGTCGGCCTGCGGGCAATGGTGCTCTCCGACGGCCCGTCCGGCGTCCGCGGCCAGCTCTGGGACGAGCGGGACCCGTCGCTCAACCTGCCGTCGGCGACCGCGCTGAGCGCCTCCTGGGATCCGGAGCTGGCCTACCGCTACGGCCGGATCGCGGCCGCCGAGGCCATCCGCAAGGGCGTCGATGTGGTGCTGGGCCCGACCATCAACCTGCACCGAAGCCCGCTCGGCGGCCGGCACTTCGAGGCGTACTCCGAGGACCCGCTGCTCACCGGCGAGATCGGCGCCGCCTTCGTCCGGGGCGTGCAGTCGGCCGGCATCGCGGCCTGCCCCAAGCACTACCTCGCCAACGACTTCGAGACCGAGCGGTTCACCGCCTCGGTGGAGGTCAGCGAGCAGGCGCTGCGCGAGGTGTACCTGGCGCCGTTCGAGCGGGCGGTCCGCGACGGCGGCGCCTGGACGGTGATGTCGTCCTACAACGCGGTCCGGGGCGTGACCATGTCCGAGAACGACCTGCTGCGCAGCCCGCTGTGCCAGGAGTGGGGCTTCGACGGGGTGGTGATCTCGGACTGGACCGCGGTCCGGTCGCTGGCCGCGGCCAAGGCCCGGCAGGATCTGGCGATGCCCGGCCCGGACGGCCCCTGGGGAGCTGCCCTGGTGGCCGCCGTCCGGGCCGGTCAGGTGCCGGTCGAGGCCATCGAGGAGAAGGTCCGCCGGCTGCTGCTGCTGGCCGTCCGGGTCGGCGCGCTGGGGGCCGGGCGCGAGCACCGGCCCCGGCCGATCATCGACGCCGGCTTCGCCCGGGAGATCGAGGCCCGCGGCATCGTGCTGGTCCGCAACGTCGACGGCCTGCTGCCGTTGCGGGCGCCGGCCAGCATCGCCGTCAGCGGCCAGAACGCCGCCCTGCCCCGCACCCAGGGCGGCGGCAGCGCGACGGTGGTGCCCAGCGAGGTCGTCTCCCCGCTCACCGGGCTGCGCCAGGCGCTGCCGAGCAGCCTCGCCAGCTACCACCTGGGGGCCCTCGTCCAGGAGGGCATCGCCGAGCTGCCGCTGGACTGCCTCACCGATCCCGAAACCGGCTCGACCGGCCTGCGGGTGCGGTTCCGCGACTCGGCCGGGGCGGTGGTGCTCGACGAGGTCCGGTTCTGCAGCGCGCTGGTGTGGCTGGGCAACGCGCCGGCCGGTGACGTCGCCACCCTGGAGATCAGCACCGACTACCGGCCGACGGCCACCGGGCCAGTCGAGCTCGGCTTCGCGGTGGTGGGGCCGGCCGTGCTGTCGATCGACGGCGCCCCCGTGCTGTCGGCCGACAGTGACGTCACCCGCGACGATCCGGCGGCGGCGGTGTTCTCGCCGCCGGCCAGCACCACCGAAGTCCACCTGCAGGCCGGCCACAGCTACCGGCTGCGGCTGGAGCACTCGCTGGCCGGCAGCATGCGGCCGTCCGGCACGCTCGGCATCACGCTCGGCTCCCGCCCCGCGGCGGCGTCGGCGGACCAGCTGATCGCCGAAGCCGCCGACGCGGCCCGCGAGGCGGAGGTGGCCGTCGTGGTGGTCGGCACCACCTCCCGCGTCGAGTCCGAGGGCTTCGACCGCAGGTCGCTGGCGCTGCCCGGCCGGCAGGACGATCTGGTCCGGGCGGTGGCGCAGGCCAACCCGCGCACCGTGGTCGTGGTGAACTCCGGCGCACCGGTCACGATGCCCTGGCGCTCGCAGGTGCAGGCAGTGCTGCTCACCTGGTTCGGCGGCCAGGACTACGGCCGGGCGCTGGCCGACGTGCTCAGTGGCGCCGCCGAGCCGGGCGGCCGGCTGCCAACCACCTGGCCCGCCCACGAGGCCGACGTGCCGGTGATCGACGTGACGCCGGTCGACGGGGTGCTGCGCTACGACGAGGGCATCCACGTCGGCTACCGGGCCTGGCTGCGAGCGGGCGCCGAACCGGCCTACCCGTTCGGGTTCGGCCTCGGCTACACCACCTTCGGCTACGAGTCGATGTCCATCACGGCGGGCTTCGCCGCCGAGGTCTCCGTCGCCGCCGGCTCCGCCGCCGAGGTGCCCGTCGCGGCGGGCTCCGCCGCCGAGGTGTCGGTCCGGCTGAGCAACACCGGGACCCGTGCCGGCCGCGAGGTGATCCAGGTCTACCTGTCCCGCCCCGACTCAGCCCATGACCGTCCGGTGCGCTGGCTGGCCGGCTTCGCCGGCGTCGAGGTCGCCGCCGGGGAGACCGCGACGGTGACCATCCCGCTGCCCCGGCGCGCCTTCGAACACTGGCAGCAGGACGGCTGGGCGCTGGAGCCGGGCAGCTTCACCGTCGAGGCCGGACCTAACGTGGCTGAGCTGCCGCTGCGGGCTGATCTGTCCCCGCAGGCTGGCTAGCCGCTGCGAGCAGGTCCTTGCCCAGGTGGATCGAGAGCTCCGTCTCGGCGTAGTGCCCGAACGGCGGGACCGGCTGGTAGCCGCAGGACTGGTAGAGCTGGACCGCCTCGGGCTGGCGCTGGCCGGTTTCCAGCAGCACCCAGCGCGCCCCGGCCCGGCGGGCGTTGTCCTCCAGCTGGGCCAGCATCGTCCGGGCGTAGCCGCGCCCGCGCTCGGCGGCGGTCACGCACATCCGCTTGACCTCGACCACCGGCGCCGCCCAGGACGTCTGCGGGTGCTCCTCGTCATGCCGGCGCCAGCCGCCCATCGCCACCGGTTCGCTGCCGAGGTAGCCGACCAGGAACAACCCCTGGGGCGGCTGAAATTCCAGCGGGTCGACCGGGGATCTGTCCGGGCCGCCGTAGCGCTGGACGTATTCGGCTTGCACCTCGGCGATCAGCCGCTGGGCGTCGGGATGGTCGTAGCCGACTACTCGGACGGAGAGAGCGCTCATCCCTGCATTATCGAATGCCGCCCGACGACGGCGCGGGCCGGTGAGCTGCGCCCGGCGAGCAGGTCCGAGGCGGCCTGGATGTCCAGCGGCCGGGACAGCAGGTAGCCCTGCGCCCGGCCGCAGCCCAGCGCCCGGACCTGCTGCAGCTGGTGCTCGTCCTCGATGCCCTCGATGGTGGTCTCCAGCGACAGCGCCTCGGCCACCTGCAGCACCGCCCGCAGCAGCGCCGCCCCGCTGAGCTCGCCGTTGAGCCGGTCCACGAAGGACTTGTCGACCTTGACGATGTCCAGCGGGAAGTTCACCAGCTGCCCGAGCGAGGAGTAGCCGACCCCGAAGTCGTCCAGGGCGAGCGCCACGCCGAGGTCCTTGAGCTGGTTCAGCACCGTCACCACGTCCACCGTCGGGGTGGCCAGGCTGCTCTCGGTGATCTCCAGCACCAGCGCCGACGCCGGCAGCCCGGCCACCCAGAGCGCCCGCTGGACCTCTGAGATCAGGCCGGGGTCCGACAGCTGCCGGGGCGAGACGTTGACGCTGACGGTCAGGTCGCGGTGAGCCGGGATGCTGCGCCGCCACTGGGCAAGCTGGTTGCAGGCCTGGCGCAGCACCGCCGAGCCGAGCCGGTCGATCAGCCGGGATTCCTCGGCCAACGCGACGAATTCCTCCGGCGAGATCAGCCCGCGCTCGGGATGCTGCCAGCGCACCAGCGCTTCCATGGAGACGATCTCGAAGCTGCGCAGGTCGTGGATCGGCTGGTAGTGCACGATCAGCGCGTTAGTCTCGATGGCGTGTTCGAGGTCGGCCTTGAGGGCCAGCCGGGCCATCGCCTCGACGTGCATCTCCGGCGCGTAGCAGTGGCAGCGGCCGCCACCGTCACGCTTGGCCATGTACATCGCCAGGTCGGCATTGCGCAGCAGGTCCCCAGCGTCCTCGTCGGCCGAGGGCAGCGCAATGCCGATGCTGGCCCGGATGGTCAGCGTCTGGCCCTCGACCACCAGCGGCGCCGACAGCGCGGCCAGCACCCGTTCAGCCGCATAGACGGCATCCTCGGCGCCGTCGAGCTGGCGTAGCAGCACCACGAACTCGTCACCGCCGAGCCGGGCGGCCACGTCATCGGCGGCCACGCAGGTACCCAGCCGTTCGGCGACCGCGATCAGCAGGGCGTCGCCGGCGACGTGGCCGAGGCTGTCGTTGACCGTCTTGAAGTCGTCGAGGTCCAGCAGCAGCACCGCCAGGCTGCCCTCCCGCCGACGCCCGGAGGACAGCGCGGCCGTGACCTGCTGGATGAAGTAGGTCCGGTTCGCCAGCGGCGTCAGCGGATCGGTGAAGGCCTGGATCCGCAGCTCCTGCTCCAGCTGCCGGTGCGCGGTCATGTCCCGAAAGCTCCAGACCCGCCCGACCGTCATTCCGTCGATGCGCTGCGGCTGGGAGTACCGCTCGAAGAACCGGCCGTCGAGGAACTCGATCTCGTCATGGCTGCACTCGGCCGGCGTGGCCATCAGCGCATCGGTGTTGCGGGTGAACTCCTCGGGATCGACCAGCTGGTCGAGCACCGAGGCGCGCAGCCGCGCGTCCTGCCCGGATGCCAGCATGGCCGGCTCGATCCGCCACATATCGACGAACTTCTGGTTGTAGCCCAGGATCGCGCCGTCGGCCCCGATCACCAGGATGCCGTCGGCGGTGGCATCCAGCGTCGCCTCCAGCAGCGACATCGACATCGTCACCCGGGTGTGTTCGGCGGCTCGCAGCACCGCCACCGAGGCCAGGCTGGCCGCCCAACCGGCCAGGTCGCCGTCCCGCTCCTGGGCCACCGCGAGGTCCAGGTAGTGCAGGCTGACCCGGCCGAGCGGGTTGCCGTTGGGCGCGGTGAAGTCCGCCTGATGGCCGGCCGGGCCGAACCGGTCTCGGTCGGCGTCGGCGAGCACGCCGTCGGAGCTGCCCAGGATGCAGCGCCCGAGCCCGGCGCTGGCCTCGATCTCGATGAGGCAGCGCGCGGTGCCGCTGACCGTCTCGGTCGCGCGGGCCAGCTCGATCAGGGTCGACTCCAGGTCATCGCCACGAGCCACCCGCTCGACTATGTCGGCGTGCTCGGCCAGCAGCAGCTCGGTGCGCTTGCGGGCGGTGATGTCGTACAGCAATCCGTGCTGGATGGCTGCGTCGCCCACCTCGTCCAGCAAGGCGTCATCGAGCACCCAGATCACCTGGCCGTCCCGGCGGATCATGCGGTACTCGACCTGGGAGCGGCCGTTCCCCAGCGGCAACGTCTCCGAACGAAGCACCCAGTCGCGGTCCTCAGGGTGCAATTGCCGCGCCCACAGGCCGGGATCGGCGATCAGGTCCTCGGCGCCGAAACCGAGCATCTCCTGGAACTGCGGGCTGGCATAGACCCATTGCCCG
>Ga0326721_10000510_pt1 | contig 11725 bp, 2 predicted proteins | sample SGPome_FD_203951 | JGI IMG/M metagenome (GOLD analysis project Ga0326721, IMG submission 203951) | Soil microbial communities from Southern Great Plains, Lamont, Oklahoma, United States - SGP_1_2016 | ecosystem: Engineered > Artificial ecosystem > Soil microcosm > Unclassified | place: USA...
ACGCATCCCGATCGGTTGCCGTCCTCGGCGAATCCCTGATACGGCACTCGTTACGGGACACGTAGTGGACAATCGGTTTTACACGGTCACACCCCGCAGGAAGGCGCTGGTGGATTTCGGACTCATGTTCTTTGCCAGCCAGGCGGACCGGGTGGGACCTGCCCTGCGCAGCCGCGCCGGATGAATCCCCCCGCCAAGGCCATGGATCCGCTCGCCGAACGCCTCGCCCGGCTGTCGCCCCAGCAGCTCGCCCTGCTCATGCAGCGGGCCGCGGCGAACCCGCCCGCCGCGGCCGCCACCATCCCCCGCCGCACGGGGCCGGGGCCGTGGCCGCTCTCGTTCGCGCAGCAGCGGCTGTGGTTCATCCAGCAGCTGGACCCGCGGGGCACGGCCTACAACGAGGTCCGCGCCATCCGCATGGACGGCGTGCTGAACGCGGACGCCCTGCAGCGCGCGCTGGACACGGTGGTGGAGCGGCACGAGGCCCTGCGCACCGTGTTCGTGGTGCGCGACGGCGAGCCGGTGCAGGAGGTGGTGGCCGGGACGTGCGTGGTGATGGAGCGGGTGGACGCGCGCGGCCTGCCGGAGGAGGCGCGGGACGGGGAGGCCGCGCGGCGCACGCGGGCGGAGCAGGAGCGCCCCTTCGACCTGGCTGCCGGGCCGCTGCTGCGCGCCGTGCTGCTGCGGTTGGAGGCCGAACGGCACGTGCTGATCCTGTCCATGCACCACGTGATCAGCGACGGCTGGTCGCGCGGGGTGATCGTGGGCGAGATCTCGGCGGCGTACACGGCGTTCGTGCGGGGCGAGGAGCCGCGGCTGCCCGCGCTCCCCATCCAGTATCCCGACTATGCCGCCTGGCAGCGCGAGCAGCTGCAGGGCGCCTTGTTGGACGAGCAGCTGGGCTGGTGGACGGAACGGCTGGCCGGCGCGCCGGAGGTGCTGGACCTGCCCACGGACCATCCGCGCCCCGCCGCGCAGTCGTTCGCGGGGGGCACGTTCGCCTTTGCGCTGCCGGCGGAGACGGCCGAGGCGCTGCGGGCGCTGGCGCGGGCGGAGGGGGCCACGCCCTTCATTCTGCTGCTGGCGGCGTTCAAGACCCTGCTGCTGCGCTACACGGGACAGCCGGACCTGGTCGTCGGCACGCCCGTGGCGAATCGCGGGCGGGCGGAGACGGCGGGGCTGGTGGGCTTTTTCGTCAACACGCTGGCGCTGCGCACGGACCTGTCGGGCGACCCGTCGTTCCGCCAGGCGCTGCGCCGCGTGCGCGACACGGCCACGGAGGCGTACGCGCACGAGGAGCTGCCGTTCGAGCGGGTGGTGGAGGCGCTGGGAGGGGAGCGCAGCCTGAGCCGCACCCCGGTGTTCCAGGTGATGTTCCTGCTGGATGAACAGCCCGTGCGGCCGTTCCACCTGCCGGGGCTGGAGCTGGGGCTGATGGAGATGGACACCGGTGTCTCCATGTTCGACCTGTCGCTGCACCTGGAGAGCACGGACGACGGGCTCGCCGGGCGGCTGGTGTACGCGACCGCCCTGTTCGACGCCGGCACCATCGAGCGGATGGCGGCGCACCTGGGCGAGCTGCTGCGCGGCATCGTGGCGGACCCGGACGCGCCCCTCTCCCGGCTGCCCCTGGCGACCGCGGAGGAGCACGCGCTCGTCGACGGATGGAACGCGACGGACCGCGGCTACCCGGCGGGGGTGCTGGCCCCCGGCCTGTTCGCCGCGCAGGCGGCCCGCACGCCGGACGCCCCCGCGCTCGTCTTCCGCGGCGCCACGACGACGTACGGGGCGCTGGATGCGCGCGCCAACCGCCTCGCCCACCACCTGCGCGGCCTGGGCGTGGGCGTGGAGACGCGCGTGGGCGTGTGCCTGGAGCGCACGCCGGAGCTGATCGTGGCGCTCCTGGCCGTCCACAAGGCGGGCGCCGCGTACGTCCCGCTGGACCCGGCGTATCCGCGTGAGCGCCTCGGCTGGATGATCGAGGATGCCGGCGCCCGCCTCGTCCTCACCACATCCGACCTCGCCGATCGCCTTCCCGCATCCGCCGGCGCGATCCGCATCGACGCCGTGCGCGACCGCATCGACGCGGAGTCCGCCGAGGCGCCGCGGGTGTCCATCGATCCGGAGAACCTGTCGCACGTCATCTTCACCTCCGGCAGCACGGGGCGCCCCAAGGGCGTGATGATCCGCCACGGATCCGTCGCCGTCCTGCTGCACTGGATGCGGGAGAACGTGTCGGACGAGGAGCGCGCGTCGGTGCTGGGATCGACGTCCATCAACTTCGACGTATCCGTCGCGGAGATCTTCGGCACGCTGTGCTGGGGCGGCACGCTCGTCCTCGTCGAAAACGCGCTCGCCCTGCCGGAGGTGGCGGACCAGGAGATCCGCTACGCCAGCATGGTCCCCACGGCGGCGGCCGAGCTGCTGCGCACGGGCGGCATCCCGGCGAGCGTGCGGACGCTCTTCCTGGGCGGCGAGCCCCTGCCCAACGACCTGGCCCAGGCGCTGTACGAAACGGGGATTGTGGTCAAAGTGGGCAACCTCTACGGACCCACGGAGGACACGACCTACTCCACGTACTCGCTCGTCCGTCCCGGCGGGGACCGCGTGCTCGTCGGCAAGCCGGTGGCGAACACGCGGGCGCACGTGCTGGACGCGGCGCTGCGGCCCGTGCCCGTCGGGGTGGCCGGCGAGCTGTACCTGGCGGGCGACGGGCTGGCGCGCGGATACGCCGCGCGGCCGGCGATGACGGCGGAGCGCTTCGTCCCCGACCCGTTCGGCGCGGCGGGAGCGCGGATGTACCGGGTGATGGACCGCGTGCGCTGGACGGCGGACGGCGAGCTGGAGTACTTCGGCCGCACGGACTTCCAGGTGAAGATCCGCGGCTTTCGCATCGAGCTGGGGGAGATCGAGACGGCGCTGCGGGCGCACGCCGCCCTCCAGGACGCCGTCGCCATCGTGCGCGAGGATGTGCCGGGGGAGCGGCGGCTCGTCGCGTACCTGGTGGCCGCGGAAGGCGCGGAGGTGCCGGGGGCGGCGGAGCTTCGCGCTGTGCTCAAGGAACGGCTGCCGGACTACATGGTGCCGTCCGCGTTCGTCGCTCTGGACGCGCTGCCGCGCACGCCCAACGGCAAGGTGGACCGCCGCGCGCTGCCGGTGCCGGACGCAGCGGGGGGCGACGCGGACACGTTCGTCGCGCCGCGCACGCCGGGGGAGGCGCGGCTGGCGGCGGTCTTCGCGGAGGTGCTGGGCGTGGAGCGCGTAGGCGTGCACGACGACTTCTTCGTGCTGGGCGGCCACTCGCTGCTGGCCATGCGCGTGGTGACGCGCCTGCGCGAGGCGCTGGGCGTCGACGTCCCCGTGCGGGCCCTGTTCGAGGCGCCGACCGTCGCGGAGCTGGCGCCGCGGGTGGACGCGCTGGGCCGCGCGGGTGCCGCCGCCGCGGGGCCGCCCCTGGTCCCCGTGCCGCGGGACGGCGCGCTGCCGCTCTCGTTCGCGCAGCAGCGGCTGTGGTTCATCCAGCAGCTGGACCCGGCGAACACGGCCTACAACATGGTCGGGGTCACGCGGCTGGACGGCACGCTGGACGCGGACGCCCTGCAAGCCGCGCTGGACAGGGTGGTGGAGCGCCACGAGGCCCTGCGTACCGTGCTCGTGCTACGCCACGGCGAGCCCGTGCAGCAGGTGTCCGCGGGGATGCGCGTCGTGCTGGAGGTGGATGATCTCGCAGGGCTCCCGGACGGCGCGCGGCAGGCGGAGGCGCGGCGGCGGGCGCAGGCGGAGCAGGGGCGCCCGTTCGACCTCGCCACGGGGCCGCTGATGCGGGCCGTGCTGCTGCGGCTGGCGGCGGACCGGCACGAGCTCATCCTCTCCATGCACCACGTGGTGAGCGACGGCTGGTCGCGCGGGGTGATCGTGGGCGAGATCTCGGCGGCGTACACGGCGCTGGTGCAGGGGCAGGCGCCGCACCTTCCCGCGCTCCCCGTGCAGTACCCGGACTACGCCGTGTGGCAGCGCGAGCGGCTGCGGGGCGACGTGCTGGCGGAGCAGCTGGGCTACTGGCGGCAGGCGCTGGCCGGGGCCCCGCCCGCGCTCCCCCTGCCCACGGACCACCCGCGCCCGCCCGTGCAGTCGTTCGCGGGGCGGACGTACCGCTTCGCGCTGCCGGACGGGGTGCTGGAGCCCCTGCGGACGCTGGCGCGGCAGGAGGGCGCATCGCTGTTCATGGTGCTGCTGGCGGCGTGGGACGCGCTGCTGGCGCGGCACACGGGGCAGGCGGACCTGGTCGTCGGCACGCCCGTGGCCAACCGCGGGCAGGCGGCAACGGAGGGGATGGTCGGCTTCTTCGCGAACATGCTGGCCCTGCGCGTGGACCTGTCCGGCGACCCGACGTTCCGCCAGGCGCTGCGCCGCGTGCGCGAGTCGGCGCTGGGCGGGTACGCGCACGAGGAGCTGCCCTTCGAGCGGCTGGTGGAGGCGCTGCATGGCGAGCGCGACCTGAGCCGCAACCCCGTCTTCCAGGTGGTGTTCCTGCTGGACGAGACACCCGCCAAGGCGTTCCGGCTGCCGGAGCTGGCGCTGTCGCCGGTGGACCTGGACACGGGCACGTCCATGTTCGACCTGATGCTGGCCGTGGAGAACCGCGGCGACGGGCTGACGGCGCGGCTGGAGTACGCGACGGCCCTGTTCAACGCGGACACCATCGAGCGGATGGCGGCGCGGCTGGGCGAGCTGCTGCGCGGCATCGCGGCGGACCCGGACGCCCGCCTCTCGCACCTCCCCCTGCTTCCCGCCGCCGAGCGCGCGCGGGTGGAGGGGTGGAACGCCACGGACCGGGCGTATCCCGCGGGCGTGTTGGTCCACGACCTGTTCGCCGCGCAGGCCGCCCGCACGCCGGACGCGCCCGCGCTCGTCTTCCGCGGGGAGACGATCGCGTACCGGGAGCTGGATGCGCGCGCCAACCGCCTGGCCAACCACCTGCGCGGCCTGGGCGTCGCGACGGAGACGCGCGTGGGTGTGTGCCTGGAGCGCACGCCGGAGTTGATCGTGGCGCTGCTCGCCGTCCACAAGGCGGGCGGCGCGTACGTCCCGCTCGATCCGGCGTATCCCCGCGAGCGGCTGGGCTACATGATCGAGGACGCCGCCGTCCGCTGGGTCCTCACGACGGACGGGCTGGCCGATCGCCTCCCCCCCTCTGCGGAAGCGATCCGCATCGACGCCATCCGGGAGCGGGTGGATGCGGAATCCGCCGGTGCGCCGCGGGTTTCCGTGGATCCGCAGAACCTGTCGCACGTCATCTTCACCTCCGGATCGACCGGACGGCCCAAGGGGGTGATGATCCGCCACGCATCCACGGCGGTCCTGCTGCACTGGATGCGGGAGAACGTATCGGACGAGGACCGCGCGTCGGCGCTGGCATCGACCTCCATCAACTTCGACGTCTCCGTGGCGGAGATCTTCGGCACGCTCTGCTGGGGCGGGAAGCTGGTCCTGGTGGAAAACGCGCTGGCCCTGCCGGACGTGGCGGATCAGCAGATCCGCTACGCCAGCATGGTCCCCACCGCCGCGGCCGAGCTGCTGCGTTCCGGGGGCATCCCGGCGAGCCTGCGGACGCTCTTCCTGGGCGGCGAGGCGCTGCCCCACGAGCTGGCGCAGGGGATTCATGGCCTGGGGACGGTGGCGACGGTGGGCAACCTGTACGGGCCCACGGAAGACACGACCTACTCCACCTTTGCCCGCGTGGCGAACGGCGCCGACCGCGTGCTCGTGGGCGCGCCCGTGGCCAACACGCGGGCGTACGTGCTGGACGGGGCGCTGCACCCCGTGCCCGTGGGCGTGATCGGCGAGCTGTACCTGGCGGGGGACGGGCTGTCGCGGGGCTACGCGGCGCGGCCGGGGATGACGGCGGAGCGTTTCATTCCTGACCCGTTCGGCGCGCCGGGATCGCGGATGTACCGGGTGATGGACCGCATCCGCTGGACGCCGGCGGGGGAGCTGGAGTACTTCGGGCGGACGGACTTCCAGGTGAAGGTGCGGGGCTACCGCATCGAGCTGGGGGAGATCGAGGCGGCGCTGGCGGCCCACCCCGCCGTGCGCGAGGCGGTGGTGACGGCGTGGGACGACGGCACGGGCGAGCGCCGCCTGGTGGCCTACGTCACCGCGCGGGCGGAGGACGACGCGCCGTCGCCCACGGAGCTGCGGCACTGGGCGGCGGAGCGGCTGCCGGACTACATGGTGCCGTCCCTTTTCGTGCCGCTGGACGCCCTGCCGCTGACCCCCAACGGCAAGACGGACCGCGGCGCCCTGCCGGACCCGGGCGGCGTGCGGCCCGAGCTGGACGCCGACTACGTGGCGCCGCGCAACGAGCTGGAGGCCACCATCTCCGCCGTGTGGCGCGAGGCGCTGGGGGTGGAGCGGGTGGGGATCCGCGACAACTTCTTCGAGCTGGGCGGCACCTCCGTGCGCCTGGCCACCGTGCACCGCATGCTGGGCGACCGGCTGGCGCGCCCCATCACCGTGGTGGACCTGTTCCGCTACCCCACCGTGGGCGGCCTGGCCGAGTTCCTGGGCGGGGACGTCGCGGAGGCCGGCACCCGCCGCAAGGGCGAGTTGCAGGACCGCGTGGAGCAGCAGCGGCAGGCCCGCGAAGCGCGCCAGCAGCGCCACCGGACCGGGCGCCGCTGAGCGCGCCGGGATGCGTCCCGGGAGCAGCCCCGGGGGTAGCCCGATCGGCGGTTCCTGGGTATATTGTCTTGTAATGTATTCCATGTAAACACGTTCGGCGCAGCGGCATCGGGCATCCGGCACCGCTGCGCGGCCGTCGTGCATCCCCCGCGGCTGCACGACGCGGCGCAGGCTCGCTGTAAACTTCGTTTCAAGACGAAATTAATCATATACGTGCGCTTCCGTCCGGTCGCGCCGCACATCCAGACGCCGAACCGCACGCCCGCGCGGCGCGGCTGAATCCCGTTCCAGGGCCTGATGACCGACGAGAGCTACGAGGGGCCGGAGCGCATCGCCATCGTGGGGATGGCGTGCCGCTACCCCGGCGCGGAGAACGTGGACGCCTTTTGGCGCAACCTGCGGGACGGGGTGGAATCCATCACCCGGTTCGGCCTGGACGAGCTGCGCGAGGCGGGGATCGATCCTGCCCTGCTGGCGCGCCCGGACTACGTGCCGGCGTTCGGGGCGCTGGAGGGCGCGGACCTGTTCGACGCGGAGTTCTTCGACGTCAATCCGCGCGAGGCGGAGCTGATGGACCCGCAGCACCGCCTGTTCCTGGAGCAGGCGTGGGCGGCGCTGGAGAACGCGGGGTGCGACCCGGAGACGGCGGACGGTCCCATCGGCGTGTTCGCGGGGACCAACATGAACAGCTACCTGCTCACCCGGCTGGACCGCTTTCGCGGCCGGGGGGGCGACGCGCTCATGAACCGCATCCGCAGCGACAAGGACTTCCTGTCCACGCTGGCCTCGTACAAGCTGAACCTGCGCGGCCCGTCCATGACGGTGCAGACGGCGTGCAGCACGGGGCTCGTGGCCGTCCACCTGGCCTGCCTGAGCCTGCTGGACTACCAGTGCCACACGGCCCTGGCCGGCGGGGTGTCCGTGGGCGCGCCGCTCAAGGCCGGCTACGTGGCCGGGCACGGCGTGGCCTCGCCGGACGGGCACTGCCGCGCGTTCGACGCGGAGGGCGACGGCATGGTGGGGGGCAGCGGGGTGGGCGTGGTGGTGCTCAAGCGCCTGTCCGACGCCCTGGCCGACGGCGACACCATCCACGCCGTGATCCTGGCGACCGCCGTGAACAACGACGGCGCGCAGAAGGTGGGATTCACGGCGCCCAGCGTGGAGGGGCAGATCGAGGTCGTCGCCCTGGCGCACGCCCTGGCGGGGGTCCCGTCCGAGAGCATCACCTACGTGGAGGCGCACGGCACGGCCACGCCGCTGGGCGATCCCGTGGAGGTGGCCGCGCTCACGCAGGCGTTCGATACGGAGGCGCGCGGCTTCTGCGCCCTGGGCTCGGTGAAGACCAACATCGGCCACACGGACGCGGCGGCGGGGATCGCGGGGCTCATCAAGACGACCCTGTCGATGCGCCACGGGCAGATCCCGCCCTCGCTGCACTTTCGCCGCCCCAACGCCAGCATCGACTTCGCGAATTCGCCCTTCTTCGTCGCGGACCGCTTGCTCCCGTGGAATCCCGAGGGGATGCCGCGGCGCGCGGGCGTGTCCGCGTTCGGCGTGGGCGGGACCAACGCGCACATCGTGCTGGAGGAGGCGCCCGCGCCGCCCGCCGCATCCGCCGCGACGTCCGTCGCCGCGCCAGAGCCGAAGCTGCTCGTCCTTTCCGCCCGCACGCCGGGGGCGCTGGACCGGCTGGCGGCGGACACGGCCGCGCACCTGGAGGCGCATCCCGCCCTGCCGCTGGCGGACGTGGCGTTCACCCTGGCCCGCGGCCGCAAGGCATTCCCGCACCGCCGTGCGTTCGTCGCGTCCACCCCGGCGGAGGCCGCGGCCCTGCTGCGCGGCGGCGACGGTGCCGTGACCGCGCACGCGGCGGAATCCGACCCGGGCGTCGCCTTCCTCTTCTCCGGCCTGGGGACGCAGTACGCGGGGATGGGGCGCGCGCTGTACGACACGGAGCCGGCGTTCCGCGAGGCCATGGACCGCTGCTTCGCCATCCTCCGCGAGGGGTGGGGGATGGACCTGGCCGCCGTCCTGTATCCGCCCGACGCCCCGAAGCCCGCCGCCGCGCCGACCGCCGCCCCACCGTCCGCGGGGGACGGGATGGACCTGCGGGCCCTGCTGCGCGGCCCCGCCGCCCCCTCCGCGGACGACCCGCTCCAGGGCGCGCGCTGGGGGCATCCCGCCATGTTCGCCGTGGGATACGCCCTGGCGGAGACGTGGAAGGCGCGGGGGATCGTGCCGCGCGCCGTGGCCGGACACTCGCTGGGCGAGTACGTGGCGGCGTGCGTGGCCGGCGTCTTTTCCCTGGAAGACGCGCTGGCCCTGGTGATGGGCCGCGCGCAGCTGCTGGACGGGATCACGGGCGCCATGGCCGCCGTGTCGCTGTCCGAGGCGGAGACGGAGGCGCTCGTGGCCGAGAGCGTGGCGGCGGGCGACGCGCTGTGGCTGGCGGCCGTGAACGCGCCGGGCTCGTGCGTGGTTTCCGGGAGCACGGAGGCCGTCGCGCGCTTCACGGAGCGGGCGAAGGGGGCGGGCGCGCTGGTGCTCCCCCTGGCCGTGCGCCACCCCTTCCATTCCGGGCTGCTGGCGCCGGCGCGCGAGGCGTTCACGCGGCTGGTGGCCAGCATCCCCCGCCGCGCGCCGTCCATCCGCCTCGCCGCCAACGCCACGGGGACGTGGCTGCGCCCGGAGCAGGCGCGCTCCATCGACTACTGGGTCGATCACCTGCTGGGCCCCGTGCGCTTCGCGGCGTGCGTGGACACGCTGCGCAGCCTGGCGAGCGACACCGCCGGGGAGCCCGTGCTGCTGGAGGTGGGCCCCGGCGCCGTGCTGGGCGCGTGGGCGCGGCAGCAGGGCGCCGCGCGCGTGGCCGCCTCGCTGCGCCACGCCGAGCAGGCCGTCCGCGACGAGTCCGTGCTGCTGCGGGCCGTGGGCCAGCTGTGGAGCCACGGCGTGTCCGTGGACTGGAACGTCCAGATGGACGGGGACGGACGGCACCGCGTGGCGCTCCCCGGGCATCCCCTGGACCGGCGCCGCTACTGGCTGGACGAGGATGCGCGCGTCGCGGACGCGGCGGACGTGCAGGCGGATGCGGCCGCGCGCCGGCCCCTGGACGAGTGGTTCTACGCCCCGCTCTGGCGCCAGACGCCGGCCGTGCGGGCGGCGGACGACGTGTTCCGCGGGCAGCGGATGGTGGTCTTCGGCGGGGCGGCGGCCGTGGCGGACCGGCTGCGGCGCGCCGGGGCGGACGTGGTGCGGGTGGAGGCGGGGGACGCGTTCCGGGACGCGGATGCGCACGCCGTCGTCCGGCCGGGGGAGGCGGAGGACTTCCGCGCCCTGGCGGATTCGCTGGCCGCGCGCGGCTGGTCCGGCGCTGTCCACACCCTGCACCTGTGGGGATTGGATGCGGCGGATGCCGGTCCCGCGGGGACGGACGCCGAGCTGGCGCGGGGACTGTACGCGCTGCTGCACTGGACCCAGGCGCAGTCCGACGCGGGGCTGCTGGCGGAGGGGAGCACCGTGCTCTGCGCCACCCGTGGCGCGCAGTCCGTCCTGGGCGACGAGGCGCTGCGCCCGGGGCAGGCCCCCGTCGCGGCGCTGCTGAAGGTGGTGGAGCAGGAGTACGACGGCGTGCGCTGCCGGGCCGTGGACCTTCCCGCGCGCCCGTCGGACGACGCGCTGCTGGCGGAGGCCGCGGCGCTCCTGGCCGGCGGCGCGCACGAGCCGGACGTGGCCTACCGCGGCCGCGCCCGCTGGACCCCGTTCTACGACCGCATCCCCGCGGAGGCGCAGGTTGACGGCGGGCGGGTGCCCCTGCGCGAGGGCGGCGTCTACCTGGTGACGGGCGGGCTGGGCGGCATTGGGCTGGCCGTGGCGCGGCACCTGGCGGAGCACGCGCGCGCCCGGCTGGTGCTCACGGGGCGCCGCGGCCTTCCCCCGCGCGACGGGTGGACGGCGTGGGTGGACGAGCACGGCGAAGGGGACGCGACGAGCCGCCGCATCCTCGCCGTCCGCGAACTGGAGGCGCTGGGCGCGGAGGTGCGCGTGGCCGCCGTGGACGTGACGGACGCCGCCGCCATGCGCGCGCTGGTGGCGGAGACCGTCGCGGATTGGGGCGGGCTGCACGGCGTGGTGCACGCGGCGCGGGTGAACCCCGGCGGCCTGGTGCAGACCAAGACCGCCGAGCGGCTGGCCGAGGTGCTGGCGCCCCGGGTCGCGGGGACGCTGGCCCTGGCGGATGCGACGGACAGCATCCCCCTGGATTTCCTGCTCCTCTGCTCCTCGCTGAACGCGCTGTACGGCGGCGTGGGCGCGCTGGACGAATCCGCCGCGAGCGCCTTTTTGGATGCCTTTGCTGCGGCGCGCGCGGCGGACGGGCAGCCGGTCGTGTCCGTGGGCTGGGATGGATGGACGCTCGCGGGGCACGCGGAGAACGCGGGGACCCGCCTGGCCCGCGGGCTGGACGGCGACGGGGACGATGGACGGGTGGCGCGGCTGCTCCGCTACGCCGCGGAGGGGATCACGCCCGCGGAGGGCGCGCAGGCGTTCGGGCGCGTGCTGGCGCAGGGGATGGGGCCGCGGGTGGCCGTGTGCACGCGCGACCTGCCGGCGCTCGTGGAGCAGGTGCGCGGCGTCACGCGCCGGGACGTGGAGGCGGCCATGGGCACCGGCCGCGCGGCGCCCGGCGCCGGGTACGGGCGCCCGGACTGGGCGGCGCCGTACGTGGAGCCCCGCAGCGAGCTGGAGGCGGGGGTGGCGGCGCTGTACGAGCGCGTGCTGGGCGTCCACCCCATCGGCGCGGACGACGACTTCTTCGAGATCGGCGGCGACTCGCTGCTGGCCACGCAGCTGCTGTCCGCCCTGGGCGAACGGTTCGGGGTGGGGCTGCCCCTGCGCGACCTGTTCGCGGCCCCCACGCCGGCGCGGCTGGCCGTGGCCATCGTGCAGTCGCAGGCGGAGATGGTGGACGACGACCTGCTCGCGCAGGTGATGGCGGAGCTGTGAGCCGGCCCACGGACGCCCCGGGCGCCCGCGCAGGCCG
>Ga0326721_10000511_pt1 | contig 11716 bp, 10 predicted proteins | sample SGPome_FD_203951 | JGI IMG/M metagenome (GOLD analysis project Ga0326721, IMG submission 203951) | Soil microbial communities from Southern Great Plains, Lamont, Oklahoma, United States - SGP_1_2016 | ecosystem: Engineered > Artificial ecosystem > Soil microcosm > Unclassified | place: USA...
GCGTACAGGCGCAGGCTGGTGCCGGCGCGAAGCTCGTCCGTGGCGGACAGATTCAGCGCGCGGATCTGCTCCGGCGTCAGGCCGGCCAGCTGGGCCAGCCCAGAGAGCGTCTCACCCTCCCGCACGCGGTACGTGCCGAATCCACCGCGCTGGCGGAACTCCGAGGCCGCGTACGCCTGCTGAAGCGCGCGGCCCTGGCCCACGGGCACCCACACCCAGTAGTCGCGCGGCGCCACCTGCCGGAACAGGTGCGGGTTGAGCTCCGTGAGCTCGTTCAGCGACAGGTTGCCCACCTGCGCCAGCACGCTCAGCGGCGTCGCCAGGTCCACGCGCACGCTGTCGAACGCAAAGCGGCGCACCGGCCCCGGCGCCGGGTACCCGAAGCGCACCGGGTCCTTGGCGATGATGGTCGTGGCGTACAGGCGCGGCACGTAGCGCCGCGTCTCCTGCGCCAGGTCGCCGCGGTTGGCCAGGTCCCAGAAGTCGCGCGCGCCAAAGCGGCCCATGCCGCGGTTGATGCGCCCCTCACCCGCGTTGTACGCCGCGGCCGCCAGCGCCCAGTCGCCGTTGAAGCGGCGGTTCAGGTAGCGAAGGTGGCGCGCGGCGGCGTGCGTGGCGCGGACGGGATCCATCCGCTCGTCCACCGTTTCGTCGATGCGCAGCCCCATCCCGCGGCCCGTGCTGGGCATGAACTGCCACATCCCCACCGCGCCGGCGTGGCTGCGCACCGTGGGCCGGTAGCCGCTCTCGATCATCCCCAGGTAGCTCAGGTCGCGCGGCACCCCGTGCGACGCAAAGACGTCGCGCACCCACTCGTGGTAGCGCTCCGCGGTCCGCATCCACCCGCCCACCACCGCGTGGCGCTGGTGCACCAGGAACTCCAGCTCGTTGCGCACCGCCAGGTTGGCTTCCACCGGCAGGTCGTACTGCGCGCTCCCCAGCAGGTCCGCGCCGATGACGGCCGACGACCCCGTGGGCGGCGCCGCGTCGATGGGCGTGACCGTCTCCAGCGGGGGCGGCGGCGGCGCGTCGGGCGCGGGGGCCGGGGCCGGCGCGGTGGCGACGGGGCGTCCGCCGCCGCATGCCGCGGCGGACACGAGCAAGCACAGGCCTGCGATGGTCTTTACATGCATCGGCACTTCTGGACTACGGGAAAACGGAGGGCGACGACGGCCCAGGCTGGCGAAGCTAGCGCGCCGCCGTGGCTTGGGCCAGAGTGTCCGTCCGGTTCGATGGGGATCGTGCGGCGGGATCGCGCACCCGTATGCGTCCGGACTCGGCGGATGTGCACCGTGGCCGAGCCCGCGCCCCGGCGACTGAAGTCGCGGCTTCGAAACCGTGATGTCGGCCTTCGCCGACGGACCGCGGCACGGCGGGGAGCCGTGGAAAATCGGCAATCATCCGCCGGCGACAACCCGTACCCGACGCGGGCGAGGGATTCGTCTCCGCGACGAAGGGTTGCGGTGCAGTCCACACAGGTGGACTTCGTGTAGTTGTTGCGGCGAATTCATTCGCTCGGCGGGGACTTCGCCCGGGATGACACGGCCAGACCTTCGCCGATCCTGATCATCTACCGATCCCCATCATCCCCCGCCGATTCACCCCACGCGGCCGTGCTCGTACAGCTCGCAGAGGCGGCGGACGTATTCGGCTTCGCGCTGGGCGTCGGCCTCGGGGCCCAGGGTCAGGCCGCGCAGCACGCGCCACCGGTGGAACGCCAGCTCGCTCGCCACCCGGTGCAGCTCGCGGCGCGTGCGCCAGTGCGGGATTCCGCCGCGCCGCCACGCCGTCAGGCTGGCCCCCAGCCGGGCGCGCACCTGGCACAGGCAGTCCAGCTCGTCGTGGCTCAGGATGCCGTCGCCCACCAGCGGCGCCAGGTGCTCGCGCAGCACGCGCCCCTCGCGGCGCAGCGACAGGTAGATGAGCGTCAGCACCCCGATGAACGTGGGCAGCATCACCATCAGGTACAGCGCGAAGAACCAACCCTCGAAGCTCGCCGCCAGGTTCCACAGCGAGTGCAGGGCGATGGCGACCGTCAGTCCCAGGAAGGGCGCCGCCCAGCTGCGCGCCTGCCCGTGCCGCTCGCGCACGATCCCCAGCCCGATGCCGAACATGCTCGTGAACAGCGGATGCGCGAACGGCGACAGCATCCCGCGGAGAAAGAACGTCACCACCGAGCTTTCGCGCCCCTCGGCGATGGCCGCGCCGTAGTACTGCACGTTCTCGATCATGGCGAAGCCCAGCCCCACCATGGCCGCGTAGACCACCCCGTCCACCACCCCGTCGAACTCGTCCTTGAGCTCGCGGAACAGGATCAGCAGCGCGAAGCCCTTGGCCAGCTCCTCCACCACGGGCGCCGTGACGATGGAGCCGAACAGTTCCGCCGCGTCCGGACCCGCCACGGCGCCCACCACGTCCTGGCTGAGCATGTTCACCAGCAGGGCCACGAACACGGCCACCGTGGCGCCCCACGCGAACGTCTGCCACAGCGTGCGGGCCGGCTCCGGCTCAAAGCGGTCCAGCCACAGCACCAGGATCACGTACACGGGCACGGGCACCACCGCCACGATGAAGCCCACGCTGAACGCGCGAATCCCCAGGTCGCCCGCGATCAGCCCCAGGCTGATGGCGCCGCAGATGAGCGCGCCCCGCGTGAGCATGCGGTGCGGCTGTGCCTCCACGGGCACCAGGGAAGGTCGGACGGGGGGAATGTCCCGTTCTTCGGCGGCCATCGGGATCGCAAAGGGGGCGGCGCGGCTCAGGGAAGCGTACCGAACGCCTCCGTGAGTACCCGCCGTCGGTGGTCGAAGATCGCCTCCAGCTTGGGGGCGACCAGGAAGGGGCGCGCGGGCCCGGCGCCCGGCGGCAGCGCGTAGTGAACGATGTCGCCCACCTCCACGCCCCCCGGCACCTCGCGGAACAGGTGCTGGTGGTGCCAGAAGCGGTAGGGGCCAAAGCGCTGCTCGTCCACGAACAGGCGATGCTCGTCCACGTGCGTGATCTCCGTCACCCACGTCACGGGCACGCCCAGCAGCGGGCGCACGCGGTAGGTGATGATCATCCCCGCGTACATCCGCTCCGGCAGCTTCGACGTGACCTCGAAGCCCATCTGCGGCGGGGTGATCTTCGCCAGGTTGCGCGCGTCGGAAAAGAAGTCCCACGCCTGCGCCACCGGAATGGGGAGCCGCTGCTCCCGCTCGAACACGTGTAGCTTCATCCGCGTTCCCTCCTGCTGGTCCGTGGCCCCGCCCACAGCCCGGCGCGGGGGAAATGTAGCGCCGCGAACGCATCCTGTCGCGGGGCCGAGACAACGTACAATGTATGTTCAAGGTTCAGGCCGCCGCGAGGGGTGGGCGAGGGGCGCGGCCTTTGGAGGATGCACGGCGGATGCGGGGACGGGGACAGGAACGGATGAACGGCGGGATGCGGGCGTGCCCCTCCGCTGCGCTCCGGGTCGGGCTGCGCGCGCCGTAGGCAACGATACAACTGTTGCCAACGGCGCCGAGCCCCCTGCGCGTCAGGGCAACGATACTGCTGTTGCCCCGCCGCTCCGGGGTCTCGGCCCTGCGGGCGCGCATCCCTCACGCGGCCCCTCCCCCGGCCCCTCCCCGCGCAAACTGCCGCGCGGAGAGGGGAGAACGGCTCCGGACCGCCGGGTCCGCGCGGGGCCCTCACCCCCGCCCCCTCTCCCGTACACGACCTTTCGTCACCCTCGATTACCATCCCTGTACGGGAGAGGGGGAGAACTCCGCGCTCCCACCGAGCTCGCCGACGCGCTGGATCTCGCCCCCGCCCCAACCCCTCCCCCGAAGTTGGGGGAGGGGTCGCCGGCCGTCGCGAGGAACGAGCGAAAAGGCCGGCGGGGGAGAGGGCCCCCGTCGCGCAGCGACGGGCCTCCGCTTCATCCGCGCGGCAACCCGCCCTGCCCCGACCCGTCGGCGAAGGCCGACATCACGTTTTCGATGCCGCGATTTCAATCGCCGGGTCGCGGGCTCCGCCGCGTCCCGTGATCCCAATCTACCGCCCAACCCGTCGTTTGGCCCGCGGTTCCTCGTTCGGAATGACGGCCCAGGGACGTGCCGGATGCGAATCTACTACGGATCAGGGATTCTACTACGGATCAGCGCCTACTGCCCCGCCGACGCCGACGTCCCGCGCCCGCCGGCCCGCACCAGCGCCGGGCTCCAGTCCGGCAGCCCGAATCCGCGCCCGCGCAGCAGCGGCCGCACGCGGCCGGTCACCGTGTCCAGCACGTACAGTCCGCCCCCGTCGCGGTCCGGCGAGGCGAACACAAGGTGGCGGCCGTCCGGTGCCCAGCTGGGGTCCTCGTTGGTGTTGCGGTCCGTCAGCACGCGCGCGCCGCCGCCGTCCGCGTCCACCGCCACGATCTGCATCCGCCCGTTCACCCGCGTGTGGTACGCAATCACGGGCCCTGCCGGCGACCAGTCCGGCGACGTGCTGTAGCCGCGGCTGCCGTACTCGGAGACGAGCCGCGGCTCGCCGCCCAGCGTCATCACGTAGATCTGCGGCTGCCCCAGGCGGTCGCTCACGAACGCCAGCCGCCGCCCGTCCGGCGCCCACGACGGCGACAGGTTCTCGTAGCCCCGGCCGCGCGTGTGCTGCCGCAGCCCGTCCGGCCCCACCGTGGCGATCTCCGTGTGCCCGCCCACCGTGGTCGCGAACGCCACGCTCCGCCCGTCCGGCGCGTACGACGGCGTGATGTTGATCCCCCCGCGGTCCGAGAGCACCCGGTCCGCGCCGGTGGACAGGTTGCGCTCGTACAGCAGCGGCGCCCCGCTCCGGAACGACGTGTAGGCGATGCGCCCCCCGTCCGGCGACCACGACGGCGACAGCGCGATGGTCCCGTCCGACGTCACGCGCGTGGCGTTCTCGCCGTCGGAATCCACCACGTAGATCTCCTTGGATCCACGCCCCTGCACCACGTAGGCAATGCGCGACGCGGCCATCCCCGGCTCGCCCGTGGCCCAGCGGACCACGGCGTCGGAGGCGGCGTGCACGGCCATGCGGAACCCGCGGGCGCTCGCGGCGGGGACGGTGAACGTGCCCTCGCCCTTCTTCTGCCCGTAGACCGCATCGTACAGCGACAGGCGCAGCGTGGTGCCCGTCAGGCTGCCCTCCAGCACCCAGTCCGCGCCGCGCTGGCTCCACGCCTCCAGGTCCAGCGGCTGCCCAGCGCGATGGCCGGTGGCCTCCGCCATCTCGAAGCGGTCGCTGAACTGGAGGTCCTGCCGCAGGATGCCCGCGATCTCCGTCCCCGCCCCGCCCGCGATGGGCAGGACGACGAAGCCGGACGCCCGCTGCGTCTCGTACTGCGCGCGCAGGCGGACGACGACGCTGTCCTGCGCCGCGGCGGGCACGGCCGCGAACACGACGGAAACGGCCAGGAGCACGGCGAACGCGCGCGGGGCGCGGAAGATCGAAAGTGTCACGCTTGTCTCAGCACTCATCTGGAGGACAGCTCTACGCACCATCTCCACCGCCGCGGATCGAACACGGCCGGGAGCGGGCCGAACGCGCGGCGGCTCCCCGCGGCCTCGACCGCCTCCATCATCGCAAGGCGGAACATCGCGCTGCCGCCGCGCACCCGCTGCGCCTGGATGTCCGTCACGCCGCCGTCGCGCTGGATGCGGAAGCACACTACGCCTGCGGCATCCGCGGCCCCTGCCGGAGGGTGGAAGAAGCGCCTCACCTCAGAGACCACTCGCTCGCAGTAGCCGGCGACGGGACAGGGTTTGGCTCCCACGCCGACGCTGTCCACGCTCACGCTGTCCCCCTGCGGGGGCACGGCGACGCTGTCCTGCGCCGCGGCCGGGATGGCGGCGAACGCCGCAGACAGCGCCAGCAGCGCTGCGATCGCGCACGCCGCGCGCAGGGTCGCTGCTTTCACACCGCGCGTGAAGGTCATCGCGGGGACAGCTCCACGCACCACCTCCACCGCTGCGGATCGAACGCGCCGGGGAGCGTGCCGAACGCGCGGCGGCTCCCCGCGGCCTCGGCCGCCTCCATCATCGCCAGGCGGAACGCCGCGCCGCCGCCGCCGCGCACCCGCTGCGCCTGGATGTCCGTGACGGTGCCGTCGCGCTGGATGCGGAAGCACACCTCTCCGCGGGCGCCCGCGTTGTCCGGCGGCGCGCGGAAGTAGCGCTGCACCTGCAGGGTCACGCGCTCGCAGTAGCCGGCCACGGGGCAGGGCTCGCCTTCCTGGTGGATGTTGAGCCCCTCGCCGCCCGGGCTGTTGGCCTGCGGATTGGATCCCGTGGCCGGCGCGGTGCTCGTGCCGTCGCCGCGCGTCCGCGTGGAGCCGGTGCCGCTTCCGCCCGTGGTGCTCGATCCGCCCGTGGGCCGGTTCTTCTCCGGCGTCGCCGTGGGACGGTTCGTCGCCGGCCGGTTGGTGCCCGTCGCCGGAGACGCGGGACGGTTCTTCTCCGGCGTGGCCGCGGGACGATTCGTCGGCGGCGTCGCCGGACGGTTCTTCTCGGGCGCCGGCGTGGGCGGACGGGGCGTGCTCGGGCGCGGCGTGGGGCGCTCCGGCGGCGTCCTTCTAGGCTCGGGGGCCTTCGCAGGTTCCTTCGGCTCCGCTTTCGGCTCGGCTTTGGGGGGCGCGGGGTCCGGCTCGGGCGCGGGATCGGGCTCCGGGGCCGCGGGGGTCTCCGCGGCGGGCGCGGGGGACGCGGCGGGGCCGGGCTCCTGGTTGCTGAGCGCTTCGGTCGGCGGCGCACCCGCCACGTTGGGCGGCGGGGAGACGATGTCGACGGCGTAGATCTTGGTCTTGGGCGGCTCCGGCGCCTTGTCCCCGGAAAACGCGAGCAGGGCGACGACGGCGCCGTGCAGCACCACCGACGCCATCACGGGCCCCGACTCCCATCGCCGCTCGCGCCGCCGCCGGATCATCCCGTCAGCTCCCGGCCTTCTCGTCTTCGGCGATCAGCCCCACGCTGGCCACGTCCGCGGCCTTCATGGCGCCCAGCACCCGGATCACGCTCCCGTACGGCACCGCCTCGTCCGCGCGCAGGTACACGCTGGACGCGCCCTTCTCCTTGACCAGCGCGGGGAACATGGTGTCGAACTGCTCCCAGTCCACCCGCGCGGATCCGACGAAGATCTGCCCCGTCCTGTCGACCGAGACGATGAGCCCGTCCGCCGAGGGGACGGATTCCGTGCGCGCGCGCGGCACCTTCACCTCCACCCCGCCCTGCATCATGGGCGCGGTGATCATGAAGATCACGAGCAGCGTCAGGACCACGTCCACCAGCGAGGTGACGTTGATTTCGGCGCTGTAGCCCAGCTCGGCGCGGTTGCGGCGGCGCGGCACCTAGATCCTTCCTTCGCGGGCCAGCGCACCGATGAGCTCGCTGCTGATGCCCTCCAACTCGCCCGTAAAGCGGTTGAGCTTGGACGTGAGCCAGTTGTACGCCATGGCCGCGGGGATCGCCACCACCAGCCCGCCCGCCGTGGCCACCAGCGCCTCCGCGATCCCTGGCGCCACCACGGTGATGCTGCTGGACCCGGACGCGGCCACGCCCAGGAACGAGTTCATCACCCCCAGCACCGTCCCCAGCAGCCCCAGCAGCGGCCCGGCTGCGGCGGCGATCGCCAGCCAGCTCAGCCCCCGCGCCATCTCGTCGCGCTCCTCGCCCTCCTCCTTCTCCAGCACGATGCGCAGCACCTCCAGCTGCGCGGGCGACAGCCCCCGCACGTCCGAGCCCGCCCGCGCCGCGCCGGGCCGCAGCTCCGTGAAGAAGCCCATCCCCCGCTTGAACAGGCGCGTGAAGGGCGAATCGCCCAGGCCGCGCACCCAGGTGTACGCCTCGTCCAGGTGCTCCGCGGCCTGCACGCGGTCCAGGAACTGGTCCGCCTCGCGGTGCATCCGCCGGAACTGCACCGTCTTCCAGACGATGATGGCCCACGAGCCGATGGACATCAACGCCAGCAGCGCCATGATGATCTTGGTGCTGGGCGTGCCCTCGGCGATCATCCGCCACGCCTCGGCGAACTCGTTTCCGCTGTGCTGCTGCATCATCCGGGAATCGGGATTGTCATTCGCCGGGCTCGCGCGGCCCGCCGTCCAGCTCGAAGAGGTAGCGCACGGTGTCCAGCACCCCCGTGCCGCGCCCGTTGCCGGCCGCCTGGCGCAGGCGGGCCGTGGGCGCGTGCAGGACCTTGTTCACCAGCGACCGCGTCAGGGCGTCGATGGCCAGCTGGTCCTCGGGGGAAAGGTGGGAGAGCGCCTTGAGCGCCCGGTCCAGCTCCGCCTGCCGCACGGCCTCGCCGCGGTCGCGCAGGGCGCGGATGGTGGGCACCACGGCCAGCCCGCTGTACCAGGCCCAGTAGTCATCCACCCCGCGCAGGACGATCTGTTCCGCCGCGGGGAGCTCCGACCGCCGCCGGCCCAGGTTCGCGTCCACGATCCCCTGAAGGTCGTCGATGTTGTACAGGAACACGTTGGGCTCGTCACCCACGGCCGCTTCCACGTCCCGCGGAATGGCGATGTCGATGATGCACAGCGGCTTGCGGGGCCCGTGCGGCAGCGCCGAGCGCATCCGCTCCACGGTCAGCACGGGATGCGGCGCCGCCGTGGAGCAGATGACGATGTCCACCTCCGGCAGCGCCTTCGCGAAGTCCTCCCAGTGGATGGCCTCGCCCCCCAGCCGCTCCGCCAGCTCCCGGGCGCGCTCGTACGTACGGTTGGCCACGATCGCCGTCCGCACGCCTTCGCCCCGCAGGCACTCCATCGTCACCTCGCTCATCTCCCCCGCGCCCAGCACCAGCGCGCGGCGGCCCTTGAGCGAGCCGAAGATCTTCTTGGACAGGTCCACGGCGGCGGAAGAGACGGACGCCGCCCCGATCCCCAGCCCCGTCTCGCTGCGCACCTTCCCCCCGACGGAGAACGCGGTCTGGAAGAGGCGGTGCAGCGCCTGGCCGACGACGGGGCCGTCCTGGCCGGAGACTTCGCGCGCGGTGGCGTACGCCTCCTTGACCTGCCCCTGGATCTGCGGCTCGCCCAGGATCATGGAGTCCAGCCCGGACGCCACGCGGAACAGGTGCTCGGCCGCCTGCCGGTCGCGGTGCTCGTAGAAATAGCGCGCGCCCTCGTTCCCCGCCGCGTCAATGCGGGCGGAAAGAAGGGCGCGCGCGTGGTCCACCCCGTCCGAGCCGTCCGGGAGGGAGAGGTACACTTCCGTCCGGTTGCAGGTGGAAAGCACCACCGCCTCCGAACCGTCCGCCGACAGCTCCATGAGCGCGCCCGGGACTTCGGTCCGCCCAAAGGCGAACCGCTCCCGGAGCTCGATGGGCGCCGTGCGGTGGCTTGCTCCTACGACTGCGAGAGGCATCGTGTGATGGCCTGCTCCACGTCCTCGTCCCGTCCCGCGACCGCCAGGTCCAGGAACTCGGGGGTGATCAGCTCGAACCAGAAGGCGCGCCGCCGACCCTCGTCGTCGGCCCAGCGCGCCTGCACGTCCGCGCGAACGTCCGCCAGCCGGCGCGCCGCCCGCCCCAGCCCGGGGGTCACGACGCCCGCCTCCAGCCGCTCGCGAAGGCGCCGCGCCAGCAGCGGCGACGCGCCCCCGGTGGAAAACGCCACGACCACGTCGTCGCGCCGCAGGTGCGAGGGCACGTGAAAGTCCGATTCCCCGCCCTCGTCCGCGCGCGACACCAGCGCCCCGCCCGCACGCCCGTCGTCCGCGACCCACTGGTTCACGTCCGCCCGGTCCGTCGCGGCAAAGACGAGGCGGAACATCGCCGCGTCCCCCGTGCGGTACGCCCGCGCGTGCCACACCAGCCCGCCGCCCTCGATCATCCCCCGCAGCGCGTCCGTCACGGCGGGGGAGACCACCTCCGGGCGGCCGCCGGCTTCCACCAGCCCCGCCACCTTGCGCGTGGCCACGGCCCCGCCCCCGACGACGAGGATGCGCAGCCGGGCCAGGTCCAGCATCACGGGATACGCGGCGCCGCTCACAGGAACCCCGCCCCCTGCTGCTCCGACGCCCGCAGCAGCACGTACGCCGCCACGACCACGGCAAAGCCCACGACGGAGACCAGCGCCCCGCGCCGGGCCCCCGGCGAGCCGCGCCCCGCGCGGGCGGCCAGGGCCGCGACGAACACCAGCCAGGTGATTACCCCCCACACGACTTTCGGGTTTCCCGCGCCCATGCTGGGCCCGAACCGCTCCGACCACGCCCATCCCAGCAGCAGCGCCACCGTCAGAAAGGGCAGCCCCACCAGCAGCGCCCGCCGGCCGATGCGGTCCAGCGTGTCCAGGGGGGGAAAGAAGCGGAACACGGCGCCAAAGCGCTTGCCCTTGAGCTGCCGGAACTGCAGCAGGTACATCAGCCCCGCCGCGAACGCCACCGTGAGCCCCGCGTAGCCGATCATCGCCAGCACCACGTGCAGCACGAACCAGGGCCCGCGGAACACCAGCTCCTGCGCCAGGGGCGTGGGACGCACCCCCGCCACCTCCGCCACGGCCGCCAGCGCCGCCGCCACGGGGACGAGCACGAGCCCCAGCGGCCCCGTGCGCCCCAGCGTGGCCAGCATCAGCGACCCGAACGCCACCAGCAGGGCCAGCACGGAAAGCGACGGGCCCAGCCCCACCAGCGGCCACTCGCCGTAGTCCGCGCGGAAGGCCGCCAGGGACCCCGCGTGCGCCGCCACGGCCAGCGCCAGGCAGGCGGTGGCCGCCGTGGGAAGCCGCCGCGCGCTGCGGGCCAGTGACACGCCCAGCAGGGCGGCGGCCAGCGCGTACAGCGCCAGGGCGGCCAGGTGAAGGATCGCGCTCAGCTCCATGGTTCCACAAGCAGCAACGCCCTTCCGGGGGGAAGGGCGCCGACAGCACCACCCGGCCGACCTGCCGCGGCGCGGGTCGTCACGGCATGCGCGCAACGCGGCGCACGGACTGGCCCACCGCGATGCGCGGCTGGTCCAGCTCCGTCACCCGCACCGACGCCGTGCCCTCCGTCACGCGCACCACCTGCATGCGCGCCACCGGCAGCTCCGGGCGCGTGCCCCAGTTGCGGCGGGTGGGCGGCTCGTACGCCTCGAACTCGTCGCCCACGGCCACGCCCGCGCTGCGGCCGATGTCCAGGAACAGGATGCTCTCCGTGCGCTGCAGGGGCCGCGCCTCCTGGAACGCCAGGATCTTGCCCTGCAGGTCCGCGTTCACGGCGCCGGCCTGCCCCGCCGCGCGGGTGGGGAACGCCTCCCGCGCAATCGCCACGTCCCCGGGCTGCACCGGGTCGTACATCCCCACGATCACCACGGTGGCCGTTTCGCCGTCCATCGCCGCGACGGTGCCCACGCCCGTGGGCAGGTACAGCCGGCGGCGGCGGTCGATCTGCCGCCCTTCGCGCAGAAAGTGCAGCCGGTCGCCCACCTCCACCGCCCGCGGATCCACCCGTACGTACACGCGGTCGTACAGGTTGAGCTGCGGGGTCATGCGGGTTTCCACCACCGACTGGTACTCGCGCTCCATCAGGCGCCCCACCAGGGGCACCTCGCCCGCGGGGGCCACGAAGCCCGCGCGGTAGAAGTCGCCCTGCAGCACCCCCGGGCGCGCGCCGCGCTCGGCGACGCGCACGCGCGGGCCCTCGTCCGCGGGGACTTCCTGCGCGAACTCCTCGGCGCCCTGCCCCGGGAGCACCAGGCGCTCCGAGGGATAGATGCGGGCCGGGTCCTCCACGACGTCCGCGTTCAGCCG
>Ga0326721_10000512_pt1 | contig 11706 bp, 9 predicted proteins | sample SGPome_FD_203951 | JGI IMG/M metagenome (GOLD analysis project Ga0326721, IMG submission 203951) | Soil microbial communities from Southern Great Plains, Lamont, Oklahoma, United States - SGP_1_2016 | ecosystem: Engineered > Artificial ecosystem > Soil microcosm > Unclassified | place: USA...
CGGCAGGGCGCCGGCCGAAATATCTGCCCGCAAAGCCGAGGGGCCGGCTCCACATGCTGGAGCCGGCCCTTCGGAAGGACGAAGACGAGATCGTTCGGTCGCGCGCCGCGGCTACTTTCGCACTCTCGCACTCCCCCACTTTCGCACTAGTTGTTGCACGCATCCATGGCGGCCTCGATGCCGTCGCGCATCCAGATCTCCACCCCGCGGACGAGGTCGGGAAAGCGCTCCTCCAGCAGCTTGCGGTCGGACTTGGGCATCCCGCCCAGCACCCAGGCGGCCAGATCCATCCCCTCCGGCTTCTGGCCCACCCCCAGCCGCAGGCGCGGGTAGTCCTTCGTGCCCAGCGTCTGCTCGATGGACTTGAGCCCGTTGTGCCCCCCCGCGCTCCCCGACGGGCGAAAGCGCACCCGGCCGGGGTCCAGCGCCACGTCGTCCACGATGACGAGCAGGTCCTTGGTCAGATCCAGCGCGTTCATCCGCTTGAGCGGCACCAGCACGCCGCCGCTGCGGTTCATGTACGTGAGCGGCTTGATGAGCCGTACCTGGAACGGCTCCACGCGCGTGGTGGCGTTGGCCTGCGTCTTTTCCACGCGGAACTTGGGGACGCCCCAGCCGCGGGCCAGCTCGTCGAGCAGCCACCAGCCTGCGTTGTGGCGCGTGTTCTCGTACTCGCGGCCGGGGTTGCCCAGCCCCACGATCACCTTGGCCCCGGCCACGTCATCCTCCCCGCGCGCGGAAAGGAGCGCCCGAAGGCGCTCCAGCATTCCCGCAATGGGTCACCCCTCGTCGTCCTTGCGGGCCTTGAGAACCTCGGGCTCCGCGGGTGCCTCGTCGGCCTCGGAGATGGCCGCGCGCGACGCGACGATGCTGGCGATGGGCAGCTCGCCGTCCTGCAGGAACTTGACGCCCTCGACCGCCGGCACGTCGCTCACGCGGACGGACTCGCCCAGCACCAGGTTGGAGATGTCGATCTCCACCGAGTCCGGGATGTTGCCCGGCAGGCACTCCACCTCGAGCTCGTGCAGCACCTGGTCCAGCACGCCGCCGTCCGTGTGCACGCCCACCGGGGTGCCGTGCAGGCGCACGGGGATCTTCACGTGCAGCGTCTCGCGGGCGTTCACGTGGAAGAAGTCCACGTGCAGGGCCTCGGGCTTGTACGGGTGCATCTGCACCTCGCGCAGGAGCACGTCCTGGGAGCCTTCGCCGTCGATGTCCAGGGTGACGATGGAGTTCTGCACGTTGATGGAGCCGACGAGCAGCCCCAGCTCGTGGGCGTTCACGGACAGGGAGCGCGGCTTGTCGCCATGGCCGTACAGCACGGCGGGCACGCGGCCGGTGCTGCGCAGCTTGCGGGCGACGCCCTTGCCGCCGTCGTGGCGGGGCGCGGCTCCGAGCTTGGACTTGGTTGCCATCCGAAAACCTCCTGGATCACGGCGGGCGGCGGCCGCGACCATCCGGTCGCATCCCCCGCCCTGCCCTCTGATGAAAAAACGTTGGCTACTCGAACAGCGAGCTCACCGACTCGTTGCTGTGCGTGTAGCGAATTGCGCGCCCCAGCAGTTCGTCCACCGACAGGACGGTGAGCTGCGGAAAGCGCTTTTCCTCCGGGACGGGGACCGTGTTGGTGACCACGATCTCCTTGAACGGCGCGTTGCTCAGCCGCTCCACGGCCGGCCCGGAGAGCAGCGCGTGCGTGGCGCACGCGTAGATGTCGTTGGCGCCGCGCTCCTTGAGCGCCCGTGCCGCCTCGGCCATGGTGCCGGCCGTGTCGATCATGTCGTCGGAAAGAAGGCAGTCCTTGCCCTCCACCTCGCCGATGACGTTCATCACCTCGCTCACGTTGGCGGCGGGGCGGCGCTTGTCGATGATGCCCATGGTGGCGTCCAGCCGCTTGGCGAACCCGCGCGCCATCTTGGCCGATCCCACGTCCGGCGAGATGACGACCAGGTTGTCCAGGTGCTTTTCGCGAAAGTAGCGCGTAAAGACCGGCGCGGCGTACAGGTGGTCCACGGGGATGTCGAAGAAGCCCTGGATCTGGTGCTGGTGAAAGTCCACCGACAGCACCCGGTCTGCCCCGGCCGTGGCCACCATGTTGGCCATGAGCTTGGCGCCGATGGCCACCCGCGGCTGGTCCTTGCGGTCCTGGCGCGCGTAGCCGAAGTAGGGGATGACGGCGTTGATGCGGGCGGCCGACGCGCGGTGGGCGGCATCGATCAGGAGCAGCAGCTCCATGATGTTGTCACCCGGCGGCGTGGTGCTCTGGATGATGAACAGGTCGCGGCCGCGGACGTTCTCGTCGATGCGGACGAACAGCTCGCCGTCCGCGAACTTCTTGATGGTCACCTCGCCCAGCGGCCACTGCAGGTAGCTGGCGATCTCCTCGGCGAGCGGGCGGTTGGCCGTGCCGGCCAGCAGCATGGGACCACCGCTCGGAAACGGGTCGGACATTCTCAGGACGGACCGGGTTTGGAGTGCGCGCGAGCCGGGTAGAATAGACGCCCGGGGTGCGCCGCCGCAAGCCCGTACGGGAAGTGCGTGAGTGCGGAAGTGCGTGAGTGCGTGAGTGTTGGGGCAGGTTTTCCCGCGGATTTACGGGGGATGGAGCGCGGGCCGCCGGTGGCCCTCACCCGGCCTCGCTTAGGCTCGTCCACCCTCTCCCACAAACTGCGTGGGAGAGGGTGTAGACTTCCACGAGCCCATTGGCGCGTGGGCAAGCTCCCGCCGGGACCGCAGGTCTCCCCCTCTCCGCGAGGAACGAGCGGGGAGGGGGCCGGGGGGAGGGGCGCCCCGCCGGTGCAGAGAACCCGCTTCCGTGCAGGAGCCGGGTTCTCCCCCTCTCCCGCGCAGTTTGCGGGAGAGGGGGCCGGGGGGTGAGGGGCCCCGCGCAGCGGGCGCCGTAGAGCCCAGCCTTCGCACGAATCCGCCCCTCCCCCGGCATCCACCCGCCCGCCGCAAAAACAAGAATGCGGAGGACCGTCGCCGGCCCTCCGCATCCCGTCCATCTCCGTCTTCTACTCCCGCACTAACGCACTTCCGCACTCACGCACTTCGGCGTCAGCGCACGAACTCCGTCACGTCGCGGATCTCCACCGGGCCCACGTTGGCGGCGCGAATCCCCGCCTCCACCTTGGCACGGTCGCCCACGATCACCACCACGGAGTTCTCCGGGCGCACGTACTGGTTGGCCACGCGCCGCACGTCCTCGGCCGTGACGGCCATGATGCGCTGCACGAAGTCGTCGTAGAACGAGGCGTTCAGGCCGTACGTCTCCAGGTTGGCCAGCTGCCCGGCCATGTCCTGCGTGGTCTCCAGCTGGTCCGGCAGGCGCAGGGCCACGAAGTTCTTGATCTTCTGCAGCTCCTCGGCCGAGACGGGCTCCGTGCGGATGCGGTTGATCTCGCGGAAGAACTCCACCAGCGCGCTGTCCGTGGCGTTGGTCTGCACGCCCGATGCGGCCGTGAAGGGGCCCTCGCCGCGATGCATCTGGAAGGCGCTCCGGGCGCCGTACGCCCAGCCGTGCGTCTCGCGCAGGTTGGTGTTCAGCCGGCTGGTGAAGGTGCCGCCCAGCATGGTGTTCATCACCTGCAGGGCGTAGTAGTCGGGGTTGCTCCGCGACACGCCCGGGTGGCCGATGCGGATCTCCGACTGCGCCGCGCCCGGCTTGTCGATCAGGTACACCGTGGTGCGGCCGATGCTGGGCGCGCTGGGCGGCGCGGCAATGGGCATTCCCGTGCCCTGGGCCCGCCAGGCGCCGAACGCCTCGGCGATCTGCGGCTGCATGGTGGCCGGGTCCACGTCGCCCACCAGGATGAGCGTGCTGTTCTCCGGCCGGTAGCGGCTGGCGTGGAACGACTGCACGCGGGCACGGTCCAGCCCGCGGGTGCTCTCGGCGCTGGAAAAGCGGCCGTACGGGTGCTGCCCGCCGTACACCAGCGACGCGAACGCGTTGTTGGCGATGGTCGTCGCCTCGTCGCGGGCGCGGGCCAGGGCCGTGAGCCGCTCGTCACGGACGCGGTTGATCTCGCGCTCCGGGAAGTCGGGGCGGATGACCACGTTGGCCATCAGCTGCAGCGCGCGGGGAAAGTTCTGCTTGAGCACGTACAGGTTGGTCTGCGCGGCGTCCGTCGCCGCGAAGGTGCCCAGCGAGGCGCCCAGCAGGTCCAGCGCGTCGGCCAGCGCCAGGGCGTCCATGCCGGCCGCGCCCTCGTCCAGCATGCTGGCCGTGAACGACGCCAGCCCCGTGAGCTCCGCGGGCTCCTCGGCGCTGCCTGCGCCGCGCGTCACCAGCACGGCGCTCACCACGGGGAGCTCCGCCTGGCGCACGTACATCACCGTGAGCCCGTTGGGCAGCCGCATGCGCTGCGGGTCCGGGATGTCGATGCGCGGCTCGCCCTGGGGACGGGGCGGCGTGGTCGGGAATCCCGGCTGGGCGAACGCGGGCGCGGCCGAAAGCAGCGCGGCGCCGGCCGCCAGGGAAAGGATGGTCCGTTTCATCTTACTGGTTCTCCTGGGCGGCGAGCTCCGTCTTGCCCGTGGGCACGATGCTGATGAGCACGTGGTTCCGGCCCGCCAGGTACTGCCGCGCCACGCGCTGGATGTCGGCGGGCGTAACGGCCCGGTAGCGGGCCAGGTCCTGCTCGGCGAAGTCGGGGTTGCCGGTAAAGTACAGGTAGTCGTTCAGGCGGTCGGCCTTGCCTTCCACCGTCTCCAGGGCGCTCACGAATCCGGTCACCCGGCCGTTGACGGCGCGCTCCAGCTCCTCCCGCGACGGGGGCGTGGCGGCCAGGCGGGCCACTTCCTCCATCACGGCCGCCTCGATGCGGTCCAGGTCCACGTCCGGCTTGGCGCGCACGCGCATCCAGAAGTCGCCGGAGATGAGCGAGCCGTCGTTCCACGAGGACGTGAGCGCGGCCACCTGCTCGTCGTACACCAGGCGCTTGTACAGGCGCGAGCTCTTGCCGGAGGTGAGGAGGTCGGCCAGCACGTTCAGGGCCGCCTCGTCCTGCGAAAAGCGCTTGTCCGTGCGCCAGATCATCGTCAGCTCGGGGAGCGTGACGCGGTCCTCGCGGGTGGTGTACGTGGTAGCGGCCAGCTGCGGCATGGGGTTGGTGGGCCGCTGCACGTCGGTGTTGCGCGGGATCCAGCTGAAGTAGCGCTCCACCCACTGCCGCACCTGCGCCGGGTCCACGTCGCCCACGATGGCGATGGAGGCGTTGTTGGGCGCGTAGTAGGTGCGGAAGAACTGGTTCACGTCCTCCAGCTGGGCAGCGTCCAGGTCCGCCATGGAGCCGATGGTGGTCCACGAGTACGGGTGGCCCTGCGGATACAGCAGCGTGGAGGCCGTCTCCCACAGCAGGCCGTACGGCTGGTTCTCGTAGCTCTGCCGGCGCTCGTTCTTCACCACGCCGCGCTGCCCCTCGAGCTTGGAGGGCGACATGGCGTCCAGCAGACCGCCCATGCGGTCCGCCTCCAGCCACAGCGCCAGCTCCACGGCGTTGCTGGGCATGACCTCGTAGTAGTTGGTGCGGTCCGTGGTGGTACTGCCGTTGTTGCGCGCGCCCGCGGCCTCGAGCCAGTTGTCGAAGTCGCCCTCGGGCACGTTCTTGCTCCCCTCGAACATGATGTGCTCGAAGAGGTGGGCAAAGCCGGTGCGGCCCGTGCGCTCGTACCCCGAGCCCACGTGGTACCACACGTTTACCGCGGCAAGCGGCGCGGAATGGTCTTCCGCCACGATCACCCGCAGCCCGTTGGGGAGCGTGAAGGTGGTGTGGGGGATGCTGACCTGCTGCGCCGCCGCGGGCGCCGCGAGCAGGCTCAGCAGCAGAACGAGGCGTTTCATCGTGCTGACCTTGTCTGGTGAAGGTATCCGTTGCCGTGAGGATATCGCGTCCGGCGCCATGGCGAAATAGGCAGCGGCGCGCGGGGTGCTAAATTCTTCCCCTCTCCGGCGTGGGGCGTAGTACCCGGCAGCCGGTGGAGGTTCCGGCGGCGCGCGCCGGCCGGGTACCGGGGCGCCAATCGGTGCGGCAGGCGGGGGTCCCCCACCCCCCGGCCCCTCCCCCCTCGTTCCTCGTGGAGAGGGGGAGAACGGCGGATCGTGCACGAGAGGCGGAGGATGTGCGGCGGGCGGGAGCCCCCTCCCCCCGGCCCCCCTCCCCCGCTTCGCAGGCAGGAGGGGGGAGAACTGCGGGTCGGTGCGGGGAGGATAGATCGCGCCGGCAGCAGGCGGCCCCTCCCCCGGCCCCTCGCCGCTCGTTCCTCGCGGAGAGGGGAGAAAACCATCCCGTGCGCGGCCTGCCGCCGGCGGCGTGGCACCCGCCCGCGACGGACAGTCCGCGCAGGCGGACTTCGTGTGTTCGTTGCGGCGAATTCATTCGCTCGGCGGGGACTTCGCGTGCCCGTTGCGGCGAATCCATCGGCTCTGCTCTGCCCAGCCCCCTCCCCCCCCAAACGACGTGCGGCCCCGGGCGAGAGGAGCCCGGGGCCGCACAGACAACCAGCCGCGGCCGGCGATCGCCTACAACTGGATGGTGAGGACCTGGGACGGGTTCGTGAGGGTGCCGCCGTCCACGTGCACCTGCTTGGTGGTCGTGCCGCCGGCCAGCGTCACGGCGCCCGTGATCCGCAGCCGCGGCAGGGTGCCCTTTGCCGTGCCGGTGCCCGTCATCACCACGCTGAAGGCGCTCCCGGTGATGGAACCGTCCGCCACCACGTCCGTGGACACCGTCAGGTCGGCGCCCAGGGTCAGCGCGGCGCCCGCCTGCACCTCCACGCGGCCGACCGAGTCCGCCACGGCCAGCACGGGCATGTTCGCCGGGCCGGCGGGGACCACGACCGAGTCTACGGCCGACGGCACCGCGTTGCGCGACCAGTTGCCCGCCGTGCCCCAGTCCGTGCTCACGGCGCCCGTCCAGGTGAGCGTGCCCGTGGCCGGCGGGCCCGCGAGGGCGATGGTGAGGGTGGAGAACCCGCCGAGCCCCTCGTAGGTGGCGTGGATCTGCACGGTGCCGGTATCCACCGCCGTCACCAGGCCGGTGGCACTCACCGTGGCCCGGGCCGGGTTGCTCGTGGCCCAGTCCACCGTGGCCTCGATGGTGTCGCCCTCGGCGTTCACCACCACGGCGGAAAGCTGCAGGGTGCTGTCGTCCAGCAGCGTGGCGGACGCGGGATCCACGATCACGCTGGCCGCGCCGAAGGTGACCGTCACCCCCACCTGCCCGCTGCGGGGCACCAGGGAGATGCTGAGCGGCGGGTTGTTGTTGCCGGCGCTCACGTCGATGGTGGCGCTCCCCTCGTGCGTGATGCCGCCGGTCGCATCGAAGGCGCGTACGGCAAAGGTGCGGGCCGTGCCGGGGGGAACCCGGATGGTGCCCGTGGCCACGCCGTTGGCCGCCTGCAGGTTGAAGGCGAGGGGCGTGGAGATGTCGGCCGCCGTCACCTCCACCACCAGCGTGGCGATGGGGGTGCCGGAGGTGTTGGCCGTGACGCGGATGGCGGAGCCGGAGCCGGACCCGGGCGCGTTGGTGATGCCGTCGGTGCAGGCGCCGAGCAGCACCACCGACGCCACGGCCAGCAGGCCCCGCAGCGTGCGGATGGTCATGGAGGGATTCCGGAGGAGGGGGATCATGGAATGGTGATCGTGCTGCTGCCGCCCACGCCCGCGTAGGTGGCCACGATCTGCACCTGGCCGGCGTTGGTGGCGCGCACCAGGCCGGTGGCGCTCACGGTGGCGATCCCCGGGTTGAGCGTGGCCCACTCCACCTGGCCGCTGATGGTGCCGCCGCCAGCGCCGGTGATGGTGGCCGTGAGCTGCAGGCTGTCGCCCGCGGCCAGGGTGGCGGACGCGGGGGAGATGGCGACGCTGTGGTCGCCCACGCTCACGGTCACGGGCACGTGCCCGCTGCGGGCGCCCAGGGTGACGCTCACGGGCGGGTTGCTGCCGTTGCTCACGTTGAGCGTCACGCTGCCCTCGTGCGTGACCTGGCCGCTGCTGTCGAACGCCTTGACGGTGATGGTGCGGCTGTTGCCCGACGGCATCTTGAGCGTGCCCGAGGCGGTGCCGTTCTGTACCTGGAGGTTGAACACCAGGGAATTGGTGATGTCGGGCGCGGTCACCTCCACCACCAGGGTGCTGATGGGGGTGGCGGATACGTTGGCGCTCACCTGCAGCTGGGCATCGACGCCAGGCTGGGAGCCGGTGCTGTCACCGGAGCAGGCGGCGGCCACGGCGGCCAGGGCAACGAGGGCCCAGCGGCGGGGACTGAGGAGGGTGCGGATGCGGCTCATACGACCTCGGACGGGTACGGGCTGGGAGCCCGCGCGGGTACGCGCGGGAGAAGTCGCCGCTTCGCAGAGACGCGAAGGGGCGCGGGGGGTGAAGCGTGTTGATCGGGATTGACGAGCGGATCGGGCGTGAAGTGCGAGTCCAAAACTAATCACAAACATACGTTTCACAACAGCGGCGCGCCAGCTTCTTCTTCGCACATGCATCGGCGCCCGGAACCGGGCGCACTCACCGGGCGCATCCCGCGCCGAGGCTCATCCCTAGTCTATTGCACTGAAAGCGCTTAGCCCCTGCGTATCAGTTCGTACAACCACTTGCCATCTGCCCATCCCCAGGCTCGCATCACGACAGCGAACGGGGTGGCGGAAACGGGGCGGATGCAGGCACCGGCGAGATGAAAATTCGGGATATTCCATAAAAGACAGGAGAGCGGCGCGAATGGGTGACTGCACGGGCAGCGCGGCCGGCGCGCCACCCGGATCCCAGCCGATCAGCGGGGTGGCGACGCGGGAGGGGCGGCGCGTTGCTCCGCGAGGCGGCAGGCGGCCTGGCCCGTCGTTTCTCCCACGCTGTCGGGGACCCAGGCGCCCCAGTCGGAAGGCTCATCGTCCGTCGCCCACACGACGCGGCCGCCGAGGTACTGGATGACCTGCACCACGCGCCAGCGGCGGCCGGGGCAGTCGTAGTCCATCATCGACATCACCATGTCGTACGTATCGCCCGCCTCCGTCGTCTGCGGCTGGACGTACACGCTGCGCACCCACACGCGGTACACCTCCCCGCCCTGCCGCGTGACCCGCGTGCGGTCCAGGAACCGGGCGAACGACGCCGACTCGCCGGCGGGAATCCAGCGGCCGGCCGGCCCGGCGCGTCCATCGCCCCCGTCCGCATCACCACCATCCGCATCACCCCCGTCCGCATCACCGCCAACCGCTTCACCCCCGTCCACATCGCCACCATCCACATCGCCGCCACCCACATCGCCGCCATCCGCATCCCCGCCGTCCCCATCGGCTTCGCGCAGGGACAGCTCGTAGGGACCGGGCGCCTCGTCCAGGGCGCTGACGGCGATCCAGTACTCGCCATCCACCGGCGTGGTGACACGCAGGCGCGACGTGCTGCCGGGGCCGCCGCCGTCATCCTCCCCCAGCCAGTCCAGGTCGTCGGCGGACCGGACGTGGGCCAAGCGCAGGTACGGATCGAAGTCGTCCGAGCGCAGCGTGATGGTGAGGCGCTGCCCCGCCCGCGCGCGGAACGTGTACAGGTCGAAGAAGCCGCCCCCGCCGAAGGCCGCATCCCCCTCCTGCAGCGCGCCCATGACGGCGGCCTGCCCCACGCGGATGGTGCTGGGGCGCGGGCGGCCGGTGGTCCGCGCGGCGCCGTCCCCCTCGTCCGCCGCCGGGCCGCCGATGGCCAGCGGGCCCTCCTCCGCGGCAGTGAAGGCCACGACGCCCGCGGGGCTCCGGACGATGGCGCGGATGTCCTCCAGCGGCACGGCGAAGTTCAGGTTCTGCCCGCCCTCGTACACCGCCACGGTCACGCCCACCACCTCCCCGCGGCGGTTGAGCACCGGCCCGCCGGACGAGCCCTCGGAAAGCGGCGCGGTGATCTGCATCATCCGCTGCCCCTCCACGTCGCGGTAGGCGCTGACGATGCCGTTGCTCACGGTGTTGGTGAGCCCTTCCGGCGCGCCGATGGCCACCACCTCCTCGCCCACGCGGGGCTCGCGGCGGGCCAGGTTCACGGTGCTGCGCGGGTTGCCCAGCCGCGGGAGCACGGCCAGGTCCACGCGGGTGCTGAGCGCCTCGGCGTGGCTGGCGGTGCCCATCAGCCGGCCCTCGGCGTCGAAGACCTCGGCGCGGGCGGCGCCCTCCACCACGTGCGCGTTGGTGACCACGCGGCCGTCGCGGACGATGAAGCCGCTGCCCATGAGCAGCTCGCGGCCCCGCGCGTCGAACGTCTTGAGCGACACCACGGCCGGCCCCGCCCGCTGCGCGATGCGCGGCACGGGGATCTGCGCCCGCGCCGCGGCGGGCACGCCCAGCGCGGCGGCGAGGGAAAGCAACGCGATACGACGACGGATCATCGGCGGCACCTCAGCCGGGGAAGTCGGAGCCAGCTCGGACGTGGGCGCGGGCGGCGAGCGCCTGCGCGTACAGGGAACGCACGGCAGGCGTCCCATTCGCACAGCGTCGCCGAAATCCGGTGCGCGGTGCCGGGCGCGGGACGGTCAGCTGCAACGGCGGCGAGGCGCGAACGGCCGCGTGCGGGGCCATGCTGTACAATCGGTACACATGCGGCGCAAAACGACCGGTGCTGCAATGGGGACCGGATAAAGCGTTACAGAATTTGCGAAGCGATCCATTAAGCTACATCCATAAAACTGTTGCCGGACAAGGGATTTGCCGTTATCATTCCTGTCGCAAAACGGTTCTAAAAATCATCGACGGAGTTCACACCCGCAGTCCCGTTCCCACCGTGCTTCCGTTTCGGCTCACCGCGACGGAAGCCGTGCCTGCTGCCGTCCGCTCCCCTGGCCCAATCCTGATGCACATGGCGATGAACGCTTCGGCCACCCGGTCGCTGCTCACGTACATCTTCCTGGTCGGCCTGCCCCTGGCGGGGCTGGTGGGCGTCCTGCATGCGGGACAGGAGCTGCAAGCGCCGCCGCCCGTGGACGGCACCTGGCAGACGGTCGCGGCCGCACGCGGCTCGGGCGCCGCCGCGCTCACCCCGCTGGTGCCCCCCAGCGCCCACCCGGCGCAGCTCGAGGTGCAGCAGTCCGGCACGTACCTTTCCCTGGACATCGGCCCGCTCCACCTGTCGGGACGGATGCGCGGAGATTCGCTCGTGGCGCACACGGAGGCCCCCGCGGCGGCACGGCGCGCGGCCGGGTGCGGCCACACGGAGATGGAGCTGCACGCCTCGGTGGACGTGGCGGCCGAGCCCGACCTCCTGACGCTGGTGCTGTCGGAGCCCGGCCGGCCGGCGTGCCCGCAGATGCGCTGGACGGCGGTGCACCTGGCGTCCACCCCCGCCGCAAAGGGAGGCCACTGATGCCGAACCTGCTCCTCCTGCTGGTGCAGGTGGCGGTCATCATCATGGCCGCCCGGGTCGTGGGGCTGCTGTTCCGCCGCATCCACCAGCCGCAGGTCATGGGCGAGATGGTCGCGGGCATCCTGCTGGGGCCCTCGTTCCTGGGCTGGGTGATGCCGGAGCTCTCGGCCCAGCTCTTTGCGCCGGCCAGCCTGGGATTCCTGAGCTCCATCAGCCAGGTGGGGCTGCTGGTGTTCATGTTCCTGGTGGGGCTGGAGCTGAACCCGCGCCTCCTGCGCGGACGCGGGGTGACGGCGCTGGTCACCAGCCACGCCAGCATCGTGGTCCCCTTCTTCCTGGGCTCGCTGCTGGCGCTGCGGCTC
>Ga0326721_10000513_pt1 | contig 11699 bp, 11 predicted proteins | sample SGPome_FD_203951 | JGI IMG/M metagenome (GOLD analysis project Ga0326721, IMG submission 203951) | Soil microbial communities from Southern Great Plains, Lamont, Oklahoma, United States - SGP_1_2016 | ecosystem: Engineered > Artificial ecosystem > Soil microcosm > Unclassified | place: USA...
ACATGGACGACAGCGCGTACGTCCGGCCGACGTCGGTATACACCCAGATGGATATGTACCTCGTTGGGCGGTTGTGCGCCTCCCACGGCGTGCAGGATGCGGCCTTCCGGCGACACGGAAATGACATTGTCCAGGGAAGTCCGATCGAACGGGACTTCTGCGCCACCGCGGCTCCTGATCAGCACGGAGCCGTCGTCCAGGCGGGCGCTGACGTGACCGAATGACGCGTAGGTGGCGCCTGCGCGCCCGAGGACGCGACATGCGAGCGCGACGTCCGCCGCCATTGCTGTCGCGCGCGGCCCGCCCACCGCCGACTGCCCCGCAGCCGCAGTAGGCCGGCGGCGGATGAACCCGTGAACCGTGTTCCCGACACTATGCAGCCTATCAGCTATAATCATCGACGCTCCTCTCGCACACCTTGCCAGCGTTTCGCTGAGACCGAGCCGGACGAGCGCGGACACGGATCGCTCCGAGGACTGGCGGCGACATCACGCACCTACCGCTCACTCAGAGGGGGCTCGCCGTTGGTTGGAGTGAGGTACGAGACGCCGAGTGAGCTGAGTATCGCGCGCAAGCCCAAGAGCTCCATGCTGGATCGACCGTCGAGCAACGCGTCGCGCAGGCGGCTCTCATACTCCAGCCGCGCCGTCGCCGCAACCGCGGTTTCCTTCACGAGGCCTCGAGGCACTACCACCACCCCGTCGTCATCAGCGACGATCGCATCGCCCGGCTGCACGCTCACCCCGCCGATGACTATCGGGATGTTGACCGATCCCGGAGTTCCTTTGACGGTCCCTTGAGCGGAGACCGCGCGCGACCACGCGGGGAAGTTCATCGCGCGCAATTCGGCCAGGTCACGCACTCCCGCGTCGATGACGATGCCGACGACGCCGCGCACTTGCGCAGCAATTGCCAACAGCTCGCCGAACATGCCGTCCGTGGAGAACGATTTCGTCGCGACGACGACTATGTCACCGGGCCGGCACTGCTCGACGGCGGCGTGAAGCATGAGATTGTCGCCAGGTGGGGTCAGCACTGTGACGGCGCGCCCAGCGATCCTCGACCCGGGGAAGATCGGGCGTAAATACGGCTCCATGAGCCCGTTCCGTTCCAGCGCTTCGTGCACGGTGGCCACACCGGCGTGCCTCAAGTCGGCAACCGCGGACTCATCAGGCCCGACGTCGCTCACGACAACAACGTTATTCACGGCAGCTCACCCGCCCAGACGCGTGTTGGCAGATCAGGACCTAGCGGGGAGCCGGGCAGCCAGTCGCGAGAAGACCAATCGTGCATTGTCCTCGAACACCTGGGCGCGCTCGGCCACGGTCAACGTGTCCATCCCTTCGATGATGGGCCGCAGATCATCGAAGGATCTGCCAGTCTCTGGATTGATTGCCGACCCGCTGCCGGGCTTCTCAGTCCCGAACAGACACCGGTCGGCGCCCACGGTCTTGAACAGCAGCTCGAGGGAGGGCGGGTGATGCAGAACGGTGTCGAACCAGAATCGTCGCAAGCCGACCTCGAAAGGTTCAGCGTCGAGCGCCCCGCCCAAGGAAAGGGACAGCGCCTCAGCCTGCCAGCGGCCGATTTGGTATGGAACGGACCCGCCACCGTGACTCACAATGAGTTTCAGGCCCGGGAAGTCATTGAAGACGTCGGACTGGAGGATGCTGAGGATCGCGATCGACTCCTCAGTGACGAAATGTGCGCTGTAGGACTCGCGCCCGCTGTTGCATCCGGCTGAATGAATGAGGGCGGGCGCGTCATACTCGACCAGCTTCTCCCATAGGGGATACCAGTAACGGTCGCCCAGGGTTGGCGATGGCCCAGTCCCCTCGTAGGGATCTGGGTTCAGTAGGACGCCGACGAATCCGAGTTGCTCGATCGCGCGGTCCAGCTCGTCAAGGGCGTCGGTGACCGGCGAGCCAGCGCAGGTCGGCAAGCCGGCCACACCGGCGAAGCGGCCCGGGTGAAGGGCTACGGTGGCAGCGATGAAATCATTGTTCGCCTCGACCCACCACCGAACCACCTCTTCCGGTTTCGCCGAGTGCATCAGCTGAAAGGGCCGCGGGGAGATCAGCTGCATGTCGGTCCCGACGCTGTCCATGATGCTGATGTTGCCCGCCGCGGCCTCGGCGATGGCTTCGGGCGAGATGCCTAAATTGCCTCGGTAATAGCCGCCAGCGGCCAATAAATTCGACTTGTAGGCGTACAGGGCGGGCGGCGCCACGACGTGGGCATGCGCATCGATGATCACTAGTTCTCCTGTCGTGCATCGGTCACGGCGGTCGCTCGCTCCTCGGATTGATTGCAGGCTATAGGATCCCTGGGGCGGCAGCAACCACTGTCGGATTCGAACGCCGTCTTGCCCGCCCTCGCGGCACGGCCGGCAAGGCTGGTCAGTGTGCGGCTGGCAGCTTCGACCGCTGCCGGCTGACGGCCGCCCCGCTATCGGGCCCGCTACCCGGCGCTCGCGGGACCTACCTGGCGGTCACGCACTCGGGCGTCACCTGGCGCCGGTCGCGGGACGGGTCGTCGCCGCCAAGTCGTCTACGGCATCGAGGTAGACGAACTCCCGGCGTCCGCCCACTCGCTTCGTAGAGGCGATCGGCGGCCCAGAGGGGCTCCGCAGGAGCTAGGCGCTCGGGTACGGACGGCTGGTGGGTCCGGTGTAGAGCTGCCGCGGCCGGCCGATCTTGGTGTCCGGGTCGTTGATCATCTCGTGCCACTGGGCGATCCACCCGGGCAGCCGGCCGATCGCGAACAGCACCGTGAACATCCTGGTCGGGAAGCCCATCGCCCGGTACAGCAGGCCGGTGTAGAAATCGACGTTCGGGTACAGCTTGCGGCTGACGAAGTAGTCATCGGCGAGGGCATAACCTTCCAGCTCCATCGCGATGTCGAGGAGGTCGTCACGCTTGCCGAGCGCCGACAGCACCTCGTCGGCGGTCTTCTTGATGATCGCCGCGCGCGGGTCGTAGTTCTTGTAGACCCGGTGCCCGAAGCCCATCAGCTTCACGCCGGCTTCCTTCTTCTTCACCCGCTCGACGAACTGTTTCACGTCGCCGTCGTCGTCGCGGATCGCCTGCAGCATCTCCAGCACCGCCGCATTGGCGCCACCGTGCAGCGGTCCGAACAGCGCGTTGATCCCGGCCGAGATCGAGGCGAACAGGTTCGCGTTCGACGAGCCGACCAGCCGGACGGTGGAGGTGGAGCAGTTCTGCTCGTGGTCGGCATGCAGGACGAACAGCAGGTCCAGGGCGCGGACCACCGCCGGGTCGGGCTGGTACGGCTCGGCCGGCAAGCCGAACGTCATCCGCAGGAAGTTCTCGACCAGGCCCAGGGAATTGTCCGGGTAGAGGAACGGCTGCCCGACCGACTTCTTGTAGGCGTACGCGGCGATCGTCGGCAGCTTGGCCAGCAACCGGATGGTCGACAGGTCCACCTGCTCGGGGCTGAACGGGTCCAGCGAATCCTGGTAGAAGGTCGACAGCGCCGATACCGCCGAGGACAGCACCGGCATCGGGTGGGCATCGCGGGGAAAGCCGTCGAAGAACCGCTTGAGATCCTCGTGCAGCAGGGTGTGCCGGTTGAGCCGGGAAGTGAAAGCGGCGAGCTCGTCGGCTGAGGGCAGCTGACCGTAGATCAGCAGGTAGCTGACCTCAGCGAAGTTCGACTTCTCGGCCAGCTCCTCGATGGGGTAGCCGCGGTAGCGAAGGATGCCGGCATCGCCGTCGATGTAGGTGATACCGGACGCGCACGATGCGGTGTTGGCGAAGCCCGGGTCATAGGTGACCAGACCGGTGCCCGACAGCAGCTTGCTCACGTCCACTCCGGCCGCGCCCTCGCTGGCAGGCACGACGGGCAGCTGCAACTCCTCGCCGCCGCCGGTGCGCAGTACCGCGACCTCAGCGGTCGTGGCGGTCTTGGTCATGTCAGACTCCCTCGTCGGTTGTGCTTCAAACCCTACTTCGCGCGCCGCCGGAGCCCGAATCGAAGGACACCGGCGCCCGACCGCGACCCTAGGATCGATGTGTGGCACGCATTCGCACCGAGCTGCTGGTCGATGCTCCGGCCGACCGGGTCTGGGCGCTGGTAACCGACTGGCCGGCCCAGAGCCGCTGGGTTCCGCTGACCACCGTCACCCTGGATGAGCTCGCTCCAGGAGCCGTGGCCGGCGCCGGGCTGGGCGCCCGGTTCACCGGGCGGACCCGGCTCGGTCCGGTCGCCTTCGACGACCCGATGGAGGTCACCGAGTGGCAGCCGGCAACCGCCGGGGCGCCAGGCCGCTGCCAGGTTCGCAAGCTGGGGCCATGGCTGACCGGCTGGGCTGAGATCGGGGTGTCGCCGAGTCCCGAGGGCGCCCGGGTCGAGTGGGTCGAGGAGATCCGGGCCCGCTGGACGCCCCGGCTGGTCGACCCGGTCATCGGGGCTGTCGGCTCGCTGTTCTTCGGCCGGGTGCTGCGCAGGATGGGGGCCGAACTCGCACGAACGCCGCCGGAATGATGTAGTGAAGGCATGAGCGAATCCGACAACACCGCCTTCGGCGACGAGGTCTATGCCGGCGGCGACGACGACGCGGAGTACCTGGACCAGGCCGAGACGCTGACCGGCGACGGCATCGAGCTCGACGAGCCGCTGGACACCAGTTACTCCCCGCCTGACAACAGCCCGGTCGCCACCCGGTTCGGCAACACCGCCGCTGAGCAGGCCGAGGGCGAGAGCCTGGATCAGCGGCTCGCCCAGGAGATTCCCGACATCACCCCGGACGATGTGACCGGCGAGGCGGCCCCTCGCGCGGGCCGGCTGATCGCCCCGGACGAGGGCGTCCATGAGGACACCGAGGGTGTCGCGGTGGCATTCGACGCGGGCAAGGCCGGCAGCGCCGCCACGGCCGAGGAGGCCGCCATGCACATCGTGGACGAGGACGAGCTCAACCAGCAGGACACCAACGAGGACGACCTCGGAGCCGGCCCGGTGGACGACTTCCGCTGATCGCATCCGCGACCTGCGTCGAGCTCACCTGTGGTGCACATCTCGCCGGGACTTATGGCACGGGACGCGAGCGCTCAGCCGACCAGCGTGTCCAGCAGGTGTTGCAGCTGCCCGGCCGGATCCTCGGTGACGCCGCCGTGGATCGGCCCCGGCTGCACCACGGTGCTGCGCGGCGCGGCAAGCCAGCCGAACCGTTGACCCAGGCTGATCCCGGCGTCGGCCACCGGCTCGGCCTGCCCGCAGCAGACGGCCTCGATGGCCGCCAGCGCTGAGCGAACCGCGTCCAGGTCGAGCTCGGGAGCCAGCGCCAGCAGCCGGTCCTCCCGCAGCCGGCTGGCCGCGCAGAGATAGTTCGTGCTCTGGCTGTACAGCAACACTCCGACGTTGACGAACTCCTCCCGGTCCACCCGCGGCACGCAGCGCAACACCACGTACTGAAATCCCTGCCTGGTCGTCACAGGGGTGGCCCGGCTCGTCGCGCTCATGCCGCGGCCGCCCGGGGCAGCCAGCCGCGGTCACCGGCTACCCGGGCCATCAGGTAATCCAGGTAGCGCTGGCGCACCGCGGCCGGCTCGGCGCCGCTGCCGGGCTCGAGCCACTCGTCGGGAACCTCGGCCAGCACATCGGCGAGCAACCGGTCATCCACCCGCGGCGCCAACGCCAGGTCGGCCTGGGGCACGCCACCCACGTACTGGATCAGCACGTGATCGGAGGCGTCGTAGGGCTGCCGGGCGAAACGCTGCGGATCCGCGCCGGGCCGGGACCAGCCGTGGTGGAAGTACAGCGCGGCGCCGTGGTCGATCAGCCATAGCCGGCGGTGCCAGATCAGCAGGTTCGGATTGCGCCAGCTGCGATCGACATTGGCGGTGAACGCGTCCAGCCACAGGATCCGCGCCGCCTCCTCCGGATCGGCCGGATACCCGGCGTCCCAGCCGAAGGATCCGGGCAGGAAGTCGACCGCCAGGTTCAGGCCGACGCTGGCCGTGAGCAGGTCTTGAACCTCCTGGTCGGCCTCATAGCTGGCGATCAGCGGGTCCAGCTCCACCGCGCGCAGCTCCGGTACCCGCAGGCCGAGCCGGCGGGCCAGCTCGCCGACCACCACCTCGGCCACCAGCGCCTTCACACCTTGGCCCGCGCCCCGGAACTTCACCACGTAGGTGCCCAGGTCGTCGGCCTCGACGATGCCGGGCAGCGAGCCGCCCTCGCGCAGCGGCGTCACGTAGCGGCTTGCCTGAACAGTGCCGATCACGCCTGCAGCCTAGGGCAGGCACTTGTCGGTGGCCTGGCCTAGCCTCAGCGCCGAGGTAAACCTCGCTGTCTTGACACCTCTGAGGCAGGTCACTAGTAAGAACTGGGAGCTGGCGGGCCGCAGCCGGCCAGCCGCGCCACCGCGAAAGGACAATCATGATAAGAGAAATCCCCGCCGAGTCAGCCGCGCCGGTTCGAGGCAGGCCCCGGCGCCGGGTCAGGACGGCTGTCGCGATCGCGGCCGGGGTGATGACGCTGGCTGCCGGATCGGTCGCGGTCATCGGCAGCACCAGCGCGGGCGCGGCCGGCCAGCAGCCGGCGGCCAGCCAGTCGGCACACCACGCCCAGCGCGACGTGATCGCCAACCTGTGGGAATGGAACTGGGTCTCCATCGCCAAGGAATGCACCACAGTGCTGGGCCCGAAGGGCTACGGCGGTGTCCAGGTGGCGCCGCCGCAGGATTCGCTGTCCAAGACCGACGGCCCGGTGCATCCGTGGTGGGAGGTCTACCAGCCGGTCGACTACAACCTCACCAGCCGGATGGGCGACGAGGCGCAGTTCAAGGCGATGGTGGCCACCTGCCGCAAGGCCGGTGTCAGGGTCTACGTCGACGCGGTGATCAACCACATGACCGGCCAGGGCGACATCTCCTACGGCGGGGTCAGCTACTCCAAGTACGAATACCAGGGCCTGTACACCAGCGCGAACTTCCACCACACGCCGGCGGACTGCCCGACCGCGAGTGGCAACATCGAGGACTTCAACAACTACCTGCAGGTCACCAAGTGTGAGCTGGTCAGCCTGTCCGACCTTCGCACCGAGACCAGCTACGTCCGCAACCGGCTGGCCGCCTACCTGAACAAGCTGCTGAGCTATGGCGTATCCGGCTTCCGGGTGGACGCAGGCAAGCACATTCCGCAGGCCGACATGGCTGCCATCGAGAAGCTGCTGCATCGGACGGTGGACGGCGCCCGTCCGTACATCGCGCTCGAAGTGCCGCCGGGCGGTCCCGGCAAGCTGTCGCCGTGGGCCTTCATCGGCAAGGACGACGTGCTCGGCTTCGACTTCGCCGGTCAGGTGAAAGACGCCTTCAAGAGCTACACCACGCCTCCTGGCGGCAACATCACCGACCTGCAGGTGTTCGGCGAGCGGTCCGGCCTGCTGCCCAGTGACAAGAGCCTGGTGTTCGTGGCCAATCACGACAGCGAGCGCAACGGCTCCACGCTGAGCTACAAGGACGGCGCCACCTATGTGCTGGCCACCGAGTTCATGCTGGCCCGGGGCTACGGCACGCCGCAGGTGTACTCCAGCTTCGCCTTCACCGGCAACGACGATTCACCTCCCGCAGACGCCAAGGGCTTCATCACCGACACCGACTGCGACGCGGGCTGGGTCTGCATCGACCGCTACAAGGGCGTCGCCAACATGGTCGGCTGGCACAACTACGTCGGCGACAGCAAGCTTGCCAACTGGACCGACGACGGTGTGAACCTGATCGCGTTCAGCCGGGGTAACCGAGGCTGGGTCGCGCTGAACAACGGTGACGCGGACAAGACCATGACCTTCGCCACCGGTCTGCCACGCGGCACCTACTGCGACGTCATCCACGGCAACCTGGTCGCCGGAGACTGCACCGGACGGACCTTCACGGTGGACCGGCATGGCAACGCCCGGGTGCGAGTGCCTGCCAAGGATGCGGTGGCCTTCACCGTCAAGGATCTCGAACACCACTAGTCACGACGAGTCACGACGCCGGTGGCAACCGGACGGGTCCCGTCAGGGGGCTCGTCCGGTTGCCGCCACCATGACGTCAGGAGCGGGCGCGTCCGGTGAGGCGCGGTGGCTCAGCGCACCTCGTCGGGGGAGCGGGGCGGATCGTCCTTGGCCAGCCGCTCCTGGTCTTCCAGCTCCTGGCGTTCCTCGACCCGCCGCTTGATCCGGCCCAGGCCGGGCAACCCCCCGAGGATCTCGTTGAGCTCCTTGGAGGTGTCGAGCAGGTCGCGCAGGTCCGGCGCCACCGTGCCCAGGGTCTTCATGATCGGCAGGACGTCGGTCTGCAGGGCCTGCAGCAGCTCCGGCAACGTGTCGACGAGCTTGACGGCCGCATCTACCTCGGCCGGGCTGGTGGACTCGGCCAGCCGGCTCAGCACGGGTTCCAGCTCGCGCAGCACCGGCTCGAACTGGGCGAGCAGCCCGGCGGCGCGACCCACCAGCTCACCGGCCTGGGTGATCAGCGGGTCGGCGTTCTCGGTTAGCGGCTCGACGCGCGAGAGCAGGGTCCCGGCGCGGTCCACCAGGTCACCGGCTTGCTTGACCAGCGGTTGGGCTAGGTCAAGGACGTCGGCGGCACGCTCCACCAGCGGCTCGGTCTGCGCCAGCACCGCGCCGGTCCGCTCGATCAGCGGCTCGGTGCGGTCCACCACGGCAGCGCTGCGATCGATCAGCCCGTCGGTGCGGTCGATCACCCCCTCGGCCCGGTCCATGACCTGCTCGGTGCGCGCCAGCAACCGGTCGGTCCGCTGGATGATCTGGCTGGCCTGCTGCTGGGTCTTGTCGACCCCGGTCATCATGACGTGGACCTTGCTCACCACGCCCTCGATCTGCCCCACCAGGGTGACTACTCGCGGCACCAGCGCGATGGCCTGCTCGATCGCCTCGTAACCGCCTTCGGCGAGCCGCAGCAGGTCACGGGGTCCGGGCACTCCAAGCCGCATGCGCGCACCTCGTCACTGGTCGGCCACGCCGCCCGGAGGCCGAACGTCGCGGCGCACGTCGCCGTACCGATCCGCCGTGAACCGGCGGTGGTGCCACCCTACTTCCGGCGGCGGCGTGGTTGTCCGGCTGTCGCAGTGCCCACGTCAGGGCCAGGCCGTTTACAGTGGGCCCGTGCAGGATTCGCCGGTGCTGCTGGCCGTCGACGGCAACTCCCTCGTCCACCGCAGCTTCCACTCCCAAGCCGGCACCGGACTGCGCTCGGCCGACGGGCAGCCGGCGTGGGCCATCCGGGGGCTGCTGACCCAGCTGGTCGCCGCCGCCGAGCGGATCTGCCCCACCGCCATCGTGGTCGGCTTCGACGACCCCGACAGCAGCCACCGGCGAACCCGCTGGCCGCAGTACAAGGCCGGCCGCACCGAGAAGCTGCATACCTTGATCTCACAGCTGCGCGGCGCGGCCGAGGTGCTGCGAAGCATGGGCATCGTGGTGGTGATTCCGGAGGGCTTGGAGGCCGATGACGTGCTGGCCTCCGCCGCCCGGTTTGCCCCCCAAGTGGGTGCCCGAACCGTCATCATGACCTCCGACCGGGACTCCTTCGCCCTGATCGACCAGAACACCCGGGTGCTGCGGATCATCAACGGCGGGGTCGACGCCTCACCGTTGCTGACTCCGGACCGGCTGGTGGTGCTGCTCGGCATCCGGCCGGAGCAGTACTGCGATTACGCCGCCCTGCGGGGCGATCCATCGGACAACCTGCCAGGGGTTCGCGGCGTCGGGGCCAAGACGGCTGCCACATTGCTGGCGGCGATGGGCAGCGCCGCCGAGGTGTTCGACGATCTGGCAGCCGGCGGAACCCGGGTCAAGGCGGCCGTGGGCAGCGCCGCGGCGAACCGGCTCGCCCAGCCCGAGGCGAAGCTGGCCTGGCAGCTCAACTGCCAGGTGATGCGCATGCACAACGACCTCGAGCTGGGTCTGGACCTGACCGGTGGCCCCGGCGTGCTGCCGTTGGACCCCGGCGCGGTGGGCGCCGCCTTCCGGGCGCACCAGCTCACCTGGACGACGCCGGCCGCCCTGCAATTCCTCGCCTACCAGGATCGGCCGGCGCGGCCAGCCGAACATGCCTGGTCGACTCCGTCCGGCTCCGGCCGGCCTGCTGGAGCGGCCCGGCATCCGGCGGGTGTCGACGGCCGAGCCGGAGCTACTGGCAGCGCCGCCGAGCACGGCCGGTCAGCCGGCCGGCGGTTCGGAAAGCTGGCCAAGCATGCGAGCCAGCCGCAGGACGTGGCAGTCCAGCTGTCGCTGTTCGACTGAGGTTCCGGCGTTCGATCGCCGCCCGGCGTTCGGCTTCGGCCCACCGCTTCACCGCCGCTCGGTAGTCGGCCCTGGCCTTGGCCTGCAGGGCAGCCGAGCGCGCGGCAGCCCGGCGGCGCCGCAGCACCAGCAGGATCAGCAGCCCGCCGGCTACCACCGGAGCCAGCCGCTTGGCCACGGCCGGACCGGCCGACCCGAGCAGGTTGATCGGCTCGACGTCAGCTGCGGAGGGCTGGTGCGCGGCCCGCCGATGAGTCGCCGGAGGTGACGACGGGGCGGCTTCGGCTCCGGCGGCCGGCCCGGCATCGAGGACGGCATCGGGATCGGCCAGGCCAGGTCCGGCGACGGCGGAGCCGGGCGTCACCGTCGAGGCGGTCCGCAACTCAGCGAGCCCGGACGCCACCACATCCGGATCGGCGGTGTCGGGATCGGCGGTGCCGAGCCGTTCCGCGGTCTCGAAGTCCACCGCGGAAAGCTGCTTGGCGAGGTCGAGCTCGGACGGATCGGCAGCGACCAGGCCGCCGGCCTCAGCGACGGCACCGGCCTCAGCCACGGCGCCGCCCTCAGCCACGGCGCCGCCCTCAGCCACACTGCCGGCCTCAGCCAGGCCAGCGGCCTCGGGACCGGACAGCCTGCTGGCCAGGCAGTCGGCGAACTGCCCGATCAGCTTGTTGCCGACATCCACCATGACCCCCCGGCCGAACTGGGCCGGCTTGCCGGTGATGGTGAGATCGGTGACCACCATCACCGCGGTGGCGTTCTCGCCCTGCGCCGTCAGCGTCGCGGTGACCCTCGCCGTGGCGGTGCCGTTGCCGCGGGCGTCCTTGCCGAGCGCGTCGATCACCGCCCGGTGGGCCGCCGCGTCCTTCTCGGCGAAGCTGGCCTTGCCCTTGTAGGTAAGCCCGATCGGCCCCAGCCGGACCTTGACCGTGCCGGTGAAGTCATCGCCGTCCACGGTCTCCAGCGCCGCGCCCGGCATGCACGGCGCGATCCGCTCGACGTCGAGCAGCACGTCCCAGGCACGTTCCAGGCCGGTCGGCACGGTGAAGCTGTGGGTGAGTTGCATGCCTGCCCCCGCTCAGATCCCGGCCGCGTGCGACACGGCCCGCTTCATCAGCACCGTCACCAGGTGCTCGCGGTAATCCGCCCGGCCCGCTTGGTCACTGGGTGCGGCGGTGCCCTCAGCCGCCACGGCGCTGGCCCGGGCGACCGTCTCGGCGCTGGCCGGGGCCCCGGCCAACGCCTGCTCCGATGCCGTCGCCCGCAGCGGGGTCGAGCCCATATTCGTCAGGCCGATCCGGGCCTCGGTGATGATGCCGTCGGAGCGGTGCACCGCCGCCGCCACCGCCACGATGGACCAGGCCTGGGCGACCCGGTTCAGCTTCTCGTACCGGGTCGACCAGCCGCTGCCCAGCTTGGGGATCCGGATC
>Ga0326721_10000514_pt1 | contig 11696 bp, 10 predicted proteins | sample SGPome_FD_203951 | JGI IMG/M metagenome (GOLD analysis project Ga0326721, IMG submission 203951) | Soil microbial communities from Southern Great Plains, Lamont, Oklahoma, United States - SGP_1_2016 | ecosystem: Engineered > Artificial ecosystem > Soil microcosm > Unclassified | place: USA...
TCGCTGGGTCAGCCGTTGTCGACCCTGTCGGGCGGTGAGCGTCAGCGCATCAAGCTCGCGATCCAGATGGGCGGCAAGGGCGATGTGTACGTGCTCGACGAGCCGACCACCGGTCTGCACCTGGCAGACGTCGACAGGATCCTCGGGTTGCTCGACGGGTTGGTGGAGTCGGGCAAGACGGTGATCGTGATCGAGCATCATCAAGCCGTCATGGCTCACGCGGATTGGATTCTCGACATCGGACCCGGCGCCGGTCACGACGGAGGTCGCGTCGTCTTCGAAGGAACTCCGGCCGAGCTCGTCGCCAGTCGCGCAACCGTCACCGGCGAACATCTCGCCGCCTACGTCGGGGCTTAGGTTCGTTCGCACGGCTTCGATTCCGTGGAACAACGCCGGGAGGCGATCTAGATGCGTTATCGCCGATAATGCACATTATGTCAGATCAAGAACCGGAACAGCCGATCTCGCGTTCTGGTTCAGGACCGGCGCTCCCCTGCGGCGCCAGCCATTCGATGTGATTGACTTATCGACGGACATCACACTCAGCCGATATTCCGGCTGACCAATTGGGTCGCGGGCGCGGCATCCTCGCTCTCCAGCCTCGATGTCAACGCTGCAGCTGCCGATCCCGAGGGAACGGTCGCCACTCTCACCGCGACGGCCGAGGCCATCGGCGAAGCCGCCGATTCGGTCACCAACGTCGAGGTCAAAGACGCCGTCACCGCCGTCTACGAAGATTTCACCACGATGCGCGACCTGCTCTCGCGGGTGCTGATCGACAAGGACACCTCTGCGGCTGCCGAGATGCAGACTCTGGCGACGGACATCCAGACCTCCACGCAGGCCGTGAGCACCCTCTGCTCGAACTGACGCACGTCTCACCGAACTCGGGCCCCGCGATCTGCTGACCGCGGGGCCTGCGTTCGTCGGAGGCGGAGGCGGAGGCGGAGGCGAGTAGCGTGGAGTGGTGCCGAGCATCCCCCACTCCCCCGCCTCGACGCCGGGCTGGCGCGCCTGGCTGATCTGGTCCGTCGGCGTGGCCGCCTACGTCTTGGCGATCACCAACCGAACCTCGCTCGGCGCCGTCGGCGTCGATGCCGCCGATCGTTTCCAGGCGGATGCTTCAACCCTCGCGCTCTTCGCCGTCGTGCAGCTCGCCGTCTACGGCGGCATGCAGATTCCGATCGGTGTGCTCCTCGATCGGTATGGATCTCGGCCGATCATCACGATCGGCATGCTGCTGATGGCAGCGGGACAGCTGACGATGGCGCTGTCCCCCAGCATCGGGATCGCCATCGTCGCCCGCATCCTGCTCGGAGCGGGTGACGCGGCCGTCTTCCCCGCGGTCCTGCGCCTCGTGGCGACCTGGTTCCCCGCCCAACGGGCCCCGCTCATGGTGCAGTTCACCGGCATCATCGGGCAGGCGGGCCAGCTGGTGGCGCTCGTCCCCCTGGCGGCGCTGTTGCATGCGACCAGCTGGACGATCACCTTCGGGAGCATCGCTGGGCTGGGGGTGCTGTTCACCATCCTCGTGTGGGCCGTCATCCGCAACCACCCGCCCGAGCGCGGTGCCGATGTGTCGGTCAACACCGACACCGGCGTGGTGCGTGTGGTGACCTCGGCCATCGATACCGGTGTGGGGATCCGCGCATCATGGGCGCATCCCGGCACACGACTCGCCTTCTGGTCGCATTTCACGACACCGTTCGCCGGAACCGCGTTCATCCTGCTGTGGGGAATGCCGTTCCTCACCGCAGGCCAAGGCCTCGACGGTGCGCACGCCGCGGGAATCATCTCGGTCTACGTCATCGCCGGCATGGCTTTCGGTCCGATCATCGGCGACCTGTCGCGGCGGTTGCCGAACTACCGCTCGTTGGCGCTGGTGCTGCCGGCCGTCGGGATCCAGATGCTCGCCTGGATCGCGGTGATCGCTGTTCCCGGTCCCTCGCCGATCTGGCTGCTCTACGTCCTCGCGATCGCTCTCGCCACGGGTGGACCCGCTTCCATGATCGCGTTCGACCACGCCCGCACGCACAACCCTTCGCATCGTCTCAGCACCGCGACCGGCGTGACGAACGCCGGTGGCTTCATCGCCGCACTCATCGCGATCTTCCTGATCGGGCTCGCGCTCGACCTGCAGGGCGCAGGAACACCCGAGACCTACTCGCTCGACGCTTTCCGCATCGCTTTCCTCGCGCCGATCCCGCTCTGGATCATCGGTGTCGTGTTCATCGTGATCGAACGCAAGCGCACACGCATCCGTATGGGGCTCGAGCCGGACAAAGGGTGGAGACAGCGCGCCTGAATGGTGCGTACGACGAGCAACAACTGCGTCGGTGTCGACCGGGTCGGTGTCGGCGGCTCATCGGTCGCGTGGCGTCCATCCCACCGGCAGCGGGCCATCCGTGACGGCCCTTTCGCGATCCGCCTGATCCGACCACCCCTGCGCCTGACCCGGAGTGTCGAAAGCGCCGCGCGCCACGCGCATCCCGACGTCATCGTGGTGCATGCGCGGCGCTCCCCCACGCCGCACCGACGCACGTACGCTCCACGCATCGTCGGAGAAACCGCCACCGCGGAAGACGCGGTAGTCGCCGTAGCGCGCAGGGTCGAGGAAGTCCCAGCACCACTCCCAGACGTTGCCGAGCGTGTCGAAGAGCCCGTTGAGGTTGGGCAGGCGGCTTCCGACCGGCTGCGGGCTCCGCACGTTGTCGGCTCCCGTCCAGGCCGCATCGGCGAGTGGTGCGTAGTGCGGTCCGGTCGAGCCGGCGCGGCACGCGAACTCCCACTCCGCTTCGGTGGGAAGGCGGAAGCCGTCGGAGGTCACGTCCCACGTGACCTCTTCGCCCTCGAAGAAGTAGGCCTGTTCCAGGCCCTCCCACTCCGAGAGCGCGTTGCAGAAGTGCGCAGCGCGCAGCCAGCTCAGATCGGCGGCAGGGCGCGTCGGATGCGGTGCGGCGAGGCCCAGCACGTCTGCGAGCTGCTCCTGAGTAACGGGATAGACGCCGATCTCGAAGGCGTCGAGAGCGACCGACCGCCGGGACTCGCGGCGTGCGTCGTGCAGCTCGACGGTGCCGCCGCCTATGCGAGCGAGCTCGATGTCGCTCACCGAGATGCCTCGCCTCGAGCGTTCGTCACACCGGGGTCCGTTCGACCCAGACGGGGTACTTGGCCGTTCGACCGTCACCCGACGACGTGCGCGTGACGCGTCGGCGCACCCACGGCCCGACGAATTCGCGGTAGTAGGCGAGTCCGGAGGGGCCGAGACCACCGCGCTCCTGCGGAGCCCACCACGTCTCGGGCGGTTCGAAGCCGAGCGCGCTCAGTACGCGTGCGGCGACGCGATGGTGGCCGGCAGCATTCATGTGCAGGCGGTCTTCCGACCAGTACGCGCTCTGCGCGAGCTCTCGATCCGGCCAGTTCAGCGCACGCACCACGTCGGGGCGATCCGCGATGCGGCGCAGAACGGCTTCCGACAGAAGATCGCCGCGGCGCTGGACGAGCGACCCCATCGGCAGTTGGCCGCTGGGGTTAGCGCCGGACAGGAGGATCATCGTGACGCCCTCTTCGTCGCAGCGACGCAGCACCCGGCTGAACGCATCGGCGATGTGCTCGAGATCGGTGCGGGGCCGCAGCATGTCGTTGCCGCCGCCGTTGAACGATAGGTGCGACGGCCGCAGCGCGAGCGCCGCCTCGAGCTGCTGCTCCACGATGGGCCAGGCCAGCTTGCCGCGGATCGCCAGGTTCGCGTACTGGATCGGACGGCCGAGGGCATCGGCCCATCCCTGCGCTGCGATGTCGGCCCACCCGCGCTCGGTGCCGTCGGGAAGCACGTCTCCGACGCCCTCCGTGAAGGAGTCGCCGATCGCCACGAATCGCACATCTGTCACCGCTCAAGCCTATTCCCGCTGAGCGGTGACAGAGGTGCGCGCGTCACGCGTTCTTCGCGAGAATCGCGCGAACCCTCGGGATCACCTCGGTGCCGTACAGTTCTATGCTGCGCATCATCGCCTCGTGCGAGAGAGTTCCGGTCGCGTACTTCAGGTCGAATCGTCCGAGGCCCAGCGTCGTGATGGTGTCGGCGATCTTCGCTGCCACCCGCTCGGGAGAGCCCGAGTAGATGGCGCCCTCGGGCCCGATGTCGTTCTGGAAGCGTGCCCGGCTGTAGGCCGGCCACCCCCGTTCGCGACCGATCGTGTTGTTCATCGCTTCGAACCCCGAGTACGCGCCATCCCAGGCCTCGGCATCGGTGTCGGCGATGTGGCCGGGCGAATGCACGGCGATCGGATGCTCGGTCGTGCCGAACGACGCGATCGAGCGGTGGTACAGATCGACGAACGGGCGGAACCGTGCGGCCGACCCGCCGATGATCGCCAGCATGAGTCCGAGGCCGTGCCGCGCGACGCGGACCACCGATTCGGGGCTGCCTCCGACGCCCACCCAGGTGCGCAGGCCGTGCTCCGTCTTCGGGAAGACGTCGGCGTTCTCGAGCGAGGCGCGCATCGACCCCGACCACGTGACCGGCTGTTCCTTGAGCAGTTCGACGAAGAGTTCGAGCTTCTGCTCGAAGAGCGCGTCGTAGTCGTGCAGGTCGTATCCGAAGAGCGGGAAGGACTCGATGAAGGAACCCCGGCCGAGGACGACCTCCGCCCTGCCGTTCGACACGGCATCCAGCGTCGAGAAGCGTTCGAAGACCCGCACCGGATCGTCGGACGACAGCACCGTCACGGCGGTGCCCAGACGGATCTTCTCGGTGCGCGCCGCGATCGCCGCCAGAACCATCTCGGGCGCCGAGACGGCGAACTCCCTGCGGTGGTGCTCCCCCACTCCGAAGAAGTCGACTCCGACGGAGTCCGCCATCTCCGCCTGCGCGACGATGTTGCGGATCGTCTGCGCTCCGCTCAGCAGCTCGCCGTCGGCGCCGCGGGTGATGTCTCCGAACGTATCCAGACCGAACTCGATGCTCATGTCACGCCTTCCTATTCACATGCATGAACATCGGGACGGTCTCGCGCATTCCCGTCAGCACCCGTCAGCGATCGACGGTGAACCACGCCGTGGGGCCATTGGTGAGCAACGGAGCATCCGCTGCCCCAAAACGGGATGCGGCGTTCGGCCACGCCACGAAGTTCCGCTCCGCGCGACGCGCGATGCTCTCGGTCATCGGGTCGACGGCGAACACGCCCCTCCCGCCATCGCGCACCAGACGCATCAGCTCACGAATGTACGCGGTGGTGCGGGCGTCACCTGCCGGCACGGATGCCCGCAGTTCACCGTTCCGCAAGCTGCCCTCGAGGGGGTGTGATCGTACGAGGCTCGCGAGGCCGGTGCCGACGATGGCGTAGACCCACCCCTGACCAGAGGGGTGTGGCACGACGTCGTCGCGATGGAACGCACTCTCGGAGATGATGCTCGTGTCCACGAGGGTGACGTGAGGGCCCGTGCACTCGCTCAGTGCCGAGCGAAACGTCGGTCTGGGCGTCTCGGGTTGTTGAGATGCGTCGACGAACTTCACCGTGGGCAGCAGGGTCCGAATGTCTGCGCTGAGCTGTTCTTCATCCGCGGGCGTCATGAAGACGCAGAGCCGGTGGAGCTTCGCGCGTGCGCTCATGTTGCCAGGGGTGATGCGATCTTGGTCGCCCGGTAGGACTGCCCCTCCTTCGTGACCCGCCACCGACGCCAGTGCTTCGCCGACATGCGAACGGGCACGTGCTTCTGAACGTGCCCGGCGGCATCATGCAACCGGTCGTCGGCCGGGAACGCGAGCCAGAGCGAGAGAGACGATGCGGTCGTGCCGAACGTGGCTCGTACGCCGGAATCGCCGAGGAGGCGCCCGTAACCGTCGACGGCGAATCGACCGAGTGCATCGGCGTCGATCCCGTCGTACGGTGTTCCTGTTGCGGGGTCGGTCAGGGTCACCTGAGTGTTCCAGACCAGTGAGGCGAGCGGATGCCCGTGGGCGGTGACCGCCTGCGAGCCTGCACTGCTCACGGCGTCGAGCGCAGCATCGACGTTCTCGGGGCGAACCCGCCACTCGGTGTGCGTGCGCTGTCGGCTCCGTGGTCCCCCGAGATGCGCTGCCGCGAACGCTTCGAAGCGATCTGCGATCTCGCGCGGGCCGCCGGCCCAGAGCTGGAACGACATCTCCGGTGCACTGATCGTCCGCACGGCGGCATCGAGGAAGGTCTGCACCGCGTCGTAGGCCGTGCGGGGGTTCCTGGTACGAAGCGAGTGCGCACCGCCCGCCGAGGCCGGCAATCCGTCGTAGGTCACAACCTCCTGAATCGGTGTCACCCCTCCATTATCTCGGCCACTCGAACCCGTACGAAGCGCGCTCGGTCGTTGCGGCAGGAAAGTCAGCGGCACGCACCGGTAATCTCGGTTGTGGTGTCGATGAGGGCGAGTGGATGAAGGCGTCATGAGCAAGCGAACGATGGTTCTGCACAGTGCGTACCAGGAGCAGTTCGATGTGCCGGACAGGGATCTGGTGTTCTACGACCAGCCCTATCCCGCCGAGCAGCTGTCGCGCATCACCGACGTGCACCTGTGGTCTCCGCTTGACGGGCCCATCGACCGTCTCCCCGAGATCATCACAGCGATGACGGGTTTGAAAGCCCTCAGCATCGGGCCCGGGCGGGTGCTCCCCACCGTCATCACTGAACTCCGGCAAGGCGATCTTCCCGAGAGCGTAGAAGAGCTCTTCGTGCATGTCGGGGAACGGACTCTGGTGTGGCCCAACGTGGTGGTGCCGAATCTGCGGAGCCTCTACGTCGGCGAACCGTTCCGATTCAAGAACGAGCACTTCCCTCGTCTCCGGGCGCTCTCGCTCTACCCGCAGAGGTCTCTGAACAACGTGCGTCAGGCGCTCGAACTGCCGTTGGAAGAGCTGAACCTTTTGAACGTGCCCACGGACGAGCAGATCTTCCGCCTCGTCGAACCGGTCGGGCTTCGCCGGCTCGGGCTGATCGGTGGACGCACGCTCACGTCCATCATGGGGATCGGCGCGCTCCCCCAGTTGGAATCGCTGAGGCTGAAGAACCTCACATCCCTGGGCGATGTCTCCGAACTGGCGACCCTGCAGCAGCTGGAGATCTTGAACATCCAATACTGCAAGAAGATCACCGGCATCACGGCCATCAACGACCTCCCGCGCCTGCGCAGGCTCACCCTGGTCGGATGCGGGAACATCGGCCTCGCGCAGATCGAGGCGAAGCTGTCGACATTGGATTGGGTCAACACCGGCGCGACCACATGACCGGCCGCTCGGAGAGACTTCTCGATAGCGTTGGCGACATGGCAGAGCTCATCCGACGTGCGGCGGAATCGTTGAAGGACGCCGGATGGACGTGTGAGCCGCCTTCTTCCGCGGAGGGCGGTCCTTGCTCCGCGTTGCACACGGCTGCCGACATGGTGATCGGCTGGGCGTCGTCGTTCTCGCTGCTAGCGAGCTCGGACGAGGCCGTGTGGTTCTTGTCTCGCGACGACTACTCCACGGGGGCAGACGGCGCCTTCGCGTGGAACGAGTTCGAACACCTGAGCATCCAGGCCGCGACGGCGGCTGATGAGGCGGCCGCGGTTTCCCATTTCTGGGAGCATCATCTCCCCATCCTGCTTTCCGTTCGCAATGGATACGAGTATCTGGCGGTGCGAGACGATGGAGCAGTCGTTCACGGAACGGAACCCGAGTTCGAAGAGGCCGTTGTCGTGCTCTCCCAGTTCGAGGACCTGTTGACGTACATCACCGAGCGCCCCGCGCAACGGAGCCGCGTGCTAGAGAGTTTGCTGTTCGATGCCACGACCGATCCCTGGTGAGACGGGCCCACGAACTCTCGAGTTCCGGGTCCCCCGGCAGATCAGCGACGTGGCGCTTCGGTGACGTCGCGCACGGTCCTTTCCAGGCCCGCCTCCCCCGGATTCGGCGCGTGAGAGCCTCTCCCTGCGTTCAGAGCTCCCGGAGGGCCATGCGGAGGGTGTCGAGCCCGACGCCTCCCAGGTCCAACGCGCGCTTGTGGAAGTCCTTCGCGGAGAATTCGTCGCCCTTCTTCGCGGCGTACTCGTCCCTGGCCTGCTCCCAGATGCGCTGACCCACCTTGTACGACGGCGCCTGCCCCGGCCACCCGAGGTAGCGGTTGACCTCGAACTGCACGAACTGGTCCGACATGTTGACATTGCGACGCATGAAATCGAGTGCGTAATCGGCATCCCAGATGCCGTCACCGTCGAGCCGGGGCTTGCCGAGATGAACGCCGATGTCGAGGACGACGCGGGCTGCACGCATACGCTGTCCGTCCAGCATGCCGAGCCGGTCGGCAGGGTCGTCGAGGTAACCGAGCTGCTGCATCAGTCGCTCTGCGTAGAGCGCCCAGCCCTCTGCGTGACCGGAGGTGCCCGCCAGCAGTCGTCGCCACGAGTTCAATTCAGCGCGGTTGTATACGGCCTGCGCGATCTGCAGGTGGTGTCCGGGTACGCCCTCGTGATAGACGGTCGTCAGCTCACGCCAGGTGTCGAACTCGGTGACGCCCTCCGGCACGGACCACCACATGCGGCCGGGCCGCGAGAAGTCGTCCGTCGGTCCGGTGTAGTAGATGCCCCCCTCTTGGGTGGGAGCGATCATGCACTCGAGGGTGCGGATGGCCTCCGGGATGTCGAAGTGCGACGCCGCGAGTTCAGTGACTGCTCGGTCGCTCGTCTCCTGCATCCATCGCTGGAGTGCATCCGTACCGACGAGCTTGCGTGCCGGATCTGCTTCGAGGCGGGCGACGGCCTCTTCGACCGACGCGCCGGGCAGGATCTCGTGCGCGATGGCGGTCTGCTCCGCGACCATTCGCGCCAGCTCCTCGCGACCCCACTCGTACGTCTCGTCGAGATCGATGGAGGCGCCGAGGAACCGACGCGAGTGGAGTGCGTACAGCTCACGGCCGACGGCATCGTCTTCGGATGCTGCCGGAACGAGCTCTTCAGCGAGGAAGCGGCGGAGCTCGTCGTAGGCCACACGCGCCGCCGCCGAGTTATCGGCGAGCGTGCGCGCGAGCGAGGCGGGAAGCTGGCCTTCGTCGGGAACGGCGTCGGCCACGAACGCCGCGAAGAATCCGTCGTCTGCCGTGTACCGATCGATCTGCGTCGCCACTTCGGTCACCTGACGGCGGGCGGGCGTCACGCCACGCGCGATACCTTCGCGCAGGGTCTCGGCATAGCCGCGGAGAGCGTCGGGAACAGCCGCGAGGCGTGTGGCGATCACCGACCAGTCGTCGGCGGTCGACGTCGGCATCAGGTCGAACGCGGAGCGGACGTCCTGCGGTACCGAGGCGATCACGTTGAGGTCGCGCAGATGCCAGTTCGCCTCGTGAAACTCGAGATCGAGACGAAGTTCGGCGCCGAGGTCTGCCTTGGTCACCTCATCGATCGTGTCGACGGGCTCTAGCGCCGAAAGGGCGTCGAGCGTCGCGCGTGTCGCCACCGCGATCTCTTCGTGCCCGGCAGGACTCAGATCGCCGAAACGATCGTTCACCTCGTCGCGCCCGATGTAGGTGCCCAGGGTCGGCGCGAGCGTCACGATCGTGTCGACCCAGTCTTCGGCGACCTTGTCGATGGCGGTGGGAGTGCGAGGCGATGAAGTCATGCGTCCCACCCTAATCGTCGGGTGATGATGCCCGAGGGTCAGTGCGCGGCCTCGTTCCAGTTGTCTCCACGCCCGACCTGCACGTCGAGCGGCACGGTCAGGTCGGCGGCATCGCCCATGCGCGTGCGCACGATCCGCTCGGCGGCGTCCCACTCCCCCGGTGCGACCTCGAGCACGAGTTCGTCATGGATCTGGAGCAGCACCCGAGAAGCGAGTCCCTCGGACCGGATGTCGTCGTGGATGTGGAACATCGCGATCTTCATGATGTCGGCCGCGCTGCCCTGGATCGGTGCGTTCAGAGCGGCACGCTCGGCGTTCTCGCGCAGCACACGGTTCGGGCTCGCGAGGTCCGGGAACGGCCGGCGACGCCCGAAGATCGTCTCCGTATACCCGACCTCTTTGGCCGCCATGACCGAAGCACGAAGGTAGTCGCGCACGGCACCGAATCGGGCGAAGTACTCGACCATCATCTGCTTGGCCTCGGACTGCTCGATGCGAAGCTGCTTGGAGAGGCCGAAGGCCGAAAGCCCGTAGACCAGGCCGTAGGACATGGCCTTCACCTTCGTGCGCATCGCCGAGGTGACTTCGCTCGGCTCGACGCCGAAGACGCGCGCACCGACGAATCGGTGCAGGTCTTCGCCGCTGTTGAAGGCCTCGATCAGCCCTTCGTCGCCGGAGAGGTGCGCCATGATGCGCATCTCGATCTGCGAGTAGTCGGCTGTGAGGAGTGCCTCATAGCCTTCGCCGACCTGGAACGCGCTGCGGATGCGGCGGGACTCCTCGGTGCGCACGGGGATGTTCTGGAGATTGGGGTCGGTGCTCGACAACCGGCCGGTCTGGCTGCCGGTCTGCACATACGTCGTGTGGATGCGCGCATCGTCGCGGATCGCCGTGTCGAGCGACTCGATGATCTGACGGAGCTTGGTCGCCTCACGGTGCTGCAGCAGCAGGTTCAGGAACGGATGCGGATGCGACTCCTGCAGATCGGCGAGGACGGCCGCGTCGGTCGAGTAACCGGTCTTGGTCTTGCGCGTCTTCGGCAGCTGGAGATCTTCGAACAGCACCTCCTGGAGCTGCTTCGGGGACCCGAGGTTGAACTCGCGACCGACGATGCCGAAGGCATCCTGAGCGATTCCCTCCGCGCGCGTGGCGAGCTCTGCGGAGAACGTCGAGAGCACCTCGTGCGACACGGCCACGCCGGCGACCTCCATGTCGGCGAGGGCCAACAGGGTCGGCAGCTCGATGTCGGTGAGCACTGAGTTGACGGATTCGGGGATGTCTTCGCGGAGCGCCGTGGCGACCCGCAGCGCGAACCACGCCTCCTGCGAGGGCGTCGCCCCCTCTGTCTCGGGCACGAGCTGCGACGGATCGGCTTCGGGAAGCTTCTCGCCGAGGTAGCGCTCGACCAGGTCGGAGAGCGTCTTGTCGGGGAAGCTCGGGCGCAGGAGCCAGCCGGCGAGACTCGTGTCGTAGGCGATCCCCTGCAGCCGGATGCCCGCGCGACGAAGTGCCTTCACCTGCGGCTTCGCATCGTGGAAGACCTTGGGCTGCTCGGACTCGAACCAGGGGCGCAGCGTCTCGGCGACGGCATCCGTCCAGTCGAGTTCGCGCAGTTCGGTCTCGGTCGCCGCGCCGAGCCGGATCGGGAGGCCGCCCTGCGTGAGGAGACGCACGGAGACGTCGGTGGATGCCGCAGACGCCCATGCGAGGAAGTCGGCGGCCGAGACCTGCACGGGCACGGGCAGTTCCACGACGGTGGCGGGGTCGTCGGCGACTTCGCCGGCCCCGACCGCGTCGAATACCCGGGGCAACAATGTGCGGAACTCCAGGCGCGCGAAGATGTCGCGGACCGCCTGCGCGTCGATCGGCGTGACGATCAGATCGTCGGGCGCGACGGGCAGCTCGACATCGACGAGAAGGCGGTTGAGCTTTCGATTGCGGCGCACGTCTTCGATGTGATCGCGGAGGTTGCCGCCGACCACGCCCTTGATCTCCTCGGCCCGGGTCAGGAGCTCGTCGAGCGAGCCGAACTGGGTAAGCCATTTGACCGCGGTCTTCTCCCCCACTTTGGGCACGC
>Ga0326721_10000515_pt1 | contig 11691 bp, 12 predicted proteins | sample SGPome_FD_203951 | JGI IMG/M metagenome (GOLD analysis project Ga0326721, IMG submission 203951) | Soil microbial communities from Southern Great Plains, Lamont, Oklahoma, United States - SGP_1_2016 | ecosystem: Engineered > Artificial ecosystem > Soil microcosm > Unclassified | place: USA...
TGCGGCCGGCACACTTGCCGTCATGCCCAGCGCCAGCAACAGCGCAAAAGCGATGGTCGCACCCAGCGGGCTGCGATCCACGAAGCGTCCGCCCAGTGCGTTGCCGATTAGGCCCACTGCACCAAAGCCCATGAGCCACCAGCCCACCTGCGCCGACTCGATACCGGCGATCCGTTCCAGCGTGTCAGCCAAGTAGGTGTAAGCGCCGAACATCGCGGTGAACAGCAGAATCGACAACAGCAGGTTGGCAATGAAATGCGGGTCACGCAGGATTCTGGCCTGTTGAGCCAGCCCGACTTTCTCGGTGGGTGCCATTTTTGGCATTGAGAAGGCGAGCAACACGGCCATCAAGACAGACAGTGCCGTCAGTGCCCAGAACGCGCCGCGCCAGCCCACGGCATCGGCAAACACCGTGCCCAGCGGAATGCCGAACAGCATGGCCGCCGAGATGCCCAGATACACCTGAGCAACGGCCTTGCCTGCCTGTTTGGGGCCTGCCATCAGCCCTGCGGTCTCACTGGCCGTACCCCAGAAAACCGGTAACGCCAACGCCGGAATGAAGCGCGCCAGCGCCAGCACCCAGATGTTGCTCGACACTGCCGCCAGTGCATTGGAGGCGGCGAAGATCAGCAGGATCACGATAAACGTTCGCTTGCGATCCAGGTGCGAGAGCATGGCCGTCAGCGGTGGGCCGAACAGCATGACCGTGAAGGCGAACAGGGTGACCAGCAGTCCGGCGTTGGAGATCGAAATGCCCAGATCCCTGGCCAGTGCGGGCAGCAGACCGATGATGAGAAATTCAGTGGTGACGATCACAAATCCGGCCAAGGCCAGAATGGCGATGGACAGACCGGCCCCGGTCGAGCGTTCGCTCGCGGCGGCGGATGTTGTTTCTTGAGACGACATGACACAAACCCGATAGAAATGAGCGTGCCAGCATATTTCAGAAACCATTTCCTATCTGTGGCGAATTTTCCGTACATTAAGGAATTAAATTCACCAATGGTCTGCATCCATGCTTTCTACGGATCGTCTCAAAGGCATTGAAACGTTTGTCGCCGTTGCCAACGCAGGCAGCTTCACGGCCGCCGCCGAGCGTCTGAGCCTGACCAACTCGGCCGTCAGTAAGAGTGTGGCGCGTCTGGAAAGCCGCTTGGGCATGCGTCTGTTCGAGCGTACGACCCGAAGCCTGGCGCTGACCGAGGAGGGCGCGACCTACCTTGCTGTCTGCACGCGCATGCTGGCCGAACTGGAAGAAGCGGAAACCGCCCTGGCGGCGCAATGCTCTGAACCGGCCGGTCAGTTGCGTATCGACCTGCCCGCCACCTTTGGCCGACTGCACGTACTGCCGCAGATTCTGGCGTTTGCCGAAAGTCATCCCAAACTGCGCCCGCATGTCACGTTCACCGACCGCTTCGTCGACATTCTGGAGGAGGGCATCGACCTTGCGGTGCGCATCGGTGGTCCGTCGATCTGGCCTGCAGGGCTCGCGCATCGCTGCCTGGGGACCGAACGGGTGATTTTCTGCGCCGCGCCTGCTTATCTGCAACGCCACGGCATGCCGCGTACTTTCGAGGATCTGGTCGACCATGCGTGCATCCTGTTTGGTCGGGGCGATGGGACTGTGAGTCCGTGGCTGTTCGTTGACGCGCAGGGGCAGCCTGAAACACGGGCGGTGGAAGCCCGTATTGTGGTGGGCAACGGGGAAGCTCAGGTCGCTGCCGTGACGTCGGCCTGCGGCATCGCGCAACTGGCGACCTGGCTGATCAAGGACCAGTTGCAGCGTGGCGAACTGGTGGAAATCCTCCCGCATCTGGCCACTGACGGCCTGGCCCTGCATCTGGCCTGGCCGCGCAGCCGTGAATCGCTGCCCAAGGTGCAGGGGCTGGTGGCGTTGCTTTCAGGCGCCTTGCGGGTGGAGTGATGGGGCTGCGGGTTATTGGCCGATGACGGCCTTCACCAGTGCGGCGTGCTGCTTGGGGTCTTTGGCGTTGGAGACCACATTCAGAACCGCTGCACGTTTGCCCGAGGCCGCCATGATCGTTGTGCTCAACACCTTGGTGTCGCTCATGGTCGCTGAGGTGTCCACCTGACGAATGCCGAGACCGTTCTTCTTGACGATCTTCTTCTCGCCCAGTTTCTTGAAGTCTTTGTAGCCCGCGCCCTGCTGAGCCATAGTGCCAGCGACCAGACCGTCGAGCACCACGCTGTCGTTGTCACCGACCTCAACGCCCGACGGCAGCGGTGTCTCTGTCGCGATGACCACACGCTTCTCAGCCGCGTTGGTGTACAGCGAGCCTGTCACGCCTTGAGCCTTGGCTTTTTCGTCGATCTCGGGCATGTCGCCCTGCACGAAACCCGCAGGCAGCGTGAATGCCAGTTTGCCGCCGAGCAGCGAAGCCTTCTGGGTTGTCGCCGCTGCTGGCGCAGCAGCCTGCGTCTTGGATGCCGCCTGAGCGTTAACCATCCCCAGCGTGCCGACCAAAGTCATGCACACCACGATTGCCTTGAAACTGAACGACGGCATAGGAACTCCCTGATTGCCTGATATTGGATGGACAGCATTGTGCCTGAGGGATACGAGCAGGCCGACAGGAAAAAGTGCCATTGAGGCACGAGGCGCACTCAAGACCGGACGCTCTGGAATGTGGCGCAGATGCGTGGCCAAGCTCCAGCGTTATCCACCTCATGCGCTCGGCTCACTGAATCCGCAGTCTGTGCCATTTGTGACGCGGAGCGTCACGGGAGGCATACCCACGCGGAGCGATGGGCACGATCAGTGCCCGGTGATGATCGTTCCCACGCTCTGCGTGGTAACGCCTCTCAGGACGCTTCGCGTCCGCTCTTGAATGTGGCGCACAGCGTCGCGGGGTGCATACCCAAGCTCCAGCGCTCATCGTTATAAAAGTCATACGCCCGTCGTACTGAATCCGAAAGCTGTGTCATTCGTTACGCGCTGCGGTTTCAAGATTGTATGTGCGCGAATCCTCATTCCTTCCGAAAAATCGGCCGAATCCCGCGGCATTTCGGGTACGCCACACATCCCCAGAAGTCACCGGCGTTCTTTCCGGTGCGCGCGACTTTGATGACCATGGGCTTTTTGCAGTGTGGGCAGTTGGGCGTGGCGGGTTTTGTTTCGGCTTTTGGCGTTGTCGGTCTGGACTTTCGCTTGCGAGGCCTTGCTCTGGTTTTAGCGGGCTGTTCGCTGACGTCGAGTGGCCCAGCCTCCACAACAGGCTCGTCCCGTTTATCATTGCCAGCGTCCGGCTTACGGCGACTGACAATCGTCGCTACGGCCTTGCCCAGCCTGCGTATCGCACCGATGAAAGCCTGCAGGGGAGGTTGAGTCTTGCGCGCCATGGGAGCCTTCAGTACACGAGTAATCGATTCAAAGGCGGCATGGTGCAGAGAACGAGGCCACCGAGTAAAGCGCACCAAACCGCCCATCGACTCAAGACCTCGCCCTGCCGGACGATATAGGGACGCTGCACGATCGGTTGTGACTTGGTGGGTGTGTGCTACACCTTCAAGGCGTGCCCCAGGATATTTCGCATTTACCAGGGAGTGGATGTTCAATGCGTGTCAACTTGCCCGTTACCCAGACAGAACGGACCTTTCCAGCGTCTGAGCGTCTCATTTCCACGACAGACCTCAACAGCCACATCACCTACTGCAACGATGCGTTCGTGTCGCTCAGTGGTTTCACGCGTGAAGAACTGATCGGGCAGCCGCACAACCTTGTGCGCCACCCCGACATGCCTGCGTCGGTATTTGCCCACATGTGGGAAACCATCAAACAGGGCAAACCCTGGATGGGCGTGGTCAAGAACCGCTCCAAGCAGGGCGACTATTACTGGGTCAGCGCCTACGTCACTGCGGTGTACGAAAACGGCCGCATCGTGGGTTACGAATCTGTCCGCTCCCTGCCGACCCGCGACCAGGTGCGCCGCGCCGAAGCGCTCTATGCGCGCCTGCGGGCTGGCAAGTCGGCAGTCTCCAAAGCCAGCGCTGCGGCTTATCACCTCGTACGCCAATTGCCGATGATTCTTTGCACGCTGGCGTTGATTGCCGGTGTGTACCTGCTGGACGATCAAGCCTCGTTCGTCATGATTCTCGTCGTGCTGCTCGCGTTAGGCAGCTTTCTCGAAATCCGTCACCGCAACAGCCTGCGCAAAACGCTGGAAGAGCACCCCAAGGCATTCACCAGTGCCCTGGTTGCGCTGACCTACAGCGACAACCGAGGCCCGCAGGGCCAGCTCGACCTGGCGATGCTCAGCGCAGAGGCCCGACTGCAGGCCGCCCTGACTCGCCTTGTCGACACAGGCGAGAGCGTCAAGCAGCACGCCGGGCAATCGGCGCAGTTGTCGGTTCGGCAGGCTGAATCGCTCGATCAACAACGCAGCGAAGCAGACCAGTCCGCCACGGCCATCAACCAGATGGCAGCGACCATTCAGGAAGTCACCCACAACGTACAGAACACCGCCCACGCCGCTGAAGAAGCCGACAAACTCGCCCAGCAGGGGCGTGGTTTGGCGGATGAAAGCCTGCTGGCGATCCGTCACATGGCCAACTCCGTGACCGAGATCGGTCAGGCTGTCGGTGACCTTGCCGATGCGACACAGTCCATCGGCAGTGTGGTGGACGTCATCACTTCCATCGCCCAGCAGACCAACCTGCTGGCGCTCAACGCCGCCATCGAGGCAGCGCGTGCAGGCGAGCAGGGCCGTGGCTTTGCCGTGGTCGCCGACGAAGTTCGTTCGCTGGCCTCACGCACCCAGTCCTCGACCGAACAGATCCAGCAGATCATCACCACCCTGCGCGACGGCGCCTCCCGCGCCGTGCAGACCGCAAGCAAAGGTGAGCAGATCTCACAGGAGAGCGTCGCCAGCGTCGAAGCCGTGCAAAAGGCGCTCGACGGCATCAGCCAGTCCGTGACCCGCATCACCGGCATGAGCCAGCAAATGGCATCCGCCTCCGAAGAACAAAGCCACGTGGCAGAAAACATCAGCCAGCAAATTACCCGCATCGCGCAACTCTGCGATCAGAGCGCGGGCCAGGCTCAACAAGGTTCGCAGATCAGCAGCGAGCTGGAAGGCATGGCGGAGTACCTGCACAGTCTGGCGGAGCGGTTTAGTCGGTAGCTTGATGGCAAGGACGTGTCTCACCACCTTTCAGGTGGTGACCGCTATTTGTAAACGCGAATTCGGGGGTCGACTTTTCGTTTCAGGAACCACCGGAAGGGTACGTGGGGTACCGGTATACAGAACAGGTGAGCGCTGATAATGACTACCGTCAGCCAGCCGGGAACGTAAATTTCCAGCTGATCGTAAAAATATACTGATTGCGTTGCCTGAATATAGGTATGTATGAAGATAGGTATGATCTTGTAGTAAATAGATAGGGCAAACTTTAAGTCGGAATAGTTAGTGTCTGAAAAAGCACGCTGTATCCAGAGCGTGATCATGAAAAGCGTCGTTGAAAATATGATGAAGGCCGTATACTCGATGAGTTGCGTCATTCAGGAAACTCCGGTATGGGCGATTTCATTTTGAAAGTCTAATGGTTTCGATTTTTTCTTGAGTACCAAGGTTTGATATCCCATGTGACGGTGTGGGCGCAGGCATGAGCCACAATCATTACCAGTGAAAATAATATTATAATCGAGCTGTCTTGCTCTCCGTAAAAAGGGAGGCTGTTCTTGTCGATGACGCGCATGTGTTGATAGGCAAAGAATATATTGTAAATCATGTTTATCCAATATTTGGTAGGCGTGAAGTTTTCTCCTGACCATGCATACCGCGTGCACAGTGCAGGCAGGTAAAACGCTACCCCGCAAGCCAGGAATATAGCGTATATGGCTGTTTCATTCATTGATCGTCATCCCGTGAAAAGAGAGGCTGTTGTAAGTTTTCGTTAATCCTATCCGGTGCCTGTCTTTATTCGTGGAGTAGGTAACAGAAGCGCGAACGCTAACGGGATGAATAGCGACAGCCATCTCAGCTCTATGCTTCTCAGGGTTATGTCGAAAGGCAATGTTCCATATTTCGCGTATTTCAAATACAGATGGCCGCAGAATATGTTATAGGTCAACGTAAGCACCAGTTTGGGTGTCGAGAAGTTTTTAGCTGAGAAAGCACATGTTGCCCACACTGAGGGAGCGAGCAGCAATAGTGTTATGGCGATGAACGCACTGTGGCTCAATAAATCATTCAAAAGCACATTCCGCCTGACCCAGGACTGCTCCAATTGTGATCAAGTCACTCGCCCCCTCCAACGCAAGAACTGTAACTGGCATGGTTTTATAGGCCATGACACGATCCGTTCTCACGTAGTCGAAGAGTTTCCAAGCGTCAGGCTTTACAACAAGTCTGATCGCGCCATAAAACGACATCCCCAGATCAACTGTGCCGTAGGCGATATTTCCCGCGCAGGAGTTTAGCCCGCTTGCCTTGGCAATTTCTTGGTAAGCCTTTCTTACCGGCCCTTCGACATCTGAGCGTCCCTCTAACAGACCTCTACCATTTTCATAAAGGTTGTTACCGCCATGAAGCATCATTGGCGCTCCGAAAACTACGCAGAGTGGTCCGCGTGACGCGTAACAGATGCCTGCGCCCCCCACCAGCTGTAACGCACCGGCGATGGCACCAACGCTTTTTTGTGCGATTTCGGTGGACTGCCTTAACAGCCGATCTTGCTCCGTCTCAATCGCCTTCAGCCCCTCATCAACACTCTTCCTGCCGGCCTCCACATCCCGAACAATCCCTTGCGCGTAATAGGCCACGTCCCGATTGAACTGCAGCCTGAGCGTCCCGTCGCGGATGTGCCGGGCAGACACCGTACAAGCCTGTCCGGCGAGATGGCCTGCCGCCTCGCTGACCCGCCACAGGTCGTGGCGTCCGGACGACCGTTTTCTCTCCGGCAGGCTCATTCCTCTGCGATCCACGAGGCGTAGCCGCTGGTGTTTCCCTGGTGATGGGTCCAGATGATGTCCCTGTAGCGGATGGCGACGTGCTCCTGGGGTTCTGCGTCGTTCTGCAGAATGGCGTGGGGCATGTCGAGTGTCAGGTCGGCGATGATGCCTTCCCGGATTTCAACGGTGTAGAACTTCTCCTGAACGCCTGTGGACGAGGTGCGATAGAAGTCGATTGTGCAATCAACCGGCTCCCGATTGGCGAGCGCCTGACCGAGCATTGGGGAGGATTTATCGACGTGTTTGGTGATGACGACCGGTCGGTGAGTGGCGTGCTTGATGTTGTCGATGTTGCTCATGTTATGGGTCAGCGACAGCACCATGATCTCGTCCAGGTGACCCGCCTGACATTTCGCGCCCATCGACTCGGGGCTGGAGCATTCTGCAGAAATCAGGCCTTGATCCTTGCCTTTGATGGTCATGTAGCCGTGGTTAGCCATTCTGCGATCGTCCTGAAAAAGAGAACGGGCAGTGTATTTTCGGGATCCCGGAATGAATGTAGGACGCGTCTGAAAATACCTTTGGCGAACAATGCCACCGCCGTGATCCAAACAGACCTGAAATGCTTTGGTCAGGACGCTTCTTCAGCGCTGTAAGAAGCACCCCATAACCTAATCAGACTTGCCTGACATCATCATAAGGCCGCAGTAGTTACCTCCCGGATTGCTTTGCGCTCTGATGAACGCCCGAACGCCCACACACTGCGTTCACAGTCGTTCAAGGAAAGCCATGAGCAACGAAATTGAAAGGTACCTGCACATCAAAGCCCAGATCGAACAAGCCGACAGGCATGTCGTCAATACGCTTCGACAGGAACACAGCACCAGCAGGCGACTGCAGATGAGCACCAAACGCTTCTGGCTCTGCGTGACCGCACCCCTGTTCCTCGCCGTACTGGTTGCACTCGCAGGCCTGATCGAACCCATGCGCTGGATCTACTACACCAGCTGGGGACTGATCGCGGTTTCGTATGGGGCGCTCTTTGCCTACCCGGTTCTGTGCATCGGGCGTTACCGAGACTCGGTGAGAAATGTGCTGGCTGCACCCTTCGCCGGTCTGGCGGGCGTCAACATCAGAACCCGCCTGCTTATCGACGAACAATTCCTGCCGCTCCTGACATCGCTCTCCAGTCACACACTGGCACTCGGCGCGCTTGAGCTGAAAAACGAGCGCAGCGGCTTCGAGAGACGCCTGCGTCTGGTCACCGGCGTACTGCAGAACATCGGCATAGCTCCGGGCTTGCTTGCCCTGTCAGCCGGGCTCGTCAGTCTGTACAAAACCCTGTTCGGCATGGGCTCGTTCGCACTCTACCTGGACTGGGTGTTCACCTTGGCGGCAGCGAACCTCTTCCTGTACCTGCTGTGTGGCTACGCCCAGAACGTACTGACCCGCGACGACCGCATGATCGCCCTGACGGAACTGGCGATGGAGCGCAAGAAGGGTTAGCTCGACGCGGGCTGCAAACGCGCAACATCGACTTCCCCACAGCGCGGCTCAGCGCAACGGCTGAACATCCAAACCAGTGGCCGCCAATCTGGACGGCCACCTCATCACACTCACCCCAGCCGAAACACCGGCAATGCCGAACGCCACCACCGCTTGCTCACCTGTCGCGGCGTCGGCTCAATCTGCATCTGCGGATGAGCCAGCATCAACGGCATGTCCCGCAGCCTGATCCACGGCTCGCTCTGCCAGTGCAACACACTCACCGACAACCCCGGCCATTGCAGCATGCTCAGGTGCGGCGCGTGATCATCAGACGGCACCTCGGCGTCCCGCAGCATCGGCACCACCTCGTGGGTCAACCACTGCCGCAATCCGCGATTCTCCGCGTGATAGTGATGCACCAACATCGCGTAAGCCCCCGACTCACTCACCATCAACTCCGGCTCAGGGCCGCTGTGCTGCTCAAGCGTCATCATCCGATACTGGTCCGCATCGAGCTTGCGCATCGTCCGCTCGTTCAACGGCCAGCCGATGAGGCGACCAAGATTGCGGGCGCTGAACCAGGGTTGGTGTTCGAAGAGGACGGCTTGGAGAGGGCGGTTGTGGCGGTGGAAGAGGGTGGGTACGTAGGCGGACGTTTCCGCTTGAAGTTGATGAGCCTGTGTTTTGAATCTGTCGCTGAACATGCTGAACCTCTACAAAGGAATTGGAATTGCGCTAAGACCAACGTAGAGCGGGCTTAAGAAATCCCAACGGAGCGGCTCGGCATTTCTGAGTTCGCGTTCGAATAGAACGAAAAATTCAGAGCTAATGCTGAAGTCACTGTGTCTACGTTGGGTGTTTCTTAGGCACCGGTGAATATTATAAAAGCGTGATAAATGATCGACTGTCGGATTTGCTGAGGTATGACTGTAAGAAATCTCTGATTTCAAAGGGCTTGGCGACTGTTTATTTAATTATTTTGCTTAAGGCTCTTGAGGTTGCGATCTACGTTTAATTCCTTAGTCATAATTACCTGTTTCAGTGCTTCGTTTTTCTTTTCGCCTAGTGCCCCGTAATGAATTTCTTTATGACATGTAGGGCAAACGGCCGCCACGAATTTTGGGTGATCTAGGCCTCCGTCAGATAACCGGTTTACATGATGGGGCTCCAAATACGCTTGTCCTGCTTTAGTCACAAAAGGGGCAGGGGTTCCGCAACATTCACACGACCCTGCTGCGCGCTTTAGGACGTAAGCTTTAACATCTTTGCTCCTAGTGTATAGCGTGCGTACAGTTTGCAGCTTATCTTTGTTGAAGATTGCTATTGTTGCATTGTAGGCACGCGCTCGTAAAACTTCGATTTCGGAACTTTGGTTATCTGGTATCAGGGCGTCTGGCGCGGCTTCTTCATGTGCTAGAAGGTCTGATGTGGGAACTAGACTGAACCGGATGATTTTTCTGGTCACTCCATTTTTATCTGGACCCTCTGCCCAGCAAAGATCCGCACATACAAATTCTCCCACATATTTCTGCCCTTTTGCTTTTCCAAGAGTTTTAAACAGGTGGAGAGCTCGACCGGTTAGGGCATGTTCTCGAATCGCTAAGTTCCCTCTAGTTAACGTCATGTCGCCAACCTGGCCCTCTCCTGTGTAAGAGTAAACTCCGCGTTCGTCCATCTCATCCAAATAGCCATACTGTTCGCCTGATAATCCTGTGAATAAGAAAATAGCAGGCGACTTATCTGAAGGTGCTATTCCGCTTTGAAAGCTACCTCCAAATGGCATATGAATTTCTGATTGCCTGTCGTATATCTCACCCTTTATGAACTCAAGTTTTGGGCCATTTCGTAAGTCTACGATCTTGAATCCACGAGCTCGAAGATAGCCGTTTGTCGGTCTACCGCCAGTGAAATCTATAACTGCCATTCCCGTAGCAAGCGATACGATTTTTTTGGCAGGGTACAATTTTCCGTCCACAAGGATGGCAAATTTATGTGATTTGTTGGATTCCCATGCGGCCCACTCGGCCTGCATTCGAAATTCCGTGTCGAATTTTTTCAGAGCTCGTTCAATTGCTTTTTTCTCAACTGCGGGGATTGCCACTTCGTCGTCCTTGTAGGAAAAATCTCCTGTGACTGTACGAAATGAGTGTGCCGGATGGCTATCACTATTAGCCTTGAGAGCGAAATTTTACTTAAAGTTTTTTCGGCATAAAAATGTCGCCAATGGCGACCTTATGGTGACGAAGCTGCCCGTCCTCCCCGCTTCCCCTCATCTACGTGGCTCGAGAGCCATCGATTCATAGGCATTTTTCTCGATGATCTGACAACTGATGTTGAAATCAGATCGCTTCAGAGGTGGCGCACCAACATGACTTTTCACGTTCACTCCGGAAGCTCTGTTAAGCGCTTTAAATGGATCGTTCGGACTGACAGCTAATCGGCAGGCGGCGCTCACGTTTGATCTGGCCTGAAATTCAAGGTTTGAGCGCCAACCGTAACTGGTGCCCGCGGCGACTCAGCAACCTTTCGTGGCGTGCTTCATCCCAGCGATAGAATCCTTGACCGCTGCGCAGGCCGGTATTGCTCGCCGCCCCTTTTTCCTTGAGCAACTCGATGACTTCTGTCCCATGGGCCAATTGCGGCATCAGGTGAGTGGATATGTCTATGAAAGTATTCAGTCCAGTCATATCGGCCGCCTCAAGCGGGCCAACTATGCCGTAGCGGCGGCCCAGTGACGCCCGCATCACCCGATCCCTTTATCCGCATCGGCGATACCACTCTGGACGATATGCAGTGCTTCTCCCTGGCTGAATAGTTGGCCCGTAAAAGGATTTGGTGTCATCTCTTGCGCTCTACTCGCGTCAATTGGGCGCTGGTAGCGCTTTGACAATTGTGGACTCGCACAAAAAAGCCAGGAAGCTTTCGCGCCCTGGCTTTTTCACTACAACCGGTTCAACCCCAAGCTATCAATCCCAGCTCAGCGCCCCACCCGTCTGATACTCAATAACCCGAGTCTCGAAGAAGTTCTTCTCTTTCTTCAAGTCCATGATCTCGCTCATCCATGGGAACGGGTTGGTGGTACCTGGGTACTCTTCCTTCAAACCGATCTGGCTCAGGCGACGGTTGGCGATGAACTTGAGGTAGTCCTCCATCATCGCTGCGTTCATGCCCAGTACGCCGCGTGGCATGGTGTCACGTGCGTATTCGATTTCCAGCTGAGTGCCCTGCAGGATCATCTGCGTGGCTTCTTCTTTCATCTCGGCATCCCACAGGTGCGGGTTTTCGATCTTGAT
>Ga0326721_10000516_pt1 | contig 11689 bp, 12 predicted proteins | sample SGPome_FD_203951 | JGI IMG/M metagenome (GOLD analysis project Ga0326721, IMG submission 203951) | Soil microbial communities from Southern Great Plains, Lamont, Oklahoma, United States - SGP_1_2016 | ecosystem: Engineered > Artificial ecosystem > Soil microcosm > Unclassified | place: USA...
TGGTCGGCATCGACCACGCCAACCGCACGGCGACCGTCCAGGGCGTCGACGAGGGCGAGACCTTCGAGCTGGCCTACGACGAGGTCGTCATCTCCGGCGGCTCCGTGACCCGCGCGTTCCCGATCGAGGGCCTCGCCGAGAACGGCATCGGCCTGAAGTCCGTCGAGGAGGCCGTCGCGCTGCGCGACTGGGTCCTCGAGCGGATCGAGTTCGCCTCCCTGACCTCCGACGAGGACGCGAAGCGCCGTGCGCTGACCTTCGTCGTCGTCGGCGGCGGCTACGCCGGCACCGAGGGCCTCGCCGAGATGGAGGACATGGCCCGCAGCGCCGTCGAGCGCAACGAGCGCCTCGAGGTCTCCGACCTGCGCTTCGTCCTGATCGAGGCCATGGGCCGGATCATGCCCGAGGTCTCCGAGGACCGTGCCGAGAAGGTCGTGGCCCAGCTGCGCAGCCGCGGCATCGAGGTCCTGCTGAACACCTCCCTGGCCTCCGCCGTGGACAAGCACCTGAAGCTCATCAACATGCAGGACAAGTCCCCGGCCGGCGAGATCGACACGGACACCCTCATCTGGACCGCCGGCGTGCAGGCCAACCCGCTGGTGAAGAGCACGGACTTCCCCCTGGACCAGCGCGGGCGCGTCCGCGCCGGCGCGGACCTGCGGATCACCGGCGACGACGGGCCCGTCGAGGGCGCCTGGGCCGCCGGCGACGTCGCGGCCGTGCCGGACCTGACCGGCGGGGGCGTGGGCGGCTTCTGCGTGCCCAACGCCCAGCACGCCGTGCGCCAGGCCCGCGTCCTGGCCAAGAACATCCTGGCCGCCCGCGCGGGCCAGCCGCTCGAGGACTACTACCACGAGAACCTCGGTGCGGTCGCCGGGCTCGGCCTGGGCAAGGGCGTGGCCAGCATCAAGAACCTGCCCGGCATCAAGGGCAACGGGATCGAGTTCTCCGGCTTCCCGGCCTGGATGATGCACCGGCTCTACCACGGCTACGCCATCCCCACCGTGGAGCGCAAGGTGCGGGTGTTCTCCGAGTACGTCCTCAACGCCGTGTTCGGGCGCGACACCGCGCCGATCCGGCACGCGCGCGAGCCCCGGCTGAACTTCCAGGAGGCCACGGGCAGTGCCCCGGCCTCGAGCAAGGCCAGCCTCTGACGGGACCTCCCGTCCACCGGCTCAACCCCGCCCCGGGCAGCGTCCGACGGCGGGGTTGAGCCGTTCACCGGCCCCCATAGCCCAATCGGCAGAGGCAGCGGACTTAAAATCCGCTCAGTGTCAGTTCGAGTCTGACTGGGGGCACTCAAAATCCGCGGAAACGCAGGAAAGTTGGTTGAGTCGGTCACCCTCACTGGTGGCCGGTTCGCCATCTATTCTCCAATTTCGACACAAAATTCGCACTGAAGGCGGCGCAAGGTCCCAAGCTACCGGGACTTCGTCATCTCTCACGGGCGTCACCCGCGGCTGGCCACCGACTGCGCGGCCGAGGCGTCGCTGGCGCGGTGGCTGGCGCGGCTGAAGGCCGACGGTGAGGCGACCGAGCTGGTGGCGGCCGTCGAGGGCCTGGTGATGCCCGCCCAGGCCCAGCGCACCACCGAGGAGGCGGTGACCGTGCAGTGCGTACGTTTCGGCTACACCCACCTGCGGGTTCCCTCCCGATCGGTCAAAGACGCACGGAAGCGGATGCTGGCCTCCTGGTGGGCAGATGTGGTCGCCGACCCGTCCCACCGTGACCACCAGGTGCTCAGCCGACTGGCGGAGCGGATCACCAACCGTCGTCACGAGGTCGCCCTGGTGTAGATGCTCGAGCACAAGGCCGCGACCGGCAAGGTGGTCAACAACCGCTCCGACGCTGCCTTGTACGGGGCGCTGCGCCGGGTGCGGGCCGCTCGGGCTGACGGAACCCTGTCAGTGCTGGGAGCACGGTTGCTGGCAGACCTGGAAGGCGCGCCGCGCCCGGTGCGCCGTCGGAGACGAGCCCGGGCTCCTGGGTCTGTCCGGGCAGAAGCAAGGGCAGACTCCGAAGCCTTCGGGCGAGCGCTGGCGGGGGTGTGAACCCCTTCCGCGCACCGGTCGATCCGGTGCACAATCTGCTCACCCGAGGACCTCGTGAGCACTGCGCCCCAGTGCGGCGGGGTCCTCGGTTGACTTGACCCCATCCCGGCGCCCGGCCGGGGCGATGCACAGGAAGGAGCCGCTATGAACCCCATCGAGTGCCCGTGCTGCGACGACGGAGTCGTTGCCACCTGGCGGGTGGTCGCCACCGACGAGATCATCCTGCTGTGCGACGAGTGCGACTCCGTGTGGGATGGCCCCGAGGAGCTGCCGTGCCCGGCGTTGACGACCGTGGACCAGTTCCTCGCTGCCCGGGGTCTGCCGCTGATGTGGGACCAGCTGCAGCGGCTGGACCAGGCGCCGGCCGCATGAGCGGGGCGTGGGAGGCCGCTGCAGGTGACTCGGCCTGGGCGGCCTACCAGCGCACGGCGCGGGTGGAGTCCACCACGCTGATCCTCAAGGGCGGGGCCGATCTTCGACCCCGCCAAGGGGGCGGCCAACCCGGGGTACTACCTGCTGGACATCTACGAGCACGAGACCGAGGCCGCGAAGCTGTGGAAGTCGCGCCGGCGCCGGGACCGGTACTGGAGCGAAGGCGGGATTCGGCTGCGGTATCAGGGGGCCGAGCTGCTGCCGTTCGGGGCGGTGGACGACCTGTCGGCGCTGTGGGCGGTAGCCAACCTGTCTTGGGTCGGGGTCGCGTGGCTGTTCCTGCGCCTGCACCGCCTCACGCAGTGGAACCAGCAGGTCCTCTCGGCCTTGAAGGCCGCCATGGACGAGGCGGAGGTGGTTCGGGCACTGGGTCGCGACGTGCTGGCCGACCTCGCCCACACCCGGGGTATCCCGCGCAGGGACCGGGCCTGGGTCTCCTCCATGTTGGCCGCGCTCACCCCGCCGGACCACGACGACACTGCTGGCACCCAGGAGCAGCAATGGCACCCAGGAGCAGCAATGAAGGAGCCCGACGAGAACGAGATGAACAATGATGCCCACACCGGCGCCTCGCCCACCGGTGCAGCCGAGCCGGGCATCCGGGAGGTCGTCCGGGACCTCACCGGCCACCTGGGCCCGACCCTGGTGGCCGTGATGGCCGGCAGCCAGGACCCCGGCATCGCCGTCCAGTGGGCCGGGGACGACGGGCTCGCCCCCGACCCGCCGGCGGAGTCAAAGCTGCGACTGGCGCACCGAGTGTGGGCCGGGCTCTCGGCAGCGGAAGGCGATGAGGTGGCTCGCCTGTGGTTCCTCGGGACCAATCCCTGGCTGGACGGGATCTCCCCGGTGGAAGCCATCGCCCAGGGGCGAGCCCAGGCGGTGCTCGGCGCTGCCCGAGCCATGATTGAGGACCGGCACGCCGGTTAAGCCCCGCCGACGTTGGCAGGACAGGGGTGCTCAGCCGCGGCGGCCGGCGCGGGCGGCAAAGTCGTCGAGGGCAGCGGTGACGTCCTCGGCGATCCAAACGCGGTTGCGGCGGTTGGCGGTGGCCGGGGTCAGCACCCCGGCGGCGAGCAGCTGGTCGATGGCCCGTTGGGCGGCCGGCTGGGAAACCCGGGCGTGGTCGGCGACCCAGCGCACGGTCACCGCCGGCTGGCGGATCAGCATGGGCAGCACCGTCCAGGCGGCAGCGTCCCGGCGGGCGTGCAGGGATTGCTGCCAGGTGGCGTAGAGGCCCTGCAGTTGCTCGGCCAGGACGCGACCATTGGTGACTCCGGTGAAGGCGGCGTGGGCGAACCGACTCACGATCGGGGTGAGGTCCCCGTCGCGGTAGGCGGTCAGGGCGTCGAAGTAGGAGCCCGTGTCGGTGAGCAGCCCGGCCGAGACCGGCACCGTCATCGCCCGGGTGGCGCCGGCGGCGCGCAGCATCGCGTGGACGAGCACCCGCCCGGTGCGCCCGTTGCCGTCAGCGAAGGGGTGGATGGTCTCGAACTGGGCATGGGCGATCGCCGCATGGGCCAGCACCGGCACGTCGGTGCGGTGACAGAAGACGATCAGATCGTCCATCGCCGCCTGCACCCGGGAGGGGTGCGGGGGCACGAAGGTGGCGGTGTGCGGGGTCGGGGCCATTCCGCCGATCCACACCGCCCCGGTGCGGAACCGCCCCGGGGCGGCGTAGTCCTGACCGGCCATCAGCGCCGCATGGGCGGCCCGGAGGGAGTCCACCGACAGGTCCTCGGACATCGCCACCGCGGCCTGCATGGCGGTGACGTTGGCAGCGACCATCGCCGCGTTCGGTCCTGTTCTCTCGCCCACCGTGGCCAGCGCCAGGGCCTTGGCGCCCGCGGTGATGTCCTCGATCTGGGAGGATGAGGTGGACTCGGTGCGCAGCAGCACCGCCGCCAGCGGGGCTAGCTCCCCGTGTTCCTCCGGGTCCTCGCCGCCGACGCCTGGCAACGCGGAGATCAGTTCGGCGTCGAAGCGGGCGATCTCCATCAAGGCGTCCTCCGCCTCAGTCGCGACCGCCGGGGGCAGGACGACACCCAGGTCGGCGATCCTTGCCGGCACGGCCGCCCGGTACGGGCCGCGGGCAGCCATCCGCGCCCGGCGCGACATCGCCCCGGCCACCACCGGCTCACTATCCCAGGAGTGCTCCTCCCACCCCACGGCCAGATCGCCAGCCGGCCGACCTTCCCAGGACGCCGACCCCGGCGCGGAAGCGGACTCCTGCCGGTGAGGTGATGAAAGAGGGTCCACTGGGCTGGCCATGCCACCACTCTACCCAACGTTCAAGGCATAAAGTTATATAAGTGATTCCTCGTTTCAGGGTTTCTAGCGCCTGGAAGGCGGCCGGAGCCCGCAGATCCGAATTTCACTGGTGGGCTCGACGGCGTCCTTCTTCGCCCTTGGTGCCCGCGGTATTCCGCGCCAGTAGGCCGGCTTTTCGCGCCAGCTCCAGGGGCGATGCGTCGTTGATGCGTCGTTCGCTGCATGGAACCCGCAGCGCGGGCCCGTTGCAGGCCGCACGGTGCGCCTGACCCGGACCCGTCGGCGCCGCAGCGCCCTGGAGGGCTTCCTGGTGCTGTCCGGCCGCTCCGCGCCGGCCACCCCGGCGGTGGCCGCACGCCTGGGACTGTCCGCCGGGGACACCGGCCTCCTCGAGGGCTGCCTGCACCGGGAGGCCCTGGTGTCCGTCCAGGAGAGGTCCGGGCCGGTGGCCGACGCCGGGGGAGAGACCTTCCGCCACCGCATCGACCACCCTCCGGTCGCCCCACCGCTCTTCACCGCCCCGGACCTGGCGGAGCGGGGCACGACACGCGGGCGCGCCACGGCACACGCTCTGCTGCAGCACGCCCTGGCGGGCTGGCAGCACCCTCAGCCTGCCCCGTCGTGCCGGCCACTACTCTGAAGGCGACACCGTGCGCCCACCGTCGACAGGACCCGATGACCATGAAGGTCCAGCTCGCTCCCGCCCTGCTCGGACTGGGGCTCGCCCTGACCGGCTGCTCCTCGGCGCAGCCCGACCAGGCCGGCGCCTCGTCCTCCGCTGCCGCCTCGGCGGAGCCGGCCGCGTCCTCGCCCGGTGGCGGCCAGGCCGGGCCGCGCAACGGCACCGACGGCGCCGACCCGCTGGCGTCCTTCCTGGCCTCCGACGCCGGCGCCCGGTACACCGGCACGGTCACCGGCGTCCAGGAGCTCGGCGGGACCAACGGCGGGATCCGCGTCCACCGCCTCGACACGGACCTCACCGACCGGGAGAGGGCCGTGGAACTCTGCCAGGCCTACCAGTCGGCCATGACTACCGGGCAGGAGCAGGTCAACGTCCTGGACGCCGAGCAGATGTTCCTGGCCACCACCAACGGCGACCCCGGGACGTGCACGACGGCGGGGACCGAACCGGAGACCACACCGCCGCCGCCGGGCCCGACGCAGACCCCCGATGATGGACCCGTCGTGCCGGCCCCGGACCCGAATGCCCCCTTCACCTACGAGGAGGCCTACGCCGCCTGGCACAACGGGATGCCCTACTACGAGGCGTTCTGCGTGAACTACACTCCCGTCACCGACGGCGGGGTCGCCCAGTGCGAGGGCATCAACGCCGGCACCGTGGGCTACACCACCGGGGAGTACCTCGGCCCCTGACCCTCTCGCGGGCAGTGCGAACGCCTTGGCCGCCCTCGTGCAGTGCCGGGGCGTTGTCAGGTCCGGCGGTAGTACCGCTGCTCGAGCTGTCGGTCGATGCCCTTGCGCCGGGCCGCCGCGGCCAGCAGACGGAACACCGGCGTCATGGCCCGGCCTGCGCCGGGCAGGTGGATGTCGGACTCCACGAGGATCAGCGCCAGGTGATAGAGGTTCTTCGGCCGCCCGTCCGGGTGGGTCAGACCGTCGGCGGCCATGTTCTGCAGGGCGACCACCCACTTCTCGAACCCGGGGTGGGCCGGGCGCAGCTCCACCACGGCACGTCCCACCCGGTCACCGGAGATGCGGAACTCGTGCACCGCCCGCTTGGGCACCACGGCTTCGTCCCCGGTCTCCAGATGCACCTCCCGACCGGCGACCCTGCCCTCGACGAGTCCGTCGAAGACGTGGAACGTCTCCACGTAGAGCGTGTGGAAATGGGGAAACACCCGGCCTCCCGGGGCGTACTCCGCGTAGATGAGGCCGTACTCCCCGCCCGTCTCCGCGCCGGTCCGGAGCCAGACCAGCGACGTGCCCTGCGACTCGTCGCGGTAGACGGTCCGTCCCTGCCGCATCTGCGCAATCTGGTCCTCGGTCCAGTCCATGACCATCGCCCCCGCCACCCAGTCTAGGACGGGTCCTCGACGGTGGCTCCCGTGCCTGCGGAAGGCCCGGCAATGTGAACGCCCCGGCCTCCGTGATGGAGCGCCGGGGCGGTGCCGGACATGGCGGCCACCGTCACGGATCCGCCAGGAGTCACGGGCCGGCGACGATGCGGCTGGTTCCCTTGGGGCCGTCGCCAGCCGGTGCCTACCGTCGAGACACCGGCCCCGCACCCGGGCCGGGCACGCAGGAATCGGAGGACACCATGAGCGACATCCCCACGTCAGTCGCCGGGCCGGTGCCCGGCGCCGGAGATCAGCGGGAGAAGGCCGAGAAGATCATTGCCGCGCTCAATGCCCACGACGCCGCCGCCTACGCCGCCTTCTACAGCCCCGACGCCGTCGTCTACACCACCGCCTCCCCGGAGCCGGTGCGCGGACGGGCCGCGATCCAGCAGGACATCCAGCAGTGGTTCACCGCGATGCCGGACATGGTGCTGCAACTGGAGGAGGTGGTCGTGGACGGCCCCGTGGCCGCATCCCGGGTGCTGTTCGTGGGCACCCACACCGGGCCGCTGACGACGCCGGCCGGGGAAGTGCCGCCCACCGGGCAACGGCTGTCTGTCCCCATGGCGGTCTTCAGCAGGGAGGGCGAGGACGGGCTGACCGCGGAGGACCACCGTTACCTGGACATGATGAGCATCGCCCAGCAGCTCGGACTGGCCTGAACCGAGGAGGCCGGGGTCACGGACGGCTCGGCGGCGCAGGCCGAAGCCTCGCGCCGACGATCCCCCGGCGCGGCCGGCCGCGACCGCCAGCCCGGCACGGGGCATCAGGCAGCACGAACGCCCCGGTCCCCGTCGTGGACGCCGGGGCGTCCGGTCGTGCGCGTGCTCCGCGCCGATTGTGACGGCCCTGGGGGCAGAGCGGATAACGATCAGGTGATCAGCTCCGGCCCCGTCTCCTCCGCTCCAGCCAGGCGAGCACACTGGAGCCGTGGGCCGGTCTCGATACCGCCCGCAGCTCCGCTTCCATCCACTGCACCAGCCGTGGACTGCGCCCGGTCCGTCCTCGGCACCACGCCCCGAGGAGCAGCCATGAACAGCACCCGCCGGATCGCAGCCGCCTGCGCCGCGGCCTGCCTCGCCCTCATCGCCCCGTCCACCGCCGTGGGCCAGACCGAGCCGGTCCCACCCCCTGAGCAGCCCGACCAGCTCCAGTGGCCGCCGGCCAGCACCCACGGGAAGCTCGTGCCCTTGCCCGAGGAGTTCTACGCGCCGGTGACCCTGCCGCTGTGCGACTCGGAGGTCACCATCACTCAGGAGGACGTCGAGCCCAGCACGTACCGCGCCCTCGTCACCGAGGACGGCGACACCGTCGTGGAGTACCGGGGGTCCATCGCCCTGGACATCACTCGCGCCTCGGACGGGGCGACGCTGGAGGACATCCTCCTGGACTCCGCCCCCGTGGAGACCTACTACGCCGACGGTCTCTCCGCCACGTTCGACTACCCGGGCCCCGCGATGGTCTTCGCCCAGGAGGAGGTCGACATCCAAGCCCTGGCCGAGGAGGGTCTGCCGCCGGCGTTCCTCTACCTCTCCGGACGCCTCGTCAGCACGATCACCCTGGAGTCCGTCCCCGAACCCGGCGGGCAACCACCGGCGATCGCCGAGGTGGAGATCGTGGAGAACACCACCGAGTACGTCTTCGACGTGTGCGACCTGCTCGACCAGGCCGCCGCCGGTGAGCAGCCCGACCTGACACAGCCCACCGGCTAGGCCGGGCGAATCCCGCGGAGCAGGAACGGTCCCGCCACCGCCAGCAGAGGCGTCCGTCAGCCATCACGAAACGCACGGAGGAACACGTCGCGGTCCTGGTCGAGAACGTCCTGCTCGCCGGCGGCAGGACCATAGCGAGCTGCTGGTCGGCCGCCACCGGCGCCCACGCCGTGGACGGCGGCGGGGGCATCGGCCGGAATACCGCGGGCGTCCTCCCCGTTGACTGATTGTTGAAACGTCAACCAAGGAGGCGTCGTGCTGAAGGTCGTGGTGATCGGGGCCGGGCAGGCCGGCCTGTCCGCCGCCTACCACCTGCGGCGGCAGGGGCTGGTGCCCGAGGAGGAGTTCGTCGTCCTCGACGCCAACCCCGGGCCGGGAGGGGCATGGCGGCACCGGTGGCCGTCGCTGACCCTGGGGGCGGCCCACCGCGTGCACGACCTGCCCGGCCTGGCCCTCGGCGACGCCGATCCGGCCGAGCCGGCCTCCGCCGTCGTCGCCCGGTACTACGGCGAGTACGAGCAGCGCTTCGGCCTGCCCGTCCACCGGCCGGCGGCCGTGCGGCGAGTGCTCGCCTCCTCCGCCGACGGCCCGCTCGAGGTGCTCGCCGACGACGCCGTGCGGGAGACCGCCCTCGTCATCAACGGCACCGGGACCTGGGACCGCCCGTACTGGCCCTACTATCCCGGCCGGGAGTCGTTCCGCGGCCGGCAGCTGCACACGCACGACTTCCGCACCGCCGAGGAGTTCCGCGGCCGGCACGTGGTGGTGGTCGGCGGTGGCACCTCGGCCGTGCAGTTCCTGCTGCAGCTGGCCGCGGCCGGGGCCACGACCACCTGGGTCACGCGCCGGCCCCCGGGCTTCACCGCCCGGGAGTTCGACGCGGACTGGGGCCGGGACGTCGAGCGGCGGGTGGACGAGCGGACGCGGGCCGGCCTGGCGCCGGCGAGCGTGGTCTCGTCCACCGGCCTGCCCCTGACCGGCCCCTACCGGGCCGGGATCGAGGCCGGGATCCTCGTCTCGGCGGGCCCGCTGCGGTCGGTGACGCCCGAGGGCGTCCTCCTCGCCGACGGCCGCCGGGTCCGGGCCGACGCGATCCTGTGGGCCACGGGCTTCCGGCCCGCGCTCGACCACCTCGCCCCGCTGCGGCTGCGCGAGGCCGGCGGCGGCATCCGGACGGACGGCGTGCGCGTGCTGCGCGACAGGAGGGTGCTGCTGGTCGGCTACGGCGCGTCCGCCTCGACCCTCGGGGCGACCCGCGCCGGGCGGGCCGCGGCCCTCGAAGCCGTGCGCGCCCTCCGTGACGGCGCCGGTCCGGCGCCGCGGCCGCGGACCGCCGGTCTCCAGGAATGCCGCTGAGGCCGGGACGGCCCCCCAGCCGTCCCGGCCTCAGCACTGCACCGGTGCCGGCTCGTCCGACCCCCCGTCGGTGTCACAGAACCGGTGCCACGGGATCCGTCGCCGGACCCCCGGGTCTCCCCGTGACCGATACCTTCGTCCATGCACGCCGCACGCACAAGGGTCTCCGACATGTGGCCGTGCCCGGGCGACACATAAACGTGCTATAGCAAACAGTCGGCGGTGGGCGCTCCGCTCCGGGGCCGGGGCGCGCCCGGCCCCCGCCGGCGGGCCGGGCGCGCACGCCCACGGCTTAAGCACAGCAGATCTCCTGCTCTCGCGAGGGTGGCGTTGCTACCCTGGAGGCACATCACGCACATCAGTGCCAGGGAAGGACCGACACATGCCCGGCGGAAACCCGCTCCTCCGCGATCTCACCAAGTCGGGCGCCGGTGGCGCCCAGCCCTACGGGGCCCAGTACGGACAGGCGTCCCACGGGCCCCGCTACCAGCAGCCCGGCTACAACCAGGGCTACGGACAGCCCGGCTACGGCCAGGGCTACGGCCGTCCGCACAACGCCGCGTACTCCGCCGAGCCCCTGGACGCGCTCTACAACGCGCCGGCCGCGGGCACCAACCAGACCGGGCGGATGACCTACGACGACGTCATCATGCGCACCGCCACGGTGCTGGGCGCCGTCGTCCTCGGCGCCCTCGCCGGGTGGGTCATGCCGGTCCTCGCCCTGCCGGGCGCCCTGATCGGCTTCGTGCTCGGGCTCGTCAACGCGTTCAAGCGCCAGCCCTCGCCCGCGCTGATCCTCGCCTACGGCCTCTTCGAGGGCATGTTCCTCGGCGGGATCTCCGGCATGTTCGAGCTGAACTTCCCGGGCATCGTCGTGCAGGCGGTCATCGGCACCATCGCGGTGTTCACCTCCGTGCTGGTGCTGTTCCGCTCCGGCAAGCTGCGCGCCTCCGCCAAGGCCACCCGGATCTTCATGGTCGCGCTGATGGCGTACGCCATCTTCGCGCTGGTCAACCTCGGCGCCGTCCTGCTGTTCGGCTTCGACATCCGCACCGAGAGCCCGCTGGGGCCGTGGCTGGGCCTGGCGATCGGCGCCATCGCGATCCTGCTCGCCGCGTACAGCTTCGTGATGGACTTCGAGAACATCAAGCACGGCGTCGAGTCCGGCGTCCCGGAGCGGGCCGCCTGGTCCGCCGCGTTCGGTCTCACGGTCACCCTCGTGTGGACCTACGTGGAGATCCTGCGCGTGCTCGCCATCATCCGCCAGATGACCTCCGAGTGATTCCCGCCTGACCACTCCTCGCACCAGCCGACGGCCCGGAACCCCGCAGGGGGCCCGGGCCGTCGGCCTGTCCGGCCGGCACGCACGCGGTGGCGGCCGACGGGTCGCGGCCCGTGCGGCCGGCGGGGCCTCAGAAGTAGGTCACCGGGGGATCGACGACCGGGAGGGTCGCCGCGTGGTCCGCGGCCGCCCCGCGGGGCGGGTGCCCCACGAACAGCCAGCCCAGGATCCGCTCCTCCTCGGAGAGCGCGTAGAAGGCGCGGACCGCGGTCTTGTCCCCACCGTCCCGGGGGGTCCACACGGTGCCCCACCCGGCGGCCCAGAACGCCGCCTCGAGCAGGGCCCGGGCCCCGTGCGCCGAGGCTCGCTGCTCCTTGCGCGGAGCCGGCAGGCCGGAGTCCGGGCTGAAGATCAGGGCGCAGCACATCCCGCCCGTGCTCGCCCACTTCAGCGAGCCCCGGAACGCGGCCAGCCGGCGCAGTTGCTTGCCCTTGAGCCGCTGGACCGGCT
>Ga0326721_10000517_pt1 | contig 11668 bp, 9 predicted proteins | sample SGPome_FD_203951 | JGI IMG/M metagenome (GOLD analysis project Ga0326721, IMG submission 203951) | Soil microbial communities from Southern Great Plains, Lamont, Oklahoma, United States - SGP_1_2016 | ecosystem: Engineered > Artificial ecosystem > Soil microcosm > Unclassified | place: USA...
GACCTTGCAGGAAGCCTCGGACGGCGGACCCACCCGGATCCTGGTGGTGGACGACGTTCCCGACAACGTGGAGATCCTCGACGCGCGCCTCTCCAGCCGCGGCTACGCCATCGTCACGGCGGCCACGGGCGAGGAGGCGCTTGACCGCGTCAAGGAAGAGCCGCCGCACCTGATCCTGCTGGACGTGATGATGCCCGGGCTGGACGGGCACCAGGTGGCCCGGCGCATCAAGGACGACGAGACGCTCCCCTTCATCCCCATCATCCTGGTCACGGCGCTCAACGAGGCCGAGGACGTGGTGCAGGGGCTGGAAAGCGGCGCCGACGACTACATCAGCAAGCCCTACAACTTCCGCGAGCTCGAGGCGCGGGTGCGGGCCATGCTGCGCATCAAGTTCCTGCAGGACGAGCTGGACCAGAAGAACCGCGAGCTGGAGCTGGCCAACAAGCGGCTCAAGAAGCTGTCCATCACCGACGGCCTGACGGAGCTGTTCAACCACCGGCACGTGCACCAGCTGCTGCACGACGAGTTCGAGCGCAGCGCGCGCACGGGCGAGCCCATCGCCGTCGCCATGATGGACCTGGACCGCTTCAAGTCCATCAACGACACGTACGGGCACCCCACGGGCGACGTGATCCTGTACGAGACGGCCAGGATCATCAAGGAAACGGCCCGCGAGATCGACATGCCGGGGCGCTACGGCGGCGAGGAGTTCATCGCCATCCTTCCCGGGACGGAAGAAGAGTCCGCCGAGGCGTTTGCCGAGCGGGTGCGGCAGGCGGTGGAAAGCCACGTGTTCCGCGACGGCGCCACGGAGGTGCGGATGACGGTCTCCTGCGGCGTCGCGGCGTTCCCCGCCCCGGGCGTGGACGCGCCCGAGGCGCTGCTCAAGGCCGCCGACGAGGCGCTGTACCAGGCCAAGCACGGCGGCCGCAACCAGGTGGTCCGCTCCTCCCAGGTCGAACCCGCCACGGAATGACCCCGCCCGCCCCGGCCGCCGGGGCCGCGCGCGCCGCTGAGCTGCGCGAGGCCCTGGAACGCGCCAACCACGACTACTACGTCCTCGACGCGCCCACCCTCTCCGACGCGGAGTACGACCGCCTGTTCCGCGAGCTGCGGGAGCTGGAGGCGGCGGACCCCGCGTTGCGCACGCCCGACTCTCCCACCCAGCGGGTGGGCGCCGAGCCCGCCAGCCGGCTGGAGAAGACGGAGCACATCGCCCCCATGCTCTCGCTGGACAATGCGTTTGGCCACGACGAGCTGCGGGCGTGGGAAACGCGCAACGCCCGCCTGGCCGACGAGGTGCGCACGTCCGGCTACGTGGCCGAGCCCAAGATCGACGGGCTGGCCATCGCCCTGACGTACGAGGACGGCGTGCTGGTGAAGGGCGCCACGCGGGGCAACGGCACCATCGGCGAGGACGTCACGCGCAACCTGCGGACGATCAAGGAGATCCCCCTTCGCCTGCGCGCGGACGGCCCCGCGCTCCCGCGGCGGATGGAGATCCGCGGCGAGGTGTACATGTCGCTGGCCGGCTTCGAGAAGCTGAACCAGCGGCGCGCGGCCGAGGGGCAGGCGACGTTCGCCAACCCGCGCAACTCGGCCGCGGGGTCGCTCCGCCAGCTGGATCCCTCCGTCACGGCCTCGCGCCCCCTCCGCTTCTTTGCCTACGCGGTAGAGGCGGGGCGCGAGCCGCTCCCCTACGCCACGCAGTGGGACCTGCTGGAGACGCTCCGCGCGTGGGGGTGCCCGGTGAACCCGCTCGCCCGTCCCTGCGCGGACCTGGAGGCGGTGATCGCGTTCGTCACGGAGTTCGAGGGGCGGCGCAGCACGCTGGACTACGAGGTGGACGGCGCGGTCATCAAGGTGAATCCCCTTTCCCTGCACGAGGAGCTGGGGATCGTGGGCGGGCGGGACCCGCGCTGGGCCATCGCCTACAAGTACGCGCCGGACCTGGCCGTCACCACGCTGCTGGACATCCGCCTGAACGTGGGCCGCACGGGCGCGCTGAATCCCTACGCCGTGCTGGAGCCCGTCGAAGTGGGCGGGGTGGTGGTGAAGCTGGCGACGCTGCACAACGAGGACGACATCCGCCGCAAGGACATCCGCGCGGGCGAAAAGGTCATCATCAAGCGCGCCGGCGAGGTCATCCCCCAGGTGGTCGGCCCCGTGCTGGAGGAAGGGCAGGCGCGCAAAGAGGCGTTCGCCATGCCGGACGTCTGCCCCAGCTGCGGGACGCCCGTGGAGCGGCCGGAGGGGGAGGCGATGCTGTACTGCCCCAACTCCGCCTGCCCCGCGCGCATCTACTGGGGGCTGGCGCACTTCGTCTCCCGCGGCGCCATGGACATCCGCGGCCTGGGCGAGCGGACCATCGCCACGCTGCTGGAGCGCGGTATGGTGCAGGACGTGGGCGACATCTACGCCCTGACCGCAGACCAGCTGCTGACGCTGGAGGGCTTCAAGGCCAAGTCCGCGCAGAACCTGCTGGCCGGGATCGAGACGTCCAAGCAGCAGGGGCTGGCCCGCGTGCTCTTTGGCCTCGGCGTGCGGCACGTGGGCGAGATCGCCGCGCAGACGCTGGCCCGGCACTTTGGCAGCATGGAGCGGCTGATGACGGCCTCCACGGAGGAGATCGAGGCCGTCCACACCATCGGCCACACCATGGCGGCGGCGCTGCACGCCTGGATGGCCGAGCCGCGCAACCAGGAGGTCGTCGGCAAGCTGGCGGCCGCGGGCGTCAAGATGACGGAGGAGCGCTCCGAGCCGGCCCAGGGGCCGTTCACGGGCAAGGCCTTCGTCATCACCGGAACGCATCCCACGATGTCGCGGCCCCAGCTGGAGGACTTCATCCAGCAGCAGGGCGGGCGGGTGACGGGGAGCGTGACCAAGAAGACGGATTACCTCGTCGTGGGCGAGGACGCCGGCTCCAAGCTCGCCAAGGCGCAGGAGCTGGGCGTGAAGCAGCTGACTGGAGCCGACCTGCTGGCCCTCCCCGCCCTGCTCGCCGCCGCCGCGGACAAGGCTGCCGCGTCGGAGGCGGCCGCCGATGAACCCGCCGCCGGTGAGCCCGCGGCGGCAGACCCCACACTCCACCTGGAGCTCTGATGAACGCCACCATCGCCGCCCCGCCGCGCTTTCTGCAGGTGCCCGCCGGGCTGCTGGGCACCGTGCGCCGCTTCGTGGTGGGCGACCGCGAGCCGATGGACGCCGTGAACGTGCTGCGGCAGATCGGCTACGAGCTGGGCGAGGAGGTGTACGGCAGCCTGCAGGAGCGGCTGTCCCGCGACTTCAGCGGCGCGGAGTGGAGCGCGCTGGACCCGGCGGAGTTCTGGCGCGCCGCCGCGACGTTCTTCGCGGACCGCGGCTGGGGCACGCTGGAGTTCCGCGACCTGCACCCCGCCGTGGGCGTGCTGGAGCTGACGCGCTGGGTGGAGAGCGAAGCCGGCGGCGGCCCGCGCGGCGCGCACCTGTCCACGGGCCTGTTCTCCGCGCTGCTGGAGCGGCTGGCGGGCGCCGGCGTGGCGGTGATGGAGGTGCCGTCGGGCTCGGCGGACCGCACGCGGCTGCTCTTTGCCCGCGGCGACGTGCTGGGGCAGGTGTACGAGCAGGTGCGGACAGGGGCCTCGGTGGAGGACGCGCTGGCCCGGCTGGGATGAACTGCTGAACTGCGGGTTACAGGTTACAGGTTACAGGTTACAGGGGACAGGTTACAGACAGCGGCGGCCCGCGTTTCGCGCGGGCCGTTTGCCGTTCCGGGCGGGACGCGTAGTTTCACTGCCGCACTTCACGTACTGACGCACTCACGCACTTCATGCCTCGGACGATTGCTTTCGATTACGGCGAGCGGCGCATCGGCGTGGCGGTGAGCGACCCCACGCGCACCATCGCGACGCCCATCGCCACGCTCACCCGCCGCGCCGGCAAGCGCCCGCCCTGGCCCGAGATCGCCGAGCTGATCCAGCAGCAGGAGGCGGACGAGGCGGTCATCGGGCTGCCGCTGGACCTGACGGGCAAGGAGGGTGCGTGGGCGGCGGAGGTGCGCGGCTTCGGCGACGACCTGGCGCGGCGCATGGGGCTGCCGGTGCACTGGATGGACGAGCGGATGTCGTCCGTCCGCGCCGAGCGCTCCATCCGCGGCATGGGCCTCAAGAAGAGCGCGCGCGAGCAGAAGGAGCGCATCGACGCGGGCGCGGCTGCCGTGATCCTGGAAGGATTCCTGGCGCTGCGGCGGAACCGCGCGGCTGCGGAGGCGGCAGAGGCAGGGGAAGGGGCCGAATGAGAACGGAACGTCGTTGCAGGCTATTCCCTATTCCCTATTCCCTATTCCCTCTCTTCGTGCTTCTCCTCCTCTCCGGATGCGGCTCCGGCGACGGCGAGGGCGATCCCGTGCGCTTCACGGTGCCGCGAGGGAGCGGGATGTCGGCCGTGGCGGACACGCTGGACGCGCGCGGCGTGGTCGGCTCGCCCGCCGTGTTCAAGGCGTACGCGCGGATGAAGGGCGCGGGCGCCAAGCTTCAGCCCGGCGTGTACGAGGTGCGCCCCGGCGCGTCGTTCGACGTCATCCTGCGCAAGGTCACCACGGGCGACGTGGTCAAGCAGCGCCTGGTGATCCCGGAAGGGTGGGAGCTGCGCCGCATTGCTCCGCGCCTGGCGCAGGCCACGGGGCTGCCGGCGGATTCGGTGCTGTCGCGGCTGATGGACCCCGCGCAGGCGCAGAAGTACGGCGTGCCCGGGCCCACGCTGGAGGGCTACCTGTATCCCGCCACGTACGTCTTTCCCCTGGGCGCGCGGCTGGACGTCATCCTCCGCGAGCTCACGGGCCAGTACAAGCGCGTGTGGACGCCCGCCATGCGCCAGCAGGCACAGGCGCTGGGGATGAACGAGCGCGAGGTGGTGACGCTCGCCTCCATCGTGGAAAAGGAGGCCAAGGTGTGGTCCGAGCGGCCCACCATCGCCCGCGTCTACCACAACCGACTCGAGCGCAACATGCGGCTGGAGGCGGACCCCACGGTGCAGTACGCCCTGGGCGAGCACCAGAAGCGCCTGCTGCGCCGCCACATCCAGGAGACGGCGGACGATCCGTACAACACGTACCGCAACCGCGGCCTGCCGCCGGGCCCCATCGCGTCGCCCAGCCGCGGCGCCATCGAGGCCACGCTGAAGCCTGCGGACCACGAGTTCCTGTTCTTCGTGGCGCGCACGAACGGCACGCACGTGTTCACGCGCACGTACAACGAGCACCTGCGCGAGGTCGCCCGCTACCGCGCGGAGATGCGCGCGCAGCGCCAGCGGCAGCCCGCGCCCGCCGGCCGGTGAGCGCGGACCTTCGCGAGCGGCTGCGGCTGATCGTCGTCACGGACCCGGACTGCGGCGCGGGGCGCGGCGTGGCGGACGTGGTGCGCGCGGCGCTGCGGGGCGGCGCGCCGGCCATCCAGCTACGGATGAAGGACGCTCCCGCGCGGGAGATGGCGGAGGTCGCGCGCACGCTGCTGGTGGAAACGCGGGCGGCGGGCGCGCTGCTGTTCATCAACGACCGCGTGGACGTGGCCCTGGCCGTGGGCGCGGACGGAGCACACTTGGGGCAGGACGATCTGCCGATGGCCGCCGCGCGCGGAATCGTCCCCCCCGGCTTTCTCCTCGGCGTGTCGGCGGAGACGACGGCGCTGGCGCGGCAGGCGGAGGAGGACGGCGCGGACTACGTGGGGGTGGGCCCCGTCTACGCGACGGGGAGCAAGGCGGACGCGGGGGATGCCATCGGCACGGGGCGAATCACGGAGGTCGCATCCGCCGTACGCATCCCCGTGGTAGGCATCGGCGGGATCGCGATCGGCAACGCGCCGGCGGTGGTGCGGGCGGGCGCAGCCGGCGTCGCCGTCATCAGCGCCGTCATGCGCGCGGAGGATCCGGAAGCCGCCGTGCGCGCGCTGCTGGGGCCCGCGTAATCGAACATCGTCCTCCCTGCCGTACCGCTGCTGATGCCCCTCGTCCCCTGCCCCGCCTGCACCCATAGCGTATCGGACCAGGCGCCGTTCTGCCCGCAGTGCGGCCATCCGCTGCGCCCGGCGCCGGCGGAGCCGCGTGGGGAGCCACGTGGGGAGCCGCGCGGGGAGCCGTCCGCATCCTCCTCCACCGCCGCCGTCGCCGCGCCGGAGCCGGCACCCGCGCCGGAGCCGCGGGATCCGCTGCGCTGCGTCTGCGGCACGTGGAATCGCGTCGGGGACGCGCGTTGCGCATCGTGCAGCCGTCCGCTGGGACAGCACGTGACGGGACGCCGGCCCATCCAGTACGTCAGCACGGGCCCGCTCACCGCATCGCCCGTGCGCGACCCGCAGCGCGAGCGGCAGGAACGGCAGGACGAGGCCGCGGAGACGCTGGGCACCATCTCCGTGGTCTGCGCCATCATCGCCTTCCTGGTCTGGCCCCTGCTCTTTGGCCTGATCGCGCTGGCGTTCGGGATCCCCTCCTATCTCCGCGGCTCCCGGCGAGGCCTGACCGGCATCATCGTCGCCTTCTCCGCGATGTCCTTCTGGCTCCTCGTCGGCCTGCTCTTCTGACCGTGCGAGACCGGGCGGCACCTCACGACGAGGTGCCGCCCGGCTCCGTTCGGTCCAGCTCCGCCGCCGCGAGCTCCGCCACGTCCAGCGCCACGCCGGGTGGATCCCCTTCCTCCAGCGACCACGCGACGGAGAGCCCCGCGTAGGCCAGCACCCACCGCAGCAACCGCCCCCGCTCCACCCCCGCCGCGTCCGTGACGACATCCGCCTGCCGCGCCAGGCGCCCCGGCGCGACCGCCGTCTCCCGGTCCGGGTTGCGGAACAGGTTGGCGAAGTCGAATCCGCGCTCGCCCACGAGGCCCTTGGGATCGATGGCGAGCCAGCCGCGCACGCCGAAATCCAGCACGTTGTCGTGGTGCAGGTCGCCGTGCAGCACGGTGACGTCCCGCGGCGCCGACAGCAGACCGCGCGCGGCCGCATGGGCGCGGGCCAGGATGCCGCCGTGCGCCGCCGCGGCGGGCTCCAGCGCCCGGAACCAGTGCGCCAGCGGCACGAGCTCCGGCCAGGGCCCTTCGCGCGGCGCGTACAGCCGGGCCGCGGCCGCGCAAAGGATGCGGCTCGCCTCGTCATCGTCCCCCGCGCGGGACATGGACGCGAGCGAGCGTCCGCCCGTCGCGCGCTCCATCAGCAGGGCGTCGCCCTCGTGCGCCAGGACGCGCGCCGCGCCCTCCCCGTCCCACCACACCATCAGCCGCGCCCCCGCCCGCTCCTCGTCTGCCTGGGCGATCTTGAGCATCGCGGGCATGCCGTCGACGCGGACGGGAAGCAGGCTGCTGCTATGCGTGGTGATGGGCGCGCCATCGGGGACCAGCCCCCACCGCGCGAGGTACGCGTCGAACGTCCGCCCATCCTCCATGCGCAGCTCCGCGATCCGTTCCGTATCAGCCTGACGCGCCCAATCCCACGGCCGTGGTGATGGCGTGCAGGCGGTCGCCGGCGTCGTGGTCGAACGCCAGCACGTACGCGCAGGTGGCGTGCGGCACGGCGCCGAAGCGCTGCTTCTCCACCTCCGCGTCCATTCCCATGTGCACCGTGTGCGCGCCCACCTCCCGCGCACGCCGGATGATCCGCAGCAGCATCTGCCGATACGGCCCGACGTCCGAACCGGCATCGTACGCGTAATCCACGCCGCACATGAACGCGGCGTAGTGCCCGTCCTGGTGGTGCGCGGCGAACCACGAGACCAGCCGCGCGCCCTCGTCCCCTTCCGGCGTCAGCGTGACCACTTCCCAGGCGGGGCTCGCCAGCAGCGCCGGCATCATGTCCTGCGGAAGCGGATAGGTGTTGATGCGCAGCCCCTTCGCGGCCACGGCCCGGTACAGCGCATACAGGTGCGGCGCGAGCTCCGGATCATCCACCGCGCGTCCGTTCGCGCCCCACACGTCCACTCGGTACCCGGCGGACGCGTCCACCAGGCGCCGCAGCAGACGGCGCGTGCGGCTCCCGGCGCCGGCAATCCGCCCCTCCTCGCTCCAATCGTGGAGATCGATGCGATAGCTGTCCAGGATGGGGAGCTTCACGAAGTCGCGCGCATCCATCCACCGGTCCATCGGCTCGTCGTCCCCCGCGAAGTCGCGCAGGACGACGGCGGATGCGCCCCACTCCGTTGCCGCCCGCATCACCTCCGCGTGAACGGCGCCCAGCGCGGCCGGCCAGGATGGATCCGCGCGGTCCAGGAACAGGTGGCTCCCCTCCGACAGGTACGATCCCAGCGTGACGACGGTCGAGCTCAGCAGATAGGGATCGCCCGCGCCCCGCAGCCGCTCCACCTCCGCGGAGACGCGCGCGTCGGAGAACATGTCGTCCTTGTGCAGGCACCGGCTGAAGTACGCCGCCGCGGCCGGCGTGCCGTCCCCCCGGCGCACGACCACGTAGCGAAAGCGCCAGCGATGCTCCGGCAGCGGCTGGTGCGCCGCGAACAGCGTCTCCGCCATCCGCAGCGCATCCCAGCTGCTGGCGCCGCGTCCCGCCATGCACCCGTCCCACTCCACGCGGTCGATGCCGTCGATCGAATCCCGGACCTCCACCCGCCACCCCTCCGGCAGCCCCGCATCCCGCCGCGGAGTTGCGGACGCCGGCGCGGCGGGCAAGGTCACGGGACGGGCGCCGCCCCACGACTCCGCCGGGACCGCGTCCCGGAACAGGTCGTCCAGCTCGTCGCGGCTAATGCCGTGCTCCGCCAGCGCGCGGGGAACGTGCCGCGCCAGGGCCTCCACCACCCCGCGGATCTCGGCCGGCGAATGCAGCGCCGTCACGGCCAAGCGGATCCCCGCGCGCCGCTGCGGCACGGACGGATAGGTGCTGATGGTCACGTGCCAGCCCTCGGCCATCATCCGCTGCGCCACGGTCATGGCCGCTTCCGCGCGACCCATCCGCAGAAAGAAGATGGGCCCCTCGTTGCGTACCAGCACCGGCAGCCCGTGCTCCCGCAGCAACGCGTCCATCAGCGCCGCGCGCGCCGCGAACGTGCCCTGCAGCCCCACGATCTCGTCCGACAGGTGCACGCGCGCCGAGCCGAGGGCCGCGCCCAGCATGGGCGGCTGGAGCGGACCGGAGAACACGTACGGGCCCCCGCACAGCCGCACCCGCTCGCGCTCCTCCGCGGAGGCGAAGACGAACGCGCCGCCCCCCGCCGCGAACCCCTTCACCAGCGACGTCCCCAGCACCACGCGCCCGTCCAGCGGCAGGCGGGAGAGGAACCAGCCGCGCCCGTGCTGCCCGACCCAGCTCATCCCGTGCGCATCGTCCACGTACAGCCGCACGTTGGGGGCGGCGTCCAGCACCTGCCGCAGCAGCCCCAGCGGCGCGAAGTCGCCGTACATGCTGAAGATGCCGTCGATGGCGAACCACACTGTGCGGTGCGCCCGCGCCAGCCGCGTCACCGTCTCCAGCAGGCGCGCGTCCAGCTCACGGTGGCGGATGGTCTCCACGCGCGTGCCGTGGGCCTGCGCGAGCGTGGCCGCCACCTGCACGCTTCGGTGCGCCTGGTTGTCCACCAGGATCGCGTCCTTCTCCGTCGCCAGGGTGGGCAGCACCATCTGGTGCCCCAGCGTGGTGGACGGCGTGGCGAGCGCGTAGCCGCCGAAGAGCGCCGAGAGCCGCGCCTCCAGCTCCGCGTATGGCGCCGCGGACGCGTAGCCGCGCGACTGCGAGAACTGGGTGCCGTAGCGCCGTACCGCGTCCGTCACCCCCTGGAGGAGCGCCGGATTGAATTCCAGCCCCAGGTACGAGCACGAGCCGAACGTCACCAGCGGCCGTCCCTCCACGTGGATCGTGCGGCCGTGCAGCGGCTCGTCGTCCGTCTGCTGGAACAGGACGCCGCGGTGGCGAGCCTGGCGATGTATGCCTTCGACGATGGAAAGCTGCTCCGAAGCGTTCATGTAGCTCTCGCGAGTGGCTGCGAAACGGATGTGGGTTTGGAGGATGAGGATAACGGTGGCGCGACTTGCATCCGTCTCATGGGCCCACCCGGCCGCGGACGGATCGTGAGGCAGGAGCTGGATGCACGGCGCGGAGGCGTCACGGGGACGTCTCGCCGACGATGATTCCCACCCTGGACGACGACGGCACCGAGAGATTGGAAAAAGCCGGGGCCGCGTACATCACGCGGCCCCGGTTTTTGATCGAATGGAGAACGAGCGGCTACCAGCTGCTGTCGCGGCCGTCCAGCTCGTACTTGGCCAGCATGCGGTGGATGGTCTTGCGGTCGATGCCGGCCGTCCGCGCCGCCTGCGAGATGTTGCCGCCGTGGCGGCGCAGCAGGTCGCGCAGGTACTCCTTTTCGAACAGCGTGATGGCGTCGTTCTTGGCGTCGTGGAACGGCAGGTCCGCCGAGTACGCGATGGTGGGCCGGGTCCCGTTGGTCGGCCCCATCGTCAGCTCTTCCGGCAGGTCCTCGGTGTCGATCTCCTGCCCCGGCAGGCACATGGAGGTGATGCGCTCCGTCACGTTCTGCAGCTCGCGCACGTTGCCCGGCCAGTGGTAGTCGCTCAGCACCCGCAGCGCCTCGGCGCTGAAGCGCAGGTTCCCCCGCTCGTAGTCCGTCCCGAAGCGCCGCAGAAAGTGCGTCGCGAGCGCCGGGATGTCCTCGCGTCGCTGCCGCAGGGGCGGAAGACGCACCGGAACCACGTTCAGGCGGTACAGCAGGTCCTGCCGCAGCACGCCGTCGCGCACCGCCTGCTCCGGGTCGCGGTTGGTGGCCGAGACCCAGCGCACGTCGATGGGGATCTCCACGTCGCCACCCACGCGGCGAATGCGGCGCTCCTGGATCACACGGAGGAGCTTGGCCTGGAGGTCCATGCTCATCTCCGAGATCTCGTCCATGAAGAACGTGCCGCCCGACGCCACCTCCAGCAACCCGCGCTTCTCCCGGTCCGCGCCCGTGAACGATCCCTTCTCGTGGCCAAAGAGCTCGCTCTCCAGCAGGTTGTCGGGGAGCGCCGCGCAGTTGATGGCCATGAACGCGCGCCCCGACCGCCGGCTGTTGGCGTGGATGGCCCGCGCGATGAGCTCCTTGCCCGTGCCCGACTCGCCGGAGATGAACACGCTGGCGTCCGTTGGCGCCACGCGCGAAACCACCGAGAACACCTTCTGGATGCTCTCGCTGGTGCCGATGATGTTCTCGAAGCTGTAATGCTTCTTGAGCTGGTCGCGCAGGTGGGCGTTGTCGCGCACCAGCTGCACCTGCTGCGCCGCCCGGCCGATGAGAATGCGCAGCTGCGTGGCCGTGAACGGCTTGGGGATGTAGTCGTACGCGCCCGCGCGGATGGCCTCCACGCTGCTGTCCACCGTGGCGAAGCCGGTGATCATCACCACCAGCGTCTCGGGCGCCTGCTTCTTGATCTCCTTGAGGAGCGTAAGGCCGTCCATGTCGGGCAGCATCAGGTCCGTCAGCACGATGTCCGGCCGGTGCCGGCGCAGCGTGTCGAGGGCGTTCTTGCCGCGGCCTTCCGTAAAGACGGTGTATCCTTCGCTGGACAGGATCTGCCCACAGCTCTTCACCAGCAACTCTTCGTCGTCGCAGATCAGCACGCTGATCGGAACGTCCGAGCTCGGGGCTTCGCTCATTGTTCTAGCCGGAGAGGAGCGGGTGGATGGAGTCCCGTCGTATGATA
>Ga0326721_10000518_pt1 | contig 11645 bp, 10 predicted proteins | sample SGPome_FD_203951 | JGI IMG/M metagenome (GOLD analysis project Ga0326721, IMG submission 203951) | Soil microbial communities from Southern Great Plains, Lamont, Oklahoma, United States - SGP_1_2016 | ecosystem: Engineered > Artificial ecosystem > Soil microcosm > Unclassified | place: USA...
ACCACCACCGACCTGACGCTTCTTCCGGCTCTTATCCAGGCGGCGTGGGACGCGGGCGGATACCACACCAGGCTCGCCGCCCTGCGCGCCGCGCAAGAGAACTCGCACTGGGTCAAGGACGCGAACGTTCGTCGTCGGATACGCGAGGTGCTCGAAGGGCTCCACGGAGACCACATCGTGCTCAACAGCCTGCTGTTCGAAGCCCTCGCAGCATACGGCGGCATCGATCAGCTAAACAGCGAGGAAAGCATCCGAGCTGAAGTTGCCGAGGTCCTGGCAGCGTATGACCATCCGGAGGCCTGGCGCGCCGCGCAACGGCTGGTCGGCATGGTGTTTGAAGACTCGAGATTGCATGGCCCGTACGATGAGGTACTGGTCAGCCTTCACGCCTCGGAAAGGCTACGGCTGCACGTCATGGCTGCCCGGAGTGAGGCCTTTCCGTTCCATCACGACTGGATCCTGGCCGAGATCAATGACCATATCGAGTACGCCGACGATGCTACGCGAGACGTGATCGCGCATACTGCCGTCAACATGGACTGGGGCAGTCCGTTCCGTCAGGAAACGATCGCCGCCCACGTCCTCGCGCTACGTGGCTGGGCGAAGCTCGCTGAGGAGTTGCCGCCTGCCCCGCCAACCGGCGGCAACATCGGCCGGAGAACCTGGCGCGTCGTCGATGAGCTGCTGTTCGCGCTCCTGAAGGACCGAGACTGCGCAGCGCCTGTTCTGGGCGCGCTGTGGTCCGAGCTGGTCGGCCCGTGTGCTCCGGCGGCCGTTGACGCGCTCGTGAACCTTCGGTCGGGCCGTACAGCGGACCACGAGTTCAGCGCTAAGCGGCCCCCGCTGTACCAGCTCCTGCTGACCTCGTGGTCCGATGAGGTACGAAATCTGTTCGAGTGGGGGTTGCGGAACCCGGACCGACTGATCGCGACTTTCGACAATGGCCCGGCGTTCGACCTAATCCAGCATGTCGTACAGGATCTGAGTGTGGTCGGCGACGAGGGAACCGTCGCGCTCCTACGAGACTTCGTGAACGACTTCGAAGTTGGGACCACAGCCGTCGCTTCGATTCGGGAGATCCAGCAGCGGCTACGCACCAGTTGAAGTGTCGGAAGACATATCGCCGAGAAGTCCCCCGACAGATCTGCTGGGAGGTGCGGCGAGGCGCCCGCACGCGGACACTGCTGTGGGCAGGTCGGCGACCGTTGAAGATGTTGCCAGATACTTGCGACATATGGGTGGCATCGGGTGAGGTACATGCTTAGGCGCGCCCCTGCGCAGGTTTGGGCTCACGTTGCCGCGGGCGAGCCGGTTGCCTAGCCAGTCGACTTCACTTGCACGACGAGGCCGCCGACATAGTCGTGCCCAGCAAGGGCGCAGCTCGACGCGGCGCTTTGTCAGGCGGGCGCGCTCGAGCAGCGATCGAGACCTGCGGCGGGAACTGGTGAATGCCCGTGCCCTCGCACGTGGTGCTCGACTGGGGGCTTGGCGGCCCTTTGCCCGAGCCGGAGCTGTCTAGTTACAGCTCTCGCACGGCTGGCGAGGGGCCGTCGTCAGTCACGTTGACCGGTGTCGGCGGGTACCAGCGTGGCTCGTAATGCCAGTCGGCGCCCTCGATTCCGAGCCGGTCTCCGGTAACCTCGCCGGTTTCGAGATTACGTTCGGCGACGCGGACGCGGTGCCAGTGCGCCTTACGTATGTGCGGCGGCAACCGCCAGCCGCCCGGGCTGGACGTGGCGACGGCGGTACGCGGTCCAAATGATGCTGTCTCAGCGCGCCAGCGGCGCAGCGCGGCGCCGGTGCGCCAACCGAGATTGCCGATGCGGGTGTCACGGATCGGGGTCGGGCGGGCGATCTGCTCCGCCGGTGGCCAGTCGATCTCCGGGTCTGTAGCTGCGGCGTATAGCAGCAGCGACAATGACAGTGGCACCAGGACCGGAAGCTCCTGGCCTTCGGAAATGTTCGACTTGCTCGCTAGCGCGGCCTGGGCGGTGATGAGTTCCGCCAACGTTTTGCCCTTGGCGTGCTGGCCGCGCATGAACAGCGACACGGTCTGGATTTGCATGTCCGGCGAGCCGTCCTCGGTCCACAACCACAAGCATCGGACACCGTCGGCCTTCGGCAGCGGCTTGTAGCGAGTGAAGTCGTTCGAGATGGTCTCGCCGTCGGTGCCTTCATCGGGGTGGCCGTATGGCGAACTGGAGGAGATACCGGCGGCGATGAACCCCCAGTAGTGACACAGCCGCATTCCGTCGTGCAACGAGAACGGCGCATCGAAGGAAAACCCGAGCGCGTCGAACGGCGCTCTGTCCATCCAGTCCGCTGTCAGCTCAACGTTCATGTCCGAACCGAGCAGAGCATTTGCGAATTCGGCATCGACCCGCAGCATTACCGCTGACTGCGACCATAACGTGAAGATGTGCTCCGCCACGTCGGTCGCGTCACCACGCCGAAATGAGGGCAGGGACCGGTGGGCGCGGATGAACTGCTCGAGCCCGCCGACCACGCGTGCCGCGTCGTGCACCTTGATATGCCGCGCGCTACGCCGATCGGTCAGGTGCGGCTTGCGTTTGTTCCCCACGCGAACATCATCGCTGCTACGGCCGAACTTCGCTGCTGCAGCGCTCAGTTCCACGGACCGGTGTCGTTGTCGGTCACCATGTCGGCGTACTCGGACGCGTACTCGGCTTCAAGCTCAGCCATGTCCGCGAGGTAGTTGGCGTAGTGCGAGCGCCACACGTCCAGCTGGGTGTCGGTGCCTTCGGCGATGGCCGCCCCGGCTTCCAGTAGCGCGACCGTGACGGGCAGGTCAAGCCAGAAGCCCTGCACGACGTCGGGGTCCGGGTGCCGTCCTTAGCGACGTGGTAGCTGTAGCGGAACGCGACCGCGGCTGGGTCGAGGCGGTTGAGCTCGTCGATGGCCGCCTTCAACTTGGCCAGGTCCCGCCTTGCGTGGGCCTTGGCCTGCTGCTCGCTTCGTCCTTCGACTACGTTGACGTGCGTTAGCGTTGCGGTGATGTCGGCAAGGTCGAGCCGGTGTCCGCGCCCGTCCTGGCCGGCGTCGGCGCGGATGGCGCGCCCGATACGAGCGAGCTCTTTGAGCTGCAGCTCGAAGTACTGCCGATAGGACCCCAGCGCCGGCAGCAGCAGGTGCTCGCCGGACCGGTTGTCGCAGGCGTGGATGAGCATGCGCGCTGCGTCGAGGTAGCCGCGACGCCGGAAGTAGTCGCCCTCGTCGATGTCACCGGGCATCCACACGTTGTCGGTACGTGCGACCGGGTACGGCACCTCACTGAACCCGCTGTCCGTTGTCATGACGTGGCCTCCCCGACACCAATCCGCAACTGACTGCACGCTACGCGATCAGCCCGCGGCTCGGCCCGGTCTTCGGTGGTCAACAGTTCCTGGACGCAACACCGACCGCACTCGTCATCGCCTTGACCTTGAAGGCAGATGGGCGACCGAGGACCTGCGCCAGGGCCGACGTCGCACGATTCAGAAGGCGATCCGGGAGGAGATCGAACGGCGGGGCGCCGGCATCACAGACGACGACCTCGACTTCCTCATCCGCGTTCACGCTGGGGCGAGTTCTCCTACGAACTGGCGAACTGGCGAACTGCAACGACTACGAACTCGCCGACGCCCTCCTTGTCCTCGCGACGGAGCAAGGCCGGCCCGATGGCGATGAACCAGACTGGCCGAAGAGAGCACCGCGCAGGGTTACAGCGAGCACGCGAACATCGTTACGACATCGCCGTGGCGATGGGCCGCATGCGGATCCAGGAGAACAAACCCTTGCTCGCCGGGACCCTGTGGCCCGCGCTTGAGTTCAAGGCCCGCGCCGCCGAAGCCGGCCAGGCCGCCGACGTGGCGCCGGTTCACGAGACCGTGCGCACTGTCTGCGGCATGGTCGGCGAGCCCGTCCGCGCAGCATTGGCACCCGGCGCCGACCGACAAGTGATGCCCAACGACATCTGCCTGTCCGTGCTGAATTTCGCCGAGCAGCAACTCGCCGTCGCCGGCGACGCCTAGGTCCGGCGGGACGTATGGGACGGCTTCTACGAGGCGTCCAACCACGGCAGAGCCGGCCGCTACCGAACCCGGCTCGTAATCCTCGTGTTCTCCAAGGCTCGGACCTAGTGCCCGACCTCGGACAGAAAGTCCCGGGCCAGCGCCACCCATTCCGACGGCGTAGCCACCTCGACGTGAATCTCAAGGTACTCCACCGGGTCCATGCCGCGAGGATGCGCCGGCAGCAGGTCGTCGCCGTAGGCGTGAAACGGTGAGGTGCGCTTGAGTTGCCAGAGCATCTCGCGCGGCTCGCTCGTCCGCCCGTGGCCACCGAGCTGGAAGGTCGGCAATAAGGCTGCGTCGCGTTGCGCAGCCGGCCATCGTGCCCACACCCGGTAGAACGACAGTTCCCAATCCAGGTTGCTCCACCGCCACGGTCCCCGGTAGCCGCAGGCGACCAGGCCGGCCATGAATCCCTCGGCAGTTGTCCGGAGCCGTTGCTGCTTGGTCGCCATGAGCAGACACCGTAGCGGTCGCCAAACAAGAACGGTCCTGGCCGTCCCGGCACAGGCAACAAAGTGTCGATGGAACTTCTGGTCGGAAGATCTGGTCGCTCTCGTTCACCGCTCACAAGGTCCGTCCGGTGGCATGGCCCGTGTTCAACCCCGCAAGAGGTCTGCGGCGGCACCGGTTACGACCTGACGCGCGGTCTCATTCAAGATCGGACCGGTCGGGGCGGGGGCGGCGCCCGAAGTGGCATCGCTGCTTCAGCGAGGATCACGGAGCCGTATCGAGGCCAGCCCGGTGCCAGGAGCGAGCCAGTGGAGTTTGCACCGCTGTTCTATGAGTTGGTCGGAGCCAATCGCATGACGGCTGACGACGCGACCCACTTCCCGGCGTTCATCAAGGACGCTGGCCGCGGAAAGGAATACACCCGCGGGAATTCGCCGAGGGCACTCGCAGAGGACTCGGCTGCGTAGGCCGGCCCTGGTAGAACAACACCACCGATGCTGCGACCTGGTCCGACTGGTGGCCGAAAACGTCATAGACCCCAACGAGGCCCAGCACATCAATGCCGAGCTCCGCGGTGGCGGGTTCCTTGGCGATCCCTGGCTACCCTTCCCCGCCGCCTGAAGCCGGCCCCGGGGGCGCTACTCGCTGGTGGGCATCGGCAGTTCACCGCGAGTAACCTGCCGCAGCCGGATCCCCGCGGTTGGAGTGTTGGGTCACCGCTGACCGGGCCGGAAATCAGATCCTCGCGACTCAGCCGCTTCACGTCCGACCAGAGCGGGTCACCGCCGAGCAGGTACGGCGCTTTTACTCGCGTGCCCTCGCGGTCCACGAGACCAGCGGCGACTGCGGCAACGTCAGGTACGTCATGACCACGTCATCGACCCCAGCCAGCTCGCAGCCTCTCCCGGAGCTCACCCCTCCGGCGGCGTCCACGTCCTCTGGGACGGCCCGACCGCCGCCGCCGTGCGCGAGGCCCTCGACAAGGCCGGGTTCGCCCGCTCGAAGAAGGAGCCGGCAAGCAGATCCCCACCAGCGGCTACGTCGTCGTCAAGCCGGCGGCACGACCGAGGGGCTACGTGGCAGAACGGTTGGCCGAAAACCTATGCATTCGGGCGGGCGTCGGTGCGCGCCTGCTGGAGCACCACCTCGTCAATCCCGGAGCCGCATCGGTTTGGTTTGTCAGCTGCCGCCCAGCGTTGAGCTGGCTGAACAACCCGTCGTCCAACGCCATCCGGGCTGCCGGGCTAGCATCATGCCTTCTCAGAGATCGGAATCCGCCATCGCCGTCGTCGTGTTGTTACCCGATTGCGAATTCTGCGCCTGCGGCATGCTCATCAGAGTATCAGCGGCCTCTAAATCGGAATCCGCCATCACCGTCGTCATGTTGTTACTCGATTGCGAATTCTGCGCCTGCGGCATGTTCATCAGAGTATCGACGGTATCTAAAGTTGCCGTGATTTGGTATTGCGCAGTTTTTCTCAGCTCCTTTGCCTCGTCCGGGCTGATTGCCGGGCGTAGCCCGGACACGTCGCGTGTGAAGAAAGGTTGGTCCGGTGCAGCGGCGTGGGCGAACTCCATGTGGATAGATTTGGCAACACGCGTGTCGGTGTAGACCTCAGCCCTTGTCTTGATGATCACCTCCCTGTTGCCGGTGATCAAGCCATCGAAGAACATCATCTCGGTGTTGGCGTGGTTGCTGGCTGCTACAAGGTTGTGATCCATCGTGTCGGCGCTAGGTCCTGCCTGGGCCCAACCGGCCAGGTGGGTGATATCCCAGTCGAAGCTGTTGGCGAGTTCCTCGCCCACGGTGCGCAGTACGTGCGCCCGCGCCGACTTATCGCCCCCGGTCTCGACCTTCCATTTCCTCTGATGCTTGGCGACGCGCTTCTGGGACACGCTCTTCACCGGCACTGATTTCTGCCCGTAGGTCTCGACGCCGCCCGTCTTCGTTTCGATATCCCACTCGATGGTCGCAGTCTCCCCCGCCGCCAGCAGATGGTCCCATCCCGGGGTCGCCGAGTTCTTTCCACCGATGCGCCCGAACATACCGCCGCTGCCGCTACGCGGCTGCAGGGGGCTTTGTTTGCTGAGTGCCAAGCGCCCGCGGAGGCTTGCGTAAAAGTACTCGTCCGAGGACGCGTGCGCGTCCAAGATTTCCTGCGCACGGTTGGGATGCTTCTTGACGAGCTCCTCTACCTCGTCTTCCGTCAGCTCCTGTCGCTGACTGCCTGCGTCACGAGTGATGGTGCGGCGCAGCGTGTGGGTGGCCGAATTCCTGCGACCGCCGCTCGCCGAAGCCAGATGCCACGCCGACGCCTGCCGCAGTCTGCCCAGCACGTCGCTACGTCGACCGCCGGTCGAATCCTTCCGCGCATCTAGCTGATCGCTCTTAGCCTGCAGGCGCCGCAGGGTGTCGACGATCGAGTGATCGCGCCGTCCGCCGGTCGCCGAAGCCAGATGCCACGCCGACGCCCGCCGCAGTCCGCCCAGCACGTCGCCACCTCGATCGCCGGTCGAATCCTTCAGAGCATCAGCCTGATCGCTCTTAGCCTGCAGGCGCCGCAGGGTGTCGACGATCGAGTGATCGCGCCGTCCGTCGATCAACGGCGCGGTCGGGGAAATACCGTCCGCGCCGAGTGCCAGCGTCGGCAACGCGGGCATCCAGGCGCGCGTTTCTGGTTCCGCCTTGGGCGCAGGTGAGGCCCCTTCGCGCTTCAAGCCGGCTAAATTCCTCGCGGGAAGGTTATCGAGCACAAACCCCCCCAGCCACCAGCCGGCCTGCGGTATCAACGGTTGACCACGCAAAGCTAGATCACCGACACCGCGGCGTAAAGGGGCTATTCCGCAGTTCGCCGGCGGCCGGGTCTTCTTCGGCGGCGCGCAGTTCGTCGGCGGCGCGGTCAACTTCGGCCTCGCGTGTGGGTTGTTCGCCATCTGCCTCAACATTGGGAAGGCGTCAGCCTTGGCGATATCGTCATCCGTCCAATACAAGCGTCTGCCAACCGGTGCCTCTTCCACCTCGATGGCGGCCTTCAGTTGTCTGTGCAACCCAGCGGGATTATCGAACCAGAAGATGCGCTCCACGCCCCGGTAGCCGATCGTGGGGGCTCATCGCGTCCACCATCCCGCCGTTCTCGACAACCTCAATGGTCAGTTGTTGGGCCCGATCACCGCGCCCTTGCGCCCGCGACGTTCCGAACCCGCAGCGAAGTACGGCACACGGTGACCGCCCACAACATGCAGCCCAAGTGACCGGCACTCTCACGCCGTCGCTGTTGCCCATGCCGGCGGAACTGCTGCGCATCATCGAAAGACACACCCGCCAGCGTGGGGTCCCGGGCGCCATCTGGAATCCGCATACCGCGCAGCACGCCTGCTTCATCAATACGATCATCCGGGCCGGATCCAGCTTCGACAGGACGCCGACGAGGACGACGCCGCGGCCGAGGCCGCCCCTGCACCTGCCGGCACCGCTCGGCGACGCAAGTCATCGGCAGGGCGGCCAGCGGCCAAGGCCGCCGCGCAGAACGCGAGCAGCACCAGTCCGGTGTGGCATGTCTGAGCGCACCCCACGCGGCGCGGTGCCCGCCCGCGTCGACAAGAACAACCGGGTCGCGTTCTACCCCAGCGGCCTGGCCGGCGTCGGGTCCCGCCGGTACCACCGGGCCAGCTCCGCCGTCGAGGCTGAGTCCTTCGCCGACGGCATCATCAGCCTCGGCCGCGGCGGTAGACCGCTGGAGACCCACTACACCGAACCCGCGTTCATGGCGATGAAAGCGTTCCTGACCCACCTGCAGAACACCGGCCAGCCGCGCGGCACCTGGGCCCAGTACCGGTCCAACTGGAACTGCTGGATGCCGAAAGAGGTCGCGCTCGCCCGCTGCTGCGACCTCTACGAGCTGCACTGGGCGAGCGTGTTCACCGCTGCAGTGGAGAACGGCGCCAGCGTCGGCACCCTATCTGCTATCACGCGGACGCTCGGGGCGCTGATGACGTTCGGCATGCACCACGGCTACTTCCAGTCCGAGCCGTTCGGGCCCACCAGGATGCGCCGGGACGTCGTGCGCGCGGCCAAGCAGGCGGCCATCGGCCGCGACGGCGACAACGCCACCGGCATCACCATCGACCTCTGTCCGCACGCCGACGAAATCAGCGAGTACGCCGACGCCCTCGAGATGGTCTACCCCGGCTACGGGCGCCGGCTCGTCCTGCTCGCCTTCCGCTGCGGCGCCCGCATCATGGAACTAGCCGCACTGCGGGACGACGACCTCGACCCGGACCAGCTGACCGTCGCCATCGGCGCGCAACTCGACCGCAACCGCCCCTGGCCGGCCACCCGTCTGCCCAAGAACCACAAGCCACGGGTCGCCGACCTGTGGGGCATCGGCGAGGACAACGCCCGCTCCCTCATCGCAGACGCCCGGAACCGGCCAGGGCCGCACGCAGGCTGGCTGTTCCCGCCGCTGCCGGGTGTCACGAACTGGGCCGACAAGCTCTCCCACCTCGCTACCGACGCCGCCCGGGCCTGCAGCTGGAAGGACACCTGGACCTTCCACTGGACCCGGCATTCCTACGCCGCCTACAGCCTCGCCCCGACCACCCGCGGCGGCTACTGCCTATGCATGTGGTGCAGGCATCCCTCGGGCATGCCGACCCCGCCACCACCCAACGCACCTACGTCCAGAAGCTCCCCCGCGACGCCGACCAGCTGCGGGTGCTCACCTCCCGGCCCCTAGGCCAGATGTGACCGACCCCCGTTTTGATGGTCCAGCTGTCGCCCGCACGGCCGATGGCGGACCGTCCCGGCCGTAACAACACCCTCGATCATCTGCTCTGCGTAAACGCGGCGAGTCCTCGCCACGCTCACCAGGCCGTCCTGGGGGTCAGAACAGCCATCCTTCAATCGAGACGGAACCAACCATCACAGATCCGCCGGGGCCCTCGTCATTTTGGCGGACCTCGTTGCCCTCTCTCGAACTCAGCGCACGGTGTCAAGAATGCGATGGAAAAGTTGGCTCCCCTGGCTGCCGTGCACGATCGGCTTGGTGAGCTTCGCCGTACTCGATACCTCGTTCGCCATTCTCGGCCTGCTCACGCGGGGTCAGGCGATCGCAGCCTTCGTCTCCGCCGCCGCCTTTGACGTTGGTGCAACGTGGCTGCTCAATAGGCCTAGGCCAGGAGGAACGGTCGCGCCCGCTAGTTCGCGCCGGCACGGTTCGGCGCCGGCAAGCAGACGTGCTCGAATGCCCGGCCTTCACAGGGTGAAGGCTACGTACGAGGCCTCACGAAGTGACGGATCTGTGTTGGGCAATCATCCGTTGCGTCGACCCCGAGCCACGTCAACTCGCGCGTCGCGCCGGGAAATAAGAAACTTGCGACTCCAGCGGTCTGCGGGCGCGCGAACACCCAAAACGACTGCAAGCGGCCCCAGAGCGACCACAAGCTCCATCTCGTAGCCGCGAAAGATAGCGCTCAATACGAGACACGCAGCCGCCAGACCTGCACCGACGGCAACGTCGAGGTAGCGCCGCGCCTGAGCGGCGCGCTGGCGAATGACCCGGCGGCTGCTCCACCGTTCAGGAGATCTCACCGTAGTCCACCAGACTGCGGACGCCAGCACGCAGATGCCGCCAGCGGTCCCGGCTCCCACCAGCAGACAAGCTTCCCGTTGACCCTCCCCCGGGTCAGACTGCTGCTGGGCCACGACAACCACGATGAGAACCAAGAGAGGCACTAGCAGCGATAGCCACCCGATCACAACCTTGGTTGCGACGGCATCGACCTCTTCATCGACCGCTAGCGCTTGCTTGAAATCGTCTCGTTGGCCGTGGCTTCGCTGACGGGACACAGCAGAATCATAACAATCCGGTCGTCGGGGCTGATGAACCTGGCATCTGCGAACCTCTCACATGACACAACCGGCTGCGGCTGCGACGCGGCGAGCCCGCATGCTTCGAAGCACCGGATCCGGGCTACGCCCGTGCAGCTCGGGCGAAGGCGGCCGCCCTCTGATTCACTGGCACAGGCCGCGACGGGCGAACGTCCGGTAGCAGCTCAGAGGCGCCGCGCACCAGGGTGGCTTCGAACTCCCACGCAACCTGCCGAACTAGGGCCGGCATGGGGTTGCCGCCGTCGTAGGCGACAGACTCGACCTCTATCCCGATTCCGATCGTCGAGGGCGAACGCGACATAGCCAGGTAGTCATCAGGGAGGTGGAGGTCCAGATGGCCACCGCCGTCCTTGTTAGCAACGTTGAGAACGATGTCCTTGCGAGTCAGGGTCCGGCCGTCGCCATCACGAACGACGACGTCAGTCCACCACTTCGCAAAGCCGGGTGCTTCGAAGATCATCCGCGCTTGGCGACCCGGGCTGAGGCGGCGGAGATTCGCACCCAGCGGCGCGCGGAACTTGACGTACGGAGCCCCGCTCGTCGGCCGCGGTGCGATCTCATGCATCAGCATCCCCAGATACAGGCACCCGTCATCCGGGGCAGCACCCACGGAATCGGCGAACCTCATCCGTTCCAGGTGACCACTGGAGACAAGCGCCGCGGCGGAGGAACCTGTGTGGTGCAGCAATGTGCGTAGCCTGACCGCCATAGTGAGCGCTTCGTCGTCAGCGTCCGGTCCGTCATTGTCATAGCGGTCGGCTGACGCCAGCAGAATCCGCACCTGCTGCCGGACATTGCTCAGGAGCTCCCCGTCTGGCCGGGGTGAACGCGGCACCGCGGCGGTCTTTGCCATCGCATGATCGTCGCAAGGACCGGTGACCCGGGCACGCATCGACACGCCCCTGCCCAGCGTCGCTGGCTTCGCGTCCTGCCTCTTGCTGGCAACAACGGGCCGACCTCAAGCTCAACCGCAATAGGCACCGCACGGACAGCGCGATTGGCAAAAGTTCAACTCACGCCGCGGCGTTTCCGGATGCAATGACACATCGGCTTGAGGAGCTGGCTGGCTACCCGGAGAGTCAGTCTCAGCGCAACCTCGCTTGGCTGGTCCACTAGCCGGGCTGGCCATCCGCCGATCGGTGCCCCGCACAGGCCGACGCCGGCACCACCGAGTACCCCGCGGCGTGCGCCAGGCCGAACAGCGCGACGCCCGTCTCGCGACACTTCTGGAA
>Ga0326721_10000519_pt1 | contig 11641 bp, 11 predicted proteins | sample SGPome_FD_203951 | JGI IMG/M metagenome (GOLD analysis project Ga0326721, IMG submission 203951) | Soil microbial communities from Southern Great Plains, Lamont, Oklahoma, United States - SGP_1_2016 | ecosystem: Engineered > Artificial ecosystem > Soil microcosm > Unclassified | place: USA...
CCGTGTCCTCCGGGGACACCGGCGGGCGACGACCCCTCGTCCGTGCGGCGCGGCTCAGGCCTCGACCGGGCTGGTGGCGCGATCCGCGGCGGCTTCCCCGGCCCGCTCCGCGGCCCGGGTGCGCAGCTCGCCGCGCACGGTCCGGACGACCAGCGCGGCCCAGGCGGCGAAGAGGGCTCCGAGCAGGACGGTCCCGGCGGCCGGGCCCAGCAGGGCCTGGGCGGTGTCGGTGTTCACCAGGGTGCGGGTGTTGGTCCAGATGATCAGCCCGCCGGCGGCCACCGCCAGCACCCGGGGGGCCAGGTGGCGCACCAGGTAGGCGGCGATGGGGGCGGCGACGACCCCGCCGAGCAGCAGGGCGAGGACCCAGGCGAAGTCGATGCCCGCGGCGCCCAGGCCGGTGAGGAACCCGGCGGAGGCGCCGAGGGCGACCACGAACTCGGAGGTGTCGATGGAGCCGATGACCTTGCGCGGGGCGATCTTGCCCGAGGCCAGCAGGGTGGGGGTGCCCACGGGGCCCCATCCGCCGCCGCCGACGGCGTCCAGTGCTCCGGCCGCCGCGGCCAGGGGCACGAGCAGGCGCTTGGGCAGCCGGCCCTGGAAGCTCGGGCGGGTGGTGGGCATGCGCAGGAAGCGGATCAGCACGTAGATCCCGAGGCCCAGCAGGATGGTCGAGACGACGGGCTTGGCGGCGTCGCCGTCCAGGCCCACCAGGAAGTGCGCGCCGAAGAACGCCGCGATCCCGCCGGGGGCGGCCATGATGGCCACCACGCGCCAGTCGACGTTGCCGAACCTCCAGTGCGCGGCCCCGGAGGCGATGGTGGTGCCGACCTCGGCGAGGTGGACCACCGCCGAGGCCGAGGCCGGGGCGATGCCGGCCAGCAGCAGCAGGGAGGTGGAGGTCACCCCGTAGGCCATGCCCAGGGAGCCGTCGACGAGCTGGGCGAAGAAGCCGATCACGGCGAGAACGACGAGAGAGCGCACGGGGAACCTTCCGTTGACGGGCCTGCGGCGCCCGGCGGGGCCGGACCAGCTCAGGCTAGGGAGGGCAGGTGCTCCCGCCAACGTCTGCGACGGAAGGCGTCCCCGGATGAATTCCCGTGACGTCCCTCTTGCGTTCTTCCGTCATCTGCCGCGCGCCCCGCGTCATCTGCCGCGCGGCCTTCGTCGTCCTCCGTGCGCCGCGGCCACGGCACGGTGAGCGGGAAGCCGGCCGCCTGTAACAAAACTGCCAGCCCTCGCGCGGCTTCCGTGCTTGTCAGCGCCCGTGCGACGCTGAGACACGTCGCCGGGGCAGAGAGGGAGTTGCCGTGCTGGATCCACGAAGCGTCACCGCCGAGAGGCCCGTGGGGGAGACCCCGTCCACCGCCGGACCCGGCGCGCCGGGCCGGCGGCCTCCCGCGCTGCCCGCCTCCCTGATCGCCCTGGGCGCGGCGCTCGTGCTCGTCGCCGTGGTGCTCGGCGAGGCGTGGTCGGGAGTCGCCGTGGACGCCGGCTTCGCCCTGCTCACCGTCGGAGCCGTGGTCCTGCTCCTCGAGTCCGGCCGGTCGGCCCGGCGCGCCCGCCGCCCCGGACGCCCCGCCGAGGGCGCGCACCAGGAGCCCTCCGGGCGCCCCGCGGCCGCCGGCGCCCAGCACGGCCTCGCCGGGGTGCACGAGGAGCTCGACGTCGTCGACGTGCTCCGGGGCGTGGCCCCGGGGCAGGAGCTGTGGTGGATGGAGACCTTCCCGCTGACGCTGGCCGGGGACCTCGACGCCATCCACAAGGCGCTGCGCACCGGGGTGCGGGTCCGGCTGCTGCTGCTGGACCCGAAGTCCCCGGCGCTCGCGGCCCGGCTCCGGGACATCCGCCACCGCTACGGCCTCTCGCCCATGGACCTGCGGCGCGGCTTCGACACGCTGAGCCACCAGCTGAAGGTGCTCGGCGGGACCGACCCGGCCGTGGCCGAGCACCTGGAGGTCCGGGTCTACGACGGCCTGCCGGGGGCGCCGCTGTTCCTCGTCCTCGACGGTGCCGCGCCGGGCGGTGCGCAGGACGGCGAGCCCGCACGGCAGGTCGTCCGGGCCTTCAGCAGCTACTACCTGCTCGACGCGAGCCAGGACATGCCGTACCTGGAGTGGCGCGACGGGCCCTTCGCGGACCGGCTGCGCGCCTACGTCGAGCACAAGTGGGACGAGGGCCGCGTGGTCTTCCCCGTCGAGACCGGGGAGCGCTCCTCCTCCGCCTTCCGCGCCGGGGACCTCCCGGCGAAGCACCGGGCCGGGAGCTCCGCCCCGACCGACCGCTGACGGGCCGCCCGCCCGGGCGCCGTCGGGCACGGCCACCCGGGCGGGTCGTCGCCCGCCCCGTGCAGTAGCGTTCCCGTCATGACCGTCGACGACGGGGTCAGCGGCGGGGCGGGTCCCGCGCGGCCCGGACGTGCTCCCAACATGCGGGACGTGGCCCGCGCGGCCGGGGTCTCGCACCAGACCGTCTCCCGGGTGGTCAACGGGCACCCGAACCTGCGCGAGTCCACCCGCCGGAGGGTGCTGGACGCGATGGAGCAGCTGCGCTTCCGGCCCAACCGCGCCGCCCGGGCCCTCGTGACCAGCGAGTCCCGCATCATCGGCGCGCTGCTGTCCAACGGCGCCGAGTACGGGCCGTCCGCCACTCTGCAGGCCGTCGAGGCCGCTGCCGACGCCGCCGGCTACGCCGTCGACATCGTGCACATCGACCCCGCCGGTCCCGCCACCATCGAGGCCGCCGTGGACCGGCTGGCCGACCACGCCGTCGACGGCCTGGTGGTGCTGGCGCCCCAGGTCCGCTCGCTCGAGGTGATCGAGCGGCTGCCGATCCGGATCCCCTTCGTCACGGTGCACTCGACCGGCGGCCGGGACCACCGGATGTCGGTCGACCAGCTCGCCGGTGCCCGGCTCGCCACCCGGCACCTGCTGGAGCTGGGGCACCGGCGCGTCGTCCACGTGGCCGGCGCCGAGGGGTGGGTGGAGACGTCCGCCCGCCGGCAGGGCTTCGCCGAGGAGATGGCGGCGGCGGGGCTCCCCGCCCCCGTGGTGCGCGCCGCCGACTGGACCGCCGAGTCCGGCTACCGGGTGGGCCTCGAGCTGGTGGCGCACCGCGACTTCAGCGCCCTCTTCTGCGCCAACGACCACATCGCGCTCGGGCTGGTCCACGCCCTGCACGAGGCCGGCCTGCGCGTCCCGGAGGACGTCAGCGTCGTGGGCTTCGACGACGTCCCCGAGGCGGCCCACTTCCTGCCGCCGCTCACGACGGTCCGCCAGGACTTCCCGGAGCTGGGGCGCCGGTGCATCGCGGCCCTGCTCGCGGAGCTGCGCGGGCAGCCCGTTCCGGCGGCCGGGGACGTCACACCCGGGCTCATGCTGCGCCGTTCGACGGCGCCCCCGGGTGCCGTTCCCGGTGGCTGAGCGGAAGTGGATGACGTTATAAATTCGTTATAAAACCTTGTTGATCCGTACCGGTTACTCCGGGGTATGGTGACGCAGATAACAGATGTGATCGTTCACATAGCGGATCGGGCGGTGCAGCGCCGTGGTCCCCGCTTCCCGTCACCACGACAACGAGGTCATCGCATGAGCCCGTCCCGGCCGGATCGGAGGTGCCTCACCGGCGCGGGCCGCGGCGCCGGGGCCCGCCACGCCGCCCTGACGGCTCGTGCGCATCCCTGACCTCGCCACCACGGACTCCCGGGCTCTCCCGGACCGACGAAAGGCACGACCATGATGAAGAACCGTATCCTCCTCGGCGTGACCGCGAGCACGCTCGCCCTCGGCCTCGCGGCCTGCGGCGGCAGCCGGGGCGGCGGGGGCGAGGGCGGTGGCGAGGACGCGGCCGCCAACGAGGGCGCCCGGATCGGGGTGGCGATGCCCACCCAGCAGTCCGAGCGCTGGATCGCCGACGGCGAGAACGTCAAGGCGAAGCTGGAGGAGCTCGGCTACGAGGTGGACCTGCAGTACGCCAACGACGACATCCCCACCCAGGTCTCCCAGATCGAGAACATGATCAACGGCGGGGCCAAGGCCCTGGTGGTCGCCTCCATCGACGGCACGACGCTCACCAGCGTCCTCGACACCGCGGAGTCCCAGGACATCCCGGTGATCGCCTACGACCGGCTGATCAACGAGTCGGAGACCGTCGACTACTACACGACGTTCGACAACCACCAGGTCGGTGTGCAGCAGGCCACGTCCCTGCTCACCGGGCTCGGCGTGCTCGACGAGAACGGCGAGGAGACCGGGGAGAAGGGACCGTTCAACGTGGAGCTGTTCGCGGGCAGCCCCGACGACAACAACGCCACCTTCTTCTGGAACGGCGCGATGGAGACCCTCCAGCCCTACCTGGACAGCGGCGTGCTGGAGGTCCCCAGCGGCCAGACGGAGTTCGAGCAGGCCGCCATCCTCCGGTGGCTGCCCGACACCGCCCAGGACCGCATGGAGGACCTGCTCACCGTGGGCGGCGGCGCCAAGCTCGACGGCGTGCTCTCCCCCTACGACGGGCTGTCGATCGGCATCATCTCCGCCCTGCGCTCGGGCGGGTACTCCGCGGACGAGCTGCCGGTGATCACCGGGCAGGACGCGGAGGTGGGCTCGGTGAAGTCCATCGTGGCCGACGAGCAGTACTCCACGATCTTCAAGGACGTGCGCGAGCTCGGCGAGCGCGCGGTCACCATGGTCGACTCCCTGATGAAGGGGGAGGAGCCCGAGGTCAACGACGAGAAGACCTACGACAACGGTGTGAAGGTCGTGCCCGCCTACCTGCTCGAGTCGCAGATCGTCACCAAGGACAACTACCAGGAGGTCCTCGTGGACAGCGGCTACTACGAGGAGTCCGACCTCAAGTGAGCGCCCCCGGCCGGGCGGACTCCTCCGCCCGGCCGGCGCGCCTGCCCCACCACCCCACCAGGTCCCACCAGACAAGGAGATCCGCATGGGCGAGCCCCTGCTGCAGATGCGCGGGATCACCAAGACCTTCCCCGGCGTCAAGGCGCTGGAGGACGTCAACCTCGTCGTCGCCCGCGGAGAGGTCCACGCGATCTGCGGCGAGAACGGCGCCGGGAAGTCCACCCTCATGAAGGTCCTGTCCGGGGTGTACCCGCACGGGACCTACGACGGGGACATCGTCCTGGAGGGCGGGACCGTCTCCTTCCGGGACATCAAGGACAGCGAGCGCAACGGCGTCGTCATCATCCACCAGGAGCTGGCCCTGTCCCCCTACCTCTCCGTCGCCGAGAACATCTTCCTCGGCAACGAACGGGCGCGGGCGGGCTTCGTCGACTGGAACGAGACCAACGTGCGGGCGGCCGAGCTGCTGCGCCGCGTGGGCCTCGACCTCAACCCCGTCACCCCGGCCGGGGAGATCGGGGTGGGCAAGCAGCAGCTCGTGGAGATCGCGAAGGCCCTGTCCAAGGACGTGAAGCTGCTGATCCTCGACGAGCCCACGGCCGCGCTCAACGACGAGGACTCCGAGCACCTGCTGGGCCTGGTCCGCGGCATGCGCGCGGACGGGATCACCTGCATCATCATCAGCCACAAGCTCAACGAGATCCGGGCCATCGCCGACTCCGTGACGATCCTGCGGGACGGGCGGACCATCGAGACGCTCAGCCTCCACGACGGGTCGGTCACCGAGGACCGGATCATCAAGGGCATGGTGGGCCGCGAGCTCACCCACCGCTACCCGCAGCGCACCCCCGCGGTCGGTGAGGAGATCCTGCGGATCGAGGACTGGACGGTGCACCACCCCCAGGACCACGCGCGGCGGGTCGTGGACGGGGCGAGCCTGTCCGTGCGCGCCGGCGAGATCGTCGGGATCGCCGGCCTCATGGGCGCGGGCCGCACGGAGCTCGCCATGAGCGTCTTCGGGCGCAGCTACGGGTCGGGGATCAGCGGCCGGCTGTACAAGAACGGCCAGGAGGTCACCGTGCGCACCGTCCGGGACGCCATCCGCCACGGCATCGCCTACGCCACCGAGGACCGCAAGCGCTACGGGCTGAACCTCATCGACGACATCAAGCGCAACATCTCCGGGGCCGCCCTGGGCAAGCTCGCGAGGGCCGGCTGGGTGGACGGCGGCAGGGAGACGCTCGTGGCCCAGGAGTACCGGGCGAGCATGAACATCAAGGCGCCCTCGGTGGCGGCCGTCACGGGCAAGCTCTCCGGCGGCAACCAGCAGAAGGTCGTGCTCTCCAAGTGGATGTTCGCGGATCCCGACGTGCTGATCCTCGACGAGCCCACGCGCGGCATCGACGTCGGCGCGAAGTACGAGATCTACCAGATCATCAACACCCTGGCCGCCCAGGGCAAGGCCGTGCTGGTGATCTCCTCCGAGCTGCCCGAGCTCCTCGGCATCTGCGACCGCATCTACACCCTCGCCGAGGGCAGGATCACCGCCGAGGTGCCCATCGCCGAGGCCACCCCAGAACTGCTCATGCAGCACATGACCAAGGAAAAGGACTGATCCCATGGCTTCCACCCTCGTCGACGAGCACCGGCTGGTCGCCCCCGACGGACGCCCGCCGCGCTCCACCCTCTCCGACGCCGGCCGGTTCCTGGCCGGGCGGCTGCGGCAGATCGGCATCTTCCTCGCCCTGCTGGTGATCGTGACGCTGTTCCAGGTCCTGACCGGCGGCGCCCTGCTCCAGCCGGACAACGTCTCGAACATCGTGGTGCAGAACAGCTACATCCTGCTCCTGGCCATCGGCATGGTGATGATCATCGTCGCGGGCCACATCGACCTGTCGGTGGGGTCCGTGGCGGCCTTCGTGGGGGCCATGTCCGGGATCATGATCCGGGACTGGAGCCTGCCGTGGTGGGTCGCCCTGGTCGCGTCCCTCGCCGTGGGCGCGCTCGTCGGGGCCTGGCAGGGCTTCTGGGTGGCCTACGTGGGCATCCCCGCCTTCATCGTGACCCTGGCCGGCATGCTCGTCTTCCGCGGGCTCACGCAGATCGTGCTCGAGAACCAGCGCATCACCGGCTTTCCGCAGGAGTACCGCCAGCTCGGCGGCGGGTTCCTGTTCCCGGGCCTGTTCCCGCCCGAGACCAGCATCCTCGACTGGACGACCGTGGGCCTGGGCGTGCTGGCCACGGTGCTGCTCGTGGGCAGCCAGGTGCGCGGGCGCCGGACGCGGGCGCGCCTGGGGCTCGACGACGAGCCGCGCGCGTGGTTCGTCACGAAGCTCGTCTTCGCGGCCGTCGTCGTGCTGGGCCTGACCTACCTCCTGGCGAGCTCGCGCAGCGGCACGCCGATCGTGCTCGTCGTGCTCGGCGTGCTCGTCGTGGCGTACAGCACGGTCATGAAGCGCAGCGTCTTCGGCCGCCACGTCTACGCGCGCGGCGGGAACCTGCAGGCCGCGCAGCTCTCCGGCGTGGACACCAAGCGGGTCGACTTCCTGCTCTTCGTCAACATGGGCGTGCTGGCGGCGCTGGCCGGGCTCATCTTCACGGGGCGGCTGAACTCGGCCGGCCCCGGGGCCGGCAACCTCTTCGAGCTCGACGCGATCGCCGCCGCGTTCATCGGCGGTGCCGCCGTCACCGGCGGAGTGGGCACGATCGTCGGGGCCATCACCGGCGGGCTGATCATGGGCGTGCTCAACAACGGCATGTCCCTGATGGGCGTCGGCATCGACTACCAGCAGTTCATCAAGGGCATGGTGCTGCTCCTGGCGGTCGGCTTCGACGTGCTCAACAAGCGCCGCGCCACGAACGCGCTCAAGTGAGCCGGGGCCGTGCGCCCGAGCCGTGGGCGGGGGGATTGGCGGCGGGACCGGAACTCTGGTGAGGTGGGGGCATGGACGTTTCGGACTTCAAGACCCTGTTCGGCGACAGCATCCGGGCCTGGCTCGACTGGGACGCGCTCCACGAGGAGAACGCCCGCGTCGAGGACCGGGTGCTCTCCGCGCGCGAGGACATCGGGGACCTCTACACGGTCTGGCACGTGGACCCCGACGGCAACCCGGGCGAGTGGTCACACCCCCAGCACCGGCCGCTGACGGTCGCCGACGCGGCCTCCCGGTCGTGGCCCGAGGGGCGGCAGGAGAAGATCGGACGCTTCCGGGAGGACTTCTCCGGCAAGCACGAGCCCGTGGTGCTCACCGTGCCCGCCTACCGGGCGGACGACGTGCTCGTCGTGCTGGACTCCTCCCACCGCGTGGTGGGGGGCTACCTCTCGGAGGCCGAGCTGCGGGTGCTGCTGGTCGTCCTGGCCGGGCCGGCGTCCTCCCTGGTCCTCCCGGGCCTCGCCCAGGTGGAGAACCATCTGGCGGACCGGATCTGACGTCCCCGGAGCGCACCGGCCCCGCGGGCGCCCCTGTGTTCCCGCTCACGCCCGGCGGCTAGCATGGCGTCCATGAGCGACGACGCCCGCTGCCCCGTCCCGCACGGCGACCGGCGCAGGACCGCCCGCCCCGGAGAGCCCGCCGCCCCGCGGGTGGAGGTGCTCGACGGGGTCTGGCACGTCCGCTCCCTGCCGCTGGTCCGCCAGGTGCTGCGGGAGGCGGACGCCACGGTGCAGGCGGGCTTCAACGCGGAGGCCGCCCGCGAGGGGCTCACCGGCAGCCACCCCCCGGTGCTGTTCATGGACGGCCCCGAGCACCGGCGCCACCGCACCGCCACGGCGAAGTTCTTCACCCCGGCCACCGTGAGCCGCCGCTACCGCGCCCTGATGGAGGAGCGCGCCGACGAGCTGGTCCAGCGGATCCGCCGGGACGGCGGGGGTGAGCTGTCCGCGATCACCCTGCGCTACTCGGTGGAGGTCGCCGCGCAGGTCGTGGGCCTGACGAACTCGGACACGGACGGGATGGCCCGCCGCCTCGAGCGCTTCTTCGCCGTTCCGTCCGCCCGCGCGCCGCAGCGGCCGGGTCCCGCGGCCCGGGTGCGCTCGGCCCTGGCCGCCCTGCGGCCTGTGTGGGCGATGGGCGTGTTCCACGTGCGGGACGTGCGCCCGGCCGTCGCCGCCCGGAGGGCCCAGCCCCAGGAGGACGTGGTCTCGCACCTGCTCGAGCAGGGCTACACCGAGCGCGAGATCCTCACGGAGTGCCTCACCTACGCCGCCGCGGGCATGGCCACCACCCGGGAGTTCATCGCGGTCGCGGCCTGGCACCTGCTGGAGGACGAGCGGCTGCGCCGCGCCTACCTGGACGCCGACGAGCCGGGCCGGCACACCATCCTGCACGAGATCCTGCGCCTGGAGCCGGTGGTGGGCCACCTCTACCGCCGCAGCACCCGGGAGCTGGTGCTGGAGGACGGCGACGAGCGGCACGCGGTGCCCGCCGGTGCCCTGCTCGACCTCTACGTCCGGCAGGCGAACACGGACCCCGAGGCGCTCGGGGAGGACGCCCGGCAGCTGTGCCCGGAGCGCTCCCGGCCCAGGGGTATCCGGCCGGAGGCCATGTCCTTCGGCGACGGCGCCCACCGCTGCCCCGGCGGCTTCATCGCGATCCAGGAGAGCGACATCTTCCTGCAGCGCCTGCTGCGGCTGCCGCTGGAGCTGGCGCGACCGCCCCGGCTGGCCTGGGTGGACCTGATCGCCGCCTACGAGGTGCGCGACGTCGCGCTGCGGGTGCGCCAGGACGTGCCCGCCCAGCCGGTGCCGTAGCCGGGCGGCGCCGCCCGCTCAGGGGTGGCGCACGCCCTGCCCGGCCAGGACCGCGCGGTAGCCCTCGCGGAAGGTGGGGTAGCGGAAGACGAAGCCGGACTCCCGCAGCCGCCGGTTGGACACCCGCTTCGAGCCGCGCCGCGGCGTGTCCGCCTCGGGGACGTCCTCGGGCAGCGGGACGCCGAGCTCCTGCGCCAGGAACTCCAGGACCTCCCGCTCCCGCACGGGCTCGTCGTCCACCCCCAGGTACAGCGTCAGGGGCTGGTCCGCCATGGTGAGCAGGTGCACGGCGGCCGCGGCGGCGTCGTCGCGGTGGATGCGGTTGGTCCAGGCGGCGCCGCTCGCGGCGTTCCCGGAGCGGACCGTGTCGATCAGCCGGGTGCGCCCGGGCCCGTAGATCCCCGCCAGGCGCAGGACCGTGCCGTGCGGGAAGTGCTCGTGGAAGATCTCCTCGGCCTCCAGCAGGACCTCGGCCGTGGGGGTGGAGGGGGCGACGGGGGTGTCCTCGGTGACCCACTCGCCCTCGGCGGCCGCGCAGACCGCGGTGGAGGAGATCAGCAGGGCGCGCCGGGGGAGCGCGCCCCCCTCCAGGACGCCGGTGAGCAGGTTCCGCAGACCGTCGACGTAGGCCGCCCGGTAGTCCTCGGGGGAGCGCCCGTCCGCGGCCGTGGCGACCACGAGGTGCTCGAGGTCGCCCGGCAGCTCCGGCACCTCGGTGCTGAGGTCCACCGGCACCCCGGCCAGGGGCGGCGGCACCAGCTCCGCCCGCCGGCGCAGCCCCAGCACCTCGTGGCCCTGCTCGGCCAGCCGCAGCCCGATCTCCGTGCCCAGATCTCCGCATCCCGCGATGACGACGCTCATGGTGTGCATTCTTCCACCGTTCCCTCCACGGCGCGCCCGGCGGTGCCGGTCAGTAGGCTGAGGACATGGCACCGGGCACCGTCTACACCGTCGGGCACTCCACGCGCTCCGCCGAGGAGCTCGTGGCGCTGCTGCGGGAGTTCGGCGTGCAGGAGCTCGTGGACATCCGCACCGTGCCGCGCTCGCGGACCAACCCCCAGTTCGACCTCGACCGGCTGCCCGCCACCCTCGCGCAGGCCGGGATCGGGCACACCTACTGCAAGGGGCTCGGCGGGCTGCGCCCCACGTCGGGCGCCTCGGTCAACACCGCCTGGCGCAACGCGTCCTTCCGCGGCTACGCCGACCACATGCAGACCGAGGAGTTCCGGTCGGCGCTCGCCCGGCTGGAGGAGCTCGCGGCGCAGCGCGTCGCCGCGATCATGTGCGCCGAGGCCGTCTGGTGGCGCTGCCACCGCTCGCTCGTGGCCGAGGCCCTGCTGGTGCGCGGGCACGACGTCCGGCACATCATGGGGCCCGGCCAGCAGACCCCGGCGGCGCTGCGGGACTTCGCCGTCGTCGACGGGGACCGGATCACCTACCCGGGCACCCATCCAGGCACGCAACCAGGAGGAGAACGATGCAGCACCTGAACGAGATCGCCATGCAGCACCTGAACGAGGCCCGCCACGGCGAGCACGGCCGCAGCTCGGAGCGCCTGCTGCACCAGAAGGTGCTGCGCCAGACCCTGATCGCCCTGCGGGAGGGCTCCCAGCTCTCCGAGCACAACGCCCCCTACGCCGGCAGCCTGCAGGTGCTGCACGGGAGGATCCGGGTGCGGTCCGGCAAGGAGCTGGTCCTCGAGGCCGGGCACCTGCACGAGCTCCCGCTGGCGCGGCACTCCGTCGAGGCCCTGGAGGACGCGGTGTTCCTGCTGACGGCGGTCACGGGCATCGAGGACGCCGCCGAGTAGCCGCCCCCCGCGCGCAGGGCGGGGCATTCCCGGTTTCGCCCTGCGCGTGAGGCGTGTCGCGGCGCCCGCGACGGGTCTAGCGTCGGGGGAGAACGCGAACATCCCCGCACCCGAAGGAGCACCCGCATGTCCCACGTGACCATCATCGGCGGCCACGGCAAGGTCGCCCTGATCCTCGCCCCGCAGCTCGTGCGCGCCGGCCACGCCGTGACCAGCATCTTCCGC
>Ga0326721_10000520_pt1 | contig 11625 bp, 10 predicted proteins | sample SGPome_FD_203951 | JGI IMG/M metagenome (GOLD analysis project Ga0326721, IMG submission 203951) | Soil microbial communities from Southern Great Plains, Lamont, Oklahoma, United States - SGP_1_2016 | ecosystem: Engineered > Artificial ecosystem > Soil microcosm > Unclassified | place: USA...
GTCGTTTTCGGGGTCCACCCAGAAGTACGTCCCCAGGTACCCGGACCAGCGGAAGATGCCGACCGGTCCCGGCCGGGTCGCCTGCGCGGTATCGACCTTGACCGCCACCCCCAGCCCGAAGCCGTACGTCGGGTCGCGCAGCGCGCCGGCCGAGACCGGGGTGAGCTCCGGCGGCAGCGTGTTGTGGGTCATGCGCGCGACGGTCTCCGGCCGGAGGATTCGCGTGCCGCCAAAGACGCCGCCGTTCAACAGCATCTGCGTGAAGCGGAGCATGTCGTCGGGCGTGGAAAGCAGGCCGCCGCTCCCCCAGAAGAAGCGCGCTTCCGGCTCGAACATCGCCATGAGCCCGTCGCCGCGGACGGGTTGCAGCGCGCCGTCCGGGCCGGTCGTGTACACGGTCGCGAGCCGGTTCCGCGTCTCCGGGCGAATGCGGAACCCGGTGTCGCGCATGCCCAGGGGTCCGAAGAGCTGCTCGGCGAGAAACCGGTCGAGCGGCTGCCCCGAAGCAACCTCGATCACCCGTCCCGCGACGTCCAGCCCGGAGCCGTAGCTCCACTGCGTCCCCGGCGAAAAGAGCAGGGGGATACGTGCAAGGCTGTCGGTGAACGCCTCCAGCGTGCGGCCCGCATCGTACAGCTTGGCCCGGCTGAAGATGGTATCGACGGGCCCGGGCGTCAGTCCGTACGCAAGCCCGGAGGTATGGTTCAGGAGCTGGCGGACGGTGATCGGCGAGTCGGGCGCCCGGAGGATCGGGGCATCCGCCGTTCCCCCGGCGAACACCTGGAGGTTCGCGAACGACGGGATGTACTTCGACACCGGATCGTCGAGCCCCACCCGGCCCTGGTCCACCAGGCGGAGCACACCCACGGCAATGACCGGCTTGGTCATGGAGTAGATGCGGAAGATGGCGTCCCGGCGCATGGGCGTGCCGCGCGCCACGTCCATCCGGCCGAACGTGCGCTCGTATCGGATGTGGCCGTGGCGGGCGATCACGGCGTAAATGCCGCTGACCTTTCCCGAATCGACGAACGCCTGGAGCGCGGGGTCGATGCGGTCGAGCGCCGCCTGCGGCAGGCCGAGCGTCTCGGCGCGTGGGGCCAGGGGGAGCGCCGGCGTCCTGCCCGCGGCGCAGGCGGCGAGCGCGCCCATGCACGCCATCGCAACAGCCGTCCTCGCCAGCCGGTTGAAGCTGCCCGCGCGTCGATTCGTCCCTGGTGTCACTCGTCGTCCGTTCATGCGATCGGCGTGGCTTCGAACTTCATCGGCCATCCCCAGTGGTCATTGTAGCCGCGACCGCCGCGGCTTCAGCAGTACCGAGCGGCCGTGAGCCACAGCTGCGTAGATCCCTTCCCTCTCATCCCAGCTCCCGCGCGAGCTACGGCGCGATGCGGCTCTTCGCGGCCCGGGCCACGACGGCGGGCGGGGAGGAGGGCGACCACGCGGCCGCCCTTCACCCCTTCCCGCCGCCGATGTCGATCACCCGGTCGCTGCCGAGGATCACGTGCATCTCGTGCTCCACCACCACGACCGTGTTGCCGGCATCAACCAGCCCCGTGCAGTTCGCGCCACCACCTCCAGCAGATCGTGCGCGTCGTGGGCTCCCCGCACGTACAGCGAAGAGTGGTGGGTCAGGTTTCGTGATCCGCGCGGTACGCCGCGATGCCGGGCGCAGGCCATTCGAACATGATTTCGCCGCCGCCGAGGTTGAAGACGATGCCGTGGCCGGGCGGCAGTACGGTGATCAGCCAATCCGCCCCGGTACGGAGCCGGTACGGGTATTCCGGCCGCCACTTGGCGTATTTGCCATCCAGCTCCTCGTCCGTGAAGACGACCATGAATTGAGCGCCATCCGCATCGCGGGAGACGGTCGCCGGCTTCCAGCTGAGCAGGCGGGCGCCGTCCATGACTGGGGGCTCCGCCAGCGGAATGATGATCTGCGCGGCCAGGACGGAGCGCAGCATTTGCTCCGTTGGCAGGCGTCCCGCACGGGCGGCACGGATGGCCTCGCCGGCTTCACCGCGTCCGCCGTCTTCCGGTTTGTGCATCAAAGATCGCGTTGGTTGATGTGTCCCGCAGGCACGCGAAGGCCGGCGGCTGCGTCCACGCGTGCAGGGTGCTCCCGGCGTGGGCGGTCGACGCTGCGAGAGCACGCACCGGGCCAGTCACCCCGGTCCCGCGCCGTCTTTGATGATGTCGGCGTTCACGCAGTCGAGTCGCGACTCGACCCTTCGCGAGTTATTGCTTGATAGGCGTAGAACCAATCACCCCCTGTAGATGACCCCAATGCCCCCACGGGCGCCATCCGTGCGGCGACCAGGCGGCCGCTCTCCTCCCCCGCACCGGGGCTGATGTCGATCACCCAGTCGCTGCCGGCGATCAGGTGCACGGCGTGCTTCATCACCGCGAGCGCATGGAATGATGAAGCGGCGGGGCCTGATGGGCCCCGCCGCTCGATGATGGTGCTCCCCGAGGTGCGCTTACGTGGAAGGCGCGGTCATGGCGCAGTCGCTGCTGGTCAAGAAGCCTGCGCCGGGCCCTCGATCCCCCAGAAGAGTTCGGATGCGACGAGCGTGTACGAAGCGGAAGGTGCGCCCTGGGCAAAATTGCACGCGGACCCGTTCTGCTCGCCTCCGCCGTTCGAGGAGACGGTCACGGCTGGATAGGCCTGGTCACCCGCCGCAACGCTTGTGATGGGAATCATCACCGAATCGCCGGAGCCCACGGTGGTGGGTGTGCCCTGGCCATTTACGGCAACCGATGCTTCGAACGCGAGATTGTTGATCACAGTGAAGGAGGACGCATTCATTTCTTTCATTCCTGGCAGCAATGTTGGGATGGCCAGTGAATCTGCCCATCCTGAAGCCAGTGTACCCGTGGTCCAGGCGTAGTACAAGGATTCTCTACTTCAGCACGCGCGCCAGGTACGGCGCCCGTGCGGCTCTCCGGCGCCCGGGCCACGACGGCGGGCGGCTATGACGTGCGTGTCATGCTCGCGCGACGACCGGATTGCGACAGCTCACCAAGCCGTGCAACTGCGTCACCGCCGTTCTCTCAGCCTAGATGCTATGAGCCGTTCAGGAAGGCATGCAGCGGCGCATCGTACACCGCCATGTGGTCGAACAGGTGGTAGACGTCGGAAATCCACGGATGTGCCAGCGCTTCGTCCCGGTTCAGCTTTTGCCCCAGAATCTCCGACTCTTGCCATGCCAGCTGGTTGGCGTCGATAACCTCCAACTGGTACTCATCGGCCGAACCCGTCACCCGAAGCGCAAACGCGACACGATCGGGCGGCACGCCATCTTCCCACCAGGTTCCGAGGGAAACAATGCCGTATGCCTGACGAAGCTCGTGTGTTTTCGTGTAGCGCACCAGGTACACGGCGTATGCACCCCCGTCGCGCTTCACGAACCGCGTAAGGCGGGTTTCTGGTGCGCCGCAGCATTCGCATTGAACGCTGAGAGGCTCGTCGTAATCGACGGCCAGATCCGTCGCTTCGCTCAGCTCGTCCGCATCGCGACTGCCCTCGCTCCCGTCTGTGCGACGCCACCCCAACCATCCCGAAAGTCTGTCCATCCACCGCATGGGTCACCTTTCATGACCGGGCGTGCATCGGCTGACATCCAATCTCGTCTCTCCCCGCTCGTCACCCCAGCTCCCGCGCCAGGTACGGCGCCGTGCGGCTCTTCGGCGCCTGCGCCACGACGGCGGGCGGGCCGGCGGCGACCACGCGGCCGCCCTCCTCCCCCGCCCCTGGACCGATGTCGATGACCCAGTCGCTGCCGGCGATCACGCGCATGTCGTGCTCCACGACGACGACCGTGTTGCCGGCATCCACCAGCCCGTGCAGCTGCGCCACCCGCTTGTCCACGGCGGATGGATGGCCCCGCCGTCGGCTCGGCTGGCACAGGTCGCAGGTGGCCGCGCTGCAGCCGGCCGCGAGATCAGGATCGCGGGCCGCGGGTCCCCGGATTCTATGGTGCGGGCGAGGCCAGGCGCACCGAATCGAGCATCCGCGCGACCGCCGTTTCCACGACTGCGTCCGGTGGATCGGACGGCGTATACATGACGATGAACGTGCGGAAAGGTCCTTCTCGCGTGGCGTAGGCGCGCCCGATCGCCGCGCGCCCGCCGTCGCGGTCAGCGTGCGTGCGAAAGTCGACGTACAGCAGCTGCTCCCCGGCTTCTACCGTACCCATCGAGGTGCCGCTCCTGGTGAAGCTCTGGACGAGAGTGTCCATGAAACTCCGTCGCCGGTCGGCGGACCAGCCTTCGGAGCCCGGCTGGGTTTGATAGGTCATGAGCCGCACCTCCCCACCGGAGCTCAGCGTGGCGAACCAGCGGCTGCCGGGACGCCTGCCCACCTCGCGCAGTGCCGGAAACCCCGGCATCAGGCTGATCTCCACGCCGTCCGCGCGGGAGTCGACGCCGGCCACGGCAGACTCGCGCGAGCGGAGCGATGCGGAGTAGACCACGAACAGCGAGGTCCGCTGCTCCGGGGCCGGGGTGGAGAACACCGCCACCCCGCCAGTGCCTCCGGGATCATGATAGAGATGGGCATGAAAGGAGTCGCCGGTCGCGCAGACGGAGTCGCGGTCGGTCGAGCGCGTCCGGCGGGAGCCGCGGACGGCCCCGCCGTTGGCCACCAGTCCTGGATGCGCCGCCCGTACGACCTCGTTCACCCGGTCGAAGTCCGCGCCGCACTGCACGTCCCGGATGATGTAGCCGCCGGATTGGGCGCCGTCCCGAGGGGTAAAGCTCAACCACATCTCTGCCGGCATCCCCGCGAACTCGCGGCGGTAGTGCCATGACGTGATGTCTCCCTTCACCGAGAGCGAATCCGGTGCGCCGAGTACGGTGCGTGCGCTGTCGGCGGTGGCGCCCCAGGAAACGCCGGAAAATCCGCTCACTACGGTATTTCTGGAAGCCTGGGCATGCGCTGATTGGACGGACAGAAGGGTGGCCGGCAAAAAGAGCAGGGCGCAGGCAACACTGCGTGAACGCATGTACCGACTCCACGGTTGTGATGGATGGCGCGCGCCGGGTGCGCTGGCGTTGCCGGGAAGGATCGGACCGCGCCGGAATGCCGCGGCCCGCGGACTGTAGCCACGAAGGCAATGGCCGCGCAACTCGCTCCGGCGCCTCAGCGAGTGCGACAACGAAATTACGGGAGAGTTCTGTTCCCCGCCTTCACTCCAGCTCCCGCGCCAGGTACGGCGCCGTGCGGCTCTCCGGCGCGTGCGCCACGACGGCGGGCGGCCCGGCGGCGACCACGCGGCCGCCCTCCTCCCCCGCCCCGGGGCCGATGTCGATCACCCAGTCGCTGCCGGCGATCACGTGCATGTCGTGCTCGACGACCACGACCGTGTTTCCGGCATCCACCAATCCGTGCAGCTGCGCCACCAGCTTCTCCACGTCCGACGGATGCAGGCCGGTGGTGGGCTCGTCCAGCACGTAGAGCGAGTGGCCGCGCTGCTGGCGCTGCAGCTCGGTGGCGAGCTTGATCCGCTGCGCTTCGCCGCCGGAAAGCTCCGTGGCGGGCTGGCCCAGGCGCAGGTAGCCGAGCCCCACCTCGCGCAGCACGTGCAGCGCGCGGCGGACCGCATCTTCCCCCGCGAAGAACTCGTGCGCGGCATCCACCGTCATCCCCAGCACCTCGGCGATGTTGCGGCCGTCGTAACGGATCTCCAGCGTCTGCGCGTTGTAGCGCGCGCCGTGGCAGGTGGGGCACGGCGCGTAGACGCTGGGGAGAAAGAGCAGCTCCACCATCACGAACCCCTCGCCCTCGCACGTCTCGCAGCGCCCCTTGGCCACGTTGAACGAGAACCGCCCCGCATCGTAGCGCCGCTTCTTTGCGTCCGGCGTGGCGGCGAACAGGCGCCGGACGTGGTCGAACAACCCCGTGTACGTGGCCAGGTTGCTGCGCGGCGTGCGCCCGATCGCCTTCTGGTCCACCTGCACCAATCGGCGGATGCCTTCCATCCCGCCCGCGATCCGCCCGCCGACGGTCACGGGGGATGACGACGGACCGGCATCCTCTTCATCCTCCCCTGCCGTGGGGATCTCGTGGCCCAGCTGCCCGGCGACGAGCTCCACAAGCACCTGGCTCACCAGGCTGGACTTGCCCGATCCGGAGACCCCGCTGACGCTGGTGAACACGCCGAGTGGAATCTGCACATCCAGCTCGTGCAGGTTGTTGCGGGTGACGGATTCCAGCGCCAGCCATCCCTTCGGCTCGCGGGGCGCGCGCGCGGGCGGCTTCCCTTCCCCGAACAGGTGGCGGCGCGTCTGCGATTCCTCCACGTCCGCCAATCCCGCCGGCGGGCCGCTGTAGAGCACGCGCCCGCCCTGCTCGCCCGCCGCGGGGCCCACGTCCACGATCCAGTCCGCGTGGCGGATGACGTCCATCTCGTGCTCCACCACGAACAGCGAGTTCCCCGCGGCCAGCAGCCCGTCCAGCACGCGGAGCAGCGCCTCGGTGTCCGCGGGATGCAGGCCGGCGGACGGCTCGTCCAGCACGTACACCACGCCGAACAGGTTGGAGCGCACCTGGGTGGCCAGCCGCAGCCGCTGCAACTCGCCGGGGGAGAGCGTAGGCGTGCTGCGCTCGATGGACAGGTATCCCAATCCCAGGTCCAGCAGCACCTCCAGCCGCGCCGCCAGGTCCTGGGCGATGCGCCGCGCCACCAGCGCCTTTTCGGGATGATCCGCATCCTCCGCTCCCCCCGACGTTCCCTCCGCGTATGGGCGGACGAGCGTGGCCAGGCGGGCCAGCGGCAGGCGCCCCAGCTCGGTGATGTCCATCCCGGCGAACGTCACCGACAGCGACGCGGGATTCAGCCGCTTGCCGCCACACACGGGGCAGTCCGTGCTGAGCATGTACTGCATCACCCGCCGCCGCATGGACGCGCTCTGCGTGTTGGCAAAGGTGTGCAGCACGTGCCGCCGCGCGCTGCTGAAGGTGCCCATGTAGTTGGGCTCCTCCTTGCGCTTGAGCGCCTTTTGCGTCTCCTCCGGCGTGTAGCCGGGGTAGACGGGGACGACGGGCTGCTCGTCGGTAAAGAGGATCCAGTCGCGGACGTCCTGCGGCAGCTCGCGCCAGGGCCGGTCCACGTCGTAGCCCAGGGTGACCAGGATGTCGCGCTGGTTCTGCCCGCCCCACGCCTGCGGCCACGCCGCCACGGCGCGCTCGCGGATGGTGAGCGACGGGTCGGGCACCATGGACTGCTCGGTGACCGTGTAGATGCGGCCATGCCCGTGGCACTCGGGGCAGGCGCCCTCGGGCGTGTTGGGGGAGAACGCCTCGGCGTAGATGATGGGCTGGCCCGGCGGATAGTCGCCCGCGCGCGAGTACAGCATCCGCAGCAGGTTGCTGAGCGTGGTGACGCTGCCGACGGACGAGCGCGTGGTGGGTGTGCCGCGCTGCTGCTGAAGGGCCACGGCGGGCGGGATGCCGTCGATCTCGTCGACGTCGGGGATGCCCATCTGGTGGAACAGCCGCCGCGCGTACGGCGCTACCGACTCCAGGTAGCGCCGCTGCGCCTCCGCGTACAGCGTGCCGAACGCGAGCGACGACTTGCCCGACCCCGACACACCCGTGAACACCACCAGCGCGTCGCGGGGGATGTCGAGGTCCACGTTCTTAAGGTTGTGCTCCCGCGCCCCCCGCACCCGCACGAACTCCGGCCGCCGCGCGCTTTCCGCCGCGTCCCCCGCCCCGCCGCTCTTCCCTGCCTTCATGCCTTCAGCCCGCCAGTGTGGTTTCTGATAATTCGAAGCGATTAGAGCATGTGAACAACCTTGTTCACAAAATCACCCATCTTGCTCCAGCCCGTTGCGGAGCCGGAACGCCAAATACTGGAGCCGTGTCGCACGGCGTTCCAACCCCGCAGCCAGTTGTTCCGCGCTCTGCGAGGTTGGATTGCGATTACCGGACAACCACGCTTCGACCGCGGCGCGGCTGATCTCCGCGTCCTTCGCGAGGAGTGTGCGCGGCAGTTCACTCTCTCGGATAATCTCCTGCACGAGCCGTTGCAGCTTCTCCGATTCACTCACATCCAGCCTCCGACGAGCGGTATGGGAATACGTTGACAGAAATGCGTGAGCGGATTACCATACAGAGACAAGGAAGGGCAGTCGCTCACCCCACAAAGAGTTCGCGACTGCCCTCTATCTCCCAACCGCCGGATGGCTGATCGGGATGTCTACACGATAGGCATCCTCCGCCGGAGGCGCAAGCAACGAGGAGGATGCGATGAAGATGGATGGAGCCTCACCCGCGCGGATGCTGGAGATGCTGTCGGACCGCTTCGGCGCGCTGGAAGCCGTCGCGTACTCCTCGATCAAACTCTCCCGCTACGTCTCCGAGTGCGAGATGTCGATGGATCTGCTGGTAGCGGAGGCCGTGCTGGAGTTCGGCGAGGACCTGCGCAACGCGCAAGACGCCGCGGGCGAGTGGACCAACGAGGTACTTGCCCAAGGCTACCAGCCGAGACGCGAACTGTGAGCAAAGCCTAGCCCGCGCCGCTTGTGACCGATTACGGCGATTTTGCGACAAGGCTGCCCAGATATCAGGAAGCAAGCGTATATCACATCCACTAACTACAATAGCGCGAATCAGCGTCAGAACATTTGCGCAAAAATCTAAATCCGTTTAGATCTATAGGCATATGTTCGCCATAGGAAATACATGTCGGAGAGTGACACATCCCTACGCACCGAAAAGTGATCTTCAACGGCCTTTTTGACTGCCGCTGCCCCCAAGGTGACGGCTCCGGCTACGGTCAGTCCAGCACCCATCTGATGGTTTTGCAATGGGGAAATCAACCCGACTGATGCTGTCACAGTTCCCATAGCGATTCCGCTCACTGACGTCTGTAGCCCTAGGCGTTTCGAAGCTTTTAATCGATCGCGGATCCGACGGAGTTCTGGATCGATCACATCACGCTTGATCTCGGCTGCGAGTTTAGAGGGATCTGCTGATCCTCCCGAGTTCGCCCGTGCAGCTATTGCGAGTCTCAGCGCGCTCTGAAATCTTTCAAAACTTTCTTGCTCATCGCTGCGAAATTGGATAAGGTTGGTCAGTGAGCATGATGTTGAAATGGGCAAACTCAGCTGAAAGGCAATGCTGTTGACATCGGGTTCAGGCTGCGGCGCAAGTAAACGTTCGTAGAATGGAACAGTAGCGCCTAGTGTGCGACCGTAATGCTTAGCAGCCCAAAAGTCTGTTCCTAGTGCATCCAGGTATTTGTTAACCAGCTGAGTTGCCACGAATTCAGGGAATTCTCCGTCTCCCTTAGGGATCTCAATCGTGTCCGCACTGACAACTCCGACCTCGTTCTTCTCAAACCATGGATGCTCCACAGTATAGACTAGATAACGACGTCCTCCAGAAACTTGCACGCTCCACCCGATCTTGCCGTCACGCGCAATTTCGTTGACCAAAGGTGCGATTCGGCGACCAGCATCGATAATCTCGGGATGTAGCATAGCCTCAAAGCTTTGTAGGCAGCACGGGCGAATCTTTGCTTTAAAAGTTACAAGTTCTCTACCTCCAGTTTTTTTCAGCAGTCGGAGTATCGCTATAAACGGAGCGAGCTGATCTACCAATCCCTGCAAATCGCCATCATTATTGTAATCGATTACAGGCAGAAGAGCCTGATCAGGGAGGATAACCTTGTCAAAATAGTGCCAGACACGACGGAATAAATTCTCTACTTCCTTGGTAAGTTGAGCTGTATCCCGATGGGCAACACCGCCGGTTAGATCAATACCTTTTCCAGCGACCAATTCAGCATTGATCAACGCCTCTTCCGTTGGGGCAACTAATTGGGCGCGCACGTTGTGCTGCGCCAACTCAACAAGCGACGTACGGCTCCGAACGCGGTTCAGAGCCCTTTCGAGTGAAGGCTTGTCCTTCACCCTGTTCTCCTCCATCCAAGTCTCAAACCAGTAGGGTTGCATTCGAGCTATCAGATACGGGAAGCTGTGCTGCCGTGCGGTGGCTCGGAACAAGCTAGCCTCATGATTGTCTTTGTCCAGCTTGATCAGAACCGCGCATACACTTGGTCGGAATATAATCGCATGGAACATACCTCCTGCGACTATCGCGAAAAGGTGGCAGGTGTGGTGGCGAAACGCCGATGCCTCAATGGATAGCTGTCCCAGTACTGGATGGTTGTCATTCCTCAAATTAGCAACAGTCCCCGTAGGTCACGCGGATTGTGCCCGCCCACGCCCGCCCACAGCGCGCCCGCGGATGGTGAGCGATGGGTCGGGCACCATGGACTGCTCGGTGACCGTGTCGTGCCCGATCGGCAACGCAGGCGACGCGGTGGCATTTTGCCAGGATCTGAAGGACGGCTCTCCCGGCCCCGCGTGGTCTGAAGTATGCGGCCTCTGGACTCGGGCACCCGTCGCACCATCCGCCACTTGCCGACCCACTCTCCGTCGATGCCGCACCTGAAGCGCGCGCGAGTCTTGTTCGTCTGTGCCATCGCCGTTTTCTCTGGCGCCTGCGGCGCTCCCGACGCGCCATCGTCGCCGGCCCAGCTCGCCGCCGTGATGGCGGCTCCACCCCCAAAACGACCCGACCCGGCGGCCGATCCCCGGCTGCACTCCACGCAGGGCGGCCCCCTGTGCGAGCGCACGGACACGCGGAACGTGGGCCGGTTCCGCGACTCCGTGCCGGAATTCGCCAAGGAAGACCTCTCCGCTGGCATCACCTTCCGGTGCCGCCTGCGGGCAGGACGCCCGCGCATCCGGCTGACGATGACGGGCGATTCGGCGGGGTACATGGATTCGTTGCTCATCCATTCACCCGATCCCGCCAAGCGTACGCTGCTGGCCGCGCAGATGGGTGAAAGCGAGCCGCAGCCGCTGGGCTCCGACCTTCTCGAGGGGGTGGACCTGAACCAGGACGGATGGATGGACGTGAAGGTGACGATGTTCCGGGGCGTCACCGGGAACCGGCTCATGGACGTGTTCATGTTCGATCCGGCACGCAGCCGCTTTGTGCGAGACACGGTGCTGAGCGGCGAAAGCCACGTCAATCCCCTGGACGGCCGCCCGTGCGTGTATACCGGATGGGTTTTTGGCCACGCGGGAATGCTGCACAGCAACGCGGACTACTGCTGGACCGGTGGCCGGTGGGTGATCGAGCGATCGGAGCACCAGGTGGATACCGTCCTCGTTCCCGGAGGCGAGATGGTCTACTTTCGCACCACGAAGCGCCGCCGCGCCAACGGAAGCTACTCGACCCGGCTCGACACCGTGACGTCGAATCCGGACCAGTAGTACCCACGGCGGGGCGACGCCAGGAGCGCGCGGCAACTTGTTGAGCGTCCTCACGCTCCGCGAATGAGCGTATCGAGCGAACCCCACTGCAGCGCCACGGCGGGCGGGATGCCGTAGATATCGTCTGCGTCGGGGGTGCCCCTCTGGTGGAAGAGGCGCCGCGCGTACGGCGCCACCGACTCCAGGTAGCGCCGCTGCGCCTCGGCGTACAGCGTGCCGAACGCGAGCGACTTGCCCGATCCCGACACGCCGGTGAACACCACCAGCGCGTCGCGGGGGATGTCGACGTCCACGTTCTTCAGGTTGTGCTCCCGCGCCCCCCGCACCCGCACG
>Ga0326721_10000523_pt1 | contig 11607 bp, 6 predicted proteins | sample SGPome_FD_203951 | JGI IMG/M metagenome (GOLD analysis project Ga0326721, IMG submission 203951) | Soil microbial communities from Southern Great Plains, Lamont, Oklahoma, United States - SGP_1_2016 | ecosystem: Engineered > Artificial ecosystem > Soil microcosm > Unclassified | place: USA...
CTGGACTCATGGACCACCGAGATTCCCTGCGCCTTCAGGTCGTCCGGATCGCCGATCCCCGACAGCTGCAGGACGTGCGGCGACTGAACGGCCCCGGCGCTGAGCAGCACCTCGGCGTCGGCATGGGCGATGAGGCGCTCCGGGCTGGTCCCCACGACATATTCGACCCCGATCGCCCGGCCGTTCTCGACCAGGACGCGGGTGGTGCGGGCCCCGGTCACGCAGGTCAGGTTCGGCCGGGCCAGCACCGGCAGCAGATAGGCCGCCGCCGCGCTGCAGCGCTTGCCGTCGCGGATCGTCAGGTCGTAGGGGCCAAAGCCCTCCTGGCGGAAGCCGTTGAAGTCCTGGGTCACCGCGTGTCCCGCCTGGCGGCCGGCCTCGATCAGGGCGGCGTAGAACGGGCTCTTGGACTCGCCGCGCGACACGTGCAGCGGGCCGGCGTCGCCGTGGTAGGCGTCACCGCCGCCATGGTGGCGTTCCGAGCGCTTGAAGTAGGGCAGGACCTCGGCATAGGACCAGCCCGCCAGCCCCATCTGCCGCCACTGGTCGTAGTCGCGGGCGTGGCCGCGAACATAGATCATGCCATTGATCGCCGAGCTGCCGCCCAGGCCCTTGCCGCGCGGCCACCACAGCTTGCGATCGTTCAGGTGCGGCTCGGCCTCGGTCCAGAACCCCCAGTTCTGCTCGCCCTTGGCCTTGATCAGCTCGCCCACCCCGGCCGGCATCCGCACCAGGATCGAGCTGTTCTTGCCGCCCGCTTCCAGCAGCAGGACCTTGACGGCCGGATCTTCGGTCAGCCGCGCCGCCAGGACGCAGCCGGCCGAACCGGCGCCGATGATGACGTAGTCATAGCGCGTGCTGCCCATGGCTCCGACGTCGCCTCCCTGGAATGTTATCGTTGTTAAGGCAGAGAGTGGCGCGGCTTTGGACGGCCGGCAAGGGGCTGCGGAATTTGTGGGTGCAGGTTGGAGATGACGCTGATTCAAGTTCGCGTGGTCAGCGGTGCAAATCGCTCGGAATAGGCTGCGTTTGGCGCGATGTCGCCGCGGACGCCGCCATCGGTCATGGCCGCGAGGGGGATCGGAACTTTGATCGCTGGATGCGGATCATGATCGCGACGCCGTTCTCGGCAACGACCCGCCAATGAACAGAGCGTCGCGTCCAGTCCCGCCGCAAGACCGCGCAGTCGCCCTCAATCAAGCCCTGGCCAACGCGCTGGCCGCCTTGCCGTCATACTGACCGCCGAAGCTCGTCTTCAGGTGGGCCATGATCGTCCCGACGTTGGCGCCGGGGTTCTTGGCCCGGAAGTCGTTGATGGCCTCGCGCAGTTCCGATTCCGTCATCTGCTTCGGGCCATACGAGGACAGGATCGCCAGTTCGGCTTCAGCCGCCCTAGTCCGCTCATCCACCTTCGACGCATCGCCACCGGCTTCGATCAGGCGCGCGCGTTCGGTCGCGAGGTTATCCAGCGTCAGCTTCGTGTTCTTCAGGAACTTCGCGACGGTTGCGGCGACCTTTTCGTCAGTGACTTCCGTCACGCCGCGCTTGAATTCTTCGGTCGTGATCTGCGTGGCTTCGCCGATCAATGTGGTGAGCACGCTGGCCTTCAGACGGTCGTTCAGCTTGCGCGCCGCGAGTTGGTCAGCTTTGAGCTCATCGAGCAAAGCCATGTCGTCGTCCTCTCAGTTCACTCTACTCGATAGTGCTGTAGCAGCGCCCACTGACGCTGCCAAAGCCCGCCCTTGTTCGAAACGGTGTTTCATGCGCCCTCGATCGCTGGGCGTTCGGCCTGATGAAGGGTCCGGAGCGCCCATTGGAGTCATCGGCGAACTTCGTTGCAGCCAAGGTTAGCGTTCACCCGAACCGGGCGCATGGATTATGCTCCCGTCACCAGCGTGGTGGTCACCCCAACCGCTGACGCACGGCCGCGCCATGATAGTTTACCGCTACGCCGCGGCTCGGCCGCAGCGGCGTATCGTCGGGTCCGACCAGGTGCAGATCGAAGCGGCGCTGTGACGGCGCGCCGCCGAACCGCCCTTGCGCAGCCTCGATGACGAGTTCGCGCTTCGCGTCGTTCCAGCGCATCGCGATGGTCGAGAACGCGCCCCGCTCGTAGGCGTTGCTGAGCCCGTCGTCCTCGTAGAGCTGGAACGCGCCATCGGCGCCGGGAAACACGAAAAGGTCGATCGCCGCGCCCGTGGTCTGCGCCGTCGACTGCATGACCGGGCCCATCGGCAGGATGGCGCCGGCCCGACCGTGCAGAGGCAACTGTTCGATGGGCGTGGTCACCTCGTGCCGGCGACCGCCTTCGCGGCGCTGGCCGGTCCAAAGATCGGTCCAGCCGCCCGGAGTTCGCGGCAGGTAGACCGGCCATTGGTCCGCACCGCCCGCCACCACCGGCGCGACGTGAAGGGCAGGGCCGAACATGTAGCTGTGCTTCTCGGCCAACGCGTCGGCGTCCTGAGGAAAATCGAAGACGAACGGGCGCATGATCGGCACGCCGCTTTGCGACGCCTCGCCCGCCAGGCTGTAGAGGTACGGATGCAGGCGGTAGCGCAGCTCGAGATACTGCCGGGCGACCGTTTCGACCGCCTCGCCATAGCGCCAGAACTCGGTGTTGGTCTGGTAGCCGTGTACGCGCTGCAGCGGCAGGAAGGTGGCGTACTGGAACCAGCGCAGAAACCGTTCGTGGTAGCCCGGGTCGGTGTATTGCCCTTCGCCGGGTCGGAAGAAGCCGCCCGCGTCGACCGTCCAATAGGCATGGCCGGCCGCGGCCATGTTGAGCCCCGCCGGGATCTGGCGCGCGAGCGTGTCCCAACCGTTGCCGATGTCTCCCGACCATGTGGCGGCCGCATAGCGCTGCTGCCCGAGAAAGGCGCTGCGCGTCAGGATCATCGGTCGCACGTTCGGCTCGGCGCGGCGCCGCTCGTCGTGGACGGCGCGGGTCACTTCGAGAGGGTAGGCCAGGCGGACATGTTCGCCGCGACCGGCGGCGGTCATCCGGCCGACGAGGTCGTCGTTCTCGGGCTCGGTGGCGTCCTGCCACCAGGCGTCGATGCCGAGCTTGCCCAGGTGCTGGTCGTGCTGGGCCCGGTAGAAGGCGACGGCCTCGGGATTGAAGAAGTCGATCCATTCGGTGCCCGGGATGTAGTAGCCCTTGGCGGCGACCTGCCTGCCCAGGTCGGTGTCCTTGCCGACCTTGGACCAGACCGACAGCATGAAGCGGGCGTTGCGCGCGTGCAGGGCGCGCACCAGCCCTGCGGGATCGGGATAGTGGTCCTCGTCGAAGCGCATGGCGTTCCAGCCGTACTTTCCCCAGTACTGCCAGTCCTGCACGATGACATCCACCGGCAGCTTGCGACGGCGAAACTCGTCGAGGGTCTCGAGGATCTCGTCGGACGAGTGGAAGCGTTCGCGGCAATGGATGTAGCCATAGGCCCATCGCGGCAGCATCGAGGTCGCGCCCAGCAACTGACGGTAACCGGTCATCACCTCGGCGGCGCTGGGACCGGCGATCACCACATAGTCGATCGCGGTCGCCACCGGCGCGCGCCAGGTCGTGGCCGCAACGGCCGGGCCATGGTGAAGCACAGGGACGTCGCTGTCGTTGGCGAGCACCTTGACCTTGTGGGTTCCCGCCGGGAGGTCGGCCAGGAAGCTGGTGGTCGGCGGCAGCCAGAGATTGGCGAAGTCGACCATGACCTGGTCGCTGATCTCGACATGGTGGATCGAGGCCATCTTCTGGCCGATGTCGAGCAGGAAGGCCTGGCGGCCGGCCTGCTCGACCCGGATCTCGCCCTCGAAGGCCGTCAGCCTGCGCTCGACGCGGGCGTTGCCGGCGGTGGTGGTGACGTCGGCCGTCCGGGCTTCGCCCGCCGCGCCCTTGGTGAGCACGGCGCGATGCGGCGGCGGGTTCAGCTCGGCCATGCCGCGATTGTGCCACAGCAGGCCATAGCCCTTGCTGGAGAGCATGAACGGCAGGCTGATCTGGGTGTTGACCTGGGTGAGCCGCCGCGGAAGCGCCCGCAGGTCGAGCGCTCCGTCCTGGAAGCAGCCCGTGCCGAACAGCCGCTCATCGGCGGGTGACTCGAACCTCTGCTCGGCGATGTGGATGGTCTCCTCGCCGAGCCGGCCCGGTTCCAGCCGGCGGCCTCCCGCAGTCTCGGCCAGCAGCAGGCGGCCCCGCGCGTCGAAGAAGCGCACGGTCGAGGCCGCATCGATCTCGCAGGTGATGTGAGGCAGGATCAGGCGCGTGATGTCGCCCTGTCGGCGGCGCGTGGGCCGCGGGGCGCGCGTGGGCAGGAGAATATCGCTGGGCGGCGCCGAGCGGGCGTTGGACTCCGGGACGAAGCGGACCCGGAACGCGCGGTCGGTGACGGCGAAGATCTGGAGAACGCCTTCCGGCAGCACAACGCTGAAATCGGGTTCGCTGACCCGGCTCGCGGCGGCGAGCGGTCCAGCCGCGGCGCTGGTGGCCGCCGCGGCCACGCCGCCGAGAAGAAAGGCGCGACGACTTGCAGGCTGGCGCATGGCGATCCTCATCAAACGCTGGTGGTGCGAGCAGGCAACGGAAAAGTCCATGAACACCGTTGATTCGGCGGTGTTCGTTGGCGACGATTGTTGCCGAGGGCGCACCGCCTGACGATCGTCTTTCCCGCGCCACGCCAAAGTCCGCTCCTGGCGCGTACCTGCCTGACCGTCGGCTAAGGGGAGTAGTCAAGAACCCTTGCGGCCTCCTCCAGGGCGCGTCGGACGGAGACGGCCAGGTCGCTGACCTTGAAAGGTTTGCGTAGCACAGCCTCGGACTTGACGAGGTCCTTGATGGCCTGCGCGTCCGCGTACCCGGTCACCAGAAGCACAGCCAAGGTCGGGAAGGCCTTGCGCGCGTCGGCCGCCACCTGGGCGCCGTTGACGCCCGGCATGGCGAAATCCACCACCATCAGATCCGGCCGATCGGTTGCGATGCGGTCGAGTCCGGCCTGGCCGCCAGCAGCTTCCGTGACGGTGTAGCCCAGGGACCTCAGGCACTGGACGATGAACTGGCGCACGCCCGGGTCGTCATCGACCACCAGCACCCGCTCGCCCTGGCTGAGCGGGGTTTCGCTGGAGGGCGCATCGCTCGGGCGCAGGCGCTCGGCGGCGTCGCTAACCGGCAGCCAGACCTGGATCGTCGTGCCGACATTGACCGTGCTTTCGACCCGCACCGTGCCGCCGGACTGGGTTGCTATGCCGTACACCTGACTAAGGCCCAGGCCGGTGCCCTTGCCCACGCTCTTTGTGGTGAAGAACGGATCGAACACCTTCTGCAGCAGATCGGCGGGGATGCCGTGGCCGGTGTCGGCGACCGTGATGACCACGTAGTATCCGGGCTTGAGGCCTTCGCGCCAACCGTCGGCCGTGCGGCTCGCGATCGTGACGGTCCCGCCGTCGCTCATCGCGTCCCGCGCATTGATCGCGAGATTGAGGATCGCCAGCTCCAGTTGGTTGGGATCGGCGTTGGCGCGCGCCGCGCCCGCGCGCAGGTCGGTGCGGATCTCGACTGTGTGTCCCAAGGTTCGCGCCAGGAGGTCGCCCATGCCCGTGATCAGGGCGTCGACCTCCACCGGCTGCAGGTCGAGCTGCTGGCTGCGGGAGAAGGCGAGCAATTGCGCGGTGAGCTTGGTGGCGCGCTCCACCCCCTCGCGGGCGTTGGCCGCCATCCTCTGGACGCGCGGATCATCGCTGCGCCGCTCGATCATGTCGATGTTGCCGACGATGGCGGTCAGCAGGTTGTTGAAGTCGTGCGCGATGCCGCCCGTCAGTTGGCCGATCGCATCCATCTTCTGGGCCTGCACCAGGGCGGCCTGAGCCTGTTCGCGTTCGCCGATCTCCTCGAGGAGCCGGGCGTTGGAATGCTGGAGTTCGCGTACGCTTTCAGTGACGCGACGCTCCAGCGTCTCGTTCATCGCCCTTAAGGCCGCCTCCGCCGTCTTGGCGTCGGTGACGTCAAGGATCACACCGGACATGCGTCGCGCCTGGCCCGGCGTATGAAGGTTGAGGCGACCGCGAACCTGCAGCCAGTGCAGGCTGCCATCGGGCCATGTCACCCGGTACTCGACGTCGTAGTCGCCGCCCTCGGCGATCGAGGTCTCCAAGGCCGCCAGGCGCCGGGCGGCGTCCTGCGGATGCACCGCCGCTTCGATGTCGTCGAGCGTGAGCGGCTCGTCGGCCGCGCGGCCGAAATGGGCCTTGGTCTGTTGCGAGGTCGTCAGCCCGCGGCTGTCGAGGTCGAGATCCCAGGCCCCCAGATGGCCGGCGTCGAGGGCGAAGCGAAGTTGGGCTTCGGCCTTGGCCTGGTCGGTCAGTTGGTCGCGGGCGCGGTATTGGCGACGGCGCGCTCGAAGCGCGGAGGCGGCCGCGCTGACCAGGGTCTCGGCGTTGATCGGGCGCTCGAGCAGGACGATGTTGCCCATGGCCTGCAGGCGGTCCGCGTCGGCCCGGGCGCGCTTGCCGGCCTGCTTGGTGACCAGCACGATAAACGGGAAGTCCGACCATGGCGGCTGGGCGGACAGCCAGGCGTTCAAGGTCTCGGTCGCGTCTTGCGCCAGGGCTTCCTCGGTGAGGATCGCCGCCCCCGCGCCCTCCTGCAAGGCTCGGGTCAAGACCGGCAGGTCCGCGCAGATGACGGTGTGATGTCCCAGGCCGGCGAGCGTTTCGGCGATGACCGGTGCGTCTCGCCCCCGCGGCGCCAGGACCAGTATGCGCTCATCCATCCGTGGACGGATCCTGATCGCCAAGCATCGCGATCTTTCCCTCGTAGGCGGGAAGCCCCGACATCACGCCCTGGAAGTCGATCAGCGCCTGCCCCACCTCGATCCCATCCTCGGTCAGACGAATCTCGCGGATGGTCTTCTCATGTTCGCTCGTTCGGCTCTTGACGGCCGAAATCGCCGTGCGCACCGACCCCGCCGCTTCGAAGAACCGGAACAGCAGGATGCTGTCGCTAAGGTAGCTGAGATCGATGTCGGTCCGCACTTCCCCGATGAAGCCGTGCTGGCCGAGGATCAGCAGGGTCACCATGCCCTGCTGGTTGAGGTAGGTCAGCAACTCGTGCATCTGCAGCAGCAGGAACTTTTGTCCCGGCATGGCCTGAAGATAGGCGTTGAGGCTGTCGATCACGATCAGCCCCACGCCGACGTTTTCGACGGCCTCGCGGACGTTGCAGGCGAACTCGCCTGGCGAGAGTTCGGCTGGATCGATGGCCCGGATCAGCAAATGCCCACTGTCGAGAAATGGCTGCAAGTCCATGCCCAGCGCCTTGGAGCGGGCGAGCAGCGTCGGCAGTCCTTCGTCGAACAGGTAGTAGGCGACCTTCTCGCCGCGCTTCAGCGCCGTGAGCGCGCAGCGCACGGCCGTCGTGGTCTTGCCCACGCCGGACGGGCCGCTGATCAGGGTGTTGGTGCCGCGCGAGAGGCCGCCGCCGATCAGGGTGTCCAGGCCCGGCGCGCCGGTCGACACCGTTTCGTACGTGAACGTGGCATGGTGATGGGCGGCGACCAGGCGCTCGAAGACCCTGATGCCGCCTGTGTCCAGTTCGAAATCGTGAAAGCCGCCGCGATACTTGATGCCGCGCATCTTGATCACTTCCAGCCGACGCCGCTGGGAGCCGTATTCCTGGGGCGTGCGCTGCAGGCTGATCACGCCGTGGGCGATGCTGTGAAGCTGAAGGTCGCCGTGCTCTGCGGTCTGGTCGTCGAGTAGCAGCACCGTGCAGTTGCGGGTCGAGAAGAAGTGCTTGAGCGCCAGGATCTGCCGGCGGTGGCGCAGCGGGTTCTGGGCCAGCAGGCGCATCTCCGACAGGCTGTCGAACACCACCCGCATCGGTTTGGTCGCTTCGACCTGGCGCATGACGCCGCGCGTTGTCTCGCCCAGTTCGACATCGGAAGGGTGGAGCACGGATTGCTCGCTGTCGGGGTCCAGGCCCTCTTCGCTGACCAACTCGAAAAGATCGATCCCGTCGAGCGACCAGCCGTGGCTGGCGGCGGCGGCGCGCAGCTCGTGCTCGGTTTCGGACAGGGTGATGTAAAGGCCGCTTTCGCCAAGTTCCCGCCCCTTGAGCAGGAACTGCAGGGCCAGGGTCGTCTTGCCCGAACCGGGCGTGCCCTCGACGAGATAGATCCGATCGCGCGTCAGGCCCCCGCCCAGGATTTCGTCCAGGCCCGGCACGCCGGTGGCGATCCGGGGTTCTGTCCTTGGCGGCGCGACGTCGATTGGCATGAACGCTCCTGGTGGTGGGTCGCCGGGCGCTGACGGTCGCCTTTCGACCACCCGCCGGGTGATAACCCCCAAGCCAAAGCCAAGGTTTCCTCGTTCCGTGAAATGCCTTCAGCCATCCAGTTCTCGCAGCCGCTTATGGATGTCAGTGGCGGCGATGGCCGCTTCGCCTGTGGCGACGGCGATCTGGTTGAGGCCGCGCACGACGTCGCCCGCCGCGTAGAGCCGTTCGATTGAGGTCTCCTGGTGGGCGTTTACGATCAGGTTGCCCTCGGCGTCGTGCGCCGCGCCCCACTGCACCGCCAGGCGGCTTTGCATCTCGCAGCCGAGCGCCAGATAGAGACAATCGAAGGTGCGGCTCGCCCCGCTCGCCGGGTTGGCTTCGATCCGGTCCGGCGCCAGCGAGAGATTCGAAAGCGCTATAGGCAGGATCTCGACGCCCTTGGCTTTCAGCGCGCCAGGTTGGCCGAGGGTCGACAACGGACCCAGATGAAGCAGGGTCACGGTCTTGGAGTAGGTGGTCAGGAACGCGGCCTCCCGCGCGCCGAGGTCTCCCTCGCCAAGCACGGCGATCTTCTGGTCGATGGCCTCGTAGGCGTCGCAGATCGGGCACATGCGGACCTTGGCGGCGCGGATGGCCGCCTCGACGCCTGGCAGATCGGGCAGGCGGTCGACGACACCGGTCGCCAGCAGCACGAAGCGGGCGATGAGGGGCGGGGACTCTGGTGCGTCTGCGTCTGCGTCGAGCGTGAGTTCAAATCCCGCGCCGGCGCGTTCGAGGGTCCGCGCGCGGCCCATCCGGCGTTCGGCCCCGTAAAGGCGAGCCTGCCGGCCCATCTCGGTCAGCAGAGCCGGACCGCCGACGCCGCGGGGGAAGCCCGGGGTATTGTGGCTCTCGGGAATCCAGCTGGCGCGCGGGGAGCCGCCGTCGAGGATCAGCACCTTGCGACGAAACCGGCCAAGATACGTCGCCGCCGTCAGACCCGCCGGGCCCGCGCCCACGATGATGACGTCGTAATGGGAGGTAGCGTCTGGTGTTCTCATGGACGATCAACGCCTCATATGGCGATCGCGTCGAGAGCCGATCACAAAAGTGGACGCGCAAGCGAATTCGCCCCTCGCGGCCGCTGCGACAATCAACCTCACAAGACCACAAGGGTTTGCTCAAACCTTCGCCGCGCACAATACTCGGCCATGGAGGGGCCGGGTTGGATCAGACCGAATTTTCTGACGAGAACCAACGCATCGCCATCCTGCAGTCGCTCGGGCTCGCGAGTTCGGCGCGGCAGCGGGCGTTCGACTTGATCGCCGAAGCCGCACGGGCGGCGGCGGCCGCCGACGCCGGGTTCGTGTCCTTCGTCGACGCCGACCAGGTGTGGTTCAAGGCCGCCGACGGCGTTCCGGCCCGGCGTCTGCCCAGGTCCGACGCCTTTTGCGACCATGTGGTTCGAACCGGACGCGCGTTCGTCCTGGAGGACGTTCGCCAGCACGCCGATTTCGCCCACATCGACTATGTCGGCGCCTATGCCGGTGCGCCGATCATTGTCCAAGACCATGTGGTGGGCGCGGTCTGCGTCACCAGCCTCGCTCCGCGCGCCTTCACCGCAGCTCAGCTCGCCCAGCTGGAGCTCCTGGCTCGGATCGTCGGCGAGCGCCTGGAAACGCGTCGTGAGAAGCTCTTCCTGTCGCAGCTGTTTGACGGCGCCTCAGACGCGGTTCTGATCGTCGACGAGAACCAGGTCATCATGCATTGGAACGCCGCGGCCGAAGCCATATTTGGTTACAGCTCGCGCGAGGCCCTGGGCCAGCCCTTGCGGATGATCATCCCGCCACAGATGCGGGCGGGCCATGATCGAGGGTTCGCACGCCTGTGCAATGGCGGGCGTCCGACCCTTAGCGGCGCCGTCGAGGTCCCGGCCCTACGCCGTGACGGCCAGGAATTTCCGGCCAGCCTGTCGCTGTCGACGTGGCGCGACAACGACCGGATCATGGTCGGCGCCATCGTTCGCGATATCTCGGACCGCGAGGCCCTGCATCAGGCGCGGGTGGCCAGCGAAGCCAAGACGCGCTTCCTGGCCAATATGAGCCACGAGATCCGCACGCCGCTGAACGGCATCCTGGGCTTGGGAGACGTGCTGTCCCGCACCCGCCTGGCCGAGGACCAGGCCGACATTCTCAGGGCGATGACCGGTGCGGCTCGAACGCTCGAAGCGCTGCTGAGCGACGTCCTGGACCTGGCGCGCTCGGAAGAGGGGGCGATGCGGATCTCGCACGATCCGTTCGAGCTCGCCGGCCTGGTGCGCGAGGTCGCGGACCTGCACCGTCCGGCGGCCGAGGCCAAGCGCCTTGCTTACGAGGTCGCCGCTCCCTTGGGTGAGCACTGGGTCGTGGGTGATCCCGTGCGGCTGCGCCAGGTGGTCGGCAATCTGCTCAGCAACGCGGTCAAGTTCACGCATGCGGGGACGGTGCGGCTCGATTGTACGCCAAGCGACGGCGGTTGGGCGTTCGCGGTTCGCGACACCGGCATTGGCTTCGACGCCGCGGCCAGGACACGGATCTTCGACCGCTTCGCCCAGGCCGACGACTCCATAACCCGCCGCTATGGCGGCTCGGGCCTTGGCCTGTCGATCTGTGTCGAACTGGTCCGGGCCATGGGCGGTGAACTGGCGGCAGCTTCGGTGGTCGGCGAGGGTTCTTCGTTCGCCTTCGAGCTGCCCCTCGCCACGGCCACAGCCCTCCAGGCGCCTGAAACGCCGGCTCAGCGCCATGGCGCCATCCGGGTCCTCCTGGCCGAGGACCACCCGGTCAACCGCAAGGTCATCGAATTGATCCTCGGGGAGATCGGCGTGGACCTGGTGTCGGTGTGCGACGGTCGTCAAGCCCTTGAGGCCTTTGCCGCCGAGCCGTTCGACCTGGTGTTGATGGACATGCAGATGCCGGTCATGGACGGGCTGAGCGCGACGCGGGAAATCCGCGCCCTTGAGCAGCGCTTGAATCAACGGGCCTGCCCGCTGATCATGCTGACCGCCAATGTCCTGCCCGAACACCTGCGCGCGAGCTTCGAAGCCGGGGCCGACCGTCATCTGGGCAAGCCCATCGAGGCGGCCCGGCTACTGTCGGCGATGGATGAAGTGCTCGCCGCCAGTCTCGAGCCGGAAGCAGCAAGTCCTCGGCTTTCCTGACCCTCGGGGGAGGGGCCTTCGCGCCTTTGTTCGTGACTTGCCGGATGTTGCGCGCCCATCGCGCGCTCAAGCCTTCTGCGACTGGCGCCCAAACGCTCCCGCTCATAGCCTGACGCGATGCTGCGCGATCCTGGCCCCCACTGGATAGACCGGGCGCTGGGCGTCGCCCGCG
>Ga0326721_10000525_pt1 | contig 11570 bp, 8 predicted proteins | sample SGPome_FD_203951 | JGI IMG/M metagenome (GOLD analysis project Ga0326721, IMG submission 203951) | Soil microbial communities from Southern Great Plains, Lamont, Oklahoma, United States - SGP_1_2016 | ecosystem: Engineered > Artificial ecosystem > Soil microcosm > Unclassified | place: USA...
CGCGGCGGCTCGGTGCTGACCGTCGGCGACCTCAGCCTGGACGAGGAGAGCCACGAGGTCAGCCGGGCCGGTGAGGAGATCGCGCTCACCGCCACCGAGTTCGAATTGCTGCGGTATCTGATGCGCAACCCCCGCCGGGTGCTGTCCAAGGCCCAGATCCTGGACCGGGTCTGGAACTACGACTTCGGCGGCCAGGCCAACGTGGTGGAGATCTATATCTCCTACCTGCGCAAGAAGATCGACGCCGGCCGGGAGCCGATGATCCACACCCTGCGCGGGGTCGGCTACGTGCTGCGCGCCGCGAGCTGACGTGGCCGGGAGCAGGCACCGATGGCCGGTGCCGGCGGTGCGCGACTGGACGCTGCGGACCCGGCTGATCGCCAGCTTTCTCGGGCTGCTCATCCTGCTGTGCGCCGGCATCGGGTTCTTCACCGAGCTGGCGCTCAGCCGCTCGCTGACCTCCCAGCTCGACAAGCAACTGGCCACCTCCGGCGGCGTCTCGGCGCGCGATGCGGGGCGCCAGCATTTCCAACCGGAGTCGCCACCGGGCGACGCCGGTCGCTTCCTGCTGCCCCCGGGGAACCCGATCGGCAGCATCGGCGCCGTGATCGACGATGGCGTGGTGGTCGCCTCGGCGCTGCAGGACGGCAGCAACACCCGGCCGCCGGTGAATGCGGCCGTGCAGCAGCGGCTGCTGACACTGCCGGCTGACGGCCGGCCGCGGTCGGTGGGGCTTCCCGGCCTCGGGAACTACCGGATCCTCGCCCGGACGATGCCCGACGGCGACGTGCTGGTGTCCGGCTTCTCCCTCAGGACCGTGTCGAGCACGCTGGCGAACCTGACCATGGCCATCACCGCGCTGGCCGTCCTCGGCCTGGTCATCGCCGCCCTGGTCGGCGCCGTCATCCTCCGGCTGGCGTTGCGTCCGCTGCACCGGGTCACGGCGACCGCCAGCCGGGTCGCCGAGCTGCCGCTGGACGAGGGTGAGGTCGCGCTCGCCGAGCGGGTCCCGAACCCGAATCCACACACCGAGGTAGGCCAGGTCGGCGTCGCCCTGAACCGGATGCTGGAGAACATCAGCGAGGCGCTGATCGCCAGGCACCGCAGCGAGATCCGGGTGCGGCAATTCGTCGCCGACGCCAGCCACGAGCTGCGCACTCCGCTGGCCTCGATCCGGGGCTACGCCGAGCTGACCCGCCGCAGCCGGGACGTGGCGCCGCCTGACATCGCACACGCCATGAGCCGGGTGGAGTCCGAAGCGAACCGGATGACCGCGCTGGTGGACGACCTGCTGCTGCTGGCACGGCTGGATGCCGGCCGGCCGCTGGTGTCAGCAGAGGTGGACCTGACCCGGCTGGCAGTCGATACCGCCAGTGACGCCCACGCCGCCGGGCCGCGGCACCGCTGGCAGCTCGACGTCCCCGACGAGCCGGTGATGGTCCTCGGCGACGCCTCTCGGCTGCACCAGGTGTTCACCAACCTGCTGGCCAACGCCCGGACCCACACCCCACCCGGGACGACAGTCCGGATCTCCCTTCAACGGCACGCCAATTGCGCGGTGCTCACCGTCTGCGACGACGGGCCTGGGATTCCCCTGGAGCTGATGCCCGACGTCTTCGAGCGATTCTCCCGTGGCGAGCAATCCCGCTCGCGAGCCGCCGGCAGCACCGGCCTGGGGCTGGCGATCGTGGCCGCGGTGGTGGCCGCGCATCACGGCCGGATCGTGGTGGAGAGCCGGCCCGGGGACACCGTGTTCACCGTCGAGCTGCCCATCCATGGCTATCGTCCAGGCGGCGCACAGAGTCTGGCAAGCTTCGCCGGCAACGCTGTGTGACATGAGCGCACATACCCTTACCGCAGCAGGCGATACGTGCTACGGGCAGCCGATCCAGCAGCGCCGGGCCAGCCGGACGGTGGCCGTTCTGCGCGGCAGGCTGGCCGATCCGGCCTGGGTCCAGCCGTCCGTGCTCGGGCTGTTGCTGGCGACCGCGTGGCTGTATCTGTGGGGCCTGGGCGCCTCCGGCTATGCGAACTCGTTCTACTCAGCGGCCGCGCAGGCTGGTTCGGCCAGCTGGAAGGCGATGTTCTTCGGATCCTCCGACGCCGCCAGCTCCATCACCGTCGACAAGCCGCCGGCCGCGCTGTGGATCATGGCGCTGTCGGTCCGGATCTTCGGCCTCAGCTCGTGGAGCGTGCTGGTTCCGCAGGCGCTCGAAGGCGTGGCCGCGGTTGGGTTGCTGTACCTCACGGTGCGCCGCGCCTCCGGCCCGGCGGCCGGCCTGATCGCCGGCGCGGCGCTGGCCAGCACGCCGGTCGCCGCGCTGATGTTCCGGTTCAACAATCCCGACTCGCTGCTCGTGCTGCTGATGGTTGCTGGTGCGTACTGCCTTGTCCGGGCGGTGGAAACGGCTTCCATCCGATGGCTGGCGCTGGTCGGCGTGCTGACCGGCTTCGGATTCCTGACCAAGATGTTGCAAGCCCTGCTGGTGGTTCCGGCGTTCGCGCTGGTGTACCTGGTTGCCGCCCCCAACCCGGTGCGGAACCGGGTCAGCCAGTTGCTGGCCGCCGGCGCCGCGCTGATCGTCTCAGCCGGCTGGTGGCTCGCGATCGTCTCGCTCATCCCGGCCGCGGACCGGCCCTACATCGGTGGCTCGCAGCACAACTCGATCGTCGAACTCACCCTTGGCTACAACGGCATCGGCCGGCTGACCGGCGATGAGGCCGGCAGCGTCGGCGGCGGTGGCAACGGCGGCCGGTGGGGCACCACCGGCGCGACCCGGCTGTTCGGCGCCGAGATGGGTACCCAGATCTCCTGGCTGCTGCCGTCGTCGCTGTTGCTGCTCGCCGCCGGATTGTGGTTCACCCGTAAGGCCGATCGCACCGATCGGACCCGCGCCTCGCTCTTGCTCTGGGGCGGCTGGCTGCTGGTCACCGGCCTGGTCTTCAGCTACGCCCAGGGGATCATCCACGCCTACTACACGGTGGCGCTGGCGCCGGCGATCGGCGGCACCATCGGAACGGCGGCGACCGTGCTGTGGCGGAACCGCGACCGGGTGGCGGCCACCGGGCTGCTCTCGGCCAGCGTGCTGGCCGCCGCCGTCTGGGGGTTCGTGCTGCTCGACCGGACGCCGGCCTGGCTGCCCTGGCTGCGGTACTCGATCCTGATGGCCGGCGTCGCCAGCGCCGTGCTGCTGCTGGTGGCATCCCGGCTGGCCCGGCGCGCCGGGCTGGCAGTGGCCGTGGTCGCGCTGGCCGCCGCGTTAACCGGGCCTACCGCGTACGCCGTGTCGACGGCCCAGGCGCCGCACACCGGCTCCATCCCCAGCGCGGGGCCTGCCGGCGCCGGTGGGTTCGGCGCTCCGGGCGGGCGGGCCAACGGACAGCGGCCGGGCCGTTTCGGGCCGTGGGCCGGCCAGTTCCCCAACGGCATGCCGGGCGGCTTCCCGCCCGGGGGTCAAGCTCCCGACGGCGCCAGGTTTGCTCCCCAGCCCGGCGGCGCGGGTGGCCTGCTCAATGCCAGCACCCCGTCCGCGGCGGTGGTCGCCGCCCTGACGGCGAACTCGTCGAAGTACACCTGGGTCGCGGCAGCCGTGGGCTCCAACAGCGCCGCCGGATTCCAGCTGGCCACCGAGAAGCCGGTGATGCCGATCGGCGGTTTCAACGGCAGCGACCCGTCCCCCACCCTCGCCCAGTTCCAGGCGCTGGTAGCGGCCAACAAGATCCACTACTTCCTCGGCGGCGGCGAGCTCGGCGGGCGTGGATTCGGTGGCGGCCGTGGCCTCGGCGGCGGGCAGAGCGGCGGCAGCAACGTCTCCTCGCAGATCAGCAACTGGGTGCAGGGCACCTTCACGGCGGTCACCGTCGGCGGGACCACCCTGTACGACCTGACCCAGCCAACCGGCTAGGCCGGGCCGGCCTGTGCCCCTTGCCTGAGGCTGGCCGCAGGTGGAACATAAGCCGCACGGCGATGGGGGAGCGATGGCTGACGCGGCCGACGAGGTCACTCGATCAGAAGCGGTTCCGGACGCCCCGGCGGCCGACGAGGACTGGTTCAACCAGATCCCGTTCGATCCGCGGCGCGGCCTCAACAGCGTCCTGCCCCTCGATGTGCCGCAGCCGCTGCCGGCCCGCGTCGTCGATCCCGACGCCGAAGTCCGCTGACCATGGCCGACACCGCCCCGGACGTCTACACCGAGTTCGTCAAGGCGCTGCTCGACGCGGAAGCCACCAGGCGCACCGCGCTGGAGGACAAGGGCGGCGCGGTCATCACCACCTCGGGAACGCTGGTCACCCTGCTGTTCGGCCTGGTCGCGGTCGTCACCGGCGCGACCACCTTCACGCTGCCCGGCGCCTCGCACGGCTGGTTGATCGCCGCGATCGCCTTCTTCGTCGCCGCGTCCCTGATCGCGATCCTGATCAGCATCCCGCTCCCCTACGGCCAGACCGAGCTCACCGCCGCCATGCTGGCCAGCCGGTGGCAGCAGCCGCCGGAGCAGGCGCAGGCCGCGGTGTCCGGGGTCCGGCTGCAGGCGCTGGCGGCCGCGCGCCGGATGAACGCGATCAAGGCACGGATCCTGATCGCGGCGACGGTGTGCGAGCTGGTGGCCGTGGTCATGCTCGGCGTTGCGGTTCTGTCCATCCTTGACGGGTGAGGACCTGGCACGGGTAACCGCCCAGCAACGCTGACACGTTCCCAGCAAGGCCACAGCACGGCCACAAGGTCGCGCCAGCAGGCCGGCCCAGAGTGGTCGCATGACCTCGCTAGCAGGGCTCGATCCCCTTGCTTCACAGCCTGAATCGGACCGGCTGACCCTCGACGTCACCATCCCCGTCTTCAACGAGGAAGTGGACCTGGCGCCCTGCGTGCGACGGTTGCATGCCCATCTGGAGCGGTGCTTTCCCTACCGGTTCCTGATCACCGTCGCCGACAACGCCAGCACCGACTCCACCCCGCTGGTGGCGGCCCGGCTGAGCCGTGAGCTTGCTGGTGTGCGGCACATCAGGCTGGAGCAGCAGGGCCGGGGCCGGGCGCTGAGCGCGGTGTGGCTCGCCTCCCGGGCCGAGGTGGTGGCCTACATGGACGTCGACCTGTCCACCGACCTCAACGCCCTGCTGCCGCTGGTCGCCCCGCTGATCTCCGGCCACTCCGACGTCGCGATCGGATCGCGGCTGTCCCGGCACAGCAGGGTGGTGCGCGGCGCCAAGCGGGAGCTGATCTCCCGTTGTTACAACCTGATCCTGCGCGGCACCCTGCTCACCCGGTTCTCCGACGCCCAGTGCGGGTTCAAGGCAGTCCGAGCCGACGTGGCGCGCACGTTGCTGCCGCTGGTTCAGGACACCAGCTGGTTCTTCGACACCGAGCTGCTGGTGCTGGCCGAACGTTGCGGGCTGCGGATCTCCGAGGTGCCGGTGGACTGGGTCGACGACCCGGACTCCCGGGTGGACATTGTCAGCACCGCGATGGCCGATCTGCGCGGGGTGGCCCGGCTGGGCCGGGCGCTGGCGACCGGGGCGCTGCCGCTGGCCGAGATCCGGGCCCAGTTCGGCCGGCAGCCGCTGGCCGTCTCAGCGGCCCCCGAGGTGGCGCCGGGGCTGCTGCGCCAGCTGGTCCGGTTCGGCGCGGTGGGGATGCTGAGCACCGTGGCCTACCTGCTGCTGTTCTGGTTCGGTCGCGGGATCCTCGTCGCGCAGCTGGCCAACCTGGTCGCCCTCGGCGTGACCGCGGTGGCCAACACCGCGGTGAACCGGCGATTCACCTTCGGCATCACCGGGCCGGCCGGCGCCGGCCGGCACCAGGCGCAGGGCCTGGTGGTGTTTAGCCTGGGGCTGGCCCTGACCAGCGGGGCGCTGGGACTGCTGCATGCCATCCGGCCGATGGCACATCCGGGACTGGAGATCACCGTGCTGGTGCTGGCCAATCTGGCGGCGACCGTACTGCGGTTCGTCCTGCTACGGGGTTGGGTGTTCGGGCGCGCCGCCCGGCAGCGAACCGCGTTAGGCAGGCCCGAAGCGGCCGGCGACCGAAGCCGCCCGCTTCGACGGAACCTCGCGGAACCAGTCGCGGATGCCGAGGACCGCGATCGGCAGCAGCAGGATCCATCCGACTTCCAGGAGGATCGCGTGCACACCCGACTGCTCTCCGAATGCCACGTAGCAGATTGCTTCGAGCCAGACGACCCCGAGCCCGACCGGCCGGACCGCACGACGCCAGACCGGCCAGCCTGCCCGGCGCTCGGCCCGCTCGGCGGCCGTCAGGTGGGACCAGCGGTCGGTAGCGCCGCCGAAGGTCAGGACCCGAATTACGGCACGGCCGAGCAGACGCCACAGCGGCAGGGTTAATTCATCCGGGTGCATGGCGGAAATGTAGCGCTAGGAGGCCTACCAGCGCTCCTCGACCGCGAGAACGCGAACTCGAAGAACGGGTCGCCCATCCACTTCCCGCTGATCACGGGCTCTATGCGATTCCACAGTTCGCTTCGGGCTCCGGCTGCAACGTAGGCGGGTTCAGGCCCGTCGAAGAGTGCGACCCGGACCGCCGGGTCCTCGATCAGCCGCCGGACCGCCTTGCGGCAGGTGTCAACAGACGTAGACCTGGCGGACCTGATCGTCGACCGTGGTGATGTGCCTGCGCAGCAGGGACTTCCAGTGCACGCGATGCGAGCCGCTGTAGAGCGCATCGCCGGTGACCGCGGCGTCCCCGCAGGACGTCGGACGATGGATGGTGACAAGGAGCCGGATCGTGGTGTGGGCAGGAATCCGCGCCGGAAACTCGCGCCACGGAGTCTCTATCCCACTCAGGTAACCGCCGGGCACCGTGCGCAGTTCGGACCAGCGAATGTCGGTCACCACGTCGTCGGTGTCGATCGCGGTGACCTCGACCTGGTGCGACCCGGTATTGGTGAGGGATTCCAGCAGCTGTGCCGATGCGCCCGCCGTTGCCGCAAGGCGGTCGGAAGAGCCGTCCGGGCCCGGATCGAGGTTATGTTCTGAGTAGATCCCGCCGAACGAGCCAGGTTCGACCGGGCCGTACCGGCGGTTCAGGTACAAGCTGATGGTCGCCGCCAGGGCGCACGCGAGCAGAGCCGCGGCGATCGCTGCCAGCACGGCACCGCGCCGGCCGATCCGGAAACCAGCCGGTGGTGCCGAGCCGTTCGGTGCCTCGACCGTGGCACTCATCGCCGCTTCATCAACTCCCCCGCAGGCGGCGGCCTCCCCAGAAGACCGCGACAGATATCGCACGTACCACTTATCGGCAGCTGCGAGGTCCGGACGAACGCGTCACGGGTGTCAGTGCAGCGATTCGTCCGGGTACGAGGCGGGCTGGTCGAGGTCGACGCTCGCCAGCGCACCCCCGGACAGCGCACCCAACCCGGACAACGCGCTGCCGGAACCGAGGCTGCCGGCCGGGCTGGCCTGCGCCGAACCGACCGTGCCGTCGCCGTAGAACTGGTCGTGGGCCTTGCGCGAGGAGCACACCGAGGCCATCGCGCACGTCGTCCGGCGGCCGTCGGCGTTCATCCGCAGCACCACCGAGTCGGTCGGCACCGAATGACCGACCACGGTCGCCTCGCCGTCCGGCGTCGAGACGCACGAGCCGATCGCCGGCGCCTGGTCGGCGAAGTCCTGGTACAGCGGGTGCTCGAACTTCAAGCAGCACATCAGCCGCCCGCACGCGCCGGAGATCCGCAACGGGTTCAGTGGCAGGTCCTGATCCTTGGCCATCCGGACCGACACCGGCTCGAAGTCGACCAGGAATGTCGAGCAGCACAGGTCCCGACCACACGATCCGATACCGCCGATCACCCGGGCCTCGTCCCGTGAGGACAGCTGGCGCAACTCCACCCGGCCCTTCAACGTTGCGCCCAGGTCACGCACCAGCGAGCGGAAGTCGACCCGGTGCGGGGCGGAGAAGTAGATCACCGTGCGGTTGTCGGCCAGCATGTGGTCCACTCCGACGATCTTCATCGGCAGCGCGTGATCGCGGATCAACCGCTTGGCCGCGACCCGCGCCTCAGCCCGCTTCTTGCGCCCGGAGGCCAGCGCGGTGAGGTGCTCGGGGCCGGCCAGACCGGCCAATTGCGGCAGGCCGCCGATATCCTCGGTGCTCCACTGCGGCGCCCACATCACTTGCGCCACCTCGGGGCCCTCGGTGGTCGGGTACAGCACGTAGTCACCGACCGCCGGCGTCAGCTCGCCTGGATCGGCGTAATACAGCCGTCCGCGATCGGTGAAAGTCACCGCACAGATCAGCCCCATACCGCAAGCGTAATCCCTGGCGGCGACCATCGGTTGCGCTAGGGCATGTGCCCGGATGTCCAGCGCCGCCGTGCCGCACCGCCTACCAACACCGGCACCGCCTGGTCAGGGCAGCCGAAGTGCGGCCGTCAGCGCCTCGACGGCGATCTTGGGCTTGACGTTCAGCTCGATCGCCTCCCGGCAGGCCAGCACGTGCTCCAGCCGGACCAGCGCCCCGGCCTGGTCCAGCGACCGGGCGACCAGTGACACGTCCGAGGCGACCTCCGGGTGCGAGGCCAGCACCGGCGAGCCGGCCTGCGCCAGCAGCACGTCCCGGTAGAAGCTGGCCAGATCGACCAGCGCGCGATCCAGCGCATCGCGCTGCAAGCGGGTCGCCCGCGACTTCTGCCGCTTCTCCAGGTCCTTCAACGCCCCAGCGCTGCCGCGCACGGCGGCCGCCGCGCCCTTGCCGGTGCCACCGGCGCCCAGGGCGAGCTTGAGCTCGTCGGTCTCGGACACGTCGAGGTCGAGCGTCAGCGCCCGGGCCTCGGCCTCGGCCGCCTGCACCAGGTGATCGGCAGCCTCGAAGCAGGCATTCAACGACGTCAGCTGGGCCGGGATCGCGAGCACCTCGGCGCGCCGCTTCCGGGCGTCGCCGTCGCGCGCGAGCCGGCGAGCCCGGCCGACATGGCCCTGCGAGGCCTGGGCCGCCCAGCCGGCGGTGACTGGGTCGATCCCGTCGGCGATCAGCACCTCGGCGATCGCGTCGGCCGGCGGGATCCGCAGCCCCACCACCCGGCACCTGGACCGGATCGTGACGATCACGTCGTCGGGGTGGGTCGAGGGCGCGCAGAGCAGGAAGATGGTGCGCTCCGGCGGCTCCTCGATCGCCTTCAGCAGCGCGTTCGACGCGCCCTCGGTGAGCCGGTCAGCGTCCTCGATGATCACCAGCTGCCAACGGCCCATCGACGGCCGGCGGGCCGACATTCCGACCACCTCGCGCATCTCGCCGACGCCGATCGACAGGCCCTCCGGCACCACCGAGCGCACGTCGGGATGCGCGCCGGCCTTCACCGAATGGCAGGCCGGGCAGTCGCCGCAGCCGGGTGCGGCGGTCGGGCCGGCCGACATCAACTGCTCGGCCCGGTCGCATTGCAACGCGGCGGCCAGCGCCCGGGCGGCCACCGAGCGTCCGGAGCCGGCCGGGCCGGTGAACAGCCAGGCGTGGGTGACGGCGCCGGGCTGCACCGGGCGTCCGGCAACCACGTCGGCAGCCGCCCGGGCCGCTCGGGTCAGCTCGGTCACCGCGCTGCCCTGGCCGATCAGGGTGTCGAACACGGTCACCTCGGAGCCTCCGCCACATCGTGCGAGCCGCGCGGCGGTCCCGCTGGCCCGCCGTCCTCAGCCTGCCGGCCGCCCGGCCGGGCCGGCCCCGCCGCGCTGCCGGCCGAGCCGGCGGGCAGCACCGCCAGCACCCTGGCGCTGATGACGGCCGCCAGCTCCGCCAGCGGACGGCTGGCATCGAGCACCAGGTAGCGGTTCGGGTCCGATTCTGCCAAGGACCGGAAGCCGGCCCGCACCCGGTCGTGGAAGTCCAGCGCCTCGCGCTCCAGCCGGTCCAGGCCGGCGCCGGCCTGCTGCTGCCGCGCCCGGGCAAGCCCGATCTCGGCCGGGACGTCGAGCAGCACCGTCAGGTCAGCGACCAGCTCCTCGGTGGCCCACCGCGACAGCCGCTTGACCTCCTCCATGGCCAGCCGGCGGCCGGCGCCCTGGTAGGCCAGCGACGAATCGACGAAGCGGTCGGTGATCACCACCTCGCCGCGATCCAGTGCAGGCCGGATCACGCCGGCGACGTGCTGGGCCCGGTCGGCGGCGAACAGCAGCGCCTCGGCGCGTGGCGAGATCGGCTCGGCGGAGTCCAGCAGCAAGCGCCGGACCTGCTGGCCGAGCGCGGTGGCGCCGGGTTCGTGGGTCACCACCACGGTCCGCCCGGTCGCCCGGATCGCCTCGGCCAGCAGCGCGCTCTGGCTGGACTTGCCAGCTCCCTCGCCGCCCTCGAAGGCGATCAGCACCCCGCCGGAGTGCAGCCGCCGCCGGCCCGAGGAGTCCCGGCGCAGCGCCGTGACCAGATCGGCGAGCACCGGCACGCCGGCCCGCTCGTCCATCATCCGGTAGGCCAGCACCCCGGCCGCCACCGCCAGCAGGCCAGCCGCCAGCAGGACGATCCGGGTGCCGTCGACGGTCTCCACCGTTCCCGGCAGCCGCCGCTGGCCGATGGTGCCGACCAGCACCGGCACCGCCGCGAGCGCCAGGATCATCACCACCCGCACCATGGACTGGATGAAGGCGAAGACCCGGCCCCGCATCTCGTCCTCGATCTCGGACCCGAGCAGCGTGATGCCGGCCAGGTAGCCGACGCCGGCTCCGAAGCCGACGCCGAGGACGGCGATCATCGCCAGCATGACGTGCGGCATCACGGCCATCAGCGCCAGGCAGCCGCCGGCCAGCACAATGGCCAGCCCGAACAGCCGGCGGCGGGACACCTCGCCGGCTACCCGGGGGCCGAGCGCCATGCCGAGTCCCAGCCCCACGAACACCGTGCCGAACAGCACCCCGTACGCCGCGTCGCCACCGCCGAGGCTGCGGACGTAGGTCTTGCCGGCGCCCACCACCGCCCCGCCCGCCGCGAAGGCACCGAGGATGCCCAGGATCAGCCCGCGCAGCAGGCCGGTGGACCGGACGAACTGGGCGCCCTCCGCGAGCATCGCCCACAGGCTGGGCTGGCTCTCCCGTCGACCCGCCCCCCGGATGCCGGAGATCTCCTTGAGAAACAGCACCGTCAGCCCGCCCACTGCGAAGGTGGCGGCGTTGAAGTACAGCGCGAGGTCGACCTGGTGGGTGCCGAAGAAGCTGAACCGGCCGGCGAACGCCGTGGAGATCAGCGCCAGCATGCTGAACAGCGCCGCCGCCAGCACCGGAGCGAGCCCGTAGGTGGTGATCAGGCTGAGCTGGTTGGCCGCCTCGAGCTGGTCACGGCGGACCAGGTTGGGCACCGAGGCATCCTTGGCCGGATTCCAGAACAACCCGATGCACTCGATCAGAAAGGTCGCCACGTAGAGCACCGGCAGGGTGGGAAAGATCGGGATGGCCAGGAACAGGAAGAACCGCAGGAGGTCGGTCACCACCATCGTGTACCGGCGGTCGAACCGGTCGGCGAACGCGCCGGCCAGCGGCCCCAGGATGGCCGACGGCAGCAGCCGCACGACCAGCACGCCGCCGAGGGCGTAGATCTGCGCCTGGTAGCCGGTGGCCAGCTGGGTGGCCAGCGCCGAGGT
>Ga0326721_10000526_pt1 | contig 11566 bp, 8 predicted proteins | sample SGPome_FD_203951 | JGI IMG/M metagenome (GOLD analysis project Ga0326721, IMG submission 203951) | Soil microbial communities from Southern Great Plains, Lamont, Oklahoma, United States - SGP_1_2016 | ecosystem: Engineered > Artificial ecosystem > Soil microcosm > Unclassified | place: USA...
TTCCAGACCCCGGCGAAGCGTTCCTGGTCGTGCTCGGCCCGGTTCTCGGCCAAGCCGTGCAACCGGCCGAAAGTGAAGCCGTTCTCGCCGGCCAGGAAGGCGCGGGCGCCCAGATCCCGCAGCCAGCTGCGCTCCACCACGGCGTCATGGTGATCACCCAGAGCCTCCTGGATCTCCTGCATCGCCGCTGCCACGGCTTTCGCCGGCTTGCCGATCACCGGGCGGACGGCTTCGGCCGCGTATCGGGCGCGTTTGGCGGCGATGCGGACGTCGTGCAGGTGCTGGTCCTGCTGAGTCGGGTCCGGGTCGGCGTCCAACCGGGCGTACTCCTGCTGTACCCGGCGGCAGGCATGCCGGACCCGGGACCGGAGTTCGGCGATCGATCCCGCGGCCATCGGGCTCAACGGTGGCTCGGCGATGAAGTTCTCCAGCGCCGTCACCAAGCTGAGATAGCGATCACTGTCCAGCGCGGTGACGACCTGCTTGTGCGCGTCCCGGTAGGTCTGACCGAGTTCCAGGTCGATCCGGCGCTTGACCGGCCCCATCACCAGTTCGGGTGGCTGGGCTGCGAGATCGGACTTCAGCGTGGCTCGCATCACCTCCGCGTCGCGGGCCGCCCCGAGCAGGCCGCTCAGCCATTTCAGCTCTGCTCGCAGCGGCTCGCCGGCGCGATCGACGAAGAACGGCCGGAAGGTCGCGAGCGTGGTGCGCAGCCGGCGAGTGGCGACCCGCATCTGGTGCACGCCGTCCTCCGCGCTGATCCGGACCCGGGGATCCTCCGCGATCAACGTCTGCACCTGCACGGTCAGATAATCGAGGACGACGGAACCGGCCGTCGGCAGATCGGCAGCCGGCGTGGTGCCCTTCTTGCCCGGCTTCTTCTTGGCCGGGTGCTTCGCGCGGGTTCTGGCCTGTTCCGCAGCCGCAGCCAGGTTCGGCAGTTGTAGCGCCGGAAGCCGATGAACCAAGGCGCGCTGCAACTTGGACGCCGATCCCGCCGGTCGAGCTCCGGCTTCGACCAGCGCGGCGCTCGCGGCCTGCAGCAGGGCATCGTCGCCCTCGACCAGTTCCACCTCGATCTCCCGCCACGTGCTCGTGGTCAGCTCCTCGCCGAGCGCCTCGGCGGTCACCTGGTCGTCGGCGACCTCCGCCAGCACCACGCCGTCCACCCCGAGCAACCTGCGCACCGTGCGCCGGGTGGTGATTCGGGCCACCGGAGCCACCGGCTCACCGCGCAGTTGTACCCGGACCAGCCCGAGCAGCTGCGGTGGCACGGCGCGCTCGCTGCGGCCGAGCCCTCGACGAACCTCGATCCGGCCCTGCTTGGCGGCCGGCAGCTTCAGGTGCCAGCCGGCGTCCGGGCCACCGGTTCGGCGCCGGAACGTGGTGCCGTGCCGGGCCAGCCGTAGGTCTTCGCTGTCCAGGTAGACCGCGTCGAGTTCCTGGACTTCGCTGTCGGCCACGGTGCTGACACCCGGGAGACCGGCGAGATCCGGCAGCACGAAGTCGGCGCCGGCGTCGAGTTTGATCTCGATTTCGTGGTGCGTGTCGGAGGGGGCGCTGGGCATGTACCCACCATAGGCAACCAAGGTGAACAACTCATCTTTGCCATTCAGACGTTCGGCGTTTGCCGATTGTTCATCTACAGAGCGCGAGCAGGCCAGGGCTGGCGGGCTTGGTCGATGGGGTCGTCGCCGTCGGGTTGACCGCCAGTGCTGCCAGGGACTCCTCAACCTTGGGCGCGGTTGAGCCGAGAGACTGAACATGAACACCTCGGGGGTGTCCAGCGGACAGGCGCTGGTGGCGAGCTTGCCGGGCCAATGGCTGATCTGCCAGACGGGTGATCGCTTGCTGGCGATCCCACTCGGTTGCGTGGTCGAGACCATGCGCCCGCTCGCGCTGCGGGCGTTCCCCGGCGTCCCGCGCTTCATCCTCGGGGTCGCAGTGATCCGCGGTGTGGTGGTGCCGGTGATCGACGTCCAATCGGTGCTCGGGACCGCGGACTCTACCCCGGGCAGGTTCGTCGTACTCAGGTTGGACGATCGGACCGTGGCGCTTGCCGTCGACCTGGTATTCGGCGTCCGATCTCTGAACGACGTGGCCCTGCACGATCTTCCCCCCCTGTTGGGGGGTTTGGACCAGGAGGCATTCACCGCGATCGGCACCCTTGATTCAAGCCTGCTACTGGTGCTGGGTGAGGCTCGGCTGGTCCCGGAAGCGGTCTGGGCCAGGCTCGATGAAGAACTGGCGACCGACGGCCCTGAGCTACCCGCAGCCGGACCGATCGAGCCGGTGCCGACCTCATGACGGTTCTGGCCCCGAGCACGGCCGGTCTCCTGCGGTTTCGGAGTCTGGTGGAGCGTGAGCTCGGCCTGCGATTCGACGACGCCGGGATGCAGAATCTGGAGCGGGCGCTGGTCCGTCGGCTCGGCGTCAAACGCCAAGCTTGTGACGAGTACCTGGACCGATTGGACGCCGATCCGAACCAGGAGATCCTCGCCCTCTCCGCCGACCTGACCGTGGGTGAGACGTACTTCCTCCGGCACATCGAACAGTTCCAGGCGCTGACTCGAACGGCCCTACCCGATTTGCTGCGCACCCCTGGCCGGACCAGCCCGCTGCGATTGCTGTCGGCCGGTTGCAGCACCGGCGAAGAGACCTATTCGCTGGCGATCGCCCTCCGGGAGAGCGGGATCGGACCGGACGCCGCCATCCTCGGGGTCGACGCCAACCCGGTCTCTCTGGCCAAGGCGCGGACCGGCCGCTACACCGACTGGTCACTGCGGTCGGTTCCGCTGGCGACGCAGCAGCGGTGGTTCACCACCAAAGGCGCGGTCGTCGTCCTCGATCCGGCAATCCGGTCAGCGGTGCACTTCGAACGCCGCAACATTGCCCAGAACGATCCGGCGCTCTGGCAGCCGGCGTCGTTCGACGTCATCTTCTGCCGCAATGTGATCATGTACTTCACCCCCGAGGTGATGGCCGAGGTGGTCGGGCGAATCTCGAGCTCGCTGATCCCCGGCGGATACCTCTTTCTCGGTTCGGCGGAGACCGTGCGCGGCCTGTCCGACGATTTCGAGATTCGGGAAAGCCACGGCACCTTCTACTACCGGCGCCTGGGCGGAGCGAATCAGCCGGCGTCACCTTCTGGGGCGCGATCGATCGGCGCGGTGCTATCGCCATCGCCATCGCCGGAAGCGACGCTGTCGCCGGGCCGAGTACTGGCAGCGAACCCGGTAGTGACACCGCGCCCAGTGCTGTCCGTACGACCGGTACCCGCGCCGATGCCGGTGGCTGAGCCGGTATCTGCGGAAAACCTGCTTCCGGTGATGGATCTGCTGCGCCGCGAGCGCTTCGCCGATGCTCTGGTCGCGATGGACGAACTCACCGGCTCGGTCGACAGCGACCCGGAATTGCTGCTCCTGCGGGCCGCGCTACTGACCCACAGCGGTCACCTACCGGCCGCCGAGCGGGCCTGTCGCCGGTTGCTCGAGATCGACGCGCGCAGTGCCGGTGCTCATGTCCTGTTGGCGATGTGCCGAGAGGGTGAGCAGGATCTGCCGGCTGCGGTCGAGCACTGCCGGACGGCGATCACCTTCGATCCAGATTTCGCGATGCCGCATGTTCATCTGGGCCGGCTGGCCCGACGGATGGGCGACCGAGGCACTGCCCAACGGCAGTACACCCAGTCAACGCGGCTCCTGCCGACCGAGACCGGGCATCGAATTCTATTGTTCGGCGGCGGATTTGACCGAGAGGCGCTGATCGCACAGTGCCGAACGCAAGCTGCCGCCGTGAGGGAGGAACGATGAGCAGGCCAATCGGAATCCCCGCCCAGATCGGGGAGCGGGCGGCGCAGATGCGCGCCGACTTCGACTCCGCGTTCTCTCGGTTGCCAGTGCAGCCGCCGACCGACCTGATCGATGTGCTGGAGCTGAAAATCGGCGATGATTCGTGTCTGCTGCGGTTGAGCGAAGTTGCCGAGTTGGTCGCGCATCCGGTTTTCACCCCGGTGCCGACGCCGGTGCCGGCGCTGATCGGGATTGCCGCCTGCCGGGGTTCCCCGATCGCCGCCTACGACCTTGGCCTGCTGCTCGGCCGAGCGCCGGTCGCACCGCGCTGGCTGGTGATCGTCGCAGCCGAACCCGGCGTCGGGCTGGTTTTCGAGCAATTCGATGGCTACCAGCGAATTTCGCTGGGGCCAGGCGGTTCCCAACGGTTGATCGAGATGACCACGCTGATCGCTGCGATCACCCAACTCGCCCAACCCCGTAGCACCAACCAGGAGAACGACTCATGAGCAGTACATGGACTTTCAGCCGCATCATCGCCACCGGGTTCGCCGGTGGAATGCTGCTGATCCTGGCCACCGGCGGGATCGCCGTGGTGGGCTTGCGCAGCGTGGTGGCCAGCAAGGACCAAGTGATCCATGTCGATACCCAGTTGGTGGTCACGGCGGAACGAATGCAGTCCACCCGTAACCAGCGGTCGGCCGCCCTGCGCGGGTATCTGCTGAACGGCGACCCCGCCTCGCGGGACGAGGCGCTGACCGCGACCACGGAGTTGGGAGCACTGATCGATCAGGTCCGGCAGCAGGTGCATACCGCCAAAGGGCAGGAACTGATCGCTCAGATCGCTGCCACCGAGCCCGGTGCCACTGCAAATGTGAAAAAGTTGATCGCGGTCAAGGAGAGCGGCGCGTCGCAGGACGAAGTGGTGGACGCCTTGGCCGCTGTCTCTGCGCAACTGATTCCGCTGAAAGCGCTGCTGGTCACCTTCGCTCAATACGAGCGGAGTCTGGCCGAAGCTGCTGTTCGATCCTCGGATGCGGAAGCCACCAGGTACAGCTGGGCGATCGTCGGGGTGCTGATCGGCAGCATCGTGCTCGCCACCGGGCTTTCGGTGGTGGTCACGCGGCGGTTGCGGCTGCGGATCGGAGCGGCGGTAGGTGAGGTGCAGAGCTCGTCGGCAGAGCTGCAGACCACCGCGAATCAGCAGGCGATGGGGGCGATGGAGCAGACCACGGCGATGAGCGAGATCTCGACGACGATCACCGAGTTGCTGGCCACCTCGCGGCAGATCACCGACAGCGCGCAACGCGTGTCGGACGTGGCCGAGCAGACCGCGATGGCCGGGAAATCCGGCCGCAGCACGGTGAGTTCGGCCCAGCAGTCAATGGCTGAGATCCGGCATCAGGTCGATGTGATCGTGAATCACATGTTGGAATTGGGGGACAAGTCTCAGCGGATCGGGGCGGTGCTGGACATCGTCTCCGAGCTCGCCGAGCAGACCAACATCTTGGCGATCAACTCGACCATCGAGGCAGCTGGGGCGGGCGAGTCCGGCAAGCGGTTCGCGGTGGTGGCTGATGAGATCCGCAAGCTCGCCGATCGAGTGGCGGAGTCCACCAAGGAGATCCGGAACCTGATCGAGGTGGTTCGCGGGGCGGTGCACACTACGGTGATCGCCACCGAGATCGGATCGAAAGCGGTGGACGCCGGAACCGCGCAGTTCGCCGGGGTGGCGTCCTCGTTCGAACAGATCGTCGGTCTGGTGACCACGACCACCGAGGCAGCCCGGGAGATCGAGCTGTCCACCAAGCAGCAGACCAGCGCGGTAGAACAGGTCAACTTCGCGGTCACCAACGTCACCCAGACCACGAGGGAGAGCGAGGCCAGTTCTTCGCAGACGCTGCAGACCGCCTCGGCGCTGACCGAGCTCTCGACTCGGCTTCGCAACCTCGTCGAGCCCGCGACGACCGGCTAGGGCGATGGCAGATCCCTACCGGTACTTCCGGATCGAGGCCCGCGAGCTGATCGATGAACTGGCTGCGGGGTTGGCCGCGCTACAGCGCGGCGAAACGACGTCCGCCCGGGTCGGTGGGCTGCTGCGGCACGCGCACACGCTGAAGGGCGCGGCCCGGGTGGTGGCCCAGGCCGAGATCGCGGATCACACTCACGCCCTGGAAGGGCTGCTCGAACCGTTCCGTAACTCGACGGACTCGGTATCGGCCGAGCAACTGGACGAGATGCTCGGACAGGTCGACGAGATCGGTGACCTGCTCCGGTCGCTCGACGTCACGCCTCCCGCCGTGAGCGCCGTCCCGGCACCGCGCACCGAGCCGGTTCTGGAGAGCCGCCCGGACGTCGTTCGAACGGCTCGTGCCTCGCTGGTGGAGATCGACGCCGTGATCGATGGGGTCGGGCGCAGCCGCACCCAGCTCAACGCCTTGCGGGAATGCCTCGAGCTGGGAGCCCGGCTGTCCGAGCGCGCGGACGTCGGGGACGAGCTGCGCGATGCGCTCGACAGCCGGCAGCGGAAACTCGGCATCCTCGCCGACCGGATCGAGCGCGACCTTCGCGAGGTGCATGACGTCGCCGAACGGTTACGGCTGGTTCCGGTGACGTCGATCGTCTCCGACCTCGAGGGGGCCGCTCGGGATGTCGCGGCGGCCCAGGGGAAGCGGGTGCAGGTCGAGGTCGGGGGTGGCCAATTGCGGCTGGATGCACCGGTTCTCGCCGGGGTTCAGGACGCGCTCCGGCAGATCGTCCGAAACGCTGTCGCCCATGGCATCGAAGAGCCGGCCGACCGGCTGGCGGCCGGCAAGCCCGCTCGCGGCCGGATCCGGCTGGAGGTCAGCCAGCGCGCCGGTCAGGTGGTGTTCAGCTGCGCGGACGACGGCCGAGGGGTCGACCTCGACGCGGTCCGGCGGATGCTCCGGCGCGCCCACCCGGACCAGGGCGTGCTGGATGACCAGCAAGTGCTGGATCTGCTCGCGCTCGGCGGGGTGAGCACGGCGACGACGGTCAGTGAGGTCTCCGGCCGCGGGATCGGGCTGGACGTCGTCCGGGACACCGCCATTCAACTCGGCGGGAAGGTAGCGATCCGGACCCGTCCTGGTTCGGGCACCACCATCGACCTGACCACGCCGCTGTCCCTGAGCGCGCAGGAGGTGCTGTTCCTGGACGACGACGCGGTGACGGCAGTGCGGCTGGCCGCCGTGGTGGAGACAGCTCGGGTCCGCGCCGACGACATCACCGTTGGCCTGGCCGGTGAGGTCCTTCGGCACGCCGGAGAGGAACTGCCCTTTCTGCCGCTGGCGGCCGCCTTCGGAAACGACACCTGCACCGCTCGGTCGCGGTCGGCCTGGTCGGTACTGATCCTGGCCGGTCGATCGGGCCGAGTGGCGATCGGCGTCCGTCGACTGATCGGGACCGGGACGATCGCGGTTCGCCCACTGCCCCGGCTGGCCCCGGTCGCCCCGCTGATCAGTGGGATCTGGTTGGACGTCGATGCCCGACCGCGGCTGGTGCTGGACCCGGAGGTGCTGGCCGGCGCCACCGCACGCCGGGTGACCGCCGCACCCGCACCCGAACCGCTGGCCCCGATCCTGATCGTCGATGACTCACTGACCACCCGCATGCTCGAGCAGAGCATCCTCGAATCGGCCGGCTATCGGGTAGAACTGGCTGCCTCCGCGGAGGAGGGCCTGGTGATGGCGGCCCGCAAGCGCTACGCCCTGGCGCTGGTCGACGTCGAGATGCCAGGGATGAACGGCTTCGAGTTCGTCGAGCAGACCAGAACTCGACCCGAACTACGGCATTTGCCATGCATTTTGGTGACGTCCCGGGCTTCGGCGCAGGATCGGCAGCGCGGCGTTGCGGTCGGTGCTCGGGCGCACATCGACAAGCGCGAGTTTCAGCAAGGCACCCTGCTGGACCGGATCTGCGAATTGTTGGGCGGTTGACATGCTTTCTGCTTCCCAGCCGGTTCGGGTCCTGGTGGTCGAGGACTCCGCCCGGCTCCGCACCCGGATCGTCGAGGCGCTGAGCGGGGATCCGGGGATCGAGGTGGTCGCCCAGGCCGGCGACGGCCGGACGGCGATCGACCTGTGCCTTCAGCTACGCCCGGACGTGATCACGATGGCGGTGCGGTTGCCCGGGGTCAGCGGGCTCGCTGCCACCGAGCAGTTGATGCAGCGCTGCCCGACTCCGATCCTGATCCTCTCTGCGGGCGCCGATTCCGGTGAACTGGTGAACTCCTTCGCCGCCCTCGCGGCTGGAGCGGTGGACGTTCTGGAGAAGCCACGGCTGGGGATCACGGACGACGCGGACTGGAACCGCCGCTTGATCTCCACGGTCAAGCTGGTGGCCCGGATCCAGGTCATCACCCACCTGGACCGGAAGGGTGGCCGCCGATCCGACCTGGCCGATCTGCCTGCGGCCAAGCCGGCTGCGGCCAATCTGGCTGCGGCCGATCTGCCCGCGGCCGATCTGCCCGCGGCCAATCTGGCTGTGGCCGACGTGCTTGACCCGCCGTCCGCTCGGGTGCCGTCGGCGCCGGGCGCCTTCTCGGTGGTGGCCATCGGCGCGTCCACCGGTGGCCCGGCGGCGGTCGCCACCGTGCTCTCGGCGTTGCCGGTGGCCTTCTGCCTGCCGGTACTGCTCGTGCTGCACGTCGGCGAAACCTTCGGCCCGGCAATCGCCAACTGGCTCAAGGATGTCACCGGCCGCCGGGTCCGGTTGGCCCAGCACGGTGAGGCAGTCAGCCGGCTCGGCGGCCAGGTGATCATGGCCCCGCCGGGCCAGCATCTCGTCGTCCGCAACGGCTTGCTGCAGCTCAACACCGACCGTGAGCGGTACTCCTGCCGTCCGTCGGTCGACGTGCTCTTCGAGTCGCTGGCAGATGAGTGCGGCCCCCGGGTAGCGGCCTGCTTGCTCACCGGGATGGGCAAGGACGGCGCCGGCGGACTGCTCAGGATCCACCGCAGCGGCGGATTGACCATCGCCCAGGACGAGGCCTCCAGCGTGGTCTTCGGGATGCCAGGTGAGGCGGTTCGGCTGGGCGCCGCCCAGTATGTGCTGCCGGACAAGCAGATCGGCCCGCTGCTGGGCCGGCTGGCGATTTCCGAGGTGGAGTCGAGATGACCGCTGGCCGGACCGTGCTGATCCTGGACGACAGCCTCACCGTGCGGATGGACCTGGTGGAGGCCTTCACCGCTGCTGGGTGGACCACGGCGCCCTGCGCAACCGCCGTCGCGGCCTGGGAATTCCTGGCCGGGAACGTCGTCGATGTGGTGGTCCTGGATGTGCTGCTGCCGGACGCGGACGGGGTCGACGTCCTGCGCGCGCTGCGGACCGCTCCAGCGACCGCGACCCTGCCGGTGCTGATGCTCTCCTCCGAGGCTCAGGTCAAGGACCGGATCCGGGGTCTGCAGACCGGCGCCGACGAGTATGTCGGCAAGCCGTACAACGTCGCCTACCTGGTGGCCCGGGCCCAGGAACTGGTCCGCGTCCGCTCGGGTGAGGGACCCGGCGACCGGTCCGGTGAAGCGGCCGGGCGGCCACGGATTCTGGTGATCGACGACAGCGCGACGGTACGGCAGATGCTCCGGGAGGCCCTGGAGGGAAACGGCTACGAGGTGCTGGCGGCCGGTTCTGGTCTGGAAGGGCTCCGGCTGGCGGCCAGTGCTCGGGCCGACGCGGTCCTGGTTGATGGCGGTCTGCCGGACATCGACGGCGCCACGGTGATTCGCCGACTTCGGCTGGACGCCGCCCTGCGTGGCCTGCCGTGCCTGCTGCTTACCGCGTCTGACGACGCGAGTGCGGAATTGGGAGCGCTGGAGGCCGGGGCGGATGCATTCGTCCGCAAGGACGCCGATCCCTCCGTGGTGCTGGCCAAGCTGTCGGCGGCGTTGCGTCGAGGCTCCGAGGGAAGCTCGGTGCTGGACACCGCTAGTCTGCTCGGACCGAAGAAGATCCTGGCGATCGGTGGCGAGGCGGGCCTGCTGGCCGCGCTGGCGGCTCGGGTTCGTGGCGAGGGCTATGACGTGGTGTCGGCCGGTTCCGGTGACGAGGCCCTGGAGCTGCTGACCTTCGAGACCATGGACTGCATCCTGCTCCAGCTCGCCGATCAGGACCAGAGCGGCCTGGCGATGTGCCGGCGGATCAAGTCCGCACCCGGCGTCCGGGATGTGCCGTTGGTGTTGATGGCGCTGGACGTCGATCCGCAGGCGATGATCGAAGCGTTGGCGGCCGGCGCCGATGATTATGTGCTGCTCTCCGGGGACGTGCAGGTGCTCGCCGCCCGGATTCGTGCTCAGTTGCGCCGCCGACAACTCCAGGACGAGCACCGGCTGTTGCGGGAAACCTTGCTACGCCAACAGATCGAGGCGGCCGAAGCTCGGGCAGCCGCCGAGATCGCGCTGTCCAAAGCCGCGATGGTGGAGGAACTCGAACGCAAGAACCTGGAACTGGAGGCCTTCAGCTACTCGGTCTCGCACGACCTCCGGGCACCGCTGCGAACGGTCGACGGGTTCGTCCGCTCGCTCAGTGAGAACCTGGCCGAACACCTCGATGAAAACGGCACCCGGCAGGTGAAACGAATTCACGGCGAGGTGGCCCGGATGAACGAGATGATCGACGACCTGCTGGAGCTGTCCCGCGTCGGTCGGGCGCAGTTGCGGCGCGGTGACGTCGATCTCGCGGCCTTGGCCGAAGTCATCCTGGCCGACCTGGCGGCCGGCGCCCCGGACCGCCAGGTCACGGTCGTGATCGAGGCGCAGCTGCGGGCCTCGGCGGACCCGCGGCTGATCCGCAACGTCTTCGAGAACCTGATCGGCAATGCCTGGAAATTCACCGCGAAGACCCCGTCGGCGATCGTCGAGGTGGGCTGCGAGCAGAGCGATCGGGGCCCCGCGTATTTCGTCCGGGACAACGGCAGCGGCTTCGACATGGCCAGATCGACCAGGCTTTTCAGTCCATTTCAGCGGTTGCACAGCCAATCCGACTTCCCCGGCACCGGGATCGGGCTGGCGACCGTGTACCGGATCGTGGATCGGCATGGTGGCCAGGTGTGGGCCGAGGCGGCGATCGGGCACGGTGCGACTTTCCGGTTCACCCTGCCGGTGTGAGCGGCCGGTGTGAGCGGGCGCCGGGGCTCAGACGCCGCTGACCATTCGAGCGCCGAACCTGGGCTTGCGGCCGAACCCGCCGCACCGCTTGCACGGCCGGTAGGTGGTGCCGAAAACGGCACCGAAGTGTTTGCCGGCGCCCTTGCAGCGGCGGCAGGGGCGGTACGGGTGCCGGCGAACGGACAGCAGATAGCCGGAGAGCCCGATCGCGATCACCGCACCGAGTGTCAGGTACATCCGGCCAGCCCACCATGCCCACCGCGGTCTGCGGGCGCGACACCCGGGCCGGATCGACCTGATCAACCCTGGTCTTCCACCGGGACGGCGGCTGATCGGGCGAAACTGCTCAGATCCAGCTGGGCAGCCACATCCGGTCGCTCCAGGAGGACTGCGGGATCACCTGGGCGCTGTAGATCGGCAGGAAGAACCAGAACGTCAGGACGGCGATCACGATCACCGCACCGGTGGCCGCCGCACCCTGCTTTCGGCGTTTCTCGCTCTGCCCGGGTGGGCCGAGGACCATCCCGAGCGCGTAGGTCAGCGCCAGCACCACCCACGGTGTGAACGCGATCGAGTAGAAGTTGAAGATGGTCCGCTCCTGGAAGAGGAACCACGGCACGTACCCGGCCAGCAGCCCGGCCAGGACAGCACCGG
>Ga0326721_10000527_pt1 | contig 11566 bp, 7 predicted proteins | sample SGPome_FD_203951 | JGI IMG/M metagenome (GOLD analysis project Ga0326721, IMG submission 203951) | Soil microbial communities from Southern Great Plains, Lamont, Oklahoma, United States - SGP_1_2016 | ecosystem: Engineered > Artificial ecosystem > Soil microcosm > Unclassified | place: USA...
TGGCTGGAGTTCCGCAAGCCGTTCCTGCTCTATCCCTGATCGGGTCCGTGAGAGACTCGCGCCGGATCCTGTCAGATAACAGGTGATCCCTGTCACAAACAGAGATCCTGCCAAGAGTCGGGATCTTGTCAGTCAGAAGACAGTGATCCTGTCATATCAGACGATAGGAAGTTTGTCAGGCAATAGAGGCCTGTCCGAAACAGGGGATATTGTCAGTGGATAGTGATCCTGTCAGAGAGCAGGGATCTTGTCATTTATGTGACAAGATCGTCCCGTACGAAAGGAGAGCGATGTCCGATTCCATCCGCGTGGGCCTGATCGGCGATTACAACGCGGCCGTCCCGGCGCACCAGGCCATCCCCCCGGCGCTCGCGCTGGCCGCGGCGGCGACAGGCATCGCGGTCAGGGCCGAATGGGTGCCCACCGAGTGGATCACCGCCGACGCCCGCATCGCCGCGTACGACGCGATCTGGTGCGTGCCGGCGAGCCCGTACCGCAGCACGGAAGGCGCCCTGCGCGCCATCCGCTTCGCGCGGGAGCAGGGGCGGCCGTTCCTGGGCACGTGCGGCGGATTTCAGCACGCCGTCCTGGAGTACGCCCGCTCCGTGCTCGGCTGGGCGAACGCCGAGCACGCGGAGACCGCGCCCGACGCCGAACTGCTGGTGGTGACGCCCCTGGAATGCGCGCTGGTGGAGGCGCAGGGCGGAGTGCGCTTCCGTCCCGGGTCGCGGCTGCGGGAGGCGTACGGGACGGACGCGTCGCTGGAGGGCTACCGCTGCCGGTACGGGCTGAACCCGGCGTTCCGGGACGCGCTCACGGCTGGCCCGCTGCGCGTCGCGGCCGAGGACGATGCGGGCGATGTGCGCGCCGTGGAACTGGACGGCCACCCGTTCTTCGTCGCGACGCTGTTCCAGCCGGAGCGGGCGGCGCTGCGCGGCGAGATGCCGCCCGTCGTGGCCGCCTTCGTCCGGGCGGCGGCGGAGGCGCGGCTGCCCGTGGGCTGAGCATCCGCCGATCCTGCCGTCCATCCGCACGGGGGATCGGCGGATCGGCATGGATGGCACGGCGGCGTCGTACCGCTGCCTGTCATCACAAATCCATTACGACATCCGTACAACTCGATCACCACGGACGCGCCCGCGGCACGCATCGTTCACCACGGCTGCCGCGCCCGCACCGGCTCTCCCGCCGCGCTCCCTCCCCGCATCCCCACGATGATCCGCATGGCGACCGAGACGGTGATCAACCACCCCCTGCCGGCCCCCGCCGCCGCCGCACCCGCGCGGCGTGCGCGGATCGACAGCGTGGACCTGCTGCGTGGCCTGGTGATGGTGCTGATGCTGCTGGACCACACCCGCGAGTACGTGCACAGCGACGCCCTGGTCTTTGACCCGACCAACCTTTCGCGCACCACGGTCGTGCTCTTCCTGACCCGCTGGGTCACGCACTTCTGCGCGCCGGCGTTCGTGTTCCTGGCGGGGACGGGCGTGGCGCTGCAGCTGGCGCGGGGAAAGTCGAAAGGCGAGCTCTCCCGCTTTCTGCTCACGCGCGGCGCGTGGCTCGTGTTCCTGGAGTTCACGGTGGTGCGCCTGGTGATCACGTTCGATGTAGCCTACGGCTCGTTTGCCGGGATGCTGCAGGTGATCTGGGCCATCGGCGTGTCGATGATGGCGCTGGCGGCGCTCATCCACCTGCGCACGCGCTGGATCGCGGCGATCGGCATCTCGATCGTGGCGCTGCACAACCTCACCGATCCGCTGGGCGTGGGGCCCAATCCGGACGCGGCCGGCAAGCTCTGGATGGTGCTGCATCAGCCCGGATTCGTGCAGGTGATGGGAATGCCGTTGCTCGTGCTGTATCCGGTGCTCGCGTGGATCGGCATCTTTCTCTGCGGATACGCCCTGGGGCACGTCTACGGGTGGGATGCGGATCGGCGCCGGCGCGTGCTGGTGCGCCTGGGGCTGGGGATGGTGGCCGCGTTCATCCTCCTGCGCCTGACGAACCTGTACGGCAACCCGATCCCCTGGTCGGAGCAGAAGAACGCGGCCTTCACCGTGCTGTCGTTCATCAACACGAACAAGTATCCACCCTCGCTCCTGTTCGTGCTGATGACGCTGGGGCCGGCGCTGCTGCTGCTGGCGTGGGTGGAGCGGATGCCGCGCGGCCCGCTGGGACGGGCGTTCGTGACCTTTGGCCGCGTGCCGCTGTTCTTCTACGTGCTGCAGTGGATCGTGGCCCACAGCTTCGGCCTGGGCCTCTCGCTGGCGGCCGGCAAGCCGACTGGCCACCTCTTTGGCCTTCCCGGCCTGACCCCGCCGCAGCCCGGCTCCGGCTTCAGCCTGGGGGTGGCCTACCTGTGCTGGATCGCGGGGATCATCCTCCTGTACCCCCTCTGCCGCTGGTTCGCCGGCGTAAAGCAGCGCCGCGACGACTGGTGGCTGAGCTACCTGTGACGCGTGGATCTGGATGGAGAAGCGCTAACCACAAGTGGGCCTGATTACACTGTGTAACGAGGAGAGCGCCTGTACAAGAAGATGTGGATTGGCGGATGCGGCGGGGCCGGATAGGCGGAATTGGGCGCGGCAGGATGCGGATAGGCAGGTCGGTAGGATGTGGATGACGGTGTTGGTGTGGTGTCGGCGGAGGCCGACAGTGTGAAGTTGTAGCCGCGAATTTATTCGCTCCCGACGGGGCCAGTTCGCTCATCCATCCGTATCGTTCCGGCCTGTATCTGGCCTGTTGGACGGGCACCGACAAAAAATCGCGGGGCGCACCGGCAGCCGGTGCGCCCCGCGATCGTCATCCGCCGAGGTGAAGGATCGCTCTCCGGCCCGCCGCCATCATCCGGCCGCGGCCAGGGCGCCATCCACCGCCGCGAGGAAGTGGTCCACGTCCAGGGGCTTGGTCAGGTAGTCGCGCGCGCCGGCGGAACGCAGTCGCTCCACCTGGCGCGTGGTGGCGTCGGCGCTGATCACCAGCACGGGGATGTGCCGGGTGCGCTCGTCCGCGCGAAGCTCGTGCAGCACCACCTCGCCGGACAGGTCGGGGAGGTGCAGGTCCAGCAGGATCAGGTCGGGCCTGTGCTCGCGCGCGAGCTGGAGCCCCAGCCGCCCCTGGAGCGCCGGCACCAGGTCGATCTCCGGCCGGTCGTACAGGATGCTTTCCACCAGGTCCAGGTTGGCGAGGTTGTCCTCCACGTACAGGACGGTGCGCGCGGGCCGCACACCGCGCTCCGGCCGCGGCACCTCCGGCCGGACGGTCTCCCGGTTCAGGCGCGGGCTTTCCGTCAGGGGGAGCTCCACCCAGAACGTGCTCCCCTCGCCCACCGTGCTCTCCACGCGCAGCTGCCCGCCCATGGCCTCCACCAGCCGCCGGGAGAGCGCCAGCCCCAGCCCCGTGCCCTCCACGCCGGACCGCTCCGCGCCCAGCCGCGAAAACGCGACGAACAGCTCCCCCAGCCGGTCCTCCGGGATCCCCGGCCCCGTGTCGCGCACGCCGAGGGCCAGGCGCGCGGCGCCGTCCGCGGCCGCGGCGTGGCGCGCCAGGAGCTGCACCGTGCCGCCCGCGCGGTTGTACTTGATGGCGTTGGAAAGCAGGTTCAGCAGCACCTGCATGAGCCGCTGCTGGTCGGCGCGGACGTAGGCGTCGGTGCCGTGCGGCGCGTGCAGGGCCAGCTGCACCGGGCGCTGCTCCGCCGTGGGGCGCACGAGCGCCAGCGCCTCGTTGAGCAGCGTGGCCGCGTGCACCGGCTCCATGGAGAGCTGCTGCTGGTTCGCCTCGATGCGGGCGATCTCCAGCACCTCGTTGATCAGGTTGAGCAGGTGGCGCCCGGCGCGCAGGATGTGCTCCACGCTCCGCGCCTGCTCCGGCGCGAGCGCGTGCCGCTGCAGCAGCTGCCCGAACCCCAGGATGCTGTTCATGGGCGTACGCAGCTCGTGGCTCATGCGCGACAGGAACTCGCTCTTGGCCTCGTTGGCCGCCTCCGCCGCCTCCTTGGCCTCCTGCAGCGCCTGCTCGGCCAGCTTGCGCCCGGTGATGTCCGTCATGAAGCCGGCGAAGTACCGGCCCCCCTTGGCCGTGTACTCGCCGAAGTTGATCTCCACGGGGAACTCGGTGCCGTCGCGGCGCAGGGCGGGGACCTGCACCCCCTGCCAGGGGATGCTGCGCTCCCCCGTCATCAGGTAGCGCCGCGTCCCCGCCATGTGCCCCCCGCGATGCCGGTGCGGCATCAGCACCGTGAGCGGCTTGCCCAGCATCTGCTCCGCTGGATATCCAAAGATCCGGGACATCGCGGGGTTCACGGCCTGGATCACCGAATCGGCGTCGATGATGACGACGCCGTCCGGGTCCGCATCCACCAGCGCGCGGTACCGTTGCTCGTTCTCCGCGAGCACGGCGTTGGCTGTCCGCGCGTCTTCCAGCTGCCGCTCCAGCTCGGTGATGCGGGCCCGGAGCTCGGCCGCATCCTGCGAGCCGGGATCGGCCATGGGCGGGGTCGCGTCGGTGTGGCTCATGGCGGTGTTGGCGGACGCTGCGGAAGGCCGTGATTGCGCGGGATGGCACCGCGCGCGATCGGCGGGTGCACGGATGCGGCGGGCATCTCGGGGGACGTCGCGGGCAGGGAATGGACGGCGTGTGCCACGCGACGCTGAAGGATACCGGTGCCGCCGTCCGCGATCAAGCACCGTTGTCGCCCGGTCCAGCTCGAAGGGAGCCGCACCCGGTCCGACGGCCGTAAAACGCATCACGCGCGCGGCGTTTGACGGGAGCCCGGTGGTGCGCACGAAGGAGCCTCATCGGCCGCGTCCATGTGCTGATCGGCCTGACCGGCACCGGTGGCGGCACGATCGGCCGTGCTGACATCCACCGCTCCATCGTGGAGCCGTCCGCAAGCGATGCGTGGCTTCGCCGGTTCCGCTCATCACCGCGTGAGCATCGCCGATCACGTCGATGCCCCGCCTGCACACGCGCAGGCGGGGTTTTGGTGCAGATGAGAGGGATTGTCGATATCTGCACCCGGTTGCCCCGATCTTGCGTCCCGGAGTCGGCCTGAAAGCCGTTCGGGCCAGGCGCCGGGCCGCTCTGGTCGCCGAACAGCGACTCGTGGCCGCGCTCCGCCGATGTGGACGCGGCATCCACCTCCTCGACGCGCGAGGGTGCTTGTGACGCTAATGACGTGCAGGGAATGCGGGGGGACACTCTCGGACACGGCCGCTGCCTGTCCGCACTGCGGCGCGCCTGCGCTCGGATCGCCCACGGTGGCGCGCGCCGGCCGCGGGCACGGGTTCGTCGGCAAGCTGTACATCGCGCTGTGCTACCTTGCCGCGGCGGGGTACACGCTCATGGCGCTGCTCATCCTGGTGATGCCGCTCGCCAGCGAGGCGCGGATCCGTGAAACCGCGGAGCCCGTGCAGATCGTGGTGGGCTTTGGCGCGGTCATCCTGCTCGCGATCGCCTGCGCCCGCGGCGTGCAGCGCTTTCGCCGCTGGGGATGGTGGCTCGCCACGGGGGTATCCGCCGCCGTGGTGCTTGGCTGCGTCACCGCCATGCTGATGCCGACGGAGGCGGCGGATCCATCCAGCGTGCGTACGGGCGCGCTCTTCATCATCGCGTGCCACGTGCCCTTTCTTCTGTACTTCTGGTCTCGCCGCCGCGATTTCGGGATGGCGCGCTGATCGCGATCCGCGGGACGGGAACGCGCGCGGGGAGCACCGGCCGGTGCTCCCCGCGTTGTCATCCGCCGAGGCGAAGTTCCGTTCATCCCCCGCGGCCGTCTACCACGAACTCCGGCGCGTGGATCAGGGGCTGGCGAGCACGGTGCGGACCGCCTCCAGCACGGCGGGCCACGCGTCGGAGCCGGGCGCGATCACCTCGAAGTGCCCAGCCCCGGCAAGGCGGCGGTACTCGGCGTCGGCGCCGGCGGCGCGCATCTGCTCCACCGACGTGCGCGCCGACCCATCCGGGACCACGGGGTCGAACTCGCCCGAGATCAGCCGGACGCGGGTGCCCGGGCGCGCCAGGCTGGTGGGGGTGACGGCGCTGTAGTGGCTGGCGACCTCGCTGGGGCCGCCCCCCATCAGCCGGGTGATGACAGGAGCGCCGCAGATCAGCTCGTCGTGGCCGATCAGCGGTGCCAGCTCGAGGGGGCCGCCCAGCGCCACCGCGCCCCGCAGCCGCAGCGGCGCGTCCGCGGAGCGCACCGGGCTCCCCTCCGGCACGCGGTCGCGCAGCGCGGCCCAGCCCGCCAGGGGCGCGCCGGCCGAGTGCCCCACTGCCACCACCCGCGCGGTGTCCAGGGGAAAGCGGCGCGCCAGCTCGCGAACGTGGTCCAGGGCCGCGCCCACGTCGGTAAAGGTGCCCGGCCACCCGCCGCCGGGGTGCTCGATGCTGCGGTACTCCACGTTCCAGGTGGCGATCCCCTCCCGCCGCAGCGCGTCCGCCAGGGGGGCGTTGACGCGCAGGGTGGCGCGCGCGTCGAAGCACCCGCCGTGCACCACCACCGCCACGGGAAACGGTCCCCGCCCCGGCGGCAGCCGCAGCTCGCCGAACTGCATGGAGTCGCGCCCGTACGCGCCCCGGTGCTCGACCGTGCCGCTGGGGAGCTGCATCACCTCGTCCGGCCCCAGCAGTCGGGGCTCCTGCGCGGCGAGCGGGAAGGTGGCCGTGGCCGCGAGCGTGGCGGCGAGGACGGAACGGCGGATGGAGGACATGAAAGGCTGCGAGCGAGGGGGGCGGGGACCCGCGCGGAACGCGGCAAATATGTGCGCGTCGCGGGACGGGCGCCAGGAATTTGCGGTGGCTGTCGAAGCCTTCGGCGGGCTTGCGGCGACGATTCGGATCGGCGCGCTGAATTGAAGTGCAGGGAGCGCCAGCCGACTCCGCGCGTCATGATCTGCCGAAAGATCGCCTTCAATCCGCCGCGACTGTCTCCTCCGACTCGCCGTGCACGGTCAACGGGTCCAGCGATCGGATAGGGCGGCCGCCTGTTCGAGGACGAGATCCACGGCGCCTGGCTGCTTGTCAGGCGGATACTTCCACTTCTGGAGAGAGCGGCGGACGAGGATGCGGAGCCGGGCGCGCACGGCCTCGCGCTTTTGCCAGTCGATGGTCACGCTCTCCCGCAGCTTTTGCGTGATCTCGACGGCGAGCTTCTTCAGCACCTCGTCTCCGAGCTCCCGGACGGCGCTCTCGTTGTTCGCGAGCGCGTCGTAGAATGCGATTTCGTCAGCCGAAAGGCCGAGGTTCGCGTCACGCTCCAGCTCGGCCTGGTACTCCTTGGCCATCTGGATCAGCTCCTCAATGACCTGCGCCGTCTCGATCGCGCGATTGTGGTACTTGCGAAGCGCCTCCCGCAGCCGCTCGTCGTACTTCTTCTCCTGCACCACGTTCGTACGGCTACGGGAGCGAATTTCGTCCCGGAGCAGCTTTTCGAGCAGTTCAATGGCCAGGTTGCGGGCCGGCATGTGCCTGAGATCCTCGAGGAATTCCGGGGAAAGGAGGCCGATGTTCGGCTTCTCCAGCCCGGCCAGGGCAAAGATGTCGTCCACGCCCTGCGCGACGATGGAGTTGTCGAGGATCTGCTTGAGCGCGCTGTGTTTCTCCGCCTCCGTTCGCTTGCGCTCCACCGTGGTGAACTTGAGGATCACTGCACGGATCGCCGAGAAGAAGGCGATCTCGGTGCGTAGCTCGGCCGCGTCATCCAGGGTTGCGCAGAGCGCATACGCCGGGATGAGCGCCGCCATCGCGTCCAGAAAGCGCGTCTTTCCATCCTTCACTTCCAGGATGTGATTGGCCGCCGGCACCAGCAGCTTGAGGGCTTTCGTCTCGTAGTCGCTGTAATCCAGGCCGTGCATCATCGCGCGTAGCACGTCCAACTTTTCCCGCACGATTCCTAGTGCTTTTTCGCTGCGTTCCGTCGCGTCCCCGCGTCCCTGGGCCTCGGCATAGGTCTTCAGGGCGCTCTTCAGTTCGTTTGCGATGCCGATGTAGTCCACCACCAGGCCACCCGGCTTGTCGCGGAACACACGGTTCACCCGGGCAATGGCCTGCATCAGGCTGTGGCCCTTCATGGGCTTGTCCACGTACATGGTGTGGCACGGCGGGGCGTCGAATCCGGTGAGCCACATGTCGCGGACGATCACGAGCCGGAGCGGGTCGGTGGGGTCCTTGAACCGCTTCTCCAGCCGCTTCTTCACCTGCTTTGCGTACAGGTGTGGCTGCAGCAGCTTCTTGTCGGACGCGGAGCCGGTCATCACCACCTTGATGGCACCCTTTTCGGGATCCGGGTCGTGCCAGTCGGGCCGGAGTGCGACGATCTCGTTGTACAGGCTCGCGCAGATGTCGCGGCTCATGCACACGATCATCCCCTTGCCTTCCAGCACCTCCAGCCGCGCCTCGAAGTGCTGCACGAGATCAGCGGCCACCTGTTCGAGCCGCGGTTCGGCACCGACGAGCTTTTCCAGCGAGGCCCACTCGCTCTTGGCCTTTTCGCGGGCGGCGACATCCTCCTCGTCTTCAACGACCTCCTCCACCTCCTGGCTCAGGCGCTCGATCTCGGCCTGGTTGATGTCGAGCTTTGCCAGGCGGCTTTCGTAGTAGATGGGCACCGTGGCCCCATCGGCCACGGCATCCTGGATGTCGTAGATGCTGACATAGTCGCCGAACACCGCGCGGGTGTCCCGGTCCTGCAGTGACACGGGCGTGCCGGTGAAGCCGATGAACGTTGCGTTCGGCAGTGCGTCGCGCAGGTGCTTGGCGTAGCCATAGACGTAACGGCCCGTCCGGGAATCGAGGCGCGCGGCCGTTCCGTACTGGCTGCGGTGCGCTTCGTCCGAGATCACGACCACGTTCTCGCGGTCGGTAAGCCGCGGGTGCGCGGCTTCGCCCTCCAGCAGCGAGAACTTCTGAACGGTGGTGAAGATGATCCCGCCCGCCGTGCGCGCGGCCAGCATGTCACGAAGTTCGTCGCGGCTGTTGGCTTGTTCCGGCGTTTGCTTCAGCAACTCCGCGGCGGCGCTGAAGGTGCCGAAGAGCTGTCCATCCAGGTCGTTGCGGTCCGTGACCACCACGAGAGTAGGATTTCGCATCTCGGGCTGCTGCAGCAGCTTGCCGGCATAGAACGCCATGGTGATGCTCTTGCCGGAGCCCTGCGTGTGCCACACGACACCCGCCTTGTGGGAGCCGGGCTGCACCTCGTGGTCGCGCACCCAGATGGGCTCGTGCACCTCCACGTCCGATGTGGGTGAGGCCGCCGCCACGAGGGTGGCCCGGACGGCCTCGCGCGCGGCGTGGAACTGGTGATAGCCCGCGATTTTCTTGACGAGCGTTCCGCCGTCCGGTTCGAACAGGATGAAGTGCCTGACGTAGTCCAGGAACAACTCGGGGTGAAAGAAGCCGCGGACCAGCGTTTCCAGTTCGAACTCCAGCTGCGGCCGGTCGCGTTCGTGGCGCATGGTACGCCACGGGAGCATCCGCTCCGGGTCCGCGCTCAGGGACCCCATGCGCGCGGTCACGCCGTCGCTCACGACCAGCGCCTCGTTGGTCGTGAAGAGATCGGGGAGCTCGTCCTTGTAGGTCTGGACCTGGTTGAACGCGTCCCATACGTCGGTGTTCTCGTCCGCGGGGTTCTTGAGCTCGATCAGCGCCAGCGGCAGCCCGTTCACGAAGACCACCAGGTCCGGGCGGCGCAGTTTGTTTGTGCCTTTGACCGTGAACTGGCTCACGACCAGGAAGTCGTTGCGCGCCGGGTGCTCGAAGTCGATCAGCCGCGCCAGGTCCGTGCGTTTGCGGTCGCGGTCGGTGAACTCCACCGGCACGCCATCGAGGAGCAGGCGATGGAAGAGCCGGTTGCGTTCGATCAGTAGCGGATGGCTCACGTGGGCCGCGGCATGCGCGGCCTGTTCGATCGCGGCATCGGGAAGATGCGGAGTGATGCGGGCAATTGCGCTGCTTAGTCGGCCCTGCAGCACCACCTCGCGATAGTCGTTGCGCTCGGGGGCATCGCTGTCTGGCGTCATGTGTGGCCCGTGCGCCGTCTGCCAGCCGGCGCCGCGGAACCATCGGAGGCAGAGTTGCTCGAGTTCGTGCTCGGTCATCATTCGGGGGGCGGTAAGCTCATCGCCAAGGAGCCAGATCGGGCCTCGGCATTATAGAATCCCGGATCACGCCTCCATGAGCGCCACCAGCAGAGCCTCGATGGATTCATCGTGCTCACCGGCTGGATACCAAATCGGGAAGATGTTGGAAGTGGCGAGTTCCTTCGTACGCGCGACGCGATCGACGCCATCAGCAAGTTCGAGAAAGGCGTAGTGCCGAGGGAGATTCGCGCCTCCCTCCTCAGCGACAACCCCCTGCATCGCCCGTAGCGTTCGATCAACGGTTAGACGGCACCCCAGGAACAGTAGCGAGCGACCAAAGATGAAGCGTGAAAAGAACCGCTTGACCGCGCCCTCGTCGGCGTATACGCGGTCGTATTCCGTGGCAAGCAGGACACGGTCGGTGGTGGCCTCGCAGCTGCCGTGCATCTTGATCAGCAGGCGACCGCCTTCGGCCACCAGGCGAACGGCCTCGGGTAACGCCTTACCAAGCACCACGCGGTCGAAGCCTTGATGTGAGCGAGCAAAAACCCGTTCAAGGACTGTGTCGAAGTTGGTGGTAACCACGTGCGAATCGGGAAAGAGAACGGGAAGCCATTGTATGGGCCCACAGATCTCGTTGGCACACCCGAATCGGGCTTGCAAATGCTCAGAAAAGAGGTTCGGTCCCAAGTCGTCATACAAGGCTTGCGCGGCGCCTTCGTAGTCGCCGCTACTCAGGAGCCCCTCGAGGTGGTCTGCGGTTACGTGTGAGTCCGCCTGAACGCTCCAGAGATAGGAGGTCCAATCTGGGTACCCGCTGGGGATCGACATTCCGGCGCCCACGCATGGCAATACCGTCCCGCCTTGATACGCACGCTTGAGTGACGCAAAGCGGTCTGCGTTGATATGCGCAGCAAGAATGTCTTCGGACCTCTCTAGCATCCGCTGCTTGCGTTGTCCAACCCACTCGTCGAACGAGAGCTTGTAGGTAGCCGGTTCAAGCTCCGAAAGGATCCGACTTCGCTGGAATACCGAACCGACGATGTTGACCTCGCCTTCACTGTTCAACTCGTCATGATATACGGAGCGGAGAAATTCCACTGGTCCGCTCCTCAAACGGGCTGATTCAAGGAAATCTCCCCCGAAATCAACCTGGGTAGCATGGTGTCCCGGAGTTGAACTAACGTTTCGTTCTGCCTGAGGTTGAACGAGATACGCTGGCGCAAGGGCACAGTAAGCGCGTCGAACCGTTCCAAAATCTCACGCGGAGGGACGACACTTAAAAGTCCGGCAAGCTTTGAGCGGTTCAGTTCTGTTTGCCCGGTGGATCCCTCTCCAAGCTGCTCAATTTCAGATTGGCGCCGAGCGAGTTCAAGGCCAAGGAAGTTCCATGTTATCGACGGGCCGCTACGCACGACGGTTACATGGGAGTCTGCAATTGCAGGTTCATATAGATGGAACACTTGGGCAACACGCCCCAGTGTTCCAAC
>Ga0326721_10000528_pt1 | contig 11563 bp, 8 predicted proteins | sample SGPome_FD_203951 | JGI IMG/M metagenome (GOLD analysis project Ga0326721, IMG submission 203951) | Soil microbial communities from Southern Great Plains, Lamont, Oklahoma, United States - SGP_1_2016 | ecosystem: Engineered > Artificial ecosystem > Soil microcosm > Unclassified | place: USA...
TCAAACAACAGACCAAGAACCAGACCCCCAAGGCCCAGAACTCGAAGAAAGGAAGCTGCTTCCGGCTCGGGAACCTCGTTCCCTCCTTCAGCGGCTCAACCATCATACGGAGCCCGTTCCCGGCGTGTCAACTTGACGTTGTCCCGGGTTCCGGACGACCGTGACGGTCGTTCCCGCATGAACTAGGCACGGCTGGTCGCCGTGCTGATCTTTGCGGGTTCGTCGTCCGCCGGCCCCGTGGGCCCTGCCTGACGACTCGATGAACACTACACGCGGCTCCGGGGGCCTGCAACTCGCTCCCCGCGGGCGCCGGTCAGGCTTCGACGACGACGGCGGCGAGGTGCTTCTTGCCCCGGCGGAGCAGGGCGTAGCGGCCGTGCAGCAGCTGGTCGCTGCCCAGCTCGGCGTCCTCGCCGGCGACCTTCCGGTTGTTGAGGTAGGCGCCGCCCTCCTTCAGGGTGCGCCGGGCGGCGGAGCGGGACTCGGAGAGGCCGGTGGCCACGAGCAGGTCGGCGACCCGGTGGGCGCCGGCCGCGACGCGGGCGGTCGGCAGCTCCCGGGCCACGGCGTCGAGGGTGCCGGCGTCCAGCTCGTCCAGCTCGCCCCGGCCGAAGACCGCGGCGGACGCGGCGATGGCCTTCTCGGTGGCCGCCGCCCCGTGCACCAGGGAGCAGACCTCCCAGGCCAGCACCTTCTGCGCCTCGCGCTTGAAGGGGGCCTCCTCCACCTGCCGGTGCAGCTCCTCGATCCGCTCCCGGGTCAGGAAGGTGAACACCTTGAGCCGGTCCACGACGTCGGCGTCGGCGGTGTTGAGCCAGAACTGGTAGAACGCGTACGGCGAGGTGAGCTCCGGGTCCAGCCACACGGCGTTGCCCTCGGACTTGCCGAACTTCGTGCCGTCGGAGTTGGTGATCAGCGGAGTGCCGATCGCGTGCACGGAGGCGCCCTCCACCTTGCGGATCAGCTCGGTGCCGGAGGTCAGATTGCCCCACTGGTCGGAGCCGCCGGTCTGCAGCGTGCAGCCGTGGTGCCGGTACAGGTTGAGGTAGTCCAGTCCCTGGAGGATCTGGTAGCTGAACTCGGTGTAGGAGATGCCCTCGTCGGAGTTCAGGCGCTTGGCCACGATCTCCTTCTTGATCATCGTGCCGACGCGGAAGTGCTTGCCGATGTCGCGCAGGAAGTCGATGGCGGACAGCTGGGAGGTCCAGTCGAGGTTGTTGACCATCACGGCCGGGTTCTCCCCCTCGAAGGAGAGGAAGCGCTCGACCTGGGCGCGCAGCAGCTGCACCCACTGCGCCACGGTCTCCTTGGAGTTGAGCACGCGCTCGGAGGACTGCCGGGGGTCGCCGATCAGCCCCGTGGAGCCGCCGACGAGGCCGATGGGCCGGTGGCCGGCGAGCTGGAGGCGGCGCATCAGCAGCAGCTGGACGAGGTGGCCCAGGTGCAGCGACGCCGCGGTGGGGTCGAACCCGCAGTAGTAGGTGATCGGCTCCCCCGACAGGGCCTGCTCGAGGGCGGCCTCGTCGGTCGACACGTGCACCAGGCCCCGCCACTGCAGCTCCTGCCACACGGTGGCGAAGGTCGGGTCGTTGTGCTGGGAGTTCAGATCAATTGCGTTCGACACGGCTCCCAAGGTACCAGGGCGCGGGCAGGCGCCGGCGCCCTGGTACCCGTCGGGGGAACGGCCGTGACCGCCGTGGGCCTCAGAACCGGTCGAGGCCCGCGGGCAGCTCCCGGGCCGCGACGACGCGCAGCCGCTGGGTCGGGCGGGTCATGGCCACGTAGAGGTTGCCGACGGCGCCGCCGGTCTCCTCCACCAGCGCCTGCGGCTCCACGAGCACCACCGAGTCGAACTCGAGGCCCTTCGCGTCCCAGGCGGAGAGCACCACCACCTGCCGGTCGAGCCGGCGCACCCCGGCGCCGACCAGGCCGGGCAGCGCCTGGGCGAGGGCAGGCCCGATCTCCCGGACCCGGTCCTCGGGCACGATGACCGCCACGAGGCCGCCGCCGACGACCTCGAGCTCGGTGCGCACCTGCTCGAGCACGGCGCCGGCCAGGCCCGCGTCGTCGGACCGGGTGACGATGGGCGGCTCGCCGTCCCGGACGGCGCGCGGAGCGGACAGGGCGAGGCCCGCCGCGCGGGCGACGTCCACGGCGGCCTCGGCGATCGCGGCCGGGGTCCGGTAGTTGACCGTGAGTTCGTCGAGGGAGAACCGCTCCCCCACGAACGGCTCGAGCGCGTCCGCCCAGCTGTGCGCGGCGACGGCCGAGCCCGCCTGGGCGATGTCGCCGACCACCGTGAAGGACTTCATGGGGCAGCGGCGCATCAGCACGCGCCACTGCATGGGCGAGAGCTCCTGCGCCTCGTCGACCACCACGTGCCCGTAGGCCCACGTGCGGTCGGCGGTGGCGGCCTCCGCGGCGGTCATCCGGTGCGGTGTCACGGCGTTGAAGTCGGTGAGCTGGGCGGCGGTGACGATGCCGTCGGCGCCGACGTCCTCCAGGCTCTGGTGCATGTTCTGCAGCGCCCGCTCGGCGTTGTCCGTGGCCTTGCGCTGCTCCCGCTCCGCGTCGGCGCGCACCCGCACCCCGGCGGCGTCGAGATCGCCCAGCAGCTCGGCGGCCTCGTCGAGCAGCGGCACGTCGGCCACGGTGAAGGGGGCGTCGAGCGGGCGCAGCAGCGCCTCGACCTGCGCCGGGCCCAGGTGCGGGGCGGCGGACTCGAGGTAGTGGCGCTTGCCGAACAGCTGCGAGACCAGGGTCTGCGGCGACAGCGGCATCCAGGCGAGGTTCAGGGCGACCCGCACGTCCCGGGACTGGCGGATGTCCTCGGCGAGGTAGGAGCGGTCCATGACGTTGCCGCTCGTGCTGTTGAGGTGGTCCCCCAGCTGCTCGGTGAGCTCGCGCAGCACGATCTTCACGAAGGTGTTGCGGGCCTCGTTGTGCGGCTTGCCGGTGGCGCGCGCCTTGTCCCGCGCCCGCTTGACGATCCGGCGGGTGAGCGTGACGCGGTGCGACTCCACGCGCAGCACCTGGTCCCGGTCCGGGACCTTCTGCCGGTCCTTGACGGCCTTGGCGATCACGTCGGCCATGTCGAGGCCGGCCTTCAGCTGCGCGGCCTCGGGGTCGCGCTCGGGGACGGCGGTGACCCCGGGGAACAGCTCCGACAGGGAGGACATGACCACGCCGGTCTCGCCGAGGGCGGGCAGGACCCGCTCGATGTACCACATGAACGACGACGACGGGCCGACGATCAGCACCCCCGCCTTGCGCAGCCGCTCCCGGTGCTCGTAGAGCAGGTACGCGGCCCGGTGCAGCGCCACGGCGGTCTTGCCCGTGCCGGGCCCGCCCTGGACCACGCGCACGCCCGGCAGCGGTGCGCGGATGATCCGGTCCTGCTCGGCCTGGATGGTGGCGACGATGTCCGACATCCGGCCGGTGCGCTTCTGGTTGAGCGCCGCCAGCAGGGCCCCCTCACCGTGGAGCACGCCCTCCTCGTCGAGCATCTGCGCGTCGAGCACGTCGTCCTCGAGGGCCGTGACGTCCCGCCCCTCCAGGATGAGGTGGCGGCGGCGGCGGATGCCCATGGGGTTCTGGGCGGTGGCCTGGTAGAAGGCGGCGGCCTCACGGGCGCGCCAGTCCACCATGAGCCGCTGGTGGTCCTGCGTGGCCAGCCCGATGCGGCCCACGTAGCGGCGGTCGCCGTCGCGCGTGTCCAGCCGACCGAAGACCAACCGGTGGTCCACGGCGTTGAGCTGGGCCAGCCGGTCCTCGTAGTGGGAGGCGAAGGCGTCCCGCTCGGAGCGGTTCTGGTGGTTGCCCGCGTTCGCGCTGCGCTGCACGGCGGCGAGCTCGGCCGACTTCTCGGCCCGGAGCTCGTCCAGCCGGTCGTAGAGCATCGCCACGTACGCGCGCTCGACAGCAAGTTGCTCGGCCGCCATCGTGGCGACGGTCGTCTCTGCCATGGGTGGACACCTCGTTCCGGATCGAACAGACCAACGAGTCTACCGCGACGACGTCACCGCGCAGTGACGTTACCGCGCCGTCCGTAACAGGAGCGTCAGGAGGAGCTGCGGGGGCGGCCGGGACCGCTCACACGCGGTAGAGCGCGCGCACCCGGTGCCCGCCCAGCCGCGAGCGCCCGCGCAGGTCGGTGAGCTCCATGATCAGCCCGAAGCCGGCGACGTGCAGGCCGGCCCGGTGCAGCAGCTGGGCCGTGGCGCCGAGCGTCCCGCCGGTCGCGAGGATGTCGTCCAGGACGAGCACGCGGGACCCGCGCGGGACGTCGTCGGTGTGGATCTCGAGCACCGCCGAGCCGTACTCGAGGACGTACTCCTCGCGGAAGGTCTCCCGCGGCAGCTTCCCGGCCTTGCGCACGGGGATCATCCCCACGCCGGAGGCGTAGGCCACGGCGCCGGCCATGAGGAAGCCGCGGGCCTCGACGCCGGCCACGAAGTCGAACTGGCCCCGGAAGGCGTCGACGAGCGCGTCGGTGGTGCGGCGGAAGCCGGCGGCGTCCGCGAACAGCGGCGTCAGGTCGCGGAAGAGGACCCCCGGCTCCGGGTAGTCGGGAATCTTCACGCACAGGCGCTCGATCATCTGCTCCACGGATTCAGTCACGCCCGTCATGCTATCGGTCCGCCCTCCGCGCCCGCCCGGCGACGGCGGCGGGCGGCCGCGGCGCGGTACGGGGAGACCGAGGGCTCGCCGGGGATCCACCACCGCCACGGGAACGCGTCCGTCCCTCCCGGCCCGGACACCCCCGTGCGGGGGCCGGAGGCGAGCGCGGGCCGGGGGGCCGGCTCCGGCGGGACCAGGAAGAAGCCGGGAGCGGCGGCGTCCTCCCCCGGGGCGAGCGGGGCGCCGTCGTGCACGAGGCCGATGCCCATGGCCTTGGCCAGGTTGCCCGGGCCCCGGGCCAGGGCGGCGTCCGGGACGGGGGTGGCGCGGCCGGCGGCGCGGCGCTCGCGGGCCAGGCCGAGGCCCTCGACCACCTCCCCCGCGCGGATCAGGCAGCCGCCGGCCTCGCCCGCGGGGCGGCAGACCAGGTTGACGGCGTGGTGCATCCCGTACGTGAAGTAGACGTAGACGTGCCCGGGCGGGCCGAACATGGAGGCGTTGCGCGGGGTGCGGCCCCGGTAGGTGTGGGCGCCGGGGTCGGGCAGGTCGGAGCCGGCCGGGCCGCCGTAGGCCTCGATCTCCGTGATCCGCAGCGCCACGACGCCCTCGGGAGTGCGGTGGCCGAAGACCCCGCCGAGCAGCCGCGGGGCGGCCTCGGGGGCGGGCAGGGACAGCAGCGCGAGCAGCCGGGCGGCGTCCACGGGGGCAGGGCTCACCCGGCGACGACCGGGGCGCGCCGCGAGAACTCCTCCACCCCGGCGAGCTGGCGCTCGAGCTCCTCGATCTGCGCGGCCACGGCCGAGGGCGCGGTGCCGCCCTGGGCGTCGCGGGAGGCCAGGGACCCCTCGACGGTGAGGACCTCGCGCACGGCGGGGAGGAGGTGGGCGGAGATCCCCGCGAAGTCCTCGTCGGAGAGGTCCCACAGCTCGATCCCGCGCTGCTCGCACACGCGCACGGCGTCCCCCGCGATCTCGTGGGCGTCGCGGAACGGCACGCCCTGGCGCACGAGCCACTCGGCGACGTCCGTGGCCAGCGCGAAGCCCTGCGGGGCGAGCTCCGCCATCCGCACGGTGTTGAAGCGCAGCGTCGCGATCATCCCCGCGACGGCGGGCAGCAGCACCTCGAGCTGGTCGATCGCGTCGAAGACCGGCTCCTTGTCCTCCTGCAGGTCCCGGTTGTAGGCGAGGGGCAGGCCCTTGAGGGTGGCCAGCAGGCCGGTGAGGTCGCCGATGAGCCGCCCGGCCTTGCCGCGGGCGAGCTCCGCGACGTCGGGGTTCTTCTTCTGCGGCATGATCGAGGACCCGGTGGAGAAGGCGTCGTCGAGGACCACGAAGGAGAACTCCTTGGTGGCCCACGTGGTGATCTCCTCGGAGATCCGGGACATGTCCACGGCGATCATCGCGGTGACCCACGCGAACTCGGCGTAGACGTCGCGGGACGCGGTGCCGTCGATGGAGTTGTGGACGGCGGAGTCGAAGCCCAGCTCCGCGGCCACCGCGGCCGGGTCGAGGCCCAGGGAGGACCCGGCGAGCGCGCCGGAGCCGTAGGGCGAGACCGCCGCGCGGGCGTCCCAGTCGACGAGGCGCTGGACGTCGCGCAGCATCGCCCAGGCGTGGGCGAGCAGGTGGTGGGACAGCAGCACGGGCTGGGCGTGCTGGAGGTGGGTGCGCCCGGGCATGGGGGCCCCGGGGTGGGCCTTCGCCTGGTCGAGCAGGGCCCGCACGACGTCGAGCACGTTGCGGGCGACGATCCCGGCGTGGTCGCGCAGGTACATCCGGCCGAGGGTGGCGATCTGGTCGTTGCGGGAGCGCCCGGCGCGCAGCTTGCCGCCGAGCTCGGGACCGGCCCGCTCGATCAGCCCCTTCTCGAGGGAGCCGTGCACGTCCTCGTCGGACGGGGCGGGCACGTAGGCCCCGGAGCGCACGTCGGCCTCGAGCCGGTCGAGGGCCCCGAGCATGCCGGTGAGCTCGTCGTCCGTGAGCAGCCCGGCGGTGCGCAGCACGCGGGCGTGGGCGCGGGAGCCCGCGATGTCGTAGGGGGCCAGGCGCCAGTCGAAGTGCGTGGAGCGGCTCAGGGCCGCGAGGGCGTCGGCGGGCCCGCCCGCGAAGCGCCCGCCCCACAGGGCGCCCTCGTTGGTCCCGTGCTTGTCCTGCTGCGCCATCGTGTCTCCTCGTCCGGTCGTGGGTGGCGTGGACGGAGGGCCCCACCGCCGGGATGGGGCCCTCCGTCGTCATGCCCGGTCCTGTCGGGACCGAGCCTACGTGCTCCTGGTCTACTTGCCCTCGGCCGCGAGGCGCTGGTCGCGGGAGGCCGCGACCTTGGAGGACATGCCGAACAGCTCGATGAAGCCGCGGGCCTGGGACTGGTCGAACGCGTCGCCCTCGTCGTAGGTGGCGAGGTTGAAGTCGTACAGCGAGGTGCCGGAGCGGCGGCCGGTGACGGTGGCGTTGCCGGCGTGCAGCGTCATCCGGATGTCGCCCTCGACGTGGGTCTGGGTGTCCTGGATGAAGGCGTCCAGGGACTTCTTCAGCGGGGAGAACCACTGGCCGTCGTAGACCAGCTCGGTCCAGCGCTGGTTGACGGTGCGCTTGAAGCGGGCCTGCTCGCGCTCGATCGTGACGTTCTCGAGCTCGCGGTGCGCGGCGATGAGGGCCATGGCGCCGGGGGCCTCGTAGACCTCGCGGGACTTGATGCCCACGAGGCGGTCCTCGACGATGTCGATCCGGCCGATGCCCTGGGCGCCGGCGCGGCGGTTCATCTCCTGGATGGCCTGCAGCGGGGTGACGGCCTGGCCGTCGATGGCCACGGGGATCCCGCGCTTGAAGCTGACGACGACCTCGTCGGCGGGCGGGGGGAACGTGGGGTCGTCGGTGTAGTCGTAGACGTCCTTGGTGGGGGCGTTCCAGATGTCCTCGAGGAAGCCGGTCTCGACGGCGCGGCCCCACACGTTCTGGTCGATCGAGAAGGGGTTCTTCTTCGTGGTCACGATCGGCAGGCTGTGCTTCTCGGCGTAGTTGATCGCCTTGTCGCGGGTCAGGGCGAGGTCGCGGACCGGGGCGATGCACTTGAGCTCCGGGCCGAGGGTCTGGATGCCGACCTCGAAGCGCACCTGGTCGTTGCCCTTGCCGGTGCAGCCGTGGGCGACGGTCGTGGCGCCGAAGCGCTGGGCGGCGGCCACGAGGTGCTTGACGATGACCGGGCGGGAGAGCGCGGAGACCACGGGGTAGGCGTCCATGTACAGGGCGTTGGCCTGCAGCGCGGGCATGCAGTACTCGGCCGCGAACTCGTCGCGGGCGTCGGCCACGTAGGCCTCGACGGCGCCGCAGTCGAGGGCGCGCTGCCGGATGGTCTCGAGGTCCTCCCCGCCCTGCCCGACGTCGACGGCCACGGCGATGACCTCCGCCCCCGTCGCCTCCCCGATCCAGCCGATGGCCACGGAGGTGTCCAGGCCTCCCGAGTAGGCCAGCACGACGCGCTCGGTCACGGTGTTCTCCTTCAGTAGTGTTCTGGGCTCGCGGACGCCGGGGGGCGCCCACCCTGCTGTGCATGACTATACACAAATGGTTGTATTTATGCATCGCCGAGACCCGGTCCCGCCTCCTTGACGCACCCCACCCGGGGTGATCGACTGGGGGCGCGGCCCTGGCCCACCCCCGCACCGCCCGCACCCCCGCGCGGGCCCCGGGCGCCGGCCCTCCGCGCCCCTTCCCGGGGACGCCACGGCAGCCGCTCAATTATGAATCACTAGCAATAACGCCCTGCTTCCGACATACTGGCTCCCGGGTGGTGGCTTCGCCGCCGACCACATGCGGATCGGTCGGGACCCGGCGTCCCGGCCGTCCATTCCACCCGGTCCCGATCCCGAGAGGAACCCAATGACGAACGTTCCCGACCAGACCCTGACCACGCGCCAGGGCCACCCGGTCTACGACAACCAGAACACCCGCACCATCGGCTCCCGCGGCCCCGCGACGCTGGAGAACTACGCGTTCCTCGAGAAGATGAGCCACTTCGACCGTGAGCGCATCCCCGAGCGCGTGGTCCACGCCCGCGGCACCACCGCGTTCGGCTACTTCGAGGCCTACGGCAAGTACGGCGACGAGCCCATCGCCAAGTACACCCGGGCCAAGCTCTTCCAGGAGCCCGGCAAGCGCACCGACGTGGCCCTGCGCTTCTCCACCGTGGCCGGCGGCCGCGACTCCTCCGAGGTGGCCCGCGACCCGCGCGGCTTCGCCGTGAAGTTCTACACCGAGGACGGCAACTGGGACCTCGTCGGCAACAACCTCGGCGTGTTCTTCATCCGTGACGCCATCAAGTTCCCGGACTTCATCCACTCCCAGAAGCCGGACCCCGTGAACTTCGAGGCCGGGGTCGCCAACCGCGCCTTCGACTTCTGGAGCCAGTCGCCCGAGGCGATGCACATGATCACGATCCTGTTCTCCCCGCGCGGGATCCCGGCGGACTACCGCCACCAGCAGGGCTTCGGCGTGAACACCTACAAGTGGGTCAACGCGGCCGGCGAGTCCGTGCTCGTGAAGTACCACTGGATCCCGAAGCAGGGCGTCAAGTCCCTCACCTCGGAGGACGCCGCCAACATCCAGGCCCGCACGCTCGGCTCGCACACCAAGGACCTCTACGACGCGATCGAGGCCGGCGACTACCCCGAGTGGGAGCTGCAGGTGCAGGTCATGGAGGACCACGACCACCCGGAGCTGGACTTCGACCCGCTGGACGACACCAAGGTGTGGCCGGAGGAGCTGTTCCCGCCGAAGCCGGTGGGCCGCATGGTGCTCAACCGCAACCCGAAGGACTTCTTCGCGGAGAACGAGCAGATCGCCTTCGGCACCGGCGTGCTGGTGGACGGCCTGGACTTCTCCGACGACAAGATGCTCGTGGGCCGCACCTTCTCGTACTCGGACACCCAGCGCTACCGCGTGGGCCCGAACTACCTGCAGCTGCCGGTCAACGCGCCGAAGGCCAAGGTCGCCACCAACCAGCGCGACGGGCAGATGGCCTACCGCGTGGACCACGCCCCGGGCCAGAACCCGCACGTGAACTACGAGCCGTCCATCACCGGTGGCGTGCAGGAGGCCCCGAAGGACGAGGGCTACCACGCCTCGGTCGGCCCCGAGATCACCGGCCGCCTCACCCGGGCGCGGATCGAGCGGACCAACGACTACAAGCAGGCCGGCGAGCGCTTCCAGCTCCAGGAGGACTGGGAGAAGGAGGAGCTGATCTCCAACCTGATCGGCGCCCTGTCCCAGTGCGACCGCCCGATCCAGGAGCGCATGGTCTGGCACTTCTACATGGTCGAGGACGAGCTGGGCCGGCGCGTGGGCGACGGCGTCGGCGTGTCCCTCGAGGACGTGCGCGACCTGGGCCCCCTGCCCACGCAGCGCCTGTCCGAGGAGGAGCTGCAGCGCGTGGCGAACCTCGGCAGCAACGGCCCGCGCAACGTGGAGGGCCTGACCATGACCCACTGCGTCCCGAACGAGCGCGTGGTCGTGGAGCGGGAGCCCCAGCAGGCGAGCCCCGCGATGATGTCCACCTGATCCCGGCACCGGGGGCCCGCCGGGCGGGCCCCCGGACGGGCGGACGCCCGGAGGGGGCCGACCGCGATCCGCGGTCGGCCCCCTCTCGCGTGCCCGGCAGGCACCGGCTCAGGCGGGGCGCACCGCGCCCCCGAGATCGAGGGAGCGCTTGAGGATCTTGCCCGTGGGGCCCTTGGGCAGCTCGTCGACGACCTTGTACCAGCGCGGGTGCTTGTAGTTGGCCACGCGCTCGCGCACGAAGGCGTCCAGCTCGCCCAGCCTGCCGTCCGCCCGGTCCGCGGGCGTGTCCCGGAAGGCCACGACGGCGGCGACCTCCTCGCCCAGCTCCTCGTCGGGGACGCCGACCACCGCCGCCTCGGCGATGCCCGGGAACTGGTGGATGACCTCCTCGACCTCGCGCGGGTAGACGTTGCAGCCGCCGCGCAGGACCATGTCCTTCTTGCGGTCCACGATGTAGTAGCAGCCCTCCTCGTCGACCCGGGCGAGGTCCCCGGTGTGGAGCCAGCCGCCGCGGAGCGCGGCCTCCGTCGCCTCCGGGTTGCGCCAGTAGCCCTCGTAGACGGGGGCCCCGAAGACCTGCTCGAAGCGCGAGAGGACCTCCACGGGCAGCGGGGACCCGCCCGAGTCCCCGGCGCGCCGGTGCGGCAGCTCCACCGGCCCGTCGCCGGCGGCGTGCAGCAGGGCGATGTACATGCTCGGCACGCCCGCGAAGACCGTGACCTCGTCCCGGGCGAGGATCCCGAGCGCCCCCGCCGGCTCGAAGCGCGGCAGCAGCGTGACGGTGGCGCCGGCGGAGACGACCCCGTTGAGGGCCACGGTCTGGCCGAAGACGTGGAACAACGGCAGGCCGCCGAACATGACGTCCCCGGGCCGCACGGAGAACAGGGCCGCGGAGAGCCGAGCGTTGCGGAGCAGGTTGTGGTGGGTGAGCACGGCACCCTTGGGCCGGCCCGTGGTGCCGGAGGTGCAGAGCAGCACCGCGGTGTCCCCGTCGGCCGGCTCGACGACCTCGGGCAGCGGGGGCACCTGGCCCAGGGTCTGCAGGGTGCCGGCGGGGGTCACCACGACCACCGGCACCTCCCGGCCCAGCTCGGCGACCGCCCGGTGGGCGGCCTCGGCCATGGCCTCCCAGACCAGGACCACGGAGACCTCCGCGTCGCTGAAGTGGTGGGTCAGCTCCCGCGGGCTGAGCAGGGGGTTGAGGGGACGACCACGCCGCCCATGCGCAGGATGCCGTGGTAGGCGATGGGCATGTGCGGGACGTCGGGCAGGATCATGGCCACCCGGTCCCCCGGCCCCACCCCGGCGCCCACGAGCATCGACGCGACGCGGGCCGAGAGGTCGTCCAGCGCGCCGTAGGTCAGCGCGCGGTCGTCGAGGACCACCGCCCG
>Ga0326721_10000529_pt1 | contig 11561 bp, 11 predicted proteins | sample SGPome_FD_203951 | JGI IMG/M metagenome (GOLD analysis project Ga0326721, IMG submission 203951) | Soil microbial communities from Southern Great Plains, Lamont, Oklahoma, United States - SGP_1_2016 | ecosystem: Engineered > Artificial ecosystem > Soil microcosm > Unclassified | place: USA...
CGCCTGCGCCGGCGATTCCGGGAGTGCCGGAGTCGTGTGTCCTGAGTTGTGGCCACCGTGGCACGCGAAGACACGGGTGCGGCCCTGTCGCCCCCTCCGGGACAGGGACGCACCCGTGCGTCTGTGGGAGACCTCGGATGCGGGAGGATGAAGTCATAGCTTGAATAGATATTCAGTGAGTAATCTATAGGGCGGGGAGCTCGGTACGGAACAAATAGGGGAAATTGGGGGAGGTGAGTGCCGCGTGGCACGATCCGAAGAACAGAACCGCCTCGCTCGCGAGACCGCCAAGGAGAACATCCTGCAGGCCGCGATCGAGGTGTTCGTCGAGCGCGGCGTCTCGGGTGCGAGCATCGCCGAGATCACCAAGCGCGCCGGGGTCGCCCAGGGCCTCATGAACTACCACTTCGGCACCAAGGAGCAGCTGATCGCCGCGGTCATCGACCGCTGGTTCGACACCGTGCTCGGGTTCACCCAGATCGAGGGAACGCCCGACGAGATGCTTGCCGCGATCATCGACGGCGCGCTCCTGGCCACCGCCTATGCCGTGCCGCTGCAGCGCGTCGTGCTCGCGATCCAGCAGCAGCCCGCGACGCATCGGCTCTTCGCCGAATCCGAAGAGCGTCACGCCGATGCGGCCACCGCAGCCGAAGACGCGGTGCGCGACGTGTTCCGTGCGCGCGGAGCATCCGACCCCGCCCTCGAAGAGATCATGCTGCGCAGCACCCTCGAAGGCGTGTTCGTCAAGTACTCGGTGTTCGGCGACACTTACCCGCTCGACGACGCCCGCCGCTGGGTGCACCGCCTCTACGGACTGCCCGACCCGGTCGACCCGCTGCCGGTCTCGGCTCCGCCCCGCACCGGCGAGCCGCGTCCGCGGGCGCGCGCCGCGGTCTGCGACGGCACCGGCACGCTCTGAGGGCCCGGCCCGCAAAACCCAAAGGGTCCCGGATGCTTCGGCTGAAGCATCCGGGACCCTCTGTCGTGCGGGCCGGGGTCAGGCGGGGTCGCCGCCCAGCGGGCCCACCGGCTCGAGCGGCTTGGGGTCGTCGGCGCCGGTCTTGCGTGCGCGGGCGATGAGGTTGCCCACGTGGTAGATCAGCAGGGCCGCGACCGTGCCGAGCACGATGCCGCCGAACGCGAAGTCGCCGAGCTGCATCGAGAAGCCGGCGATGCCGATCACGAGCGACACGGCGGCCGTGTACTGGTTGACCGGACGCGAGAAGTCGACGCGGCTGTCGACCCAGATCTTGATGCCGATGATGCCGATCAGGCCGTAGAGCGCGGTGGTCGCGCCGCCGAGCACGCCGGCCGGGATCGAGTTGAACACCTCGCCGACCTTGGGCGAGAAGGCCAGCAGGATCGCGAAGATGCCCGCGACCCAGTAGACGGCGGTCGAGTAGACGCGGGTCGCGGCCATGACGCCGATGTTCTCGCCGTAGGTGGTGGTGCCCGATCCGCCGAAGCCACCGGCGATCGTCGTCGCGACACCGTCGGCGATGAGTGCACGGCCGGTGTGCTTGTTGATGTCGGGATTCTCGGTCATCGAGGCGACACCGCGCACGTGGCCGATGTTCTCGGCGACGAGCACGAGCACGACGGGCAGGAACATCGCGATCGTCGACCAGGTGCTCGGCTCGACGAAGTTCGGGAACTGGAACTCGGGCAGGCCGATCCAGGATGCTTCGCCGATGAGCTCGTTCGGCGTCTTGCCGCCGCGCAGGGCGTTGGGAACATCGAACGATCCGTTGAACGCGGCCCAGACGAAGCCGACCGCGACACCGAGGAAGATCGAGATGCGACCCAGGAACCCGCGGAACAGCACCGCGAACACGATGATCGCGACGAGGGTGATCGTGGCGGTGACCGGGTCGAGGTTGAAGTTGTTCCAGGCGGTCGGTGCGAGGTTGAACCCGATCAGGGCGACGATCGCGCCGGCGACCACCGGCGGCATGAGGGCGTTGACCCAGCGCAGACCGGCGAACTGCACCACGAATCCGACGACGACGAGCAGGATGCCGACGGCCACCACCCCCGCGAGTGCCGAGCCCGTGCCGCCCACGGCCACCGCGGCGGTGATCGGGGCGATGAACGCGAACGAGGAGCCGAGGTAGCTGGGCAGCTGGTTCTTGGTGAGGAGTAGGAAGAGCAACGTGCCGACACCGCTGAACAGCAGCGTCGTCGAGACGGGGAAGCCCGTCAGTGTGGGCACGAGGAACGTGGCGCCGAACATGGCGACGACGTGCTGGGCACCGATCGCGATGGTCGCGGGCCAGTTCAGGCGCTCTTCGGGCGTGACGACGGCGCCGGCTTCGACGGTGCGGCCGTTTCCGTGGATTTTCCACAGGGGCATGCGGGCTCCTCAGGGATCGGGGGTGTGGGAGTGCTGGAGCAACACTACCGATTCCTGAGTGTTCCCTGGGTGCGGGAGGCGGTGGGGTGGGCCCGAGAGGTGGGGTCAGGCGCCGAGGCGCTCGATCAGTTCGCGGTACCGGTCGGCGGTGCGCTCGACGATCTCGTCGGGAAGCACGGGGGGCTCGCCCTGCTTGTCCCAGTGGGCGGCGAGCCAGTCGCGCACGATCTGCTTGTCGAAGCTCGCCATGCGCTCGCTCGGGGTGGTGCCGGTCTTCCAGGCCTCGGCGTCCCAGAACCGCGAGGAATCGCTGGTGAGAACTTCGTCGGCCAGGCGCAGGATGCCGTCGGCATCCGTTCCGTACTCGAACTTCGTGTCGGCGAGGATCAGCCCCTTCTCCTCGGCGATCGCGGCGGCACGCGTGTAGATCGCGATCGAGGTGTCGCGCAGTTCGGCGGCCCGATCGGCGCCGACCAGCTCGACCGTCTGCGCGAAGGTGATGTTCTCGTCGTGCTCGCCCATCGGCGCCTTGTAGGCGGGGGTGAACAGCGGTTCGGGCAGGCGGTCGCCGTTCTCGAGGCCGGCGGGCAGCGGGATGCCGCACACGGTGCCGCTCTCCTGGTACTCGGCCCATCCCGAGCCCGTGATGTATCCGCGCACGACGCACTCGACCGGCAGCATCTCGAGCGACTGCGCGAGCATGGCACGGTCGGCGACGGCATCCGGAATCTCGCCCTCGGCGAGGTGGTTCGGGTTCTCGAGCTGCGCGAACCACCAGCGGCTCAGGCGGGTGAGCAGCGCACCCTTCTCGGGGATGCCGGGCGAGAGCACGAAGTCGAACGCGCTGACCCGGTCGCTCGCGACGACCAGGATGCGGGTGTCGGCCGGGTCTTCCGAGGCGTACAGGTCGCGGACCTTGCCCGAGTAGAGGTGACGCCAACCGGGGATGCTCTGTGCCGTGCCTTCTGAAGGAGTGCTCACCCGCCCCATTATCCCGGACGGTCGTCGTCTAGTGGTCGTTCAGGACGGCCCAGGCGATGAGGCTGTCGATGCGGCGGATGTCGGCGCCCTTCGTCAGCTTCACCTTGATGTGGCCGGCTTTGGTCCAGAGTTCGAGCTCGGAGTTCCAGTCCAGCGTTCCCGCGTTCTCGGACGACCACATCAGGATCGAGCTGTAGGGCAGGGAGTAGATCTCGACCTTCTTGCCGGTGATGCCTTGCGCATCGCGCACGATCAGGCGCTTCGTGGTGAACGTCGCCGAGTCGCGGAACGTCTTGAAGGACGCGACGGCTTGTTCGCCCTGCGTCATCATCGACTGCACGTCCGCTGGCACGGCGATCTCCTGCTGCAGAGTCCAGCTGAGGATGGCTCCGGTCTCCATGGTGTTCCTCTCGTCAAAATCCCGGGCGGGCGTGGCCCGCCCGGGATTGCGTGGGTGTCAGTCGTTCAGGTGGGCGATCGCGTAGTCGGCCTCTTCGGCGGTGAACTTCTCGCCGTATTCGCTGACGAGCTGGTCGCGGATGGCCGAAGGCGACATCGCCATCGTGTCCTGGTACATCTTCGCCTTGGCGAGTGCGTTGGCGTTCCAGTCGGCGGTGAGGTTGTCGATCGCGTACTGCGCGGCCTCGGCCGAGAACTGCTCTCCGTACTCGGAGGTCAGCTGGTCGTAGATTCCGGCCTTGCTCATGTTCATGAGGTCGGAGTACGTCCCCGCCTTGGTCAGCGCCGATGCGTATTCGGCGGGGACCGCGGGCGCCTCGGGCTCGGCGGGTGCTTCCTCCTCGACCTCCTCGGGCGCGGTCGACGGTTCGTCGGCGACCGATTCAACGGGGGCGGATGCTGCGGGCCGATCGGCCTGCGACGGCAGCTGCGAACCATTGATCGCGCTGGTGATGATGCCGAGCACGATGAAGGCGCCGGTCACGATCCACGCGACCTTCTGGTGCTCTTTGTGGCCCGCGAGCGCGAACCCCTTGGCGTCGCGGGTGGAGTTCGTGAGCACGAGGATCAGGTCGACCAGAGCCCAGATGCCCAGCCCGCCGACGGTGATGAGCTTCAGGATGCCTGTGCCGACCTTGCCGAGGTAGAAGCGGTCGACCCCGAGCACGCCGAGAAGCAGGGCGAGCAGCCAGGTCACGAGGAAGGACTTGTTCCCGACGGGTGCCGGGGTGCCGGCCGGCGCCGGGGCGCCCGGGGCTCCGGGTGCGGGCGGCGCTGTGTAGACAGGCGTCGGGTAGGCGGCCGTCGGTGCCGGCGGAAGCGGGGAGGGGGGCGGCGGGGGCGTGGAGCCCGTGTTGTCGAAAGACATGACTGTTCCTCGGTTTCAAGGGGGTGGGTGTAGGTGATGCGGGCCGAAAGAGCTGTGTGGCCGATATGCATTCATATGTATTCATAGCGGATCGCATCCGGTCGGCGCTCTTCGGTTACTCTTCCAACCCGGTGCGCGTCGGGGAATCGGTCGTTCGGCCACACCTGGGTATGCCGTTCGGTGGAGGAGGCTCGCGCCATTCGGCGGGCGCGATGGATGCGCCCAGGGCAATACGCTCGGGGTGTGTCGACATCCACCGAACCCGCGATCCGCCGAGGGGCGCGCGCGGCCACGCACTCGGCGGCGTCGATCGTGTTGCTCATCGTCGGGGCCCTGATCGACATCTGTGCGGTGGCGAATGTGCCGGGCGCCGCGATATTCCCCGATGCCGACGGCGCCGACGGCGGCGTCCTCCGGATCACCGGTCTCGGCGTGAGCCTCGCCCTGCTGTCGGTCGCCGCATGGTTCAGCGTGCTGTGGCGTCGCGGGCATCCGCTCTACGCGCTGATCGCCGGCGCCCTGCTCGCCGTCATCGGCATGTCGTACCTGCTTCTCCTGGTCGGAGCGGTCGCTCTCGTTCGGCAGAAGCCGGCGAAGACGATGCAGGTCGGTGTGCTCGTGGGCTGTGGGGTTTTCCTCTTCGCGCTGCGCGAGGTGCTGACACCGTGGGGCGGCGCGTTGGCCTGGTTCCTGACCTCGGACGTCTCCGCGGTTGTCGGCATCGAATGGAAGATCGTCGTGATCGTGTGCACCCTCGTGTCGCTCGGCGCAGCCGTCGGTGTCGTCGCGATCACCCGCACGCGCGTGCGGGCGGAGCGCAGTGAACAGCAGGCGGCGGCGCAGCTTCACCGGGCCGATGCGCTCGCCGAACAGACCGTGCGCCAGGCGGAGCGCGAGCGCATCGCGCGCGACATGCACGACGCGCTCGCCCACAGGCTCTCGGTCGTCTCGCTGCATGCCGGTGCGCTCGAGGCGGCAGCTGCGTCCCGGGGAGACACCGGCGAGATGGCGAGGACGGTTCGCGAGCAGACCCACGCAGCGTTGCAGGACATGCGCGGACTCATCGGGGAGTTGCGCAGCGGGGCGGATGCGGAGCCCTCCGTGCCCGCCACGATGCGGGCGGTGGGCGCCCTCGTCGCAGGTCTCCGCGCCGCCGGGCATCCGATCACCTCGCTGATCCTGATCGAGTCGCCCGAGCGCGCCGGCGCCCTGTTCGATGGGGCGGTCTTCCGAATCGTGCAGGAGTCGTTGACCAACGCCATCAAGCATGCCCCGCGCTCGTCGATCGACCTGATCGTGCAGGTCTCGCCGGAGGCGGGGGCGCGCATTCGGGTGGTGAACCCGCTCGTCGGCGGTATGCCGGGCGGGATCCCCGGCGGAGGGAACGGTGTGCTCGGAATTCGTGAGCGGGTCGCGTCGCTCGGGGGTGGGTCGTGGATCGGTGCGTACGAGGGCGCGTTCATCGTCGACGTGACTCTGCCGTGGCAGGAGCGCGGCTGACGATCGTCGCTATGCTCGGTGCGTGACTTCGTCCGCCGACTCCCGTGTACGCGTGGTGCTCGTCGATGACGAACCCCTCATCCGCAGCGGCTTCCGTTTCGTGCTCGGTGTCGACCCGTCGATCGAGGTCGTGGGCGAGGCGTCCGACGGCGCTGCGGCGATCGGTCTCGTACGTGCACACCGCCCCGATGTGGTTCTGATGGACGTTCGGATGCCCGTGATGGACGGGCCCGATGCGACAGCGGTCATCGTGTCCGAGTCTTCGGCGCGCGTGCTCGCGATGACCAGCCTCGATGCCGAGGGGCAGCTGGTGCGCATGCTGCTGGCCGGGGCGATCGGCTATCTGCTGAAGGATGAGTCGCCGACTCGCATCATCGATGCCGTGCACCGGACGGCGGCGGGAGAGAGCGTGTTCTCGGCGCAGAGCGCGGCTCAGCTGGTGCGTCGCGCGGTCGCGGGCGAGGGTGGGAGCGGGCGGCAATCGGCCGTCGAACGGATCTCCGTGCTGACCGAGCGTGAGCGCGACGTCGCGGTGCGCGTCGCGTCGGGCGCGACGAACCAGGAGATCGGTACCGCGCTCCATATCGCTCCCGGCACGGTGAAGACCCATCTCGAGCAGGTCTTCGCGAAGCTCGCGGTGCGCAATCGCGTGCAGGTGGGTGTGATCCTCGAGCGCGCGGGCCTCGGCCCCATCGACGTCTGACGCCTGCGGCATCCGCTCCGGCATCCGTCCGTCGATCGCTGCGCCCTCTGCAGGGAGTCCGTACGTCTGCAGGGAGAAAACGGCGGATGCTCCCTGCCGACGTGCTTTCTCCCTGCAACTCGCGCGGCCGCAAACCGGCTTGCCGCACCCGGCCGAATCGGCGTATAGTCCACATGGACTAATCGAAGTGGAGCAGGTGATGACGAAGGATCCGGTCGACACGCTCACCCCGATGGGGGTGATGGTACTCGCGCTGCTGCGCGAGGGCGACATGCACCCCTATGAGATGGTGCGGCTGCTGCGCACCCGCCAGGACGACCGCCTGCTCACCATCACCAACGGCACGCTCTATCACACGGTCGCGCGCCTGCAGAAGGCCGGCCTGCTCGACGAGATCGGCATCGATCGCGACGGCAACCGACCCGAACGCACCACTTACACGCTGACGGATGCCGGTCGCGACACCGTCATCGCGTGGGTGCGGCGCGAGCTGCCCCGCGTCGACAGCGACACCGATTTCCGCATCGCGCTCGCCGAAGCGCACAACCTCGAACGCGACGACGTGACGGCGCTGCTGCACGAGCGTCGCGTCGCCCTCGTCGAGAGCCACGCCGCGCACCGCGACGGGCTTCGTGCAGCGCACGAACGCGGCACTCCGGCGCAGGTGCTCGTCGAGATCGAGCGTCAGGAGGCGCTTCTCGACGCCGACCTGCGCTGGCTCGACAGTCTTCTCACCCGGCTCGACGGCGACGCGCTCCCCTGGGGGCCCGACGCCTTCCCCGACTCAGACCGCTACATCGCTCAGCGAAAGGCTGCACAGCAATGACCGAATCCCGCCAGGCCGCTCCCGAGACGGGCCCGTTCGCCCTGGGGCAGGCACCGAAGAGCCCGTGGCCCGCCCTCTGGGCGCTCGTCATCGGCTTCTTCATGATCCTCGTCGACACGACGATCGTCTCGGTCGCGAACCCCGCGATCAAGGCCGCACTCGATCCGAACACCAACAACCTCGACAACGTCGTGTGGGTCACGAGCGCGTACCTGCTCGCCTACGCCGTTCCGCTGCTGATCACCGGACGCCTCGGCGACCGCTTCGGCCCGAAGAACATCTACCTGATCGGCCTCGCGATCTTCACGGCGGCATCGCTGTGGTGCGGTCTGTCGAGCTCGCTCGAAGGACTCATCGTCGCCCGCGCCGTGCAGGGTCTCGGTGCGGCGTTCATGACGCCGCAGACGATGGCCGTCATCACCCGCACCTTCCCGGCTGAGCGCCGCGGTGCGGCCATGGGCCTATGGGGCGCCACGGCCGGTGTGGCGACGCTCGTCGGACCACTGCTCGGCGGCGTGCTCGTCGACAGCCTCGGCTGGGAGTGGATCTTCTTCGTCAACCTGCCGGTCGGCGTGATCGCGTTCATCGCGGCATGGATCCTCGTGCCGAAGCTCAAGACGCACCCGCACCGCTTCGACATCCTGGGCGTCGTGCTCAGCGCCGTGGCGATCTTCCTCGTGGTCTTCGGCCTGCAAGAGGGCGAGAAGTACGACTGGGGCGTCATCTGGGGCCCGATCTCGGTGTGGGGCATGATCATCGCCGGGCTCGTGGTGCTCGCGATCTTCATCGTGCAGCAGTGGAAGACGAAGTCCGAAGCACTCGTGCCGCTCGCGCTGTTCCGCGACCGCAACTTCTCGGGCGCGAACATCGCGATCGCCGCAGTCGGCTTCACCGTGACGAGCATGTCGCTGCCGCTGATGTTCTTCCTGCAGACCGCTCGCGGACTCACCCCGACCGAGGCCGCACTGCTGATGATCCCCATGGCCGTGCTCTCGGGTGTGCTCGCCCCGGTCGCGGGCAAGATCCTCGACCGCACCGATCCGCGCATCATCCTCATCCCGGGTCTGCTCGCCGTCTCGGCCTCGCTGTTCTGGTACTCCGCGCTGGTGAACATGGACACCCCGATCTGGATGTTCCTGCTCCCCTCGGCCCTGATGGGTCTCGGCAACGCCGGCATGTGGGGGCCGCTCGCGACCACGGCCACGCGGATGCTCCCGATGCGCCAGGCCGGTGCCGGTGCGGGCATCTACAACACCACCCGCACGATCGGTTCGGTCGTCGGATCCGCCGCGATCGCGACGTTCATGCAGGCCCGCCTCGAGGCGAACCTGCCCGGTATGGACGATGCCGGCGGGTCGATCGGCTCGGGCGGGACGCTGCCGGATGCCGTCGCCGAGGGCTTCTCGTCGGGCATGTCGCAGGCGATCCTGTTGCCGGCCTGCGTGATCCTCGTCGCGCTCATCGCCTCGCTGTTCCTGCGCGGTGCGCCGAAGCATCCGACCGTCTGATCGGATCGCGAACGCCCTGCCCCGCGATGGGCGGGGCGTTTCGCGTTGACTAAGGTAGACGGGCGGCGATCGACCGGTCGCCACCCCGATCCGAGGAGCATCCGTCGTGATCCGTAATCCATCTTCCCTGCGCGAGCGGCTCCGCCGGCTCGGTCGCACGACGAGCGCGATGGCGCTCACCGCGCTTGTGGCGGGCGCCGCCCTCCTCGGCGGGGCTGCCCCCGCGAGCGCCGCCGACGACGGCGAGACGTTCGTCATCGGCACCGACACCACCTTCGCCCCGTTCGAGTTCACGAACTCCGACGGCGAACTCGTCGGCATCGACATGGACCTGCTCCGCGCGATCGCGAAGGACCAGGGCTTCGAGGTCGAGATCCGTCAGCTCGGATTCGACGCGGCCCTGCAGGCCCTGCAGTCGAACCAGGTGGATGCCGTCATGGCGGGCATGTCGATCACCGATGAGCGCAAGCAGACGTTCGACTTCAGCGAGCCGTACTTCACCAGCGGCATCCAGCTGGGCGTGCTCGAGTCGAGCGACATCCAGTCGCTCGACGACCTCGACGGCAAGACCGTGGCGGTCAAGACCGGCACGCAGGGGCAGACCTTCGCGGAAGACAACCAGGAGGAGTACGGCTTCAAGATCACGCCGTACTCCGACACCACCGACATGGTCGACGCCGTCAAGGCCGGCCAAGCCGTCGGCTACTTCGAGGACTTCCCGGTGCTGGCGTACGGCATCCAGCAGGGGTCGGGCTTCCGTCTGATCGGTGAGCCCGAGCTCGGCGGCGAGTACGGCTTCGCGGTCAACAAGGGCATGAACCCCGAGCTGCTCGAGATGTTCAACGAGGGCCTCGCGAACCTGCAGGCCTCGGGCGAGTACGACGAGATCGTCGACACGTATCTGAGCGCGGGCGAAGCATCCACCCAGCCCACCGACATCATCTCGGTCGCCGTGCAGTACTGGCCGGCGCTGATGAGCGGTCTGTGGCTCACGATCCTCGCGACGCTCGTCGCACTGGTCGCGGCCTTCATCCTCGGCATCGTGTTCGGGTTCGGACGCATCTCGAAGTTCCTGCCGTTCCGCTGGCTCGCGACCGCCTACGTGTTCGTGTTCCGCGGCACCCCGATCCTGGTGCAGGCGTTCTTCGTGTTCTTCGCCATCCCGCAGCTGTTCCCGGGTCTGCAGTTCAACCCGTTCGTGGCCGGCGCGATCACCCTGTCGCTCAACACCGGCGCGTACATGACCGAGATCATCCGCGGGGGCATCCAGGCGGTCGATCCGGGCCAGAGCGAGGCGTCTCGTTCGCTCGGCCTCGGCCACTGGAAGACCATGCAGAAGGTCGTGCTGCCGCAGGCGTTCCGCATCATGATCCCGTCGTTCGTGAACCAGGGCATCATCACCCTCAAGGACACGTCGCTGATCAGCGTCATCGGCCTCGCCGAGCTCACGTTCCAGTCGCGCCAGATCATCGCCTCGACGTACCTGTCGGCGCAGGTGCTGACGATCGTCGCCATCATCTACTTCGTCGTGATCACGCTGCTGACGCTGCTCGCGAACCGCCTGGAGAGGACGCTCAACGCATGAGCAAGATCGCCGTGCAGAACCTGCACAAGTCGTTCGGAAGCAACGAGGTGCTCAAGGGCATCGACCTCACGGTGGAAGACGGCGAGGTCGTCGCTGTCATCGGACCCTCGGGTTCGGGCAAGTCGACCCTGCTGCGCTGCCTCAACAAGCTCGAGGAGCCCACGTCGGGCAAGGTCGTCATCGACGGTGTCGACCTCACCGACAAGAGCGTCAAGCTCGACGAGGTGCGCCAACGCATCGGCATGGTCTTCCAGCACTTCAACCTGTTCCCGCACATGACCGTGCTCGAGAACATCACGCTCGCACCGATCGAGCTCGGTCGCCTCTCGAAGTCCAAGGCGCGCGAGCGCGCGATGGCGCTGCTCGAGCGCGTGGGACTCACCGAGAAGGCGGATGCCAAGCCCGCTTCGCTCTCGGGCGGCCAGAAGCAGCGCGTGGCGATCGCCCGTGCGCTGGCGATGGACCCCGAGATCATGCTGTTCGACGAGGCCACCAGCGCCCTCGACCCGGAGATGGTCGGCGAGGTGCTGCAGGTCATCCGCGACCTGGCCGAGGGGGGCATGACGATGGTGCTCGTGACGCACGAGATGGGCTTCGCCCGCGAGGTCTCGGGGCGCACGGTCTTCATGGACGGCGGCGTCGTCGTCGAAGAGGCGCCTCCCGCCGAGCTGTTCGGAGCGCCCAAGAACGAGCGCCTGAAGGAGTTCCTCTCGAAGGTGCTGTAGTTCGCGGCATCCGCTCTTCTCTTCTTCGTTCTCGTTTCGCCGAGCCACCCCTT